>JGI12635J15846_10000103_pt1 | contig 59756 bp, 57 predicted proteins | sample BlaSpr_A8_OM2_M2_FD_15846 | JGI IMG/M metagenome (IMG submission 15846)
TATGGAACACCAAATGGACGGGTGGCCCATCTTTGCATTGCACCACCGCACGGAGGGTGCCCCATCCTTGCGTTTTTTGCAAGGGTGGGCGGCGATGCTGCCCGCACAACTCTCGTCCGTTCTACGCTGCTCGTTGTGTATGCCGTAGTCCTACCCGCCCTTCGCAAAGTACGCGAAGGACGGGGCACCCGCGCCGTGGCGGCTCCTGCAGTTTGAAGGGCGGGCCACCCGCCATTTATGGCCGGTGGCCCACTCAAGCCGGGGTTTGGCTTGAGTGGGGACGGTCATATGTCACAGACTTCGCCGGTGGGCGAAACTAGATTGTCCTTATGCCGTGGGGACTCACGCGATTTCAGCACAGTGGCCAGAGTCATTTCGTTACGTTCTGCTGTTACCATCGTCGGGGATTGCTAACCACGGATGCAAGCCGGGTGCCCCATTTCTCGCGTCCTTTGCGAGAAGTGGGGATTTTCGCCAGTACCCTCTCGCGCTCAACCAGCGCTCTGTAGAATTTCCACCAAGCCCAATCGTTGATTCGAACTATTCATCCACCTTGCGCGATGAAGCCAGGAACGCCTGTTGTCACCACCTTGTTGAGTCTCTGCCTCGTCTGAATGCGATTGATTTCGTTCAACGCATCCTCCGGAAGCGCAGAGATATCACAATTCTCTCGGGCGCGCGCCGCGCTTTTGGGTGTGGTCAGCAACGCCGTGCCACGCTGCACCGCCCATGCCAGCAATACCTGTGCCGGCGTTTTTCCTACTCGTGTGGCGATTGCCGAAACGACAGGATCTTCAAGCAGCCCCGGCTTCATTCCGTGACCCAAAGGCGCAAAAGCCAAAAACACAATGCCCTTTTCTTTGCAGAATTCCAGAAGCTCCGTTTCCGGCAGATAGGGATGGGATTCGACTTGTACGACGGCTGGTTTGATTCTTGCCGCTTCGTAGATGGGTGACAATTCCTTCAGGCTTATGTCCGACAGTCCTATAGCCCGGCACCGGCCGCGATCCGCCAGACTTTCCATCGCTCTCCACGTATCCAGAAGAGTTATTCCGGTGTCATAGATGACATTGCCGTTTTGATCCCGCGGATCCTGCTCATCTCCGGGCTGAAATGCATAGGGAGTGTGAATGAGGTATAGATCCAGATATTCGAGCCTGAGTCTGTCGAGGCTCGCCGTGAAAGCCGGTTCGACGCGTTCGGGCCGATGGTTGGAGTTCCACAACTTCGTGGTAACAAAAATGTTCGCGCGCGCGATCCCATTCGCGGCAAGCCCGGTCTGCAACGCTTCGCCCACCTCGCTCTCATTGCGGTATCGTTCCGCGCAGTCGAAGTGTCGAAATCCGGCGTCCAATGCGTCTCTCGTCGCAGTCTTCGTCACCGCGAGGTCGGGAATGAGGGTGCCAAAGCCAAGTGCGGGTATCTGGCCGGCTCCGTTATTAAGCGGCAGTCTCGTCATCCGAAGATCGTTCATACTAAGATCGTTCGGACGAAGATCGTTCACGTGAAGATCACGAGATTCAATCATGGTTACACCTCAATCTATTTTTGCGGCCGGTATCCCCCTTGGATGCAGTGAGCGAGCATCTTAGCGACAAAAGAATCACCCGTCTCGGTATTAAACATTGCGTCATACAGATGGATCTCTGGCCAGTTCAGCTTCAAGTATCGTTTAACGAAAGCGGCCCGATCCATATCGATCGTGTCGACGTCCGTTATTGCTTTTTCTTGGGGTATGCCAGCCGTGACCAGTCTGTGGATCTTAGACGTGCGCGAAGCATAGAGAAACGCTCGAAACACATCCTTGCGACTGCGAAGAAAATATTGCGAGCCCCGGCCAACGATTACGCAAGGACCATCAGAAAGTGCGTGATTGACTGCCAGTTCGGAAACGGCTGCGATGCGACGCGCATCCAGCAGTTCCAGCCGGTCCGTTGGCGGTAAGGCCCCCTCGAACGCTCCTCGGAGAAAAGACTTAAAGACGCGATAAACCGCGGGATCATTTTTCCATTCTCGCTGCTCGACTGCTTGCGGCGTGCTGTTGGTCAGCCGTGCGATTTCCTGAATTAGTTCGTGGTCCCACAGCTTCCAGCCCAAAAGTTCGGCCAGCTTGGCGGCGATCTCCGAGCCGCCACAGCCAAATTCACGTTCGATAGTCACCGCTCGAATCATCATGACAATGCCTAACCGGCCGCAATCTGGCCGCCCGCTCCCGGATCATTCTTCTTCAGAAACAACGCTACGAAGAACATGGCAACGGCTAAGACCCCGAGTACCCAATACGCGTCTATGTAGGCTAGAGTATGGGCCTGGCGATTCACTGTAACGTAAAGCCTGGCGATCGCGTCCCGCTTCGCGTCAGGAAGACTATGGCCGAAATGGGCAGCGTGTCGTGACAGAGTGTGAAACGAATTGCGAAATGCCGGACCATCCGGTGTGACGTGTCCCACGAGAATTTCCTGGTGATATTGCGCGCGCCGCACCGCCACAGTGGTTACCAGCGAAGTTCCGATGCTGCCGCCGATGTTGCGCATGAAGTTCACAATGCCGGAAACGCTGTTGCCCTTCTCTTCGGGAACACCGACGTATCCCGCCATGGTGGTGGGAACGAAGAGGAAACCGATACCAACCACCTGGCAGACGCGAAGCCACATAGCTTCCCCAAAACTGATATTCAGATCCAGCGAGTATGAGGTGTAGAACAAGCTGAGGGCCAAAGAGATCCATCCGATAGCGATCAGCCACTTGGCCGGAACCTTGGTCGTCAAGCGGCCGACCACGGGCATCATGAACAACAGCACCACGCCACTTGCGGAAAGAACGCTTCCCGCCAGTTCTGCGTTGTAACCGACGAGTGACTGGAGGAACTCGGGAATAATAACCAGCGTGCTGAACAGCATGACGCCCATCATGAACATCAATAAATTGGCCGCCGCAAAGTTGAGGTTCTTGAATAGGCGTACGTCGATGATCGGGGACTTGCGGAACCACTCCCAGATCACGAGACCCACTAGGCACATAGCAGCGGTGATCGCCAGGGTCAGAATGAAATGCGATCCGAACCAGTCGTCTTCCTGTCCTTTGTCGAGAACAACCTGCAGAGATCCCACGCCCAGCGCCAACAACGCAATGCCGATGTAATCAACACGGATGCCGGCGTTCTTAATCTTTTTCAGGAAGGGTGGATCCTCCACCAGGACCATCGTCAGGTAGACGGCGAGCGCGGAGACAGGCAGATTAATTAAAAAGATCCAGCGCCAGGAATAGTTATCCGTGATCCAACCGCCGAGCATGGGGCCGATCGTGGGCGCAAGGACAGCCGTGATGCCGTACAGGGCGAACGCAAGTCCGCGTTTTTCCGGAGGAAACGCGTCGTTGAGAATGGCTTGCGCCATAGGCTGCAAACCGCCCCCGCCGGCACCTTGCATAACCCGGAAGAGCAGCAGCATCGGCAAGCTAGGGGCGAGACCACACAGCAGCGAGCTGACTGCAAAAAGCGAGAGCGAGAAGAGGAAGTAGCGCTTGCGGCCAATGACGCCTGCGATCCAGCCGCTCATCGGCAGCACGATAGCGTTTGCTGCCAAATAAGAAGTAAGTACCCAGGTACTATCGTCGTAGCTTGCACCGAGGCCACCTGCGATGTAGGGCAGCGCAACATTGGCGATGCTGGTGTCGAGTACCTCGAGAAACGCGGCCAGAGAGACAGCCGCTCCAATCGCCCAGGGATTAACCTTGGGTACCCATACAACATTCTCGGTAGTCAGCGTTGCAGACGCGCCGCTCATCGCAGGTAAACCTTGGCCTCGATGTTCATCCCGGGGCGAAGCTGATGGTCACGGTTCTCACCCGGCTCCAACACAACCTTGACCGGAATGCGCTGGACTATCTTCACGTAATTGCCGGTGGCATTTTCCGGAGGCAGCAAGCTGAACACTGGACCAGTAGCGCCGGCAATACTATCGACATGCCCCTGGTAGGAACGCCCATTGGAGTCGCAGCTGATCTTCACCTTCTGCCCCGGCCGCATGTGCCTGAGTTGGGTTTCTTTGAAGTTTGCCGTGATCCACACTTGATCCAGCGGCACCACCGTAAGCATTTGCTCGCCGGCATCCACATTCAATCCCACCACCACGCTCTTCGTTACTTCACCGCTAACCGGAGCAAATATCCTGGTGTAGCCCAGGTTGAGTTTCGCCTGATCGAGTTCGGCGCTCTTCTGCGCCACATCGGCAAGGGCTGAAAGCGCGCGGGCGCGCGTCGACGCTACCCGCTGTGGTCCGGCCTGGGCGGATTCATTGCGCGCAATCGTTTCGATGAGCCGGCTGCGTGCCTCATCGACATCTTGTTCTGCTGCTGCCTCTTCCGCGTTGGCAGCCGCCACTGCGGCAGTGCCCGTTTGTGCGGCGGCTACCGCGTAATCGTAGGTCTGCTTCGGTACTTCGTCTTTCACCAGCAAAAGGTGATAACGCTGGACGTCGTCCTGCGCCTTCACATTTTCCGCCTCGGCCTCCCGAATGCGTGCCTGGGCGGCTGCAACCCGTTTTTCTCCCGCAGCGATTGCGGCTTTTGCGTTTTCAATGTCCGACGATGTGAACTTCAGCTGGCTGGCAGTGTCCACCGAGGTGATCGGTACATCGATGTTGAGAGCACGAGCCGAGGCCTCCGCGGTTTCAAGGTTCGCCTGGGCTTTCGCCACGGCGACCTGATAGTCTTTTGGGTCAATCTCCACCAGCGTGGCGCCCTCCTGCACATACTGGTTGTCTCCCACCTGCACCGTCTGCACGTAGCCGGAGATCCGCGCACTCACCGGATAGAGGTGAACATCGACTTGCGCATCGTCGGTGCTCGCGAAACTCGAGAGGTAGCGCCACAGGAAGACGCCAGCGACAAGAACTACTACTATGGCAACGCCGATAATCCAGCGCTTGCGGGAACGCCGTGCCGGATAGACCAGAGGCGGGATCGTGCTGGGCGTTTCCATTGCGCTACTAGGCTTTGAAGACGATGAACTTTCCGGACTCTCGGCCGTCTCTTTGGCAGTCTCCCGGTCGGGCATCTTATTGTCCTTTCAAATACAGTGCGTAATTCGATTCCGCGAAACCGATGGCTCGCGCCAAGGAAATTTTTGCGACGTTGTAGCGGTAGAGGCTGGCGATATATGTGTCGTTGGCGTCCGCGAGGGACTCCTGCGCCTGAACCACTTCGATGTTGTCGGTTACCCCCGAAGAGAAACGATCGCGCGATTGCTCCAGGGTCTGAGTAGCGAGCCGGACCGCATTCTGCTCAACAGAAACTTCCTCGGCGGTATCTTGCAAATCGAAGAAAGCGTCACGCACTTCCTGGTCGATGCCGGCGCCCAGGTCTTCCAGTCGTTGCTTGGCCCGTGCCAGCTGAGAATCTGCGACAAGGTTGTCTCCGTGAACCCTGCCTCCCTGGAAAATCGGCAATCGGAGCTCTGCGGCTGCGTTCACCGTGCCATGATTCGACGCAAAGTTGGTGCCGATGGACCCGTAATCCGCAAGGGCCGAGAGTACTGGGTAGCGCTCGGCTGAAGCCGCCTTTTTTTCCAACTCAGCAGAATGTACTTGCTCGGCTAAGCTTTTATAGTCGGCGCGAGAGCTGTACGCCCGCTGCAATGCATCGTCGAGGGATGAAGTCATGAGCGGCTGATAAGCGACTTCCGTGGTTATGTCGAACGCCTGACCCGCCGGAAGTCCAATCGCCCGCGCCAGAACCAACTTCTGCTTGGCAAGATTATTTCGTGCAACGATCAATCTTTGTTCGCGTGACTGAAGCTCGACATTGGACCTCAATACGTCAACTGCCGCCGCAAGCCCGGCTTGCTTCTGGTCGGTCGTCTGATCGAAGAGCACTTTCGCAGTGTCGCGCTGGGCCAAAGCGGACTCGACTTGCGACCGGTCGGCAATGACCAGCAGATAATTGGACACAATCACCAGAACAATCAGCTCGCGGGCATTTTTGTAGCTGTACTGGGCCGATTTCGTTTGTGCAGCCGAAGATCGTGCACGTTCAATCGACTGCCAATTGAAGACCGCTTGATCAACATAACCGCGTGTGTCGAAGACCCCGAAGGGGCCGATTACGGGCGGGTGGCCGGGAACATCAATGCCGATGATTGCCTTTAGATCGTTCTGGTGAACACTGAAACTGGTAGCAGTCGTCAGATTTGGCAGCAGCGCGCTCAGTGCCTGCCATCGCTCGCCTCTCGCTCCGGAGACAGCGTCGCCGGAAAGTAGCCCGCCAAGATTTTGTCGCAGGCCACGAGCTACCGCGTCTTCCAGAGAAAGCGACACCGCCGTAGGACTGGCTTTACCCCTGGGGACTCCTCCCAGATAAGGACTTTGCATCTGAGGATCTGGGGTATTTTGAGCAGCAGCCTCAGGAGCGCCATAGGAGATTGTTTCCTGGCTCGTAGAATTAGAACCAGACTGTCCATAAAGCGCAGCTGCCAGCACAGCCATGCAGAGCGCGGCCAGCCTTATACAAACCCTCGTACGATCAGCAATCCATACTTTTAAAGTTTGGAAATTCACGCTGCCCTCTGGACATTTGCGATTAAGCCAGAAGGATGGAGATGAGTCTATTAGACGATGGTATTGACCAATACCTTTGAATAAACCGATTGATGCAGCGAGCACACCGGTCAATTCTTTGGCTGATGCATGCCTAACCCTCGCGTTCCCTTCAGGAGTACTCAACGCCCGTAGCCAGCCAATTCGAAAGTATTGGTCAACACCTTCGTCCAATAGCCTGATTTTTATAGTTGTGGCGTAATCGTGCAGATGGGTTGCGAGGATTGAGTAGATGACATCTCGAGCGTTCCCAAAACGCCAACACTTAATTACGGAACAAAATTGCGGAGATCCAATGCTCTCAAAATGTGCGAATCCAAACTGTGAGACTACATTCCGTTACTTTCATGAAGGAAGGCTCTATCTGATTGACCCTAGGGAAGCGCTAGCTGGATACAAGCCGGGATGCTCAAGCAAGTCTGCGCAACTTGAATATGTCTGGCTGTGTTCCTCCTGCTCTCTCTATTTGACGATTCAAATTGACCAGGAATTAGGCACAAGGGTGGTTCGGAAGTTCGAAGCGAAGTTTGGAGCAAAGTCTGAAGCGAAGTTTGAAGGCAAGTTTCAAACAAAGAACGGCTCTGGGTCCGGTGCTTCAGGCGACGACAACCCACACACGGACATCGCCTAAAGAAACCCAACTACCGGCATTACGCATCGCGTGCCTCTCTCGACACAAGTGCTCCAATACCTTGGGTTCTGACCCTTCCACGAGGCCGCTTGCATGCAGTGATCGACTGCATATGTCGCGTTAACTTAGCGCGTGCTCGATGCAACCTCGCCTTCACTGTTCCCACCGGCAGCTCCAAAAGTTTGGCGGTTTCTTTGGCTGACAACTCTTGCATGCTGTGCAGATGCAGGACCTCAACATAGAGTGGCTTCAATTTCTTGAGCCCTTTTTCTAGTAGAACGCGGCCCTCGTTCGACAGATATTCCTGCTCAGGGTTCAGCCTCGTTTCCACTGGATGAAATGTCGTTCGAGCCTCACCTGTTTCAGTTAACTCATCCAGCGATGTTTCTTTTTTTCGCCGGCTCACGCGCAAGCGCATCAAGGCCGCATTCATGGCAATACGCGTGAGCCACGAGGAGAATCGCGAATGCCCACGGAAGCCATTTAGATTGCGGAATGCATCGAGAAATGCGGTTTGAACGGCGTCCTCCGCGTCTTCACGATTGCGAAGAATGCGTTGGGTAGCACGAAGTAGAGCCTCCCGATGCGGCATGACAAGACACTCAAATGCCGCCGAATCGCCAGCTCTCGCAGACGCCAGGAGAGTTGCCTCTTCGCTCGTAATGAATAAAGGCCCGACGGTCGCTGCATCGTCCAGTTCGTAAATTGTTGCGGCTGACATTGTGTTGCCTCTCATTTTCTTGATTTGCCTGACTTGCCCAATCGCAAGCAGCATCGCGGTTGTTTGCGAATGCTTGTGTGATTAAGCCAGAACCCATGAGAGGAATCTATTGGACGATGGTATGGATCAATACCTTTGCATCAATCAGCACGCGTTGCGGAACTTTGTTGCGGAATTTTGTAGTCGAAATTGCGCAGGCCGCCGGTGCGAATATGTCAATGTACCCAGAGCATTCGCGCGTGTACCTGCTTCACAATTTCGGCACTGGGCGACTAAGGCTGGTACCCTTCCGCCATCCACTTGGCGAATAAGTCAATCTGAGATTGAGGCCAGGGACCTTCCCCCTTCGGTGGCGGGGGAGGCATGACGGCGCCGCCTATGCCCCGAATGCGGTCGTAGATGGCGTTCGCATGCATCTTTACATCGTCGTAATTTGCTAGATTGAACGCCTTGCTCATCCCACGAATGTCTCGATCTGTAAACAACGGGCGTATATCCGCTTCAAAGCTTGTAAGTTTTGCCATTCGATCCTCACTGAGAAAGGTTTTCTTAGAGATGAAGAGTTTATCCTCTACTCTCTCATTCTTGTCCAGTTTTTCCTTCACGCTCATTCCACCCGTGGAAGCGCGAGAAGTCATCCGCATTCCACGACTCGCGGAGTCCCGGAGTACTCAGATCCCAGTCTGGGCGGATTGTTAGGAACCTACAAATCCTTGCACCAACCCGGCGATCTGATCTGCTGCCGAGTCCAACGCGAAATGACCGCCATCGACAACGTGGACTTCTGCGCGCGGCACATCCTGCCGATACCGCTCCGGCTCACCGGGGTCGAACGAGAGTTCATACTTACCCCAGATCACTAGCAGGCGCGGCTGTTTCTCGCGCATCCAGGCTTGCCATTTCGGGTATGAATCCACGTTGGTTCGGTAGTCGTAGAAAAGATCGCTTTGGATTTCAGCCTGGCCGGGCTGGTTGAGAAAATAGAATTCATCGGTCCATAGATCGGGGTCGTAGCGTTCTACATTCGGATCGTTTCCCACGTGACGGTTGCGAGTTGTCGCCAGCGAAAGCAAATTTGTGCGAAGTGCGCTTTCGTTTGGAGCGCGATCAGCCCAAAAAGCTCGCCGCGTCTTCCAATTCGCCCCCAGGCCTTCGTTGTGCGCCACAGCATCTTGGACGATGAGAGCCTCGACCCGCTCCGGATGGGAGAGGATCATCCGAAAACCCACGGGGCCTCCGTAATCCTGCATGTACAGCGTGTAGCGCGAGAGTCCAAGCGCTTCGGTGAAGCGATTCATGATCTCAGCGATGTGATCGAACGTATAGGCGAATTGCTTCGGGTCAGGCCAGTCGCTATGCCCGAATCCTGGATAGTCGGGCGCAACCAGGTGATAACTATCCGAGAGACTTGCGAAGAGTGGCTCGAACATTCGCGAAGAAGAGGGCAAACCGTGCAGCAGGAGGATCGTCGGCGCGTTCTTCGGACCAGCCTCCCGGTAAAAAATTGACAGCCCATCGATCTGCGCGGTGCGATAAAAAGTCGGATGCTTCATGCTTTGTTCCTCTCGCCGCTTACGGACTTGGGGTTCCTGAGCAAACGCCGCGGCTCCTGCCCGCCCACGTAAAGGATCGTGTCGAAATCTCCCGATTTCATGTCGGCAAGCTTAGCCGTCTGCGAAAGCGCCTTCTGTGCCGCGGGGTCTTGCTTGAACCGCGTCATGGCGGGCGTTTGCCCTTCTGGTCAATCGCTCTTCGGATCGATGGGTGGTTGCCCACCTTTTGGTGAGGCGAGAGTCACCTGTACGCCGGCATCCCCGAAGACAAAGTATGGAGCTGCGAATTCTTCCTGCCAGAAGCCGGTCTTGCGGCCGGTGTTGCCGAGGACGTCGTGCGAGGTTAACACCATCAGTATTTTCACCATTCTTCTCCTTAATCTGAATGCCCAGTCCGATTGAATCGGACACATGCGAGGATCAGATCAGAAGTATCGTGGGCGAACAATTGGACGATAGTATTAACGATACTTTGGTATTGGCTATCCCGCTAAATGAGCGCTCGCGACGTGTCTTCACATTCATACGCCTGAGCCTCCCAGCACGATTTTCGATTGCAGAGAATAAGAAGATTTCTGATAAACTCCCCTTTAACAGAAGGGCGTCCTCAGCCAATCGCAGACATCATTAAATATGGGTTGAGCCGACGCACGTTGGCCAAAACGGGGTTAACCCATGCCGGATGCTACGCCAATCGTGTTCGTTGTCGACGACGACATCTCTGTCCGCGAATCACTGGAATTGCTGATCCGCTCTGAAGGCTGGCAACCGAAAACATTTGCGTCCGCCCAGGAATTCCTCGATAACCCACGAGTTCTTATTCCAAACTGCCTTGTACTTGATGTTTCCCTTCCCGGCCTTAATGGGCTAGACCTTCAAAACCTCGTTGCCGGCGAACGGACGGATATGCCGATCATCTTCATTACGGGCCACGGCGACGTGCCCATGACGGTCCAGGCCATGAAGGCTGGGGCTGTGGAATTCTTGACCAAGCCATTCAATGATGATGTGCTGTTGACCGCCATCCGGTCAGCCCTGGAACGCAGCCGGGTTGCTCTTAGCCGCGAGGCGGAGATTCGGGTACTCCGGGACCATTATGCGTCACTATCGCAGCGCGAACGGCAGGTCATGGCGCTTGTAGTCGCCGGCCTGTTGAATAAACAAGTCGCTGGGGAACTCGGTATCAGCGAGATCACGGTGAAGGCACATCGGGGCAAGGTGATGCAGAAAATGAAGGCCGGCTCTCTTGCCGACCTGGTGAGAATGGCCGCGAGGCTCCGCCTCGTACCTGCGGCGATTACGGCGGCGTAACAACCAACCGGAGTGAGCCAACCTATCGGAGGAGGACAGCATGAAGAAGACCACAGCACCGATTTCCCTTGCCGGTTCCCAGCTCGGCGAAGTGCGGCATGTCTGCGCATTTTTCAATAGCGACGAAGAAGAGTATCGCGTGCTGCTTCCGTTCATTAAGGACGGCTTCGANTGCGGCGACAAGGCGGTTCACGTGGTCAATCCGGATCAACGTCACGANCATCTGCAACGGTTGGCCGCGGCTGGCATCGATCTANCCGCCGCCCAGCAAAGTGGGCAATTAGAGGTTCGTATAAACACCGAAGCTTACATTCGGGACGGCTGTTTTGATCAGGATCGAATGCTGGCAGCATTCGAGCAGATGGCTAGCGGCAATGCCAAGGGCGGATTCCCGCTCAGCCGCATTTGCTGCCGGATGGATTGGGCAGTTGAAGATCGATCCTACATTGACGATCTGGTTGAATTCGAATCGCGCGTGAATGGTGTGTGGCGTAACCACGACGACGCGGTGATCTGCACCTATCAACTCAGCAAATTTGGAGGTGACACGTTGATTGACATCATGCGGACTCATCCCATGATCATCATCGGTGGCCTCCTGCACCGGAACCCCTTCTACGTGCCGCCCGAGGAATTCCTGCGCGAGGTCCGCCGACGTAGGGCCGTGCGGCCTTTCTCGTCCACCACGGCTGCCTGACACGCTCGGTTGACCATGGAAGCCCAACCCGAACTTGTTTCCGGCGAAGTCAAGCATCTTCAACGGTGCATTAACGATCTTGTCAGCCTGCTTGCTCTTCCCGCCATCTGGAGTGGCGGCGATCCATCCCAGCTTCTCCATACCCTGCTGGATGCGCTCATACGCATGCTGAGCTTGGACCTGGTCTCTGTGAGGCTGACAGATCCAGTTGGCGGCGCGACCGTTGAGGTAGTCCGACTCGCCGAACCGCAAAGACAAAGACAAAGACCAATGCCTTCGGCGCACGAGATCTGTGAAGCGCTCAGCCAGAGTTTTAAAAACGACTCACAGAAATGGCCGCCGCCGCTTCGGAACCTTATGGGTGAGGGAGACGTCTCGATTGTGTCTTTGCCACTGGGGCTACAAGGCGAACTCGGCGTAATCGTGGCGGCGGCTGAACGGACGGATTTTCCCCGGCAAACGGAAACACTTCTTCTGAGCGTGGCGGCGAATCAGGCGTCCATCGGGCTACAAGAGGCATGGTTCAGGAGTCAGCAGAAGCGTATCGCCGACGAACTCGATCAGCGTGTTGCGCAACGGACGGCCGAACTTGCCGCCGCCAACTCAGAGCTGCAACTCCAGGTTGGCCTGCTACAGCATCTTCCTGTATCCGCCTGGACGCTCAAGCCGGATGGGACACCGGATTTCGTGAATCAAGTTTGGCTTGAATACTCCGGTCAGACCCTCGATTTCGTCCGGTCGCATCCCGAGGCCTGGATGACTGCGATCCATCCGGAAGATCGGGAAACCGCATCGAGGAGCTTTTGGGACGGAGTACGCTCGGGACAGGGTTTTGCGATGGAAACCCGGACTCGTCGCGCTCGGGACGGGACCTATCGCTGGCATCTCAATCAAGCTGTGGTCTTGCGCGATGCAGCAGGAAAAGTCCTCAAGTTCGTCGGTGCGACCACCGACATCGACGATCAGAAACGTGCACAAGAGAAGTTGCGCGGCAGTGAGGCACGCAAGACAGCCATTCTGGAATCGGCTCTCGATTGCATTCTGACGATCGACCAGGAAGGTTGCATCACTGAGTTCAATCCTGCTGCGGAGTACACCTTCGGCTACCATCGGGACGAAGTCCTGGGAATGCCTCTGTCGAACGTCGTCATTCCATTGTCTCTTCGGGAGAAGCATCGGCAGGGCTTTGCCCGCTACCTGGCCACGGGCGAGGCGCAGATGCTGGGGAAACGGATCGAAACGACGGCAGTGCGGGCTGACGGAAGCGAATTCCCGGTCGAACTCGCAATCACGCGCATTCCATTGGAAGGACCGCCGTCTTTCACCGGCTATTTGCGTGACATTACGGAACGCAAACGGGCGGAAGAGAAGTTGCGGCGCAGCGAGTCATTCCTCGCGGAAGCCCAACGCTTAAACTTAACTGGCAGCTTTTCTTGGTTTTTGGACACGGACGAAATCACCTTCTCGGAGGAACTTCACCGCATCTTCAATTTTGAGCGGGGCACACCCCTGACGCCCGAGCGGATCAGTGGCCGAGTCCACCCGGAAGACATCCCGTTGTTGTCCGCAAAAATCGAGGAGGCGCGACTTGGCGGTGGTGAACAGGACTACGAAATCCGATTGCGGATGCCAGACGACTCGGTCAAGTACCTGCACACGATCTCTCACCGAACACGAGACGGGGCGGGCCGGCTTGAGATCATCGGCGCAGTTCAGGATATGAGCGAACGTCGATCCTCTGAAGAGGCGCTCAGCAAAGCCCGGTCGGAGCTCTCGCACGTGGCCAGGGTTACCAGCCTTGGAGTATTGACGGCATCTGTCGCGCACGAGGTCAACCAGCCACTTTCGGGCATTGTCACCAACGCTAGCACGTGCCTGCGGATGCTGGCCGCCGATCCTCCTAACGTAGATGGCGCTCGCGAAACTGCGCGGCGCACCATTCGCGATGGCAACCGCGCCTCTGAGGTGATCTCTCGATTGCGCTCGCTCTATGGCAAAAAGGATCCCATGATCGAATCGGTCGACCTGAACGAAGCTACGCGAGAGGTCCTTGCCCTGTCCTTGAGCGAACTCCAGAGAAATCGTGTCATCGTGCTCCAGGAACTTGCCAATGGCCTCCCGCTGGTCGCGGGCGATCGTGTGCAGTTGCAGCAGGTCATCTTGAATTTAATTCGGAATGCGTCAGACGCAATGAGTGCGGTTGACGATCGTCCACGGCAGTTGCTGATCAGAACCGAAGCGGACGAAGACGATCATGTGCATCTGACGGTGAAGGATGTTGGGGTCGGATTTGCCCCTCAGGCTGCCGATAGGCTCTTCGAATCGTTCTACACTACCAAGAATGAAGGTATGGGAATCGGACTCTCTGTGAGTCGCTCGATTATCGAGAGTCATCATGGGCGACTATGGGCAAGACTGAATAATGGTCCGGGGGCGACGTTTGCATTCTTTATTCCCCGAAGTACCGATCGTAGCTCCGATCAAAGTTCCGATCAAAGTTCGCATCAAAGATTCGACGATGCCACGGGTGCTGACGATAATCCTGAGATTCCGACTCCTGACGTGACAGATGCAGCCTGAGGAATCTTTGGTATTTTGATTCTGCGAACTTTTCCTGGCCGCTGATTCGCAAATTTCCCACCAATACTAAAGTGCAATAGACAGTGCCTCCTCAAGTAGCGCACCCTCGCGTTGTGGTGTACACCCGAGAAAAGATCTCTCCGGAGGATAGTCTTGTCCTCAATGCGTTGCGCGGATTGGCATCGGCAGCGTTCCCTGACCAGCACATGGACATCCTCAACCAACCCGGTGCGAATCAACGAGACATTCCCGGTGCCGAGGCTTGGAACGGTCGCAACACGAAAAATCTATGACCGTCATACTTGTATCGGTGGTCGATGATGACGAATCCGTACGTGAGTCCCTGCCCGACTTGCTAAAGGAGTTCGGCTTTGCAGCCCGCGCTTTCTCGTCGCCGGAAGAGTTCCTCGCGTCCGATTGTATCGGCCAAACTAAATGCCTGATCCTCGACATCGCCATGCCCAGGATGAGCGGAGCCGACCTTCAGCGGGAATTGAAGCTTCGCGGGCGGGAGATTCCAATCGTCTTCATCACCGCTAGCACGGATAAGAGTGTTCGCCCGCGGCTCCTCGAACATGGCGCCGTGGAGTGCCTGTTCAAACCATTCAGCGACACGGCTCTGCTTGAGGCCGTCAATTCGGCACTTCATCTGAAGTGAGAGTTCAGCACTGTACTCGTGCTCTTCCCTTCTACTTAAATGGTTCGAGTTTGCCGAGGATGGTCGGAAGATATTCCGAGACCGTCGGATGGATATGCATGGCTCGCTGGACGACCGTATAGGGCGCCTTCGCATACATCACGTCCAGCAGAACGTGAATCACCTCGTCGCCTCCAGTTCCAAGAATCGCAGCTCCCAGAATTTGTTTGGTTTCGGCATCGACGCAGATTTTGACGAAACCTTGCATCTCACCTTTTTCGTAGGCCCGGCTCACTTTACTCATCGGAAATTTCACAGCCAGGGCGCGACGTCCGGATTTTCGTAGCTCCGCGTCCGTCATGCCGCATCGCCCCAGCGGCGGATCGACATATAGGGCATAGGCCTGGATTCGGTCGGAAACCCGGCGATGATCGGCATTGAAAAGATTGTCCGCAACAATCTCGTAGTCGTTGTAGGAAGTATGCGTAAAGGCGCCGCGGCCGTTACAATCCCCCAGCGCCCAGATGCCAGGCACATTGGTGAGCAACTGGTCATCGACAACGATGTAACCGTGCTGGTCGGTCGTGACCCCGGCCCGTTCGAGACCTAGGTCGCTCGTATTGGGGATACGCCCGACTGCTAGAAGCACGTGCGTGCCTGCCACTTCCTTCGGATCTTCGCTACATTCCATGAGGACGGCGACAGCGCCATCGCGTTTCGCCAGGGAGATACACTTCGCATTTAGCCGGAAGTGTATGCCCTCGGCCTCCAGGATTTCGCGCACCGCTTGGGAGACGTCTTCGTCCTCTCGCCCAATCAGGCGCGGTCCCATTTCCACAACCGTGACTTCGCTCCCGAACCGGCGATAGATCTGGGCGAACTCCAGCCCAACGTAACTTCCACCGACAATAACAAGATGCTCGGGCAAGAAATCGATGTCCATCATCGAGGAGTTGGTGAGAAATGGAACATCGTGAACGCCCGGCATGTCGGGAACCCGCGCGCGCCCGCCAACATTGATATAAATCTTGTCGGCTTGCAGAACTTCATCGTTGACCGCAACCGTGTTCGACGACTGAAAGCGTGCCTGCCCCTGTATGACCGTACAATTCTTCGTTCCCCGGAGCAATTTCTCCACTCCCGTGTTTGATTTCGCGGAGGCTGCGTCCTTGCGGGCTTTCACCCGCTTGATATCGACGCGCACATCCCCGTTGGCGAAACCATATTCCACACCCCGGCGGGCGACATGGATCGCATAGGCACTCGCCACCAGCGTCTTGGTCGGGATGCACCCCGTATTCACGCAGGTGCCGCCAAATTTCCCGCGTTCGATAATCGCCACCGTTTTTCCAGCGCCCGCAAACCGTGCTGCCAGGGACGGCCCCGCTTGGCCGGTCCCGATAATGATTGCGTCGAAGTGCTTCATCGTGGCGGTCACTGTGCCCCCTCTATGTGGATCTTGCCGTCTTTGGCAGCCTCTTCGGGGGACTTGCCCTCCTGACGCGCGACAATGTAGGCGGCGTACCAATCCGGCCAGTGGTGCTTCGGCGCGGTAGGTTCGTATTCACTGTGGTGCTTCTCGGCCTCTTGCAAAAGTTCGGCCAACGTCGCGACATCCAAATTGCTGAGTCCTCGGCCGGGCAGCCGCGTTGTGACTTCCTGGAAAAGCCATCCGTTACCGTCGGGATCACGAAGTCTGGCGAACGAGTTGTAGGTGGCGCGTTCAGGTGCTGGCCCGCTGATGCGACCGCTGCCATCGATCTGGAACTGTGCGCCAGGCGTTCCCGGGTGGAACACCTCACTCACATCAATACCGCGCGCAACAAGATCTTTCCGCGCTGCCTCCAGATCGGAGACGATCAGGTAGAGCCCCTGGGCCGAACCTGGCGCGGCGGTTGTCATTTTCGTACCAAATTGAACCGAGCACCCTGAGCCGGGTGGCGTGAACTGAACGATCCGGAAACCATTATCGAACCGGAAATCGGCGTCGAGCCGCCAGCCGAGTTTGGTGTAGAACGCCTTCGAGCGGTCAACATCCGCGACCGGAATGACCACCACCTCGAACTTCATATCTACTTTTTCAGCGATAGCGCCGCCGATCGGCTCACTGTTCGGAAACGCACGCAGAGTTGCCATATTTCCTCCTCATTTGTCACCTAAGTGGCTGTCCAGATTTTTGCATGCTCCGGCTAACTTCCTCGGCCGGATGTTGATTATCGCTCCGACCAGACCAACCCCAATTAGGCCAGAATCACGACGACAAATCTATGGGACGAACGTATCGGTAGTGGATGGGAAATGGGCGAGCTACATCGTTCCAGGATTCGACGGGCGAAAGTTCCGAGACTCCGTTGTCTTTGTCGATAAGAAACAAACGCTGTGGATCGGCACCGAGACGGATGGTCTCTATCATATTCACGACGGCGTCGTCGATCACTATGGGAGCGCCAATGGGTTGTCCAATAATTATGTAAATGCCTTCTTTGAGGATAGAGAAGGAAATCTTTGGGTCAGCACTGAGGGTGGAATTGATCTGTTCCGAGACAACGCGGTCATCGATTTTTCCAAAACGGAAGGGATCGTAGGAAGCGACGTCCGTTCTGTTCTCACGGTAAACGGCGATGCCGTGCTGCTGAGCGCCATCCGGCAAGCCCTGGAACGCAGTCGTGCAGCCCTTAATCACCAGGCGCAGATGCGCACGTTGTGGAACTGCTACGCGTCCCTTACGCGTCGGGAACGGCAGATCATGAACTTGGTGGTCGCCGGCCTGTTGAATAAGCAGGTTGGTGGAGAACTCGGCATCAGTGAGATCACGGTGAAGGCGCACCGAGGCCAGGTAATGCAAAAGATGAAAGCGGGATCTCTCGCCGAGTTGGTGAAAATGGCGGCGAAACTCCCCGTCAAAGCTCTGACGGGGGCTCAGGCGACCCCAGTTCCCTGTTCACGGTCAATCCCCGGCCGGGCAACTCTTTAATCCACGACTACAGAAGCAAGGTGTCGGTCGATACCATCGTCTGATAGATTATTCACCGCGCTTTCTGGCTTAATAGCAACTGATACAGGACGCCTTCTGGGCAAAATGTTCTCTCTTTGATAAATACTCTCAAAAGGGAAACGATTTGCGCCTTGGTGGCGCGGCCGGTTTCGGCTTTTTCACCCAAATGTTCACGGATGCTTGTTTGCCCCACTTGGAGATGAATCATGAAAGCAATCGTTGTCCACGAATATGGCGGTCCGGAAGTGCTGAAGTTTGAGCAGTACCCTGACCCGGTTGCGGGTCAGGGCGAGGTGCTGGTGCGGGTTGCCGCCGCCAGCGTGAATCCCATCGACTACAAGCGGCGCGCCGGATTAACAAAGGATTTTTATCCCATGCAGTTCCCGAGCCTCATAGGAGTCGATATGGCGGGGACTGTGGTCAAGATCGGGCCCGGAGTGGAAGGATTTTCCGTCGGCGACCAGGTGTTCGCCATGGCGGACAATACTTACGCTGAGCTTTGCGTTGTGAAAGCCGCGGTTCTGGCGAAAGTTCCAAAAGGGCTCGATTTGATCCAGGCGGCGGCGCTGCCACTGGTGACGGTGACTGGCAACCAGCTCATGTCCGCTACGGGCATCAAAGCCGGCCAGACGGTTCTCGTCGTAGGAGCTGCAGGAAATGTCGGCCGTTCGGCGNTATTCACTGCGAGGCAGCGCGGGGCGAACGTGATCGCGGGGGTTTTGAAGAGGCAATTGCAGATTGATGAGGCGAAGACCATCGGCACGGATCAGTTGGTCGCAACCGACGACGACACTGCAATTGCGAATCTTCCGCCGCTCGNTGCGGTTGCGGATGCCGTCGGCGGAAGAATTGCCGAGAAGCTGATCGCCAAGGTAAAGCCGGGAGGCGTATATGCATCGGTTGTCGAGGCGCCGCAGAATGCCGCGAAGTACCCATCTGTAAAATTGGCGCACGTATTTTCGAAATTCGACAGAAAAACGCTCGAGTTTATGGCCGAAGCGGTGCGAGATGGCAAGCTGGTAATCCCGATTAGCCAGAAACTGCCACTTAGTGAAGCGGCCGAGGCTCAGGCAGCGGCAGAAAAAGGTGGTATCGGGAAGATCTTGCTGGTGCCTTGAACTCTTTGCTGTTTATCTGCAACAGCAAACATACAACCGATACCATCGTCCAATTGTTGAAAGGCTGCCCTTCTGTTTTGATAACGCTATGCTGCAGATTCGATCAGAATCTGCATATCGAGAACGTCTTTTTCGGAAAAGTCTTTTGAAGATAACTCTGTAGTCGGTGCCCCGTNCTTCGCGTCCTTTGCGAAGGGCGGGAGACGGAAATGCTGGAGCAATTGAGTTGATAACTTCATCCATCAATCACCCCGTCAATTTGCCGGCGAGCCAGTAATCGACACTGAACCTTCCCGGCCCGGAGCAGATTAGCCAGATAAAGAAGAGCACGTACAAGACTTCCGGAAGATAGAGGAAATCGTCGAGCCAGCGAAGCGGTGAAAGTCCTTTAGGCAGCGTGGAAATCGCACTGGTCAGGGTGGCGACAATCATATCGATCAATAAAGCCATGCTGGCCGCACTCGAAAGAAATCCCACGGTCACCAGGGATCCGCCAACAAACTCGACACCCGCCACGAAATAAGCCGTCTGGTGGGGAAACGGGACTTTGGCCTGCACGAGCGTGTCGTAAACGGGTTTCGTGCCACCGGCGACAAATAATTTATGTCCCCCGGAGATGGCGAAGAACAGCCCGATCGAAACCCGTACCACCAGGATGGCATATTCTTCCCAATCACTCCTACCCAGCAGTGCAAACTGGACCCACCGTTTCCAATCCATCCCTTGTCCTCCATCGAGAATGTGCTGCGGCGATGCTATCGAGGTTATGTGTCCATTCGTTCGACCCATTGCGCGCGCCATGCGGGAGGTGCGAATGGATCCGCGAAGTACTGGGTTTCCCGCGCAACCTTATCGCCCCTGAACTCCATGATGCTCACGGTGTAGGAGGGCTTGCCGTCATAGGTCAGGATGTATTCGGTAACCCAAAGNTCACCGCTGCCAATGATNCGTCGGATGCTAAACCGCTTGTTGCTCGGCTGACTCGCGCGTTGGCCCTGTATGTTGCGTCGACCCCGGGTTCGCTCGCCTGACTGCGGGTAATCCAGCACCGCGTCCTCGTGATAGATCAGGTGCTCGGTTTCAAAATCGTTGGCGTCGGACGCCGCCCAATGCTGATCCAGCACCGCACGGATCTCTTGATCTCGCGCTCCAGAATGCTGCTCACTCTTTTGTTGATCGTTCATCTGTCGACCGTTTATCTGTTGATTGTTCTTCTTAAGCCATTATGACAAGAAACTAAAGGTCTTCCTACGAATTGCTATTTCGCGGATCGTCTTTCGCGTTGAGATATTCCAATCCTAGCGGCCCAATCGCGGTCACTTGCGTGACATACTCGCCGGATTTCGCCCAGTGGAAATGGGACGTGTTGCCCGGAAGAATGATCACGGCGCCGGGCGGATAGGCTTCCAGCTTACTCGCATCGAATTCCTCACCCAGCCCAATATAAAAGACGCCGGAAATCACGGTGTAGACTCGATCCTCTGGATGCTTGTGAGGCATCAGCTTTACGCCGCGGGGTGCCTTGACCCTGATTGTGTAAGGGCCGGGCTCCGACGGCTGGCCCACGATGACAGCCAGCCGGACCGACGGTGGGAACGCCGGGAACGCTTTCCAATCGACATCTTCGGACAAGGTGGTCGTGAAAACCCCCTGCCCGGGTTGGTGAGTTCGGACTTCGCTTTGCTGAGCACGCTTTGCGGCGCTCGCTTTCTGAGACATACAAACCTCCTTCTTGCGGAAAAATGTAAAACGCCACCGCAGGCGCCGAGCGCCGAGCCTATCGCTCGATTTCACCGAGGTAGTATCCGAGCCGATTTTCGACGTCCCCCGGCTTGTGGAAGCCGCGCGCCATCAACGCTTTGATCCCCTGCTGAGCGGCGGGTCGACCGAGCGAAGCAATGCACGCATCCCACCCCGCGCCGAGCTCAACATCCGGCGGCAAGCTGGTGTTGACTAGGCGCTTGGTCTGCGCGATCGCCCATTTGTCGAATTTCGCAATCCGGATCGCGAGTGCTTCCACGAACGCATCCAGAGCGGCATCGGGCAAAGCGCGATTAATGTAGCCATAGGCCTCGGCCTGCTCTGCTCTAATGTCTTCCGAGCTCAAGAGCACTTCAAGTGCGCGGTTTCGGCCGATAAGCCGGGGAAGCCGAGCCATGGGGCCGCCGCCGGCGACCATCCCCACGCCCACCTCCCATTGCGAGATGATAGTTTTCTCGCGGCTGGCAAAACTCATGTCGCAGGCCAGCGTAATCTCGCTGCCGTTGCCGGTCGCCCTGCCGCGGATGAGGGCGATAGAGGCGACTGGCAAGCGAGTCAGACGCGCAAGAAAGTCCGGCCAGGGCGGCAAACCCGTGGATCCATTCGGCAGTGACGTCAAGTCCTCGATCTTGGCCGTGAAATCGGAGTGATTCAAGAAGTAGTCGTCGACCGCGCTGTCGAAGACCACGACCCTGACTTGCTCGTCGGCCTCAAGAGCGCTGATGACTTCCTGAAACTGCTGGACCATTTCCGGTCCCATAACGTTGATTGGCGGATTGTTGATGGTGACACGCCAATAAGCGGGCGAACGCCGGGTCACCCGAAGCTGTGCGGATTTCTTAGCTGCATTCATCTCTGTGAGTTTGGCAGGTGCGTTCAGAGTGGCCATTAGAATTGTCCTCCATATTTTTGCGACATATAGCTGCCACCATTAAGCAAGAACAAAACGGGCCGCGCAATTGGACGATGGTATTGCCCATACATTCGTATCGCTCGCGATGTCTTCGCGCCTCAAACTCGGTACTAAGGTGTCTTCGATACTATCGTCCAATTGTTTAGTTCCCTCACCTCTGGCCTAATCGCAATCGTTCCAGATGCAGGTTGATGGGCTTAGAAAAATTCTAGTGAAGGAGAACACACCATGTCTGAACTTGTGACGAAATTTGTGGCGCAAGAACAACAAGAACGGAAGATAGAAACACGCAGCACCCTAAAACGTGTCGCCGTCTTTACCACCGGTTTGACGGTCGGGGCACTGCTCGCCGTCTTTATTGCCACCACCGTTCACGCGCAAGACCAAAGCCAAGACCAAGATAACGATAAAAATAGGGATAAGGACAAGTACTCGCTCAAATCGCCGAGCGGGATTGCGTTCTCCGACTTCCGTGGATACGAAGACTGGGCTGTCGCCTCTTCGGCCCGGACTGACGAAATACTCAAGGTCATCGTCGCTAATCCAACCATGATTACGGCCTACAAGACCGGCGTTCCCGTCAACGGCCAGCCTTTCCCCGATGGCTCCAGGATCGTGAAGCTCCAATGGAAGCCGAAGAAGAGCACGGAGGCGCAGTTTGCCGTGGATGTGCCGGACGTCTTTACTCAGGCCTTCGTCATGGAAAAAGACAGCAAGAGATTTCCAAAGACCGGCGGATGGGGATACGCCTTGTTCAACTACGATGCCGCATCGGACAAGTTCGCGGCTGACCCCAAAAGCCTCTCAGACTGCGGAAACGCGTGCCATACCGCCGTGAAGGCGAAGGACTATATCTTTCACCCATACGAGAAGCGTTAACCCGCGCCTGTAGATCAGGAGTCGAAATCTGACGAAAGAGGCCTTATGACTACCGCTAGAGTGACAAGGATCTTCCACCAACCTGCTGCGTTCGACTCAGTTGAAGTCAGTTCTTTCAGTTGACGTCTTTATTGTTTCGTACAATCCACATCTCTGTAAGCCAGCCTCTCATTCATTCCATTGCCGTATCGGCATAACCAGGTATAGCTCGGTGCGATGGGGCAAATGCGCCACGTAGGGCATTCCGTTCGATGGATCACGATTCAATCCCTGAAAATCTTCTTGATGGGGACTGACAATCATCAAATGCGGGCCAACGTGGAACTCGTGCCCCGAGGAACCATCTTTCGACTGCCAGGCGCCGAAATACATGTACGAGATGCCAACGCGATCAATGTGCGGCATTCGCCCAGCGAGGCTGTCCTCCATCCACCGCAGGAATATCGGATCGAAGCACCCTGGCTCATCGTGCGGATAACCAGGAATAGCTGGAAGACAGGTCCATTCATTCGATCCTTGGCGAAGTACCGGGTATTCACCTCCATGAGCCGATGGCCAATCGAGCACAGTCGCGTCCTTGGTGATGAATGCCGGGCCGCCTCGCAGTGCGTCCGCGATCTTCTCCGCGTCAGTCACCGGCAATCGATCTGGCGACTGCGTAAAGGCGGTAGCCACTGTTAAGAGAACTGTTGCTAGTAGCGTGATTGCTGCGTATGAAGTTTTCATTTTTTTCCCTCTCCATATTTCCCCTATTTGGTTGCACTCTCCCATGGCTCACCTACCCTGATACACTGGCGCGCGTCCTTGGGCTTCGGCATCTCGCCCCTCCTGAAAATCTCGTGTGTGAAAGAGCGCGCCAAACTGCGCATCCAGTTTGGAAAGAGCGTCGGCTTCAGCGGGATCAATCGCAAGATGTGCGGAAAGCAGTGTTGCTTTAATTCCGAGCGGCCCGCACGCGGCGACCTTGTTTGCCATCTGAAGTCCTGCCTCCAGCGCCTTTTCAGGCGTCGACGCAACTTGCTGCACTTCTCCGATCCGATATGCTTCTTCAGCACTCCAATGCTCGCCCGTTAGCATGTAACCCATTGCATTTCCCCATCCCACTTCACGGACGAAGCGGACGGTCGATCCTCCTCCTGGGAATCGGCCGTGGGTATTCTCATCCTGTCCAAAACGAGTGCCCGCCGACGCAATCCGGATATCTGCACTCAAAAAAAATTCATGGGCCATATTCCAGGTGTCGCCATGCGTAACCACGATCAGTGGCTTGGTGAGGCGAGGAGCGCGCTTGGCAAGCGGATCTATCGTCCCAGTGCTCGCGATCCAGGGCTTGCCCGTCCCTGCGAGCGACTTAAATCCCTCAACGTCGATACCTCTTGAAAAATTATCCCCATGGCCAAATAAGATCGCGGCGCGCAGCGAGGAATCGTGGTCATATTGGTAATATGCCTCGGCCAGTTTTTCGAAAGTCTCAGGATCAATGCGGTTCTGGATATAAGGCCGATTAATTCCGATGAGAACGATTTGCCCGCGGCGCTCGATCGTGACCTTTGCTCCGGAACTCAACGGTACGCCCTGAAGCGTTGTGACCGGGGCGTCAGTCTGTTGTCGTGTGTCTGTATTCTGGGCGCGAGCGAGGTTAGGCAAAACTCCCACCGTGGAAGCGCCGCCAAATACCGCCGCGATTTTAAGAAAACTCCGGCGGCCTAAATCATTCAGATAAGTCATTTTATTTCCTCTCCTTTCGTTTGATCGGAAGTCACGCAATGCCGGTTCGGCGCCAACACTCCCAGTCAGTTTGAATGGACAGTCAGCGCGAAACATACTGGGCCAGTCCATTCCCATAGGACCAATTCTCTTTTGGCACCTCTTTGGCACCTCAACCAGGTTGATGAATACATCTTCCTTACGAAGCTTCACTCCTTGATGGAGGCGCTCCGTAAGTTCTCTATAAAAACTTTGCTTTAGCTCCACAGATCGTCCTGCGTTGAGCGTGATTTGAGAGAAAATACAATCGTCGGTGCGATGGACGCCAAGATAGTCACGATCAAGCGGCAACGCGCTCTTGCGATGTTCGGTGATTACCTGAAAGCGATCACCCTTGGGAACGTTAAGAACATCCACCAGGGTCTCGTAGACAATTTCCCCGACTTGAGCGCGATATTCCTCCGATTTTCCTTCAATGAGGTCGGTCCGAACAATTGGCATTTCTCCTCCTTTGATTGCAACTGATTGGAACGCCCGTTCCATCTTGCGTCCGCTCGAATTAGTTACTAAACCACCGCGTGTATGTTTCTTCTTTCGTCTTTACAGTCTTCTTAGATACTCAGGCGTGCTATCTGTTACATGCATTGTTAGAATGCCTCTCATGCGCGATGTGCATTCAGGTAAGCCGCAATCAGGTAAGCTGCATTTACGTAATTTGGATCTGAACCTCATACATCCCCTCCACGCGCTTTTGGAGGAGTGTCACGTCACCCGTGCGGCGAAACGAAGTTTCCTGAGTCAGTCAGCCATGAGCCGGGCGCTGGAGCGGTTGCGCGATATGTTCGGAGACCCTCTGCTTGTTCGTAACGGACGCGGCTATGAGCGCACAGTGCGGGGCGAGCGTGTATTGCGCGACCTGGAGTCCCTCATGCCCCGGCTTGAGGATATGGTGCGAGGCGAAAAATTCGATCCTGCCCGGAACGAGGAAGTATTTCGCGTGGCCATGAGCGACCATGCCTCAATGATTGTGCTGCCATCACTCTTGGCGAGCATGAGGAAAACAGCGACTCAGGTGAAACTCGAAGTGTCCGCGTCTGGGGCTGAGACTTACGAGGACGTCGCGGCGGGTAGAATCGACACGTTTCTTTGCGCGGAAGAAGCGCCTCCTTCCCTGGATTCCGAAACCATCTTTAACTTGGATTTTGTTTGTCTGGTCGGCACGGCTCTCCGGGTTCGTGCCCGTCGTCTTACGCTGAAACAATATCTCGAATTTCAGCACGTCCTGGTCGAGATACGCGAGGGGCAACAGGCTTTAGTGGATCGTGCTCTGTCGCAGCTGGGCGTAAAGCGGCAGGCTGCGGTCACCCTGCCATTCTTCGTGCCTGCGATCTTTGCCGTCGCGCAGACTGACTTGGTTCTCACCGTGCCCCGCAAATTGGCGAAGATCACCGCGGTCATGGCTGGTGTGCGCATCGTGGAGGCGCCTCGTGAGATCAAGTCCTTTCCCTATTTCATGGCATGGCATCCCAGACTCACCAATGAACCTGCTCACCAGTGGTTTCGTGAACAACTGCGGTCGGCGGTTCGGACCGTTTGATCAAATTGAAGCTGACGTCGTTTGAGGAAAGTCGATACTGTCACCGTCGATTTCCCGGCCTATCACAGACTTCCGAAGACGGCATTTTCCGCTTGAATTCGGAAAACGTTTGCTGCAACTGCGCACTTCGTCGGACTTTGTTATGTGCGCTATGGTAAACGATTACTGGACATAGCCCAAAACCCGTGATTCATTACTATTTACCGTTACTTACCAAGGGACGCATCCCGAAGTTTTGAAGACGAAAACTATGCTACAACGCTTGCGGGAACAAGTTCTAGAGGCAAACTTGGAACTGCTCCGGAAAGGTCTGGTCCTCTATACTTTCGGCAACGCCAGCGGAATCTCGCGGGAAGAAGGCCTGGTGGTCATCAAGCCCAGCGGCATCCCTTATGAGCGAATGAAACCGGAACACCTTGTGGTGACGGACCTCTCGGGCAAAATCGTGGAAGGAAATTTGAAGCCGTCCTCTGATCTGCCCACTCATCTAGTGCTTTACCGGCAATGCCCGGAGATCGGTGGCGTCGGTCATACCCACTCTGAATATGCTGCCGCCTGGGCCCAGGCCCGCCGTTCCATTCCGTGTTTTGGCACAACCCATGCCGATTATTTCCATGGTCCGGTACCGGTAACGGCGGAAATGACCGCGGAGGAAATTGCCGATGCCTACGAGGAAAACACCAGCCATGCCATCGTCCGCAGCCTGAAGCCGACAAATCCCTCAGCCATTCCGGGCGTATTGGTGGCCAATCACGGGCCTTTCGCCTGGGGAGAGAATGCGGAGAGCGCCGCTCATAACGCCACAATTCTCGAAGCGATGGCGCGGATTGCCTACCTGACACTGGGCATCAATTCCGCGGCCCAACCGGTTGCTACCGCTTTGCACGACAAGCACTATCTCAGAAAGCACGGCAAGAACGCGTATTACGGACAAATAAAGGATCGGCAATGATGCCACTATCAGCAGCGGTTGTGCCGACCCACCTGGTTCACCTCGCCCCCGTCGATCTGATCATTGTGGTCTTTTATTTCGTTCTCGTGCTTTCCATCGGATGGTACCTAAAAGGCCGCGCCAACACCGGCGAGGATTTTTTCATGGCGGGCCGCGAAATGACCGCATGGGTCGCTGGCCTGAGTTTTCTTTCCGCCAATCTGGGCGCGCTCGAGTTGATGGGGTGGGCGGGATCAGCCTATCAATACGGCATCCTGGCGGCCCACTGGTATTGGATCGGCGCCATTCCGGCCATGCTCTTCCTGGCGCTGGTCATGATGCCGTTCTATTACATCTCCAAAACCCACTCCGTGCCAGGGTATTTGCAACTCCGCTTCGGCGAACCCAGCCGCGCGCTCTCCGCGGTTTCATTCGCCTTCATGACCGTGCTGATGAGCGGCGTCAACATGTTTGCCATGGCCAAGGTCATGCAAATTGTGCTGGGCTGGGATATTAATTTCAGCATCTGGATTTCTTCGCTGACAGTCGCCATTTATGTGACTTTGGGCGGCCTGCGCTCCGCCATTTTTAACGAAGTCTTGCAGTTCTTTCTCATCTGGGCCGGAGCACTGCTCATCCCGATTCTTGGCCTCTACGAAGCTGGCGGTTGGACCAATCTCAAGATACTGATTGCCCATCGAGCTTCCGAACAATATGTCCACCTCTGGGCTGGGTTGGGATCCTTCAGCAACAATCCCATGGGAATCAACTGGGTCGGCATCGTCTTCGGATTGGGCGCGGTCATTTCGATGGGCTACTGGACCACCGACTTCCTCGTGGTGCAGCGCATTCTGGCGGCGAAAGATATTCGCAGCGCGGAAATGGCTCCCATCATCGGCGCCGGATTCAAAATGATCGTTCCCATCATCGTGATCCTTCCCGGCCTGCTCGGTTTGGCCGTGCTGCCCGAGAAACTGGTTCCCGAATCGCTGGCCGCGGCGACCGGCGCTCATAGCTACAACGACGTACTCCCGCTCATGCTGGCCCGTTATTGCGGGCCCGGTTTGCTCGGCCTTGGAGTGACGGCCTTGATTGCCGGTTTCATGTCCGGCATGGCGGGAAATGTCAGCGCATTCACCACCGTCTGGACGTATGACATCTACCGTCCATTCATCAATAGAAAAGGTAGCGACCACCACTACGTAAATGTCGGCCGCTGGACCACGATTCTGGGTGTCCTGATCAGCGTCGGCACAGCCTACCTGGTCATGCAGTTTGCCAGCATCATGGATTACGTGCAGGCTTTGTTCAGCTTTTTCATTGCGCCCCTTTTCGGCACGGTTGTCATCGGCATGTTGTGGAAGCGGGCCACCGGCCCTGGCGGATTCTTTGGGTTGCTCTGCGGAACGCTTTGTTCCATCGGCATGTGGACCTGGGTCAAGCTCGATCCCTCCGCGCTGGCCTATGTGGCGCTGTCGCCGCACGCCAAGGGACTCGCCCAGGATATGTTTCAAGCGCTCTGGTCTTTTATTACCTGTGTCGTCGTAACCGTGGTTGTAAGTCTGGCGACAAAACCCATGCCTGATAGTCAATTGAGCGGCTTGGTCTACGGCTTGACTGAAGTTCCCTCGATTGGGGACGTGCCGTTGTATCAAAAGCCTCTTTTCTGGGCAGGGGTGGTGACGGTTGTCTTTATCGCACTGAACATCATTTTCTGGTAAGCGGAGGCGCGCGGGATGGTTTCAATCTGGTTCTTCATCGGGATTTCACTGGCGGTAAACGGCGCGCTGATCCTTGCCGCCGGAATTTATGAACTGGTGCATCCTCCGGAGAATCCAAGTGTAGTTCTGTTCAACTTGCACGCTAGCGTGTGGTGGGGCGCGCTGCTGCTGTTAGCCGGCCTCGCCTATCTATTCAAATTTGCGCCTCAGCGAAAAACATAGAAATTGTTTTATTCCGGAGCAGGAGCTTTATGGCCGAACAAAAACAAAAGATGACAATGGGATTGATTGTGGGCAACCGGGGTTTCTTCCCCGATCACCTCGCTAAGACTGGACGGGAAGAGATGCTCGCCGCTTTGCAGAAGGCTGGCATCCAGGTGGTGGCGCTCACTCCGGAAGAGAGCAAGTATGGAGCGGTTGAGACCAGGGAAGAATCGCGGCGCTGTGCCGAACTTTTCAAGCGCGATCGCGAGAAGATTGACGGAGTCATCGTCACCCTGCCCAACTTCGGCGAAGAGCGCGCCATTGCCGACACGCTGCGGCTCGCCGATCTTCATGTGCCCGTGCTGATTCAGGCCACGCCCGACGATCCCAGCAAGATGACCATCGCTTCGCGCCGCGATAGCTTCTGCGGCAAAATGTCAGCCTGCAATAATCTTCGCCAGTATGGCATCCCTTATTCCATCACCTCGCTGCACACCGAAAGTCCGGACTCACCCGAATTCACCAAGGATCTGCAATGGTTCGCCGCGGTATGCCGGGTAGTAAAAGGCTTCCGCAACCTTCGCGTGGGCGCCATCGGGGCGCGTCCCGCGGCCTTCAACACCGTTCGCTACAGCGAAAAGATACTGGAGTCGCAGGGTATCTCAATCGAGACCCTCGATCTTTCGGAAGTGCTCGGGCGCATCGAGCGTATGAAAGATAACGACGACCACGCCCAGGCCAAGCTCGCCGCCATCAAGAAATATGTCGATTCCGGCAGCGTGCCGGCCCCGGCATTAATGAAGATGGCAAAACTTGGTGCGGTGGTCGACCAGTGGATGGCGGCCACGGAAGTTACCATCAGCGCGGTGCAGTGCTGGACTTCAATTGAAGAAAATCTGGGCGTGGTTCCCTGCACCATCATGAGCATGATGAGCAACGAGCTTCTCTCCAGCGCCTGTGAAGTGGATATTTGCGGTGTGCTGGGAATGCATGCTCTGCGGCTCGCTTCTGAAACTCCCTCGGCACTACTCGACTGGAACAATAACTACGGATCGGATCCGAACAAAGCCGTTTGCTTCCACTGCTCGAATCTGCCCAAGCATTTCTTCCGCTCGGTGAAGATGGACTTTCAACAGATCATCGCTGGCACTGTCGGAAAAGAAAATACGTTCGGAACTTGCGTCGGCCTCATCCGGCCCGAGAAGATGAGCTTCGCCCGCTTCTCCACTGACGATACTTCCGGCAAGATGCGCGGGTATGTGGGCGAAGGGCGCTTTACCGACGATCCTCTGAACACCTTCGGCGGCGCTGGTGTGGTGGAAATCCTGAACTTGCAGCGCTTGCTGCGCTTTATTTGTGAACGCGGGTTTGAGCATCACGTAGCTGCAAATCTTTCCACCGTCGCCTCCGCCGTCTACGAAGCCACCACGCGCTATCTCGGTTGGGACATGTATTATCACGGCAACGACAACGGAGCTTGTTGATGGCCATCGTGGCGGGAGTGGATTTCGGAACGCTGAGCGTTCGTGTTTCCTTGGTTGACAGCGAACGCGGCCTGATCGAGTCTGCCAGCGCCGAGTACCCGCTTCATCGCAAGCGCGAAGATCCCGAATACGCCACGCAGTCGCATGATGATCAAATGCGCGCGCTGGCTCTCCAGTCCCTTGGCGAGTACTACCTCTGGTGCGACCACCGCGCCAAAGGTGAAGCTGCCGAGATCACCGCCGCCGCGCACCGCGAGGGTTTGGAGGCGATCAAGTGGTGCGGCGGAGTCTATTCCTCAGAGTGGGGATTTTCCAAGCTGCTGCACTGGCTGCGCCACAACCCGGAGAAGCGACGCGAGTTTGTCTCCGCATTCGAGCACTGTGACATGGTCGCTTGGGATAACGGCGATCGTACCGTGCTGGTGAACCCCAACCTGCGCGGCGTTACCCTGGGTTGGAATTTGCAGAGCACCGCGCGGGATGAACTTTTTGCGGCCATCGAAGGCACGGCATTTCACACTAGGGTAATCCTCGATCGAATGGCCGGCAACGGAGTCCACATCAAACGTGTGATCAATGCCGGAGGCATTCCCCAGAAGAATGACGTGTTGAACCAGGTGTATGCCAATGTTCTCGGGCGTCCCGTGCTGGTTCCGGCCCGGACCGTGATCAGTCTCGGCTCCGCCATCTTCGCTTTTCTCGCCGCCGGCACCTTCAAAACTATCGAAGAAGCGCAGGACAAGATCTGCCCTCCCAACCGGACCTTTGCGCCGGAAGATTCGGCCCAGCGCATTTACGGCGAGCTATATCCTCTATATAACAAGCTATACTTCGCACTGGGTCAAGATCAGCGCGTGGACAATGGCATCGGCGTTATTCTGCCTACGCTGATCGCGCTGGCCTCTCGCAATGGACAAGAGACAAATACGCAATAAGACCGAGGCCCATTAATGAATATTGAGAAAGCCGTGAGCTTGATTCTGTTGATCTCGTCGTTCGCGCTGGTTAGCATAACAGTGGAGGCTAAAACGAAAGTGACAAGCCAACCCTATGGAAAAGTGCCGGATGGAACTCCGGTCGAACTTTATATTCTGAGCGACGGCCCGTACGAAGCTCGCATCGCCACTTACGGCGGTGTTCTGGTTTCCTTGACCGCACCGGATCGCACCGGAAAAACAGCCGACGTCCTCCTCGGCTTCGATACTCTCGATGGATACGTGGCCAACTTCAACGGCCCTGCCGACGCCTTCTTCAGTGCAATTATCGGCCGCTATGCCAATCGCATCGCCCATGCCAGCTTCACGCTCGATGGGCAAAAGTATTCTCTGCCCAAGAACAATGGCGACAATACCCTTCACGGTGGTCCGCACGGTTTTAATAATGTGGTCTGGAAGGCTAAGCCGATCGCCAGTGGGGTGGAACTGACCTATGTCAGCAAAGACGGCGAAGCCGGCTTTCCCGGCAATCTGACCGCTGTGGTGCGCTATACCCTGCAAAAAGGCGATCTACGCATCGAGTATTCCGCCACCACCGATAAAGATACTGTGCTCAACCTCACGAATCATGCGTATTTCAATCTTGCCGGTGCGGGAAACATTCTCGACAATCAACTCTCACTGCATGCTTCTCGCTTCACTCCAGTGGATGCGGGACTGATTCCGACTGGAGAATTAAAATCCGTCGAATCGACTCCCTTTGATTTTCGCAAGGCTACCGCCGTCGGAGCGCGCATCAATGCCGATGACGAACAGCTTCATCTCGGCCACGGCTACGACCACAACTGGGTGATCGACGGCAGCGCCGCAGGGAAACTAACCGAAGCTGCGGAGGTTTACGAACCCACCAGCGGCCGCGTGTTGAAGGTTCTTACCGATCAACCCGGCATCCAGTTTTACAGCGGTAACTTCCTCGATGGAACGGTCGAAGGCAAGGGCGGAAAACCACTCGAACTTCGCTCCGCATTGTGCCTGGAGACCCAGCACTTCCCCGACTCGCCGAATCATCCCAGTTTTCCCTCGACCGAGTTGAAACCCGGAGAGCGTTATCACACGGTAACGGTCTACAGCTTCTCGACCCGCTGAGAAATGGCTTCACAGGTTGCGGAAAAACTCGGATCACCGAGCCGCGATAAGCGGCCGCTGAAGGCATCGGATCTTTCCCCTCTCACGACAAACAAAGAGGAGCCATAATTCGGCTCCTCTATTTGCTGCCCTTCCACCGACCGCTACTTCGCGATTTGCGAAAACACTTCCGGCAACACTGCTGTGCCTTCCATTTGCACGGCCTTCAGCAATCCCGGATTCAAGCCCAACGCCTTCACCATCGTGGGCGCTACTTGTATGGTTGCGGTCTCGGACGAAACGGTTTGCGCGCTGAAGCTCGGATTCGCCACCAGCAGCATGACATTAGTATCGTCATGTGCGAATCCTCCATGGTCGCCAATCATCGCCGTGCTGCCCGAATAGGTCACTCCGATATTTGGCGTCACAATAATGTCCGGTGTCCGTGGATCCTCTCCCGGCGCAAGGCCGCCTACGTTATAGTTGGGCGCCAGAGTGCCCCCGTAAAGAATCTCCCCTAATCCAATCTCCGTGGCATCGGTTTCCAGAATTCCCACGGCCGTCTCCACGTTTACGCCCTTTTTTAGCCAGAGCACGGAAACATCGTCTTCGGTCGCGCCAATGCCGGTTGAGTTTAGCGGCGATTCCGAGTACGGAATCATATTCCCCAGCAGGGTCGCCGGAGTATCCGCGCCGTCCGCAACATATCGAGTCGGATCAATCGGCGACTCGCCATGCTTCGCCGTTATAATCACTAACGTATTGCTGTAGATGCCGTTACTCTTCAGCGCGCTGATGATCTCGCCGATCGCCGTATCCACGTACTCGATTTCCCCCAGCAACTCCGCGCCAGGCACGGCCGCCGCGTTCTTATAACCACCTACCGCTACGCCCGCCTCGTTGACCGATTCGCCCACGTAAACCGATTGGAAATTCATTCCGAAGATCGCCGGAACCATCGCCGGCGCGCCCGCATGCGTCTTGCCCGCAATCTGATTCAATAATGCATACACCTTGATCGCGTCATAGCATTGAATATTTTCGAAGCTGGCATTCCACGCCGCCGCGCCGATTGGATCGCGAACCGGGTCGCACGCAGCGCCTTCCACCGTCTTAACGCCGGGCAGCGGAACCACGGTCGAACTGACCTCAGGCGAATAATAATCATCCAGCCCATTGCCGCCGGGTCCTCCCACGAATGAATACGACGGATGCTTGTCGATCCATGCTGTATATCCGCCTGCCGCATGAATCACCCCGAAGGCGGTATTTACACGAATAAAATTCCACGGATAAACCGGCGCGCATCCATTCTGCGGATCGCGCTCCAGTTTCTTCGGATCAATCGAGGCGATCCCGCCCTCCGTCAACCCAGCTCCCGGCGCGCCACCATTCAGCTTGGTATCGTCAAAATCGGGCCCTTGGTCATTATCGGTCGTCGTGCCGAGCGGCGCAGTATACGGAACGCACGGTCCCGCAGCCAAACCGGTGCCAGTCTTTTCCGCTGGCGGATCGAGCGACCGATCATAGGCTACATCGTAATAAAGCCCAGTCGATTTCGGAGTGCCCCCGGAAGCCAATGCCGCCATTCCCGGAAAAGAATCCGACGGTTTGGAGGAAGTTGCATTTACGTAATTAATCGCGGTCTGGCTCAGCGCCGCCATATTCGGGCAATAAGCTTCACCGCCATTTACGCCCGCAACGCCATGCGTGCAGTTGTAAAAGTCCACGGCATGCATGCCGTCAATGCTCAGCAGGAGCACATGTTTGATTTTGCCCGAACCTACAGTGTTCGTTTGAGCGGTGAGTAGATGAATCGACGACGTCAACGCACACACCAGCGCAACGCCCGCTAATACTACGTTCTGCACTTTCATGGGAAGCCTCCAGAAGATTAAGGATAAGAGGCCTTCACACCATGGAAGTATTAATTCTCCGTAAATACTCTTCTCTTCCCGCACTCGCCGCTAAACAAAATAAAATCAGCCGCAATGCTTCGTATCAGGGCCGGGTCGCTCGGAACAATGACTCTCAACTACACCCACTCTGGGTCACGCCGTAAGTCCCAATTCCTCCATCTGACTCCCGACGATCTTCAACCCAGCGGCAGCCACATTCTCTTCCAGGTGCGCCACCTTCGATGTTCCGGGAATCGGCAGCATGACCGGCGATCGCGCCAGTAGCCACGCCAGTGCGGCCTGCGAGGGCGTAGCTTTCAGTTCCTTCGCTAGCTTCGCCACCGGACTCTCCGTCCCCGCCGCCTTACCCGCCGCCAGGGGAAACCAAGGAATGAATCCCAGGTTTTCTTTCTCGCAATAATTCAGAACGTCTTCCGACCCTCTGTCAGCCACGCTGTAGCGATTCTGCACGCTCACGATGGGAACAATCTTCCGCGAGTCCTGAATCTGCTTCACGCTTACTTCCGACAAGCCGATGTGCCTGATTTTTCCCTGCGCCTGCAATTCTTTCAAAGTCCCGAGCTGATCTTCAGCCGGCACCTTAGGATCAATCCGATGCAGTTGGTATAGATCGATCCGCTCCACGCGCAAGCGCCGCAGACTGCCCTCGCAAGCCGATCTGAGGTGTTCGGGCGTTCCGTTTTCCACCCACTTGTTAGGACCCGGCCGGTCAAATCCACCTTTCGTAGCGATGACCAGGCCTTCGCGATAAGGATGCAATGCCTCGGCAATTAACTCTTCGGCCACCTCTGGACCGTAGGAGTCCGCCGTATCGATAAAATCGATGCCCAATTCGACAGCTCTCCGCAATACCCGAATGGCTTCGGCCTTGTCTGCAGGAGCTCCCCATATTCCCTCGCCGGTAAGACGCATCGATCCGAATCCCAGCCGTGTAACCCGCAAATCTCCACCCAGCAAAAATTGGCCCGCCTTGGCGGCAAGTCCCTTACCATTTTCCGATGCTGACTTTTTCTTTGCCATAATTCCCTCTTCTGATTTCTCGTTTCGATGTTCCGTTTCGATAGTGTTGACTTTCGTTCAGAACTCTTTGTTGCCTTTGCCCTACCCACGCAAGCGGCGGTAACGCTGAATCAACGAATTGGTCGAGCTGTCATGCTTCAATTTTGGTTCCGCAGCGCTCTGCAACTCCGGCACAATCCGCTGCGCCAGGGCTTTTCCCAGCTCCACTCCCCATTGATCGAACGAGTCGATGCTCCAGATCGCACCCTGCGTGAATACGCTGTGTTCGTAAAGCGCAACCATCGAGCCCAAAGTTCTCGGCGTCAGCTTCTCCGCCAGGATCACGTTCGTCGGGCGATTGCCTTCAAATACCCGGAACGGAATTTGAAAATCGGGTACGCCTTCGGCCTTTACCTCTTCCGCAGTCTTTCCAAAAGCCAGCGCTTCCGCCTGCGCAAAAATATTCGCCATCAATAGATCGTGATGATCGGTAAACTCGCTCAGCGGCTTGCAAAATCCGATCAGATCGCACGGGATCAGCTTCGTTCCCTGATGGATGAGTTGGTAGAACGAATGTTGTCCATCCGTCCCCGGCTCGCCCCAGATAATCGGTCCGGTCTCATAGTTCACGCGCTGCCCCTCGAGATCAACATGCTTGCCGTTGCTCTCCATCTGGAGTTGCTGCAGATACGCGGGAAAGCGTTTCAGATTGTCGGAGTACGGCATGATGCCCAGCGTCTGCGCTCCGAAAAAGTTGTTGTACCAAACTGTAAGCAGCCCCAGCAGCACCGGCAGATTTTTCTCCAGCGGCGCGGAACGGAAATGCTCGTCCATCTCGTGGAATCCGCCGAGCAGTTCCTCAAATCCTTCCGGCCCAACNGCAATCATGGTGGAAAGCCCGATGGCCGAGTCCATCGAGTAGCGCCCGCCAACCCAGTCCCAGAATCCGAACATGTTTTCCGTGTCGATGCCAAATTTCGCCACGCCCGCGGCGTTAGTCGAAACCGCCACAAAATGCTTTGCTACCGCGGCATCGCTTTTAAGCGCGTTCACAATCCAGCGGCGCGCCGTCGCCGAGTTGGTCATAGTTTCGAGCGTCGTGAAAGTCTTGGAAGAAAGAATGAATAAGGTCTCGGCGGGATCGAGATCGTGCGTGGCTTCGGCAAATGCAGCCCCATCGACATTGGCCACAAAACGAAATCTCATCGACCGGTCGGTAAAAGTCCGCAGCGCATCGTAAGCCATCTCCGGCCCTAAATAGGAGCCGCCGATACCCACGTTGATCACATTCTTGATCGCTTTGCCGGTGTGCCCCTTCCATTGCCCGCTGCGCACGCGCCTGGAAAATGCCGCCATCTTATCCAACACTGCGTGTACTTCAGGAACCACATCCACTCCATCCACTTTGATCAGCATGCCGCGTGGCGCGCGCAAAGCCACGTGCAGCACGGCGCGCTTTTCCGTCACGTTGATCTTCTCTCCGCGGAACATAGCATCGCGGCGCGCCGCGACACCTCGCTCGTTGGCCAATTGAATCAGCAGCCGCACAGTTTCATCGGTGATTCGATTTTTCGAGTAATCGAGATAAAGGCCGACGTTCTCCACTGTCATGCGCTCGCCGCGAGTGGGATCGTCGGCGAATAATTTCCGCAGCTGGATATCTTTGATTTTTTCGTAATGAGTTTGCAGTGCCTGCCACGAAGTCGTTTCCGTGAGCGTCTGGGTCATGAGTCTTTGGGTCATCGGCTTGCCTCTTTCAATTTGCTTGCTGCGGCTTCGGATCGATCTTGGGATCGATCCATGGCCCGTCATGATTGATCAACTGCTGAGCCTCCGCAGGACCCCATGTCCCCGGCTCGTAATAATAAAAGGGAGTGACGTTGCCCAGAATCGGCTCGACCGCTCGCCATTGCGCTTCCACCACGTCCTGACGGGCGAAAAGTTCATTCTGCCCGCGTAGTGCGTCCCCGAGCAATCGTTCGTAAGGTGGCATGTCGCATGCGGTCTGCTCCGTCAGCGTAAGTTCCACATCGCTGCCGGTCATCCGCTCTCCCGGCGTTTTCACCCGCACGCCCATCCCAATCACGATCTCCGGGCTGATCCGCATGCGCAGATGCGCCGAGGCCGCGGGCACAACTTCATCGAAGGTTTCCAGCGGCGGACGCTTGAACACTACGAAAACCTCGGTCGCAGTGACTGGCAAAGATTTGCCCGCGCGGATGTAAACCGGCACGCCCGCCCATCGCCATGTGTCGATAAATAACTTGAGCGCGATAAACGTTTCCACCGTCGAACCTGCGCTAACCCCCGGCACGGATTGATAACCGCGATATTGTCCGCGCACGACATCGGTTGGAACAATGGGCCGAAGAGACTTCAGCAACCCGGCCTTCTGGTCGCGCGTCGACCCGTGTTGCCCTTCGGCAGGCGGGTCCATGGTGAGATTGGCCAATATTTGCAGCAGATGATTCTGCACCACATCGCGCAGAGCACCGGCTTCGTCATAAAACTTTCCCCGATCCTGCACTCCGAAATCCTCCGCCATGGTGATCTGGATGCAACGCACATAATTGCGATTCCAGATGGGCTCAAAGATCGGGTTGGCGAAGCGCGTATAGAGAATGTTCTGCACCGGCTCTTTCCCAAGGAAATGGTCGATGCGAAAGATCCGTTCCTCCGGAAAATACTTCTGCAAAATCTGGTTCAGCGACTGCGCCGAAGCCAGATCGCGTCCGAACGGTTTCTCCACCACCACGCTCGCGTTGTCGGCGCTGCCTGATTTGGCCAGCCCCTCGGCCACCGTGCCAAAAAGGCTCGGAGGAATCGCCAGATAATGCAACGGCCTCTTCGCATCTCCTAACTGTTTGCGAAGTTCAACAAAAGTATTCTGGTCTTTGTAATCGCCGTCGACATAGCGCAACAAACCGTTCAGTTTTTCGAAGGCCTCCTGATCAATGCCGCCATTCTTCTCGACACTCTCTTTTGCTCTCGCCTTGAGTTGATCCAGATTCCAGCCACTGTGTGCCACGCCAATGATCGGAATATTCAGACCTTCGTCCCGCACCAGCCGTTGCAGCGAGGGAAAAATCTGTTTGTACGCCAGATCGCCGGTCGCACCGAAAAAAACGAAAGCATCAGACTGGAAATCCATCAGGCCGCCTCCGGCTTATCGGCGGGCTTTTCCTTGTGGCCGCCGAACTCATAGCGCATCGCTGAAAGCAGCCGGTGGGCATATTCATCGCTGCCACGAGAGGCGAATCGAGAAAACAGCGCCGAGCTGATCACCGGCGAAGGAACGCCTTCGTCCACCGCCGCCTGCACCGTCCAGCGCCCCTCCCCGGAATCCGATACCCGTCCGGCAAACTCCGAAAGATCTGGTTTTTCCCGCAAAGCCGCAGCCGTCAGATCGAGCAGCCAGGAGCCAATCACGCTGCCGCGCCGCCAAACCTCCGCCACTTCCGGCAGGTTCATGTCGTACTGGTAAAGCTCAGGGTGGCGCAACGGCGTGGTTTCCGCATCGTCTTCCTGCTTCTTTTTCCCCACGTTGGCATTTTTGAGAATATTCAATCCTTCCGCCAGCGCCGCCATCATGCCGTACTCAATCCCGTTGTGCACCATCTTGACGAAGTGCCCCGCGCCATTCGTACCGCAACGCAAATATCCATTTTCTGAAGTCGAAGCCTCGCCGGTTCGCCCCGGCGTGCGCTCAGCCGAGCCGGCCCCCGGCGCCAGCGACTTAAAAATCGGATCGAGATGGCTGACGATCTGTTCTTCCCCGCCGATCATCAGGCAATACCCGCGCTCTGCTCCCCATATACCTCCGCTCGTCCCGCAATCGACATAATGAATTCCCGTTCTCTTCAATACCTCCGCGCGTCGAATGTCGTCGTGATAATAGGAGTTGCCGCCATCGACGACGATATCGCCCGATTCGAGCACCGGCGTCAGCGAAGCCAGCACCGAGTCGACCGCCGCTGCCGGAACCATCAACCACACCACCCGCGGCTTGTTGAGCTTCTTGGCGAAATCCGCGATGCTCGTGGAAGCCTTCGCTCCTTTATCCACCAAACCCTGCATGGCATCCGGACGCTTGTTGTAGACAACACACTCGTGGCCGGCTTTGAGAAGCCGCTGCACCATGAAGGAACCCATTCGGCCAAGACCTATCATTCCAAGTTGCATCGTTTTCCTCCTCAAGGTTGTCGTGCTGGTTTGTCACAACAAGATTATCGCAGCGTTAAGTCAGATTGCTTAAGTTAGGTTGTTTCGCTCAGATTGTTTAAACACAGATTGTTAGGATCGCGCGCTCGATTCAAAATTCCGCGATCCAAATTCCTTGGACAACCGCCCCGTGACGTCGCGCTATGCAGCAATGGAGCATCCTTGGGAAGCGGTTTCCTGCATAAGGGTTGTGAGAAATATTTCACAGATGCCTCAGGTTAAAGTCAGTCAACTCGTGGTGTTGCTCAATTTGAATTTCCTTCATAGCACGCTGCCTCAGAGGTTACAGAAAAGTTCGATCTCCATCTTGACGTTGATTTGGTGGCGCAGCATGTTGGTTTTGGATGGCGCAGCGGTTCACCGCTGCGATAAATCTCCTTTTTCCAATGGCGGCTTCAGCCGCCGAGGGCTGATGATTTTCAAATGAATCCACCGCCCAATTCGTAGATGAATTACCCGGCACGTTCGTTGCATCTAAGTTTGCTCACCGGGGATATAATCGCCTCAAATGGCGGCTCGTGCAGCCACCCAAATCAAGCGCGAATTCGATTGCGACATATTCCTTGCAACCATCGGAGACGGAAGAAAGTTTCTGCCCTCCACCAGGAACCAAACCATATTCACCCAGGGCGATTCCGCCGATTCCATTTTCTATGTGCGGAAAGGCAAAGTCAGGCTCACTGTGGTATCCGAGGCCGGCAAAGTAGCCACCATCGCCATTGTGCACGGAGGGAATTTTTTTGGCGAGGGATCACTCGCCGGCCAGCTTCTGCGTATGAGCTCCGCTTCCGCCATGACCGATTGTGAACTCCTCCGGATAGAGAAAAGAGCGATGATGGACGCCCTTCACCGCGATCCCGCACTTTCTGAACTCTTTGTGGCGTATTTGCTCGCCCGCAACGTTCGCTATGAAGAAGAAGTCATCCACTTGCTTTTCAATTCCAGCGAAAAAAAGCTGGCACGAGTTCTCCTGCTGCTGGCTCATTTCGGCAAGGAAGGAATTCCGCAAACCGTCGTTCCGAAAATCAGCCAGGAAACCCTTGCCGAGTTGATTGGCAGCACTCGCTCTCGCGTTAACTTTTTCATGAACCGCTTCCGCAAGCTGGGCTTCATCGACTACTCCAGCGGCTCCGAAGGCGCCCTGCGCGTCCACAGCTCTCTGCTAAGCGTCGTTTTGCACGATTAATCTGTTGCCCCCAACCACGTTGTCATCCTGAGCGCTGCTCACCGATTCGCGCTCGCGAATCGGTAGGCGGAGTCGAAGGACCCCTGCACGGGTACTATCCCTTGCTCCCCGCAAAAAGCCTAGTAAGCCTATTGACAATATGGTACAGTGTTTTCGACATTCGGCGGCCCCTGGCATCGACTTCGTCGTCTTTGGATTAGGGGCCAGCTCAAGGAGATCACCCCCATGACTCTCTTCATCGAAAAAACCTGGCTGCTCTGGTGGATGCTAGCAAATGTGCTCGTAGTCCGCTGGTTCTACGTCTTATCGACTCGAAGCAAGATCGAAACTCCCGCCGCGCTCTCCTCGGAAGAAGACGAGATGCGATACGTGCTTTCATGGCAGGTCTTGCGAAACGCGCGGCGAATGGGCAAACGCGCACGGCGGGCGCTCCTCGGGCAGGTGATCGTCAATCGATTCCGCCGAAGCACCACCCCGAAGCCCGCCTAAGGCAAAAAACGCCCTCACCATCGCTGTCATCCTGAGAGTAGCGGGCCGATTCTCGCTTCGCGAATCGGCCCGCGAAGTCGAAGGATCCCTCCCCTTTTTGCGCGGCCGCCATGCTGGATCGTTCTCTCCGCGTCCTGCAAACACGTGAACTCAGCTCGACACCAATCTTTTTCAGGTTTTTTAGCCGGAATCGGTTCCCGCGAAATAAGTCATACTACTTCCGTCACCAGCCCCCACGTGCGCCGGTCCGCTCCCTGTGTCATATTGAAAACTGATTCATGGAGTTACTCGAAAACATTCCTCTAGCCCCGCTGACCACCCTCCGCATTGGCGGGGCCGCTCGATACTTTGTAGAAGCTCTTAGCATCGGCGAAGTACAAGAGGCGGTCGCCTTCTCGCGCTCCCGCAATTTGCCCCTGTTCGTGCTGGGCGGCGGCAGCAACGTGCTGATCTCCGACGCCGGTTGGCCAGGACTGGTGCTGAGAATTGCGATCCCCGGCATCGAGCAGCACGCCGGCCATGACGAAAATGGCCGCACTGTTTTCGACGTAGGCGCCGGCGAACCCTGGGACCGCTTTGTCTCTCGCGCAGTCGTGGCCCGCTGTGCCGGAATCGAATGTTTGAGCGGCATACCCGGCAGCGTCGGCGGAACGCCGGTCCAAAATGTCGGCGCATACGGGCAGGAAGTCGCCGAGACCATCGTCTCCGTGCAGGTGCTCGATCTTAGAGACGCGCAAGTCCGTGAACTCTGTCCCGAGGCCTGCGAATTCAACTACCGCTCCAGCATCTTTAACCGCGGCGAAAAGGGACGATTCATCGTGCTGGGCGTCAGCTACGCCCTCACCCCAAATGGCAAGCCCCGCCTTGACTACGCCGATCTCAAGCGCCACTTTGCCGGGCGTGAATCCATGCCCAACTTAGCCGAAACCCGCGAAGCCGTTCGCCATATTCGCGCCTTGAAGGGCATGCTCATCGTGCCCGGCGAGCAGGAAGCCTTCAGCGCCGGATCGTTTTTCAAAAATCCCGTGCTCACCCTGGAACAGCACCACGATCTGGAACGTCGCGCCGCTCTCCGCGGGCTGACCGTGCCCAGTTACCCGGCGCTCCAATCGCAAAAGAAGGTTTCCGCGGCATGGCTCGTCGAACACTCCGGATTCTCCAAAGGTCACGGCTTCGGTCCCGTGGGGATCTCGAATAAGCATGCTCTCGCTCTGGTAAATCGCGGTGAAGCCTCCGCAACCGATCTCCTCGCCCTTAAAGATCAGATCCAACAGCGCGTCGAAGAAATCTGGGGCGTGCGCCTCGAGATGGAACCAGTCCTGGTGGGCTTCTGATCTCCCATTACTTTGAATTTCAGCAAGCAAAATCCCCTCCGAGCGTTCTCCCAAAGATATTTCTGAACAAATCAGGCCCAGGGCGGTCTTCATGAGTGAGGGTGAATCATTGGTGATGGGAGAGGCAATCCTGAGCCGCGCCTTGGCGACCACGCGCAGCAATGACGAACTCATCGAGGACCTGGTGCGGCAGCACTCGCAATTGGTCTATCGCATCGCCTATGCGGCGCTAAGAAACCATCACGAGTCCGAGGACGCGACTCAGGAAACTTTCCTCCGCGTCCTGCGGTATGGCCGCAAGCTGGCCACGGTGCAGGACCACAAGGCTTGGCTGGCGCGCACTGCGTGGCGGGTTGCGGTTGACCGGAGCCAACGGGTAGGCAGCCGTCGCGAAGTTCCAATCGAAGCCCCAATCACCGATTCGGAGAAACTGGCCGCGGAAATCCGATCCATCGATCCCACCGCGGATGACACCGTGCATTGCTCGGAAGTCAGCATGCAGTTGGAGCGATTGATTCCCGCCTTGCCCCGGAAACTGCGGGAACCTTTAATTTTGTCGGCGGTGGAGGAAATGTCACCCCGCGAAGTAGCGGCAGCTCTGGGAATCAATGAAGCGGCAGCACGTTCCCGAGTGTTTCGGGCACGGCAGATTTTGCGCGAGAAGTTGGCGGCAAATGCTGGTTGGAAGCAGAGGTGAAAAAGCATGGACAGTCACTGGAGAAATGGCAATCTTGAACCGCGCGGCCAAGTTAACGAGCTTGATTTGCAAGTCGACGCGGCGCTGGCAAAATACACGTCCGTCGAGCCCATGGCGGGACTCGATGATCGCATTCTCGCGAACTTGCGGGCCGAACGGGCGCAGGTTCCAGAACGCGCCTGGTGGCGCTGGGCCGTTGCCGGCGCGTTGGCAACTGTTGCCGTGGTAGCTCTGACTCTGGCCTGGCGCTCGGGCAAGTCCTCGCTTCCAGTCGTAGCCGATCACTCGTCAGCCGCAACCCAAGCTTCAAAGGAACCGGCAACACAGGTTATATCGAGCGGCCGGGTTGTATCGAACGGAGACGCAAACCAACGTCTGCACGCGTTCAATCCGGCGAGAAGACGAACCATCAATCCTGTTCGTCGCGAGCCCATCGTGGCAGCTAATCTCAGGCTCGATCAACCCATGCTCGATCAGTTTCCGTCGCCCCAACCGCTGAGCGAGCAGGAGAAAATTCTCCAGAGCTATGTTGCGGAGTATCCGGAAAAAGCCGTGCTGATCGCGCGTGCCACAAGCGAAGCATTGCAGCACGATCTCGAAGAGATGAAGATGAAGGCCCTCGCCTCTGACCAGCAGCACGCGGATTCGGAAGAACAGCATCGCGACACGTCGGAAAGATAAACATACAAATAGGAGAACAAAACAATAAAGCCATAAGGAGACGAATCATGCGTAAGGCATTAGCGGTTTTCACTATTGCAATCCTGGGATTCATGATTGGTTCGAGGGCGACTACGGTCGCGCAAGACTCGGCGGCGAAGCCCGAGATGAACGCAAAACCATCCAAGCGCGCTGAGAAACCGGTGCACGCCTACCGCGTCGACTTTTCGCTGAACGAACTTGAAGACGGCAAAAAGATCAACACTCGGCAATACTCGGTCAACGTGAACTCAGACGAATCCAATGAGATTAAAATCGGCACCCGGGTCCCGGTCGAGTCCAAAGAGGGGGAGTTTCAGTACATGGATGTCGGCACAAACGTCTGGTGCAGAATCGAAGAACGCTCCGACGGCGTTGCCTTATCGGTGCGCGCCGAGAACAGCAATTTCGCGATTCCCGACCAGGGCACTGGCCACGACGCCCGCCCGGTCATACGGCAACTCAAGATCAGCGGCAGCACTCTGGCCCTGCTGGGCAACCCGATGATCGTGGGCAGCATGGACGACCCCAACTCAAAGCGTCAATTTCAATTGGAAGTGACGGTAACGAAACTGAGGTGAGCCGTGCGGGCGCAGACTTCGCGGCAATCTCTGATAGCTGATTATTGATGGAATATCAAAAGCAATGAGCCTTTGATTTTCTCCAATCAGCCGTCAACAATTGCCCTGGGTTGTCCGCCTCCCACTCGCAACTCAATCGGCGTCGCCCCGGTTCGTGACCCGCTAGTCGGCTTTGCCCCGCTAAAAGGGTGGGCCCTGCGATCCGGCTCCGGCGACGCCTCACTCTACTCATCGGCAAGTCTTGCCGCCTCTTTAAAGACCTTCACAAACATTTCGCGCGTCAGCTTGCCGGTTTGCGTGTTCTGGTTCGACGGATGATAAGAAGCCAGCAACACTTTCCCGTCCGGTAACGGGTAACTCGCGCCATGTTTGAACGGATATCCCAGTCGATTCAGCGGCAAGCCCCGTCGTTTTAAATAGCTCAGATAAGCGTCGAAGCCAATTTTACCCAGCGCCACCACCACCTTTACTCTTTCTAGTCCTGCAATCTCACGGTCGAGAAATCGCGAGCACTCCACCAGTTCCTGCGGCAGCGGCTTGTTATCCGGCGGAGCGCAGCGGACCGCCGCTGTGATGTAAAGGTCCTTCAGCTGTAGCCCGTCATTCCGATCAACCGCGACAGGCTGGTTGGCGAATCCCGTCTCATACAACACGGGAAACATGAATTTTCCCGATGCATCGCCCGTAAACGGTCGTCCCGTGCGATTGGACCCATGCGCGCCCGGTGCCAACCCCATCACCAGCACACGCGCATCGGGATCGCCGAAGCCCGGCACCGGCTTTCCCCAGTATTCGCAATCCCGGTAGGCGCGCCGCTTCTCCCGGGCAATCTGCTCGCGATACGCCACCAGCCGGGGACAAAGCCTGCAAGCGATTACTTCGCTGTTGAGCACAGCCAGCCATCGCGGCAGACTCACTCCCACGTTACTCAACTTCGCTAATGGCCCACTTTTCAATTCCAAAATCCCCACTTCCCAATTCGACATACATATGTACGATCGCGTACAGCATCAACCGTATGGCGCATCGCCCTAGCGGCGATTAGCGTGGAATTACCCTTTCCTCGTAGCCGCCGTCGACCTGACCAGACGTGGCCGGCCCAGCAGCCTGTCAAGGGCGTTTAAGGCACGACGGGCACAATTTTGCATTCTATTCTGATCGTCGACGACAGCGCGATGATTCGTCACTCGCTGCGCTTGTGGATCGAGCAGACCTTGCAGTGCAAGGTCTGCGGCGAAGCCGACAACGGCCAATCGGCGATTGAAAAGGTTGAAGAGTTGCGCCCCGACATCGTCATCATGGATTTTCAAATGCCCGTGATGAACGGGCTCGAGGCCTCCCGCAGTATCCTTCGCCGATCTCCAGGCACCGCCATCGTAATGTTTACCATGCATCCTTCCCCACAACTGATGCGGGCCGCGCTGGAAGCGGGTATTCGAGATGTGGTTTCAAAAACCGACAGTCTGGCAGATCATTTTTCCGTCGCCATGCAACAGATTCTCGCCTGACTCTGCGCCTGGCTTCCTGCCGCGATGGGAAGATTTGCGCGAAGTTGTAAAAATGGGTGTCCGTCCGTTTGACGGTCCTCTCCTTCTATCTTTACACTCAAAGTTAACGCCGTATGAATTCGAATCCGCATTCAACGGCCCCTTGAAAGGCAAACGTGAGTCCCACAGAAACTAGCGAAGCCACAAAAAACGAAACCGCGAAAGACGGTGTAAAGCGCGAGATCTCGGTTGAGATTCCGGCAGCCGAAGTAGCTCGCGAAACTGAGTCGCAAATCCAGCGCTATCAAAAAAGCGCCCGGTTGCCCGGCTTTCGCACCGGACACGTGCCCGCCTCCGTCATCAAGCAGCGTTTCGGCGATGGCCTGAAGAATGATGTGATCGAAGCTCTGGTGCCGCGTTATTTCCGCCGCGAAGCCGAGAAACAAGGCCTGATCCCCGTCTCCCAGCCGCGCGTCACCGATCTTCATTTTCATGATGGCGAACCGATTCGCTTCAAGGCAAGCTTTGAAGTCCTGCCGGAGATTCGCGTTGAAGGTTACAAAGAGCTTCGCGCCGCCAAGCCCGACATCGCCGTCACCGGCGACGATGTCGAGCAGGCGTTAAACAGCGTCCGCGAACAGCACGCCACCTACACCACCGTGGAAGGACGCACTCTTGCCGAAGGCGATTTCGCCCAGGCCTCCATGGACGGCAAGCCGAAAGATAGTAAGGACGTTAAAGAGGCCGCCGCCAATCCCGTGCACATGGATGACGTGCTGATCGAAATCGGCGGGAAGAATACCGTTCCGGAGTTTTCGCAAAACCTTACCGGCGCCGCTGCCGGTGAGGAACGCAATTTCGAGGTAAGTTATCCGGAAGACATTTCCGACAAGCGCCTGGCCGGCAAGACGTTTGTTTATACCGTCAAAGTCAATGGCATCAAGCAAAAGAATCTGCCCGAACTAACCGATGATTTCGCAAAAGAACTGGGCGAGTTCACCAGCCTCGATCAAGTTCGCAAGCAGATACGCGAGAACATGGAAGCGGAAAAGCGCCACGATGCCGAGCGCGAAGCCAAAGACAAGCTGGTTGCCGATCTGGTGAAGCAGAACGACTTCGAAGTGCCCGAAGCCCTGGTCGATAGCCAGATCGACTTGCGCCTGGAGCGCGGTCTGCGTGCCTTGGCCGCGCAGGGCATGAAGATGGAAGACTTAAAGAAAATGGATCTGGCCCGCTTGCGCGCCGGTCAGCGCGAGCAAGCCATTCACGATGTGAAGTCTTCCTTGCTGCTCGAGCGCGTCGCCGAACTCGAAAAAATCGAAGTCAGTGACGAGGAACTAAACCGGGATATCGACGCTCTGGCGAAGCAGTCAAAACAAACGCCGGAAGCGGTGCGAGCCCGTTTGACAGAGGATGGGGGCCTCGATAGAATCCGGATGAGAATCCGCAGCGAAAAGACCCTCGATTTTCTTTATCACCAGTCCGCGTAAGCTTTGGCATAAAGAAGCGGACACTTTCAACCCTCCCCGAAAGACGAGAACGTTATTGCGGGGCGGAGTGTGGCAGGTCAGGTAAGCATGAAAAATGATCCGCAAATGATGTTGGTACCGATGGTCATCGAGCAGACCGGGCGGGGCGAACGCGCCTACGATATTTATTCCCGGCTGCTTCGCGACAACATTATCTTTATCGGCACGCCGATTGACGACAACATCGCCAACCTGGTGATTGCCCAGATGTTGTTCCTAGCCCAGGAAGATCCGGAGAAAGATATTCAGCTCTACGTGAATTCTCCCGGTGGCTCCATCACGGCCGGCATGGCAATCTATGACACGATGCAGTACGTAAAGAATGATGTAATGACGCTATGCGTGGGTCAGGCCGCGTCCATGGCGGCGTTGCTGCTGGCAGCGGGTGAACCGAAAAAACGATTAGCCCTGCCTAACTCCCGCATCTTGATTCACCAACCGTCCATGGGAGGCTTGTCCGGTCAGGCTACCGACATCGACATTCATGCTCGGGAGATTCTGCGCATGCGCGAGATAACAAACCAGTTGCTCTCCAAGCACACCGGGCAGAAGCTCGACAAAGTGGAGAAAGATGTGGAGCGCGACTTCATCATGAACGCGCAGCAGGCTAAGGAATACGGAATCATAGACGATATCATCTATAAGACCGTAAAAGCGGTATGATCGGCCTTCGCGCTTGAAGAGTACCAGGGAGTACCGAGCCAATCCTCGGTACTCGTAACTCGGTACTGGTTATTGAGAGCGTGTACTGAGAGAAGGAGTAAAGGCGAGTGAAAACCAAGTCAGGCTCCGATGAGATTTTGCGCTGTTCGTTCTGCCATAAATCACAGGACGCTGTAGCCAAGCTCATCTCGTCGCCCAGCGACTATCCCCGCGCTTATATTTGCGATGAGTGCGTAGCGGTCTGCAATTCCATCCTGGAAGACGATCGCACTGCGACCCCGGCCAGCACCACGCCGAATCAACTGCCCAAGCCGCAAGAGGTCAAGACCTTCCTCGATGAATACGTCATCGGACAGGAGCAGACCAAGAAAAAGCTGGCAGTCGCGGTTTACAACCACTACAAGCGCATCTTCATGAACCGCCAAAAAGCGGCCGGGGATGGCATCGAACTCAGCAAGTCCAACATCCTGCTCATCGGTCCGACTGGCACCGGAAAAACTTTGCTGGCGCAAACTCTCGCCCGGATGCTGGACGTGCCCTTCGCCATCGTCGACGCTACTACCCTGACAGAAGCCGGCTACGTCGGCGAGGACGTCGAGAACATTATTTTAAAATTGCTGCAAGCTGCCGAGGGCGATGTCAGCCGCGCCCAGACCGGCATTATCTACATCGACGAAATCGACAAGATCGGCCGTAAGGACGAAAATCCCTCCATCACCCGCGACGTTTCCGGTGAAGGAGTCCAACAGGCACTCCTGAAGATCCTGGAAGGAACCATCGCCAACGTTCCGCCACAGGGCGGCCGTAAGCATCCCCACCAGGAATTCACGCCTGTCGATACCACGAACATTCTCTTCATCTGCGGCGGAGCCTTTGTCGGACTCGAGAAAATCATTGGTCGGCGCGTCGGCAAAAAATCTCTCGGCTTCCGCTCCGGCGAAGAAGCCGAAAAAGATGAAGCCGTCATCGCCCGCAACAAGCGCAACTTCGAACTTCTCAGCGAGATGCAGCCCGAGGACTTAATCAAGTTCGGATTGATCCCCGAATTTGTCGGCCGTCTCCCTGTGATGGGTATGCTCGAAGATCTCGACGAATTTGCCTTGATCGAAATTCTCACTCGCCCCAAAAATGCCATCGTCAAGCAGTACCAACGCCTTTTTGAGTTTGAGAACGTTCGGCTCAAATTCAGCGATGAAGCTCTGCGCGCCGTTGCCCGCCAGGCTATGGCTCGCAAAGTAGGCGCCCGCGGCCTCCGCATGATCCTCGAAGAACTCATGCTCGACTTGATGTTCCATCTGCCCAGCCAGAAGAAACTAAAGGAGTTCGAAGTTACCCGGGAGATGGTTGAGAAGCGCACCGCCTCCTTGGCCATGATGGAAAAGGCCGGATAAATGAAATTTGCTTTGAAAGGCACGGCTTCAGACATTGCCGAAAAACTCGATTCCAGCGGTCTTCGGGAAGGGCACGGCTTCAGCCGTGCCGTAAGAGCAGCGTTTTTGTGGCCGCTTTAGCCGCTGAGGACGACGGCTCTCAAATGAGCCTATTACTGAGAAAGTCTTGCTTGCAGTAGTAAACTGATCGCTGTACGGTAGGGGAAGGTGGAACGCGTTCTTTGCCAGCATAAAGATCGATTCGTAAAGGCCTTCGGACTCGTTTCAGGCCTTTACGGCATCAGGGTATGCCTTCAGGCATACCGCAAAAGTTGAAAGAACGCGTACGCCTTTAGGCGCTGCGCAACGGTAAGTTTTGCTTCACCCCAGGGAGATTGAGTGACCACATCCAAGGAAAAATTCGAAACCAAAAAGCTCCCCATGATGCCCATCCGCGACGTGGTCATCTTCCCCTACATGATGACCCCATTCGTCGTGGGCCGCGAGTCCAGCGTCCGCGCCTTGGAAGAGGCCTTGGCCGCTGACAAGAAGATTTTCCTGGCTACTCAACACGATGCCTCCATCGACGAACCCAAATCGAACGAAATTTACCAGGTAGGCACGATCGTGAACATCGTGCAGAGCCTCAAACTGCCCGACGGCAATATTAAAGTTCTAGTTGAGGGCATCGAGCGCGCCCGCCTTCTTCAAGCGACTGATTCCGACGGTTACATGCAGGCCTCCGTACGCGTCGCCCGCTACCCGGTAGAGATGAACGCCCAGATCGAGCAGGGTATGCAGCGTGTCACCACGCTCTTCGAGCAGTATGTAAAGCTCTGTCAGGCCCTCAACTACGAGACCATGATTTCAGCGGTTCGGATGGAAGATCCGAGCAAGCTGACTGACATCATCGCCGCGAACTTGCAACTGTCCATCGAAGAAAAGCAGGAACTTCTCGAAATCTTCGATCCCTCCGAGCGCCTGAACCGCATCGCCGATGTGCTCGACGTCGAAATAGAAAAGCTCAACGTCGACCGCACCATCCAGTCGCGCGTCAAGCGCCAGATGGAAAAGGCGCAAAAAGAGTATTACCTCAACGAAAAGATCAAGGCCATCCAGAAGGAACTAGGCCGCGGCGAGAAGAGCGAATTCGACGAACTCAAGAAGAAAGTCGAAGCCGCCGGCATGCCCAAAGAAGTCAAAGACAAGGCCATCCAGGAACTTAAAAAGCTGGAAGCCATGCCTCCCATGTCCGCGGAGTCCACCGTTTCCCGCAACTATCTCGACTGGCTGCTGGCTGTGCCGTGGAAGAAGCGCTCCAAAGAAATCCGCAACATCACCCGCGCCGAAAAAGTTCTCAACGAAGACCACTACGGCCTCGAGAAAATCAAGGAGCGCATCCTTGAATTTCTCGCCGTGCGTCAGTTAGTCAAAAACCCTAAGGGCTCGATCCTCTGCTTCGTTGGCCCTCCCGGCGTCGGCAAGACTTCTCTGGGAATGTCCATCGCCAAGGCCACGGGACGTAAGTTTGTCCGTATGTCGCTCGGCGGCGTGCGCGACGAAGCCGAAATTCGCGGCCACCGCCGCACCTACATCGGCGCACTACCCGGCCAGATCATCCAGATGATGAAGAAGGCCGGCACCAAGAACCCAGTTTTCATGCTCGACGAAGTCGATAAAATGTCCATGGANTTCCGCGGCGATCCATCCGCCGCTCTGCTCGAGGTCCTCGACCCCGAACAGAACTTCATGTTCGTCGACCACTACCTCGACGTCGAATACGATCTCTCGCAGGTCTTCTTCGTGGCCACTGCCAACGTCATGCACACCATCCCTCCCGCNCTCCAGGACCGCATGGAAGTGTTGCGCTTGCATGGCTACACCGAGCAGGAAAAAGTCGAAATCGCCAAGCAGTTCCTGGTGAAAAAGCAGATGCTGGCCGCCGGACTTTCCGAAAAGAACGTCAAATTTTCCGACGATGCCATCACCACGCTCATCCGCGCCTACACCCGCGAAGCCGGCGTGCGTAATCTCGAACGCGAAATCGGCAACGTGTGCCGCAAAGTCGCCCGCAAGGTCGTCAAAGAAGGCGAGAACTATACCGTCGCCATCACCGGAGAGAATGTCACCGAATTCCTCGGCGTGATCAAGTTCCGCGATACCTTGGCTCATGAAAAGTCCGAGGTTGGCCTGGTCACCGGCCTCGCTTGGACCGAAGTCGGTGGTTCCATCCTCAGCACAGAAGCCACCGTCGTTGACGGTAAAGGCAAATTAACCTTGACCGGCAAACTCGGCGATGTCATGCAGGAATCCGCGCAAGCTGCACTATCCTACATTCGCTCGCGAGCTCACCGACTCGGCCTGACCCGCGATTTCTACCGCAACCTCGACTTGCATGTGCACGTTCCTGAAGGCGCAATTCCGAAAGATGGCCCGTCCGCCGGCATCACCATCGCCACTGCCATCGCCAGCGCTCTGAGCAAAATTCCCGTTCGCCGCGACCTCGCCATGACTGGCGAAATCACCCTGCGCGGCAAAGTCCTTCCCATCGGCGGATTAAAAGAAAAGCTTCTCGCCGCTCATCGCGCCGGCCTTTTCGAAGTCATCCTGCCGCGTGATAACGAGAAAGATCTTGCCGAAGTCCCGGAGAATCTCCGCAACGCCATGAAGATGCATTTTGTCGACACCATGGACCAAGTCCTACAGATTGCGCTGGAGTCGGCACTCCCTTCGCTCAGTGAAGAAGAAGCCGCCCATCCCATCGCGCCTCTCACCGACGTCCCCGAAGATAGCCCGGCCGCTCGTCAGTAGCGGCCCTCGGCTTAAATTGTTGCCCTTGCGTCATCCTGAGTGCAGCCGTTTTTCAGGCGGAACCAAGGATCTTCCGCTAACCGAATCTATCTTTTATTCGTCTCTATTCGCCGATGTACAATCATCAACGACCACACAAGCTTGGAAAACTCTGACATGTCCAACCTCGAAATGCCGAATGGCGAAATAGCCCTTTTCCCTGACCTGTTGCGCCAAACCCACAGGGATCGGCACTCCGGCATTCTGCCCTCGCAGTCCATCCAAAATCTAATCGATGCCGGGCAGATTGCCGGCGATCGCCCCATCACACCGCTGCAAGTCCAGCCTGCCAGTCTCGATCTCCGCTTAGGCGATATCGCCCACCGCGTCCGCGCCAGCTTCCTGCCAGGTCCCTCCTCGACCGTCGACCAGAAGATCAAAGAGCTTCGCATGTCGCGCGTGGATCTGACCGGAGCCCCGGTCTTTGAGAAGAATTGCGTATACATAGTCCCGCTGCTGGAGCATTTGCATCTGCCCGAGGGGATTTCCGGACGAGCGAATCCCAAAAGCACAACCGGCCGGCTCGATATTTTCACCCGATTGATTACCGATTACGGCACCGAATTCGATAGCGTCCCCGCCGGCTACAAAGGCAACTTATACGCGGAAATTGTTCCCCGCACTTTTACCGTTGGCATCCGCGCCGGCACCCGCCTCAGCCAGCTTCGCTTTATTGAAGGCACCGCCGGCTCCGAAGACCGGGACATCAAGAAGCTCGATCAACAGGAATCGCTTGTCTATTTAAACGACGAAAGCCCCGTCAAAGCCCGGCTGGATCGCGGTCTGCGAGTCACCGTCAACCTGGAGGCAAGCGAGCCCAACGAAATCATCGCCTATCGCGCCCGCTCGAACGCCCCGGTCGTCGAACTGGACCGCGTCGATCACTACGATCCCGACGAGTTCTGGGAACCAATTCGTGAGAACAAAAGAAAGAGTTTGATCCTCGAGCCGGGAGCTTTTTATATCCTGGCTTCCCGCGAACGGGTGCGTGTTCCCCCCGATTATGCCGCGGAAATGGTCCCATTCGATCCCTCCGATGGCGAGTTTCGCGTCCATTATGCGGGATTCTTCGACCCCGGCTTCGGCTACGGATCGAGCGATATCAAAGGCACCCGCGCCGTGCTCGAAGTTCGCGCCCACGAAGTCGCCTTCTTAATGGAGCACGGCCAACTCGTCGGCCGCCTCAACTACATGCCCCTTCTGAGCCGCCCCGACAAAATCTACGGAACCAATATCGGCTCCTCCTATCAACACCAGGCCCTAACCCTAAGCAAACAGTTCCGCCGAAGTTGAAGCCCGGCAATCTTTATGTAGGGACAGGCCGCCCTCGGCTCTCCGTCGAGTGCAGCTCGACTCTTGGTCTCCTAACGACGCCGACGTGCCCCGTCTTCCCTTGCCAATTCCCCCTCCCTGTTGCAAACTTGAGCATGAGAGTAATGGCGCGATTCACCGCCTCGGCTACCGACCCCGCGCACTTCCCTGCTCCCACGCTGCCCGAAGTCGCTTTCCTCGGACGCTCCAATGTCGGCAAATCCAGCGTGATCAACACCCTGGTCGAGTCCAAGATGGCTCGCACCAGTTCCACCCCGGGCCGCACCCGCGCCATTAATTTTTTCGAAGTGCGCTGGCCCGGCAGACCCAACCCCGAGGTCATCTTCGCCGATCTGCCCGGCTATGGATACGCCAAACTCTCTCGCGAAATCTCCCAGGAATGGCCCAAATTTATCGAGCCATATTTGAACGACCGTCCCACGCTGGCCCTGTGCATAGCGCTTATCGATGTAAACGTCCCGCCCCAGGATAGCGATCGCCAGTTGATCGATTTCCTCCAAGCCTCTGGCCGCGAGTTTTTGCTGATCGCCACCAAAAGCGACCGGCTCTCCAACAATCAACTGCGCAACGCGCTCAAGACCTTGGCCGAAGCCTATCCCGCCGCTCCCGTAATCGCCTTCTCCGCCAAAACTCGCGCCGGACGCGATGAAGTATGGAACAAGATCCGCCAGTCCACCGCCAACTTTTCCGCCCCCGCATTTCAATCCTGAATTCGCACAAGCGTGCCCTTCTCTGGCAGTGCTGCATTTTTCCTTTTACCGCCTGTGTCATCCTGAGCGTAGCCGTTTTCAGGCGTCGCGAAGGATCTCCCGCTTCACCGGCATAATGCGTAAGCCGAGCTGCACCACACTATCCCTTTTCTCCATCCATTCATCTTGATCCGCTATCATGTAGGACCATGGCTCTGTACCTGATCACAGGCATCGGCGGTTTCATTGGGTCCTCTCTGGCGCGCGAGCTCCTGCGCCGCGGCGAGCAGGTCCGGGGAGTAGACAATTTTTCCACCGGCAAAAAAGATAATCTCTCTGGCATTCTCGAAACCATTGATTTTCGCGAAGCTGATATCCTCGATCTCGAAGCCATGAAGCTGGCTTGCACCGGCGCGGATTACGTTCTCCATCAAGCCGCAATCCCTTCCGTCCCCAAGTCCGTCCTCGACCCGATCGGCAGCAATCGCGCCAACATCGATGGAACCGTAAACGTTCTCGTCGCCGCCCGCGACGCCAAGGTAAAGCGCGTCGTCTACGCTGCATCATCCTCTGCCTATGGCGATACGCCCACGCTGCCAAAAAAAGAAGAGATGACTCCGGACCCGATCTCTCCCTACGCCGTGGCTAAGCTGGCCAGCGAGCGCTACATGATCAGCTTCTACCGCTGCTATGGACTGGAAACCGTCTCCCTCCGCTACTTCAATATCTTCGGCCCGCGGCAGGATCCCTCGTCCCCCTATTCCGGAGTATTAGCTAAGTTCATCACGCAAATGTTGCGCGGAGAGCAACCCACCATCTTCGGCGACGGCGAACAGAGCCGCGATTTCACCTACATCGATAACGCCGTCGAAGCCAACCTGCTGGCCTGCAAGGCTCCGCCAGCCGAGGCGGCGGGCAAAGTATTCAATATTGCCACCGGACGCCGCGCAACTCTCAACGAAACCTTCAAACTGTTGCAGGAGATCACATCGTATTCGGGATCGCCGGTCTACGCCTCGGAGCGCGGCGGCGACATCAAGCACTCGCTGGCCGATATCTCAAGAGCCGAAGCCGCATTGGGTTACAAACCAAAAGTAGATTTCGAAGAAGGCTTGCGCCGCACGGTTGAGTGGTACCGGGGAAAGTGAATGTCAGCACTCAAGTGCTGAATATCGAAGTATGTGTGGGGCCGCGTCAGTTGGTTGTCGCTCTGCGAGTTTGCCCCGGCCATGCTCGATGAAAACCAGGCGATCACACTCGTTATCCCGAACTCTCTGTGTCCGATGGATTCGTCTGATTTCCGGATACCGGGTGTCGGAATTGCTCTCGCCCTCCGTTCCGCACAATTGTCGGCATGTTGAAAGTTGCACTGGCATCACATCTGCCCTCGTGCAGATGTTCTCCCCCAGATTGCCGCAAAGGACCAGTAGTTTGAAACGTAGAAGTGACAACGTTAAACGTCTTGAGATAAGGAACCCCGTCTAAAAGGTTCGCCAGAATCCTCAATGATTCTGGATACCCGCTTGAATCGTAGGCTTGCGCGTCCCTTTGGTGTTCCCAAAAACTGATGGTTGCGACCTCTCGGCCATCTGGGACTGCCAGGGTAATCAAACCTCGGAAGCCTTCCTGCGTTCTCAGCCAGGGAAGGATTTCATACTCTATAAGATTGGTAAATTCCGTAAGGGAATTCGGTTTCAGACGTACAGCAACCTTGCGGACAAACATGGCCCACCTCCGAGTGCGCTGGCTGCCACTTTCCTGCACCACACTCTCTATACAGATATGGTGCAAATCAATCCCCCAACGTTACGTTCGAGGAGGCCTTCATTTGGCGAAATCGGCGGGGATGCAACCAAAACCCGCTAAACAAAAAAGGTCGATGAGTGGAATCGGGATGTCACGCCAACAATCTGCGCCTGCGACCTGTCGCATCATCGGCAAAGTCGGATGGCCGCTTGACGTAAGATTGTTGCCCCTTAGAAAAATCCTGTAGAGTGTCGCCGAGCCAACCGCCGCCCAACGCAAGGCATCTCAAGGACCGCGATTTGATTTCCGCTTCTGGTCGTAAGGCCCTCCAGTCGTCAATCGCCGAAGCATTGCTTTTCTAGGGCGATATCTCCCGTGCGTCCACTTGCACAGCACCGGCGGCGGTTCGGACTGCGTTCGTTCTGGTCACTGCTGGTCCCTGCTGGTCCCTGCGTCGCTACCGATATTTTTCAACCAAAAATTTATATGCAATAGGAGAACACTAACGTGAAACACATCAGGAAATGCGGCGTCCTCGTTTTGGTCACTGCTGGCACGGTGGCTTTCGCGCAAGTATCTTCCAGCCAAACCGCTCCTACAAAGTCCGCCAGTTCACCCGTGGCTTATGTTTATGTATCCAGCAGTCCCAGCAGCGGTACCAGTCAAATCAACGCTTACAGCGCAAGTTCCAGCGGGACACTAACGCCCGTCTTGGGTTCGCCTTTCAACCTTGGCAGTGAAGGCGTCTCCCAATTGGCGGTGACCGGCAAGTATCTCTTCGGCTCTGCCAACTTTCAGGACATCTATTCCTTCTCGATTGCGTCCGATGGCGCGTTGCAGCAAGTCTCGGTCATCGACGCCAGCAGCTACAATACGGGCAATTCGGGCGGTCCCGGATATTTGTTCTTGGATCACACTGGCGTCACCTTGTATGACGACGACTACGACGCCTACGGAACCGGGGATAGCGCATACCAAGCATTTTCCATCGACGGCACGACAGGACAGCTGAATTTTCTGCAAACGGGGCCCGATGGCGGAGAGATCGCAAACGTTCCTCTGAGTTTCATCGCTAACAATCTTTACACCTATGGCGCTGGATGTTATGAAGGGTCGGGAAACATCTTCGGGTACAAGCGGGACAGCGATGGAAAATTGAGTGCGTTGAATGTCAATCCAACAATTCCGGCGGCACCCAAGGGTGAAGGCCAATATTGCCCTTATCTGACGGCTGCCGATCCCAACGGCAATTTGGCTGTCACGATGGAGCCGAATAACGATATAACGCCCAGTGGGCCGGTGCGAATTGCCGTCTATTCGGCGGACAGCGCGGGCAACCTGACCACGACTAGCACGGCGGAGAATATGCCCAAGACTCAGGCTGGTCCGACGTATGGCATCAACGATATCTGGATGTCACCCTCAGGCAAGCTGCTGGCGGTGGGCGGCACCTCCGGCTTGCAGGTGTTTCATTTCAACGGGGCAAATCCAGTCACCACTTATACGGGCTTACTGACCAAGGACGAGATCGACCAGTTGTTCTGGGATAACGACAATCATCTTTACGCGTTGAGCGCGACTGCAGGGAAGCTGTACGTATTCACGATCACTCCAACATCGCACAGTCAGGCGAAGGGATCGCCTTACACGATAGCGGGAGCCGAGAACATTCAGGTCCTTCCCAAATAAAACGCGATTGGCAAGAAAGCGCAAAAGGGTGGTAAAAAGGTGGTAAATTCACTACCCCTAATAAGGAAAGACCTAACCTATAACCAAAGTCAAAAGAGGGAGAGCGCCCGCCCGTCCTCTCTAGAAGTTCTTTGCGGCTTTTCCGGGACAAACCATCGTTTGGGCCGGCTTACCTGCCGTTCCAGTCCCGACGCAATCGTCTTGCNAGTGCTGAAAAATCTGGAGCGCTTCGTGGCCAGCTTTGGGNAACTCTTTATCNCACGGGCAAACTGCGGCAGATTACAAACGACCGAACCTAAGGTAAGGTCGCGACCCTNGCGCTGAAGCCCGAGAGGCTAAAACCCCGAGCCATTACGTTAGTGATCTACGTCCAGATTACCCATCTCGGTAGAGTTGAACCATGACACTCTCCTCGATGGTAGTTTCGCGCGATTGGCAGGAAGTCAGCGTTCTCGAATGTATTCTTGGCAGCTTACACATGGATGTTGCGGTGGAGAGCGAACCGCAGCGCGCTCTGTCCCGTCTCACCTCTTCGAAGATCGACGCTCTAATCGTCGATTGCGATCTCAATGGTACTGGCCAGCTTTGTCGTGAACTGCAACAGGAAGCCCCGCTGGCCAATACCGTTCCTCTTCTCATCATGGGCCGCTCGCCCTGCACACCCGAAGCCCACTCTACGGGCGCTATCTACGCCTTCGACAAGCCTATTTCGGTCGAGCAGGCGGTCCGCACGCTCTCCGCCGCGCGCAATATGATCCTCGACGGTCGTCTCCGCTATCACCGCGCAGGCGTTGAAGTTCCCGTCACACTCAGCGGACGCCGCCAGAAACGCATCGGGGGTCAACTCGTCAACCTCAGCCAGGGAGGATTGCAGGTTCGCGTAAACGACGGCTTCGACGCGAAGGATTTGCGAAAGGCCTGCTTCGATTTGCCTGGCACGAAATTCGGCATGAAAGCCGATGTGGAAGTTGCCTGGTCGGACGATCAGGGTAACGTTGGAGTTCGCTTCGTGAAAATCGAAGCCCAGAAACAACAAACCCTGCGGGTCTGGCTGGCACAGCAATATTTTGCAAACTGATGTCTTTCGAGGCCGCGCAGAGCGCCTAAGATGCTATTTCGAGCCGTTTTCCCCCTGTAAATACACGCTCGATGAGATCGTGGCATCAAAATAGGGCTGGTAAATAGGCTACGCCGATAGTTTAATTGACATAACTGGTTCAGATGTCCACACTTCCAACCAGCGAAAGGGCCGTCCAGAGCGCAATGGCAACCGTTCCCAGCAAACCGGCAGGAGACCGAGGACCCAGAGCCTCGGGTTCCGCATGGCCCGTGGAACCAGGCGGCCCCAGGCCGCCGCAAAGCGCTTCTGGGAACGGCTCTGCCTCAGATCGCGCCCCAAATTCCGGCGACGCTTTGCAGGCGCTGCTTGCCTTTTCCGCCATGCACCAGCAGGTTCGGCGGCGGCGCGCGTTGGCTCTGCGTCATAGCGGCTTCGAGGTCATCCAATCCGAGGAGTTTGAACCGGCGGAACACTTTGTTCTGGATGAAGTGCTGCAATCGGTCGCGGAGCGCGCCATCTCCATCACCGGCGCGGACGGCTTGGGAATTGCGCTGGCCGAAAATAATGAGATCGTATTACGCGCTTCCGCGGGAGCAATCAAGCCGGATGTCGGTGCGCGCATCCAGCGCGACTCGGCGTTTTCCGGCGCCTGCTTTCGTACCGCACAAATCATCCGCTGCGACGATACCGAACAAGACGATCGCGTAAATGTAGATGCTTGCCGCAAGCTGGGCGCGCGGTCCATGGTCGCAGTGCCCTTGTGCGGCAGGCGGCGCGTGATTGGATTGCTGGAAGCCTTTTCCGCCGAGGCGTTCGCCTTCAACGACAGCGACGTGAGCAGCCTGGAGCTTCTCGCCGAACTGATTGTCTCCGCGCTGAAGCCCGAAGATGAAGATCGCTTCGCGCAGTCCGCGCAAGTCGCCGAGGCGGAACTGACCGCTCCGGAACCGGTCGCTCCTGCAATCGTTGCTCCGCAAATCGTTGGTTCTGAGATCGTTGCTTCTGAGATCATTGCTTCTGAGATCGTTTCTCGGGAGATCGCTGCCTCTCCGATCCAGGCTGAGCCTGCCTCGCCGGTTGCACATAATATTTCAGAGAACATCGCAAACGCTCCAGTGGCGGC
>JGI12635J15846_10000104_pt1 | contig 59722 bp, 43 predicted proteins | sample BlaSpr_A8_OM2_M2_FD_15846 | JGI IMG/M metagenome (IMG submission 15846)
GCTGTTGGCCGTGGTTGTTCCGTGGGCACGCGGGTTCCATGACGCGAGAGGCGGGCAAGCTATGTGCAGGAGATGGTGAACGACTTGACCACCGTCAAACGACTTGCATCTTCTACGTTAGTTATTTTCGCGGCCGCATTCGTCACGCGGCTGGCCAGCGTGACCTATATTCTCAGCCGGAGATGGGGACCCGAACTTCTATTTCAAGAGAATGAGCCGTCCCATATTGCTGCGGCTTTAGTCTCCGGCTTGGGCTTTTCGTCGCCCTACGCAGGAGCGCCAACTGCACCGACGGCGCAGCAACCTCCGGTGTATCCGTTCATTTTGGCCGGCATATTCAAGGTGTTCGGAGTCTTCACGGTGGCGTCGGCGTGGGCGGCGGTGCTAGTCAATGTATTGGCCGGCGCGGCCACGGGCGTATTGCTTTACTACGTGGGAAAACTTCACTTCAGCGAAACGGTCGGCATTCTGGCGGCATGGCTGTGGGTGCTCCCCTGGATGTTTCGAGGAGAGGCAATCTCCGTAAGCCTGACGAATGCTTATCTGGCGGCCTTCGGGGTTAGCGTGCTTCTCCTGTTTGTTCCGAGGACGCTCGAAGCGAAGCGTGGATGGTTCGCGCTAGGCATCTATTCCGGGTTTCTCGTTCTGCTTCAGCCTTCGCTTCTGCCCGTCGTCTTGGTTTACGGAGTCTGGCTGGCATGCTCGGCCGCCCGCTGGTCGCGTTTCTCGATCGCCATGGCTGGACTTTTTCTGGTGCTGGCTCCATGGACAGTCAGAAACTACGAGGTGTTCGGACGTTTTATTCCTCTTCGCGATAATTTAGGGTTGGAATTATGGCTGGGAAACCGGCCTGGAATGCAGGGAACGCTGGACTTTTCCGGTGATTTTCCCGATCACGATCCGACCAATTACGCACGCCTCGGCGAACTGCGGTTTATGGATGAAAAATTTGATGCCGCCTCGCACTTCATCTTTAGCGACCCCGCGAGCTTTGCAGGAAGGGTTCGTCGGCGCATTGTGGAGTTTTGGTATGTCCCTTATCCTTTCCCCTGGATTACGGTTTCGATCTTGGGATGGCTCGGAGCGATCTGGGCGTTGCGAAAAAAGAGCGACGGATGGATCTGGCTCAGCATACTGTCGGTTTATCCGCTCATCTATTACTTTACCCACAACTTTGCCACCTATCGGCATCCGATAGAACCGATCGTAATCTTGTTGTCTGCATATCTCATTATTGAAATCCTTGGTGCAACACAGAAAGCCGCCGCCCCAGAGGTTCCGTTGGGCAGAAAATATTCGGTCGAGCCTTCTAACATCCAGATTCTCCTCGATCGGCACTGATGATCGGCACTGATGATCGGCAACGATGATCGGCATCTTCCGCTCGATGCTCCTGCCGGCCTATCTGGCGCCGGTTTTAGCGGGCGGTCGCGGTCGCCATCATTCGCCGCAGATAGCAGTTCGACTCTTGCGATCTGTGGAAACACCGCTTTCCGCCAGGGTCGTTGATTCTGCCGCCGGCGTTGGTTCTTGGTATTTCCTCGCGCTAGCCAGTGTTTGAGCCGCGCTTCCTGCTCGTTTGCCTTGCACAGTTGCCACTTGCTGGCATTGTCGCTGAATGTAACGCGTTTGGGTGATTTCCGCCTTTAAACCCGACCGCCTAAGCTGGCAGGTGGAGGCGACCCTCGGCACCCATTTCCCGACGCACGAAAATTTCGCTTTTGGATCCGTTCGCGAGCATCTGTTTGCCAACTCCGCAGGGCGTGCGTCGATCGAACCGCAGGCGAGCCAGGCAGGTAAAGAGAGGCTTTGCCGCTGACCCGTTTGGAGCCTAGCAGCCGTTTAGTCGAAGCGGTCGCTATTTCTCTGCGCGCCGCCACGCCGTCGCAGCTCCGTTAACACATCGGGATTGCAAGTGGGACAGAAGGGTAGCTGGATGATCGACGCTGCGTCGTCTGCAGGTAGCCAGCAGTAAGCGTCCAGATATTCCATGAACGCGCCGCAAGCTTTGCACTTGCGGTTTTTACGACGATTTGACGAGTCGTCTTGAAGAAGGTTTCTTATCGCTTGAAGCGGGTCTGACGCCACGGAGTTCTCTGCGTCGGCAGCGTGCACAACCGACTCAGATGAACGAGATTCCTCCGGTGCACGCGCCAATTTTTTCTCGGCGATGGCTGGCATAAAAACCTTCCCTGATCGAGCGTCAGAAGAAGAACCGGCATAATATCCCGGATAGCGCCGGCCTGATCTCGCCGGCACAATCGACGGGAAAATATATTGATGAGCCTCTATCGTAAGGAGGGACCACAATCGGTGTATGTCCCATAGCGCACTTTAGTAGACCTGCCGGCGAGCAAAGCCTCTTTACGTGTTGCGTGCGCTAGCGTACAGTGTTCACCCGATGGACTAATGTTCCGTCGGACGTAGACTGAAATTGCCCTTCTTTGCGGCCGTCGCTGTTCCGGGCGTTGCACTTGGCAGCAATCGCCGAGCGTCCTCTGCTTGCCCACAGTTTCGGCGGAGCTCAACATTTCGGGTCTCAGACCGTCAGGTCCCAGCCCTTGTTGCCTAAACATCGCGTCAGCAGTTGGCGTCACGGAGGTTTTGTGCCCAGGCAGATATTGATCGTCGACGACAGCACAGCCCTTCGCCGCATGGTCCGGTGTTACGTCGAGGAAAAGACAGATTGGAAGGTGTGCGGTGAGGCCGAGAACGGCGAGGTCGCGGTTCGCATGGTCAACGAACTCCATCCCGATTTGGTGCTGTTGGATTTGGCTATGCCAGTGATGAATGGCCTGGAGGCGGCGCGCCTTATCGCCAGCGTCTCTCCTCATCCGGTAATGCTGATGTTCACGATGCAATACACGGGGCAATTATTGAAGGAGGCGGAAGCGGCCGGTATTAAGGAAGTTCTCTCGAAAACCGACGCTGGCATCGAGTGTCTCCTTGCCTCCATGCGAACGTTGCTTAAGGAGCCGCCTGCCAACGTCGCTTGAAAAGTCACGGGAGTCTGCCTCGGAGACTAAATCCTAGAAGAGGAATTTCACGCCTAATTGCACGAGCCGCGGCGGATCGGCACTGACTACATCGCCAAAGGTTGTGCCGACATCGGCGATGTTACCATCCACCGTTTGTGGGCCAAAAAATTGCGCGTGGTTGAAGATGTTGAAAGCCTCAACCCGAAATTGCAGCGACTTGCTCTCGCTCAGGTGCACATTCTTTAGCAGAGCCATATCGTAGTTATCCATCCCCGGCCCGTGAAAAAACCGCCGCTTGGCCGTGCCCGGCGTGCCCAGGGCGTTGTCGCTGAATTGAGACGCGTTGAAATACGCTCCATTGCGCGGATTATGATTCAGATCGAGCGGGCCGCCTGAGTAATCCGGCTCATCGATGCCGTAGTTATTGATGCCATTCGGTTCGGCTCCGAGCAGAGAATTGTCGCCGTAATTGACAAGGGTCACCGGTAGGCCGGAGCTGAAATGCGTGATCCCAGAGAGTTCCCATCCTTCGCTCCAGCGATTGGATGCGTGTAACAGGCTCTCCAATGGAAGCTTGTAGTTATAACTCACAACAAAGTTGTGAGTAACATCAAAAGACGAGAGGGCATGGCTAAGCGCAGGGTTGATAGGATTGACTTCTTCGCCTAAGTTGGAGGATTCATCGCGCGACTTACTGTAGGTGTAACCTGCCGATAACTCCAGCCGTCCGCTGGTGTGGCGCAGACTAACCTGGAGAGAATTATAGTTCGATTTCCCGATCGTAGTCTGATTTGTGTCACTGCCAAAATTAAATCCCAGCGGTCCTCGCGTGCCATAGATTGTTTGGCCCGAAACTGTCGTGTATAGATTGCTCTCCTGAAAGGGACCGCACGGAGTTTGTGGCGGATTTTGCGCTTGGAGGTTGGCAGGATTGCCCAAGAACAAACAGAGGTCGGGATTTCCCGGATTGGCTTCCTTGAGTACGAGCAGCCGGTGCGATTGTGTACCCACATAGCTGACGCCAAGTACGGTCTTAGCTCCGAGTTGCCGCTCCAACGACAGCATATATTCTTCGACATAGGGAATTCGGTTGGTCGCGGAATATGCTGGAATGCCGCTGATCGGTTCGAATTGCTGCCAATTTACGTTCGGGTCGGGATAACGGCTCGACGCTTTTCGCTTTACCAGCGAGACGGGAAACGGTTGCCCTTGAAATTGACCGGTTGAGGCCGTGATAAAGGGCATGGCAAATAATGGAGGCGCGGGACTCGAATAAGTAATACCGAAGGGAGCGTTGCCGGCCAGTATGCCCAACGTCAACGCTTCAATTGCCGTGTAATACATACCGAAACCGGCGCGCACGCTGCTCTGCCCCGGACCGCCCAGAATCTTACCGAGCAAACCATCCCCCGGCCCATCGGGCGAATACGCCAAGCCAATGCGCGGAGCGAAGTCGCGATTTCCCGGCGGCGCCAGCGTTCGCGGAACGCCGGGGTCCGTAGGGAAAAGAATTCCGGCAGGCGCATCCGGAAAGACTACCGATTGCTTGCCCGCTTCAAACGTAGAAATACCATTGTTTTTTTCATACCAGGGCTCGATGCGATCCCAGCGCAGCCCATAGTTCAGAGTGAGGTTGGAGCGCACCCGCCAACTGTCTTGCGCGTATAGACCCCAGTAGTGGTTACGCCCATAAAAGGGCTGCAACTGGCTCTGGTTGTACTGTGTGGGAAGGCCCAACAGAAAATCTTCGAAGTCCGATACCGTCCCAGTCCCCGTGAACAGAAAGTTGCCATTGAATTGCGCAATCGCATCGGTGTTGATCTGGTCGTAATGAAATTCCGAGCCAATCTTCGCGGTATGACGGCCGAACACCTTGGCGAAATTATCAGTCCATTGAAAAGTGTTGTTGACCTGCTTGAGCTCGTTGGCGTTGGTCCCGATCGAAAACGCATTGAATACAATATTCTCAACCCCTTCACCGGCGGGATTCAGCGGCACAATGCCGCCCCGTGCACCGGGCGCAAATCCCTGGGAGGCCAGACTGACGCCTACTCCGCCCACCGGTTTGCCGAGATCGTTGTGATCGCGCATGTAAGTGAAGTGCGCCTCATTCACCGCCGTCGATCCCAGCGTCTTCGTATCACCCAGACTCAGTAACTGCGCGCGACCGAGATACAACGCGTCGAAACCCGGCACGCTGGCGCCGCTCTGCGCCACCGGATAGGGGTTGTTGAGGGTGTAGTCGTCGAGAAAGTAGTAAGCGGAGACCGTTCCCCAGCGCCCGTTGTGGTCCAGTCGATACGCTCCCTTATCGTCGCGCAAAGTTTCATCATAGGCGGAGGTTGAGAAAGCACCGTTCGGCTGATTTGGCTCGGGAATGAATTGCAGCAGATTCATGGCCGGCGCGGACCATTCGCTCTGCGGAATCACATCGCCATTGGGAAAAGAGCCGTTGCGCTCGGCAATCGTAGGAACCGGTATCTGGCCTGTGTCCACTCCTTCGGTCAGGCGCGTTCCTTGATAATCGGCGAAGAAGAATGTTTTGTTCTTGCGAACCGGTCCGCCAAATGTTCCGCCAAATTGGTTCTGATTGAACGTACCACGCGTCGGCGAAAAATAGTTGCGCGCGTCGAGACTGGTATTGCGCAGAAACCCAAATGCATCACCATGAAAGCGATTGCTGCCCGATTTGGTTACAACGTTGATCTGCCCGCCACTGTGGCCGCCATATTCCGCATCGAAATTGCTGGTCAGGATATGAAATTCGGCGACCGAGTCGAGATTCGGAATGATGGCCGTTCCCGAATTCACGTCTTCTTCGGCGTCGCTTCCGTTGACCGAGAATCCATTGGAAAATTCGCGCTGTCCATTAATTGAAATCGTGCCCGGGTTGAGGCCGCCCGACGGCGTGAGCGCGCTGACTCCGACATCTTGCTGCGTGTTGGCGGTAAGAGATGTCGCCGGAACCACGCCCGGCTGCAGCGCCAGAAGATCGGTATAACTGCGCCCGTTCAATGGCACCGCTGCTATTTTGTTGCCGCCGATCACTTCTCCCATCTGCGTGTCGGAGGTATCGGCATGAACGCCGGTGTCAATCACTGTCACCGCATCGGAGGTCTCACCCACCCCGAGGATTGCGTCAATCGTCAATCCAACGTTGGTGTCGACGGCAATTTCGGTTCGCTGATAGAGTTTGAAACCCGTCTTGCGAATGGCGATGCTGTAGCGGCCCACCGGAAGTTCCGGGAAAGAGTAGAACCCGCTTCCATTGGTCGTGACCCGCTCGTGAACGTCGGTGGCGATGTTGGTCACATCCACCGATGCGTCCGCAACAACGGCGCCGCTCGCATCCTTCACCGTGCCGGACACATGTCCACCGGCTCCCGCCCATGAATTGATGGCAACGAGCAAGACGATGGCCAGAGAGATATACGAGGCACACCTCGAAATATAAAAAGGAAGATTAAAGCCGAAACTCCGTTTGCCGCCAGACATCCTGTTACTCTCCTCACCCTAGATGCGACTCGGTCGCAACTGATAAACAAATAAAAAAATCCGTGCTTAATGCGCAGCCTTACGACACTCTTTGCAAAATCCGCCAACTTCCAGCCGTACTACGCGGATGTTAAATCCGCTCTGTGCAGCGATCTCCGCCTTGAGCCTCTCGAAAGACGAACTCGTGTATTCCATGATTGCGCCGCAGCGGAAGCAGGCCATGTGGCAATGCTCGCGGTTTGTCTTGGCCTCGTAGTAGTGCTTTTCGCCCTCGATGTGCATCAGGTCCAGCTCATCGATCAAGCCGTGTCCTTTGAGCAACGCAATCGTTCGATAGACGGTGGCGCGGTCGATCTCCGCATCCCGCTTCCTGGCGACCTCCAGCAATCCTGCCGCGTCGAGGTGCCGGGGAGAATCCTGAATAATGCCTACCAGCAAGCGCCTCTGCGCAGTCATGCGAACTCCCCGCGCCGCCAGTTCTTTCATCAGCGACGGACGGGTAATCGCGGGGACGTGGTTTGATCGCCCGGACCGTGATCTCTCGAGAGATCGGCCAGGCTGTGATCGCTCGAGTTGGGATCGACCTAGTTGCGACTCGGTCGCAATCACCCCGTTGGCTCGCATTCCGTTTTCTTCTTTCTTCCCGAATGATTTTGCTTGCGACTCTGGTTGCACTTCAACTACTGGTGGCAACGTCAATTGGACTTTAATCGCATCCCGCTGTCAAGACGCGCCTTTCCAACCCAGCGCGCGTCCGATTGGACGGCGCGAAAGCAGCAGCGAACGGTAATTATAGCGTCGCAAAAGAACTTCTCTTATGAACTCTTTATGAATGTCTTATTCGAACTTTATGGCAAATCGAGTCGAATAGAGGTGAAGCAATTCGGAGCGTCCGATGGAGAATATCGCCGTAAGGGTCGAGCCCCGGTGACCACTGCCTTGGTATTGCTGTGCTTGGCCGGTATCGCCTTCAATGTTCGATTCGCGCTGGCGCTGCAACGGGAACGCACGCCATCCACGGAAACGCAACCCCAAAAACGTATGAGCCTAAACGCGAACAACCACTCCACCCAGCCGTACGAGGATGCTTTGAAGATCCAGGGCTCTCTCGGCTGGCTCGACAACCATAGTCATACTCAATCGCACTGACCGGAGAAAGGTTTTCAGATGTCTATCCAGGAAATATCAGCAGAGCACTTAGCGCAGCTTTTCCACCATTATCACCAGGCCCTCGCGTCGGATTTCGGCTGCACCACAAATTCCATCCCCGAGTCGTGGGAGCAGGTATCAACGCCGGAAAGGAGCCGCATGGTGGCCGCCGTCCGCCTCGCCATCCTCGAGGTGGCTTCGACAACCGCCGAAGCCGCAGACTCAAGGCGCTATTTTGCCAAGCCCGGTGAAGCCGAATGGGGCTGCTAGCGGCCTGCGGCGCCGTTCATCTGGCGCCAGCGATTTTCACGGACAGAACAAAAGGCCGCTTTTGCGAGCGGCCTTGGGTACTTTGCTAAAAACCAATTTGCTAACGGCTAAGTGCTCGCCGCTAGTCTCCCGCCACCGGCTCGCCAACCTGCACAGCTTTCTTGGCGCCGCCATTGGCTGGCGCAATCGTTTGAATCAGCGCCGGAGCAATAAGCGCACCGAGCGGGATGAATCCACCTTCATTCGAAGTCGCTGGCTTTTCTTTCAACACGACTTCGCGATAGAGCTGAGCCATGCGCGCGTCATAAGCCGCGTCGTTCTTAACCTTGTTGCTCTCGGCCTTGCTGTCGCGAGCGCGCTTCTTCTCTTCGCGCGCCGTCTTCGCAATGCCCAGCTTGTCAAGATCGTGCTGCACTTCGTGGGTGACGATCTCATCGCGGAGGTAGAGAGCGTGCTCCGCGTCTTCCATCTTCACTTTCTTGCCACCCGCAAAGATCTCGTGCCGCCCATGCTCTTCGTACCACTTGGTGAGGGTCGAAGTCATGTGCATCTTCTCGATAATGTTGCGCCAGCCTACACCGGTGTTATAGGCGCAGAAGCTGATCTCGCCTTCCTGGGTGGCATAAGGAATGATGCACTGCTCGGTGCGACGGAAATCGTAGTTAAACAGATCCTGGAACCACATGCCGGCGATGAAGAGGAAATTCCAGCGGTCCTGGCGGCGCTTCATCACATCGTCGATCGTTCTGTCGGGACCGACCTTGCCATAATTCTTGCCCGTCGCGTTGAAGTTCTTGTCGAACTTCTTGAGCAGGTCGCTCATTTTGAAGTGCGTCGGCGACTGGAACGGATCGTAGTTCTTCATCAGGCAAAGAGCCATGCCAAACGCGGTCCAGAACTTGGAGCGAGCCGCGTCGTTAACCTTGGCGATGTCTTTCGCGAGTTGGTCGCCTTTCAAGAACGCGGTGACGGGAACCGCTTCTTTGGTTTCTTTATCGATCATCATCGCCATGCCGGTGCCGCAATTCGGATGGCAACCGCAGGAGAGTTGGCCCCAGTCGTTGTTGTTGTCCTGCGAGTGCAACACATCGGCCCAGTCGGAGAATGTGCTCATGAAGCTGATCGGAAACCAATCGCGGGTAGGCTCGCCGAAACCGGTCTGATTCTTAACGTCATGCGCCAGGTGCGCCAGCGTGTAGCGCTGCGCCTGACGCCGCTCGTCGGTGATCGCCTCGTCGCGCCCAGTAAACGAAACCGGCTGAAAGCTCAAAAATCCAATCTTCTTCGGATTATCCAACGCAAACTGAATGATGCGCCCGACTTGCTCGTTGTTAATGCCGTTAACGATCGTCACCACCGGAACAATCTCGCAACCGGCCTTGTGCAGGTTATCAATGGCCTTCAACTTCACATCGAACAGATTGCCAACCATGCGGTGATCGTTCGCGGCGTTTCCGATGCCATCGAATTGCAGATAGGCATAGCGCATGCCCGCTTCGACCGCCTGCTGCGCAAATTCAAAACTCTTGGCGAATTCGATTCCGTTGGTCGCCGCCTGCACGCTGTTGTATCCGACCTTGCGCGCGTAGCGGACCGCGTCCAGGAAATACGGAGACAACGTCGGCTCGCCGCCCGAGAATTGCACAGACATCTGCCGCTTCGGCTTCACCGTGATCGCGTTGTCGAGCACCGTCTTGATTTCTTCCCAAGTCAGCTCGTGCACGTAGCCCACCTGGTTCGCATCCATAAAGCAGGGATCGCACATCATGTTGCAGCGATTTGTCAGGTCGACGGTCAGCACCGCGCCGCGCCCATACTTCACCGTCGACGAACCATGATGATGGAGCTTCTCGTCGTTGTGCGCGCGAATGTCGCGCCCCGGGAACACGTCTTCCAGGTGCTTCGAAAATTCCGTATCGATCGACATCAAATCTTCAAAGTGCCCGTGCTTCGGACAATCCTTCACCATCCAAATCTTGCCATCGCGCTCGATGATCTGCGCCTTGATCTCTCCGACCTTCTCATTCATCAGCACGTCGACCGGCAGATGGCCGTCGAGAATTTGCTGGCGGATCTCGGGCACACACTTCGGGCACAGCGAATCGGTCGACCGCGGCCAACCGAGCGGCGGCTTCGACTTCTCCCACGACTTGAGCAGCGGCTTGTCCGACCACTTCGGCACCGGAGCGTTATTCGGACGAATCCGGTTCAGCCGCGAAAACACCGCCCACGCACCCGTAGCGGCCACTGTCACCGCTTTTTCAACATATTTGATCGGCTTGTGCATTCTGCTCTCTCTTTCTTTCCTTGTTTCTTGTCTTGGGAGTTACAACTGTCCCGCGTCCCCACATCACAAAGCTGTAAAAAACCTATCCACCAAGAAACCCGGTCGAACCCAGAAGTTTCGCATGTGGAGTTTGCTAGGTTGATGCTATTGAATCCGCACCGGTTACGCACGAAGAAGCCAATGAACAGGAGAAAAACGGGGTTAAAAGGCAATCTAGGGCATTGTTCGGAGCTAAGTGATTGAAAAGGCAAGGAGGAAGCCGCAGGGCTCTTTTACTTCGCATCGGTTTCGAGCAGCGGATCGGCCTCTGCCTCCAGCTTTAGGTCCGACATGTCCAGCTGAAGATTGCCGGGATTCGTCGCATATGCCAAGCCCGTTTCCATGTCAAGGGTGCCGTTGCGGACCAGTCTCTCGATATCGCCGTCGAAGGTCTGCATCCCCTCCTGCTCGCCGACGCGCATCGCGTCCAGCAGGGTCTTGCCGTCGACTTCGCCTTTTTCGACGTACTCACGTGTGCGCAGTGTGGACTTCAATATCTCAATTACCGCGATGCGCCCGGCGCCATCCTGGCGAGGCACCAGCCGCTGCGAAATGATGTAGCGAAAACTCTTCGCCAAACGATTTCTCAGCGTGTGCTGTTCCGCCATCGGAAAAGCACCCACAATCCGCTCCACCGTCTTCGACGCGTCAATCGTATGCAGCGTCGAAAGGACCAGGTGACCGGTTTCCGCCGCCTCCATCGCGATTTCGATGGTCTCCTTGTCGCGCATCTCGCCCACCAGAATCACCTTCGGAGCCTGCCGCAGCGCCGCCCGCAGCGCCAGCGCAAAGCTCGGAGTATCGCTATGCAATTCACGCTGATGCACGATGCAGTTCTTGTGGGAGTGCAGAAACTCGATCGGATCCTCGATCGTCAGCACATGATAGAACTGCTCTTTATTGATTTTGTCGATGACCGCGGCGAGCGTGGACGACTTCCCCGACCCGGTCGGCCCCGTCACCAGCACGATGCCATTCCGCAGCTCGACAATCTTATTCAATTCCGCCGGCAGGTTGAGCGAATCCAGGTCCGGAACCTTAGCCGGAATCACCCGCATCACCACCGCACAAGTCCCGCGTTGCATGAAGACATTCACGCGAAACCGATTTGCCCCCGGCATGCTGTAGGAAACATCGCACGAACCGCGCTCCTTCAAATTGTCCATGGCGTGCTGATTGCCCGCCATCAGATCGGCCGCAATGCGCCGCGTGTCGTCCGTCGTCAGGGTGCGAGCCGATCCCGCCGGCGTCAGCTTGCCATTAATCTCCACCAGCGGCGGCTTCCCCGGAGTAAAAAACAGGTCGCTGATCTTCTCTGAAGTCTTCAGCATCGCCGCCAGCAGCGCCGGAGTAGAAAATGGCGCAGCCGCAGGAGCCGCAGCGACAGCAGCCCCAACCGCCGCAGCCGCCGGTCGTGCAACCGTAGGAACTGGAACAGTAGAAGTTGGATTCGGTGCGCCGTTCGCAGAAGAAGACATAAAGAAGTGCGTCCTTAGCAGTACATTGTTAGCAGTGTTTTCTCGGCCATGCAGCGCTGAGTTGAGAACTCTTAAATGGATGAGAACTAGTCAAGCAGCTCAGAGGATCACTACCCTCGAGCCTACACGTCGAGTCAGGGATCGTGAAGATTACCGAAGATACAATCTCCCCACGGGACATATCGAGGAAACGGAGAAGGGCCACACTCTTCACACCAATTCAGCCCGCTTCATCCCGTCTCCATGGACCTTTCCCCTCCCCTGTAGCAAGATGCAATCACTTCCCCGCTGAGCTCACTAGCTCTCGGAGGCTTTATGAAGCGTGCAAATTGGTCGGTCGTCGTAACACTCGTAGTGCTCTCGGGCATGGCGGCTGCGCAGTTCCACAGCAACACTAGAATCGTGGCCCAAGTGCCATTTGAGTTCGTGGTCGCGGACAGGGTCGTTCCGGCCGGACAATACTTCGTCCAGGCCGCCACCATCGACGGCAACACTCTGCTGATCCGGAACCCCGGCTCCAAGGTCAGCCTGTTTTCGACGTCGTCGCAGACCGAGGGCAAGCACGGCGCTCCTCGTTACGCGCTCGTCTTCAATCATTATGGAGACCGCTACTTCCTGGCGGGAGTCGAACTCGAGGGCAGCACGATCGCCTATCGCGTGACCAAGAGCAAAGCGGAAGCCGAGCTCGAAGCCCAGAACCTCTCCGCCACCAAAGAGACGGTCCTCGCCTCTCTGAAATAGCGGCGCAGGACGGCGGTCCCGGAGCATTGCGATCGTTAGAATTTCAAAACGCCCCGTTCAGGCTTAGCTTGGGCGGGGTTTCGTCGCCGGCCCGGATGATTCCAATAGGCAAGGGGGGTATCAGTACTAACCATGAAACGAGCGGCTAAACCGACCCACCCGCCAGTTCGCCCCCCGCAAATACGTAGGTAGTGGACTTATCCAACTTGATGTTGGAGTGTCTGGAGGTGAGCGCGACTGCTCCATTGCGAGCGCGCGTCGACTCTACATCCTTCATCGGCACGCGATGCGGCGCCGCGTTGGAGGTACTTTTGGGATCGGGTTGTTTGCTGGCCGGACCGCCGGAGCTATCGTCAGGCTCGGGGAGCTTCCTCGTTGGTGGCGGTGTGGAACCGAGGCGAGTCATAGCTCTCGAGCCGGGAAGGTCTTCTGGAGGCTGATAGAGGGAATCGGGAATTGTCGACGACGTCACCGGGTAGGACCACGCGGTCAAATAGACCTTTCTCGTGAGAGCAAGCACTTGAGGAGCGCCATGGCGCCTCCAGCGCGCGGAGTCCATACGAATGGCCAGGCGAGATGGAGCGGTCTCAGACTTCGCCGTCGACTCGGTTACTTCTCCGGATAAAATTGCGTTCTCCGGAACCACAACACCATCGACCAAAGTGGCCACCGCGAGATTGGCCTGGACCACGGTCCCAACCGCAGTAACGCCAGCGACAACTTTTTTCCGCATGGTCACAGGAAATTCCAGGCCGGCGGAGGAGTTCAGCGTCGATTGAGCAAGCGCAGCCGGAGTGAAGCCGGCAACAAAAAAACCACCGAGAATGACGATAGCTTTAGCGACGACCTTAACGCTGACCTTAGTGACAGCGGATTTTCTAACGACTGACCGAGCGAACGAATTGCCGACGGATTTCTTGAACATCTGCGTCCCCTTGGGGAACGGACGGATCACCCACCCCGGCAACGCAGACGCGGAAAGAATGTCTGAGCAGGCAACCAGGACTAATACATTGTAACTCCGCCGGCAAGTGAAGCCAGGCTCAGGCAGCTTCTGAAGCGCAGCCTTCCGCAGTCGAGGTCTTATCGAGCAAGGCTAGCATGCGCAGCGCGTTCGAAATGCGATCGAGTTCCCAGCGCTGGTCGGGCAGTTTGGGGTCGAGTTCGCGCCACCGCTGGGCGAGATTCTTACGAGCGCACTGCACACGGCCTGGAACCTTTAGGCGGTCGGGCTCGAGGATCGCAGCCTGATAAACATCTTGCCAAGAGGGATGAGGGCTGGCAGACATAGCGTAATCCATTCTGAAAGGACGTTCCGGGTACAGAGCAGTACTGAGATGCTTTCTGAGAAAAACTTGAGAAAAACTATAATGCCTGTATAACTTGCTGAAAAAAACAGCATACTTCGGCTTCTTGAAGCGGGCAATACAGTGAACTCCGTATCCCGTGTTCACAGCCGGGTTAATGGAGTGGTTAGGCCACCTGACTGCTTTCGAGCAGGTCGACGGCATAGAGCGCGCCGTCAGGCGTCTCCTCATGCTTAAAGTAGGCAAAGACGTCGCGACCGGCGGCGAGATGTTCGCGAATCCGCGCCACCATTGCCTGCCGCTCTTCGGCGGTGTAGTTCGGTTTGCGATAACGATAATAGGCGTAGTCGGCGGTCACGACGTCGGGAGTATTGCGCTCCTCGGTTTCGGCGACACACAGCGCGACGTTGCGGTCGCCGAGCGTCTTCCATGTGGCCTCGGTGAGCCATGATTCATGCCGGAATTCGAAAGCTGCGCGCACGGATCGCGGCAAGCTTTTTAGAAAATCGGAGAGCACTGCCTGGTCGGCCTTGAAGTTTGGAGGCAGCTGAAAGAGCAGCGGTCCGAGCCGTTTGGCGCGCTCTAAATTTTCAAGAGTGCCGAGAAAGCGCTGGAGAAATTCGTCTGCGTTCTTCAGCCGCTTGATGTGAGTGAGCACCTGATGCGCCTTGATGGTAAAACGAAAATGTTCGGGCGTATCGGCGATCCAGTTATGGACGGTGGTCTCTTTGACCAACTGGCGGAAGGTGTAGTTGACTTCGACGGCGTTCAGCTTCGTAGCGTAGAAATTGAGGAATCTTTTCTGCGCCAGCTTTTCAGGATAGAAAGCCGGCTTCCATGTTGGATAAGCCCATCCGGAAGTGCCGACGTAGAGATTCGCCATAGGGTTTGCCAGTGGCCTCAGCGGCCAAAGCCGGACCGGAGAGGCAGTAGTTAGCGCAGCGGTGAAGCGCCGCAACTCTCGGCATCGTAATACGAAAACGCGTTACTAACTTTATCCCAATTCAACGTTTTGAAGTGCGAGAAAAGGTGTCTCCGTCGAGCAAGCACTGAGCCCCATCGAGTATCTGACCATTCCTGCTTCACCGGGCTCAAAGCAGAGGCTTGGCCCACCAGTGCAGCCGGTTGGTCCGGTTTTATTTCCGCAGCCCCCTGAGCCGGTCTCTTGGATCAGACGAGACTCTTTCTTCCCTTAAAGGGTCCTTTTGTGTGACACTTGGACCCCGAAAGCAAATCCAAACGAGGCAAAATGATTCCCCGCAAACTGACCTTGATCGTTGTCTGTTTCACACTGCTCTTCTGCGACGTGTCCCTGTCCCAGGAATTGAACGCAAACTTTGCCCGCGATCCTGGCCAGCCCATCGATCAGCAGTACAGCGATCACATACACAAATACACCACCGATCCCTCCTTTATATCTCCGCTGGTCGATTACCTCCCGGCGTCGAAAACGGTGCCCACGCCGGCCAAAGTACTCGGCGATGTATCCGGAGCGCCGGACATGCTGCCTTATGCCGAAGATGTTTACAAGTATTTCCGGCTGCTGGAGGCCAGCAGTCCGCGGGTGAAGGTCTTCACCATCGGTCACTCCGAGGAAGGACGAGAGATGATCGCCGCGGCGATCGCCGACGAGAAGCTCCTCGCCGACGCAAGAGAGAATGACGCGCGTCTTGCCCAGCTTGCGGACCCGCGAAAGATCGGCCTGGATGACGCGAAAGCACGCCAAATCATCGACCAATCATGGCCCGTCTATTACATTACCGGCACCATCCACTCCCCCGAGACGGGAGCTCCCACGGCCTTGATGGAACTCGCCTATCGTCTGGCCGTCGACGATGCGCCTTATATCAAGTACATCCGCTCGCACATGATCGTGCTCATCACTCCGGTGGTCGAAGTGGACGGCCGCGACCGCATGGTCGACATTTACAAATGGCACAAAGCCCATCCCGGCGAAGTTTGGCCGCGCCTTCTGTACTGGGGACACTACGTGGCGCACGATAACAACCGCGACGCCATGGCCATGACCCTCGCCCTGACGCGCAACGTTCTCGATACCTATCTTGGCTGGCATGCGCAAGTGTTGCACGATTTGCACGAGTCGGTTCCTTTTCTCTACGACAACACGGTAGGCGACGGACCCTACAACGCATGGGTCGATCCGATTCTTGCCGACGAATGGGCGGAACTGGGTTGGAACAATGTTGCCGAGATGCAGAGCTTCGGCATGCCCGGAGTGTTCACTCACGGCGACTTCGATACCTGGAGTCCCGGCTACCTGATGTTTCTGGCCAGCATGCATAACGGCATCAGCCGCCTCTATGAGACTTTCGGGAACGGCGGCGCTGATACCGAGAAGCGCATCCTGCAGCCGGAGGATTACTCGCGCACTTGGTACCGACAGAATCCGCCGCTTCCGGTGGTGAACTGGTCGCAGCGCGATAACAACAACTACGAAGAAAGCGCTCTGCTCTCAACCATCTCTTATTTCTCGCACAACACGCACCACTTCCTCGAGAATTACTACGGCAAGAGCAAGCGTGCCGTTGAAAAGCCATCGCTCGAAGGGCCGGCGGCCTATGTCCTCCCAGCCGACCCAGCCGATGCGAATCGTCAGGTCGAGTTGGTCAAAGTATTGAAGCGCCAGCACGTCGAAATCGAACAACTATCCGAGGCAGTGACTTCCACCGCCCCGGCGGCAAAGCGCGGCGACAAGCCGAAGGACGAATCATTCCCTGCCGGCAGCATTGTCATCCGCATGGACCAGCCCTATTCCCGCGTCGCCGATGCGTTGCTCGATCGCCAATTCTGGGCCGCAGGCGATCCGCAAAAGCATCCCTACGACGATACGGGATGGTCCTTCTCTCATCTCTTCAATCTGAAGGTTGTGCGTGTTGTCGATCCTAAGATTCTTAAGTCGAAGATGACTCCGCTTGACAATCCGTCGACGCTCGCGGGCAACGTCTCCGGCTCCGGTGGTGTGCTGGTCGTGGCGAACACCGGCCAGATTTCGCTTTTGCCACTGGTCTATTCTCCGAAACTTAAAGTCGCAACCGTTCAAGTCGCGGAAAAGGCTTTCGAGGCTGACGGCAAACATTTCGCGGCTGGTTCGCTGCTCATCACGAATGCCGCGGATGGCGACGTGACCAAGGTTCTGCACGACCTGTCTCTCGATGCATCGCGACTCGGCGCATCGCCGTCGGTGCCGGTCCACGCGGTCACGGCTCCGCGCATCGCGTTCATGCACACCTGGCTTGGCACTCAGACGGAAGGTTGGTGGCGCTATGCCTTCGATAGTGCAGGCGTCCCCTTCGATTACATCAACACCCAAACCGTGGCCAAACAAGCGGACCTGCGCTCAAAGTACGATGTCATCGTCTTTGCTCCGGTTGGCCGCGCGTCTACGCTTGAAATTCTCAACGGCATTCCGCTGTGGAATAATCCGATGCCGTGGCAGAAATCTGAGCTGACTCCAAACCTTGGAGCCATCGACAGCACCTCTGACATACGCCCCGGCTTAGGTTACGACGGACTGGCTCACCTGAAAGAGTTTATAGAGCAAGGCGGGCTCCTCATCACCTGCGAAGACACGGCTCAGTTCGCCATCGATACGGGTCTTGCGCCCGGCGTAAGTGTCGCTCCTCAAGGCGACGCGCGCATTGTCGGCACCGTACTCAACACAGTTTTCGTCAACCGCGAGCATCCGGTCGCCTTCGGTTACGGTCCTGGTGTTCCGGTTATCAGCGCCGGCGGCATGGCTTTCAACGTCAGCAGCATACTTGGACGCACGGGAGGCCGCATGTTGATGGACCCATTGACGGATCCGCTCGACCCCTACGCGAAACGTGCGACCGGCCGCGGAACTGTTGATGACAGCGACGAGCCACCGGGAAGAAAGATCGCCGAGCCCGAGCCACTGGTGAAACAGCAACCCTGGGAGCCGAAGCCGTTAGACGAAGAACAAATGCGCAACAACCCGCTGGTGATTCCGGAGCAAAGCCGGCCGGATGTGATTCTGCGTTTCTCCGATGGCAAGAGCCTGCTGCTTGACGGCCTGCTCGACAAGGGTGGATCGATTGCCGAGCATGCTGTGGTGGTGAACGCGCACCTCGGCCAGGGAAACGTGCTGTTGTTCGGCAACAACCCGGTTTATCGCGGCGAGACCATCGGGACGTACCCGCTGGTGTTCAACGCCATCCTCAACTTTCAGCACCTCGCGCACGATTCCGCGCCGGCAGGCAAACAGACACCCAACAATAAGGCAGTGCCGCAACAGGGATCGCTCCCCGGCGGGGCAGCACAAGGTTCAATATCAGAATGAAAGTGCGGCATAGAAATGGCAGACGCAGAAGAAGCTAGGAAGCGCGATTTTAGACATGGTGTTTTCATTCGCGATCTCGCGGACGGAGCGATGGCGCTCGGTCAAGCAGGTGGCGAAGACGTCATCCTGGTGTGCCGCGGCGACGAATTTTTTGCGGTTGGCGCAAACTGCACTCATTACCACGGAACGCTCTCGCAGGGCCTCGTCGTTGGCGATACATTGCGATGTCCGTTGCATCATGCCTGTTTTAGTCTGCGTACGGGAGAGGCTTTGCGGGCGCCGGCGTTCGATCCGATCCCGGCCTGGCGTATCGAAAAGATTGGCGACAAAGTTTTCGTTCGGGAGAAACTCGCCCAGCCAGAACGAAAACACCTGCGCGGCTCTGCACAGGGCGCTCCCGCTTCGGTTGTGATTGTAGGAGCTGGCGCCGCCGGCCTTGGAGCCGCGGAAATGCTGCGTCGGGAGGGCTACGACGGGCCGCTGACGATGCTCAGCGCGGATGGTTGGCCTCCTTATGACCGGCCAAATCTATCCAAGGATTTTCTCGTGGGAGCCGCACCAGACGACTGGATGCGCTTGCGGCCACCCGATTATTACCGTGAACAGAATATCGATCTCGTGCTCAATAGTCGGGTTTCGGCGCTGGACATCGCGCGCAGGCGCGTCCAACTGGAAAACGGGCAAACGTATAAGTTCGCAAGCCTGCTGATTGCCACTGGTGCTGAACCCGTTCCACTGAAGATCGAGGGCGCTACCGACTCGCAGATTCATTATCTGCGNACCTTCGCCGACGCTCGTGCGCTTGTCTCCAGAGCCAAATCCGCGAAGCGTGCCGCGGTTGTCGGCGCCAGCTTTATTGCTTTGGAGGTGGCGGCATCCTTGCGGACTCTTGGCATTGCAGTGGATGTGATAGCGCCCGATAAGCTGCCGTTGGAAGGTGTGATGGGATGGGAAATGGGCCTCATGATTCGAGGGCTTCATGAAAGCCACGGAGTTGCCTTCCACCTGGGGGAAACTGTTCAGAAAATTGAGGGATCGAAATTGTTGTTGACCGGCGGAGGCACGCTGGAAGCGGATTTTGTGGTCTTGGGTGTTGGAGTACATCCCGCCCTGAGCCTGGCCAAACAAGCTGGTCTGGTGATCGATCGCGGTATTGTGGTCAATGAATACCTTGAAACCAGCGCTCCTGGCGTCTTCGCCGCAGGAGATGTCGCGCGCTGGCCCGATCCGCATTCTGGAGAGAAAATTCGGGTGGAGCATTGGGTCGTAGCTGAGCGGCAGGGGCAAGTGGCGGCAAAGAACATTCTCGGATACCACGAACGATTCGAGGCCGTGCCGTTTTTTTGGAGCCAGCACTATGATGTCGCTATTCATTACGTAGGGCACGCCGAGCGTTGGGATTCCATCGACATCGACGGCGATCTAAACGGCCGGAATTGCGCAGTGTCTTATAAGCGCGGCGGACGCACTCTTGCGGTCGCAACGATTTCGCGAGATGTGCAGAGCCTGCAGGTCGAAGCAGCAATGGAGGCCGGCAAGATCTAAGCGGACTGGCGTCTCTACGGTCGGCGCCAGCGCGCTATGGCGACTCTTCTTATTCCCATCCCGCGTTCCGGGATGCGAATATTGAGAACTCCCTCTAAGACCTCGCTCCGCTTTAAGCCAACGCGTAGAGATACTCGACGAAGGATCGCACAGCCCCATCAATTCCCTCAACCTTTGCATTGGTGGAATCAATCAGATAGTACTCATTCGGGGCATGTGCCCCGGTCCCGTGCCCCGCTCCAAAATGCCCGGCGGGAAGATTGAGAGGTTCGGACGTGAAGATGTATCCCGGCCAGGAGCCGGCGGATCGAGGCCACAGTGTGGCATCGAGACCCAGCTTGCGGTAAGTCGCAATTTGCGCCTGGATGAGCTTCGAATCCGGCGATGTTTGTGTCGGATCGTATCCACCACTCATATTGACCTCTATGTCGCCGAAGCCGTGTTTGGCGAGATGATCTTTGAGAAGCGCCAGGGTGCCGGCAGCCGTCATGTCCGGCACCAGCCGCATGTCAATCTTCGCGACAGCGCGATGCGGCAGAACGGTCTTGCCCCCGGGACCTGTGTAACCACCGACCAAGCCCTCGATGTTGATGGTAGGTTTGGATTCGAGCAGCACGAGCGAGTCAAGCCAATTTGTGTCATGCACCCAGTGTTCAACGCCAAGCTGTTGTTTCACCGTTGTTTCACTGCGGCGAGCGGCGGCATCCTGAATCATCTTCATCTGCGCGGCAGTAAGCGGCTTGACCTTGTCAAAAAAGCCTGCCACGGCAGGCGTGTGTCCGTCGGGTTCAATTAAAGTGTTGAGCGCCTGCACCAGGTGCCACGAGGGGCTGTCGACTTGTGCCTCAAGGCTCGAGTGAACATCATGTTTCGGTCCCCGTCCCCACCGCTCCCCACTCGAAACCAGCTCGAGCTCAACTACCCCCTTGGCACCGAGTGATATCTGTACGCCCCCGTCCGTGTCCTGACCCGCTTCGGGCATGAACACACCCATGCATTTTTTCAACGCAGCGGTCACCTTGGGTTGGCGTACAACCTCCGGAAAGTGGGTCGAACCAATCTCTTCTTCGCCTTCACAGACGAGCACGAGATTTACAGGGAGCTTCTTTCCCGCTGCCTTGAAGGCATGAAGAGCGCCAAGAAAAGCTGTTTCAGGCCCCTTCTGGTTCACCGCGCCACGGCCGACGCAGATCTTGCCCAATCCTTCCTTGTCGACGATTCGCCCTTCGAGCGGCGGCGAGGACCACTCCGAAGGGTCAAACTGTTTCACGTCGTACATGAAATAGACGCCGACGGTGGTGGCCGCACCTTCGTCAAGGATGCCGAAGATCCCGGGCTTGCCCGAGGTTGGCACAATCTCAACGTTCACGAATCCGGCATTGCGAGCAAGTTGCGCCATATAGTCAGGACCCTGCGGATAATTGCGGTTCTCGGCTGCGATCGAGGGCAAAGCGATCCAGTCCTGCAACCGCTTCACGTTCTCGTCATGCATCTTCGGTATTTGGCCCAGCACCGATTGGAGGTCGGAATTGTCTGCAGAGAAAGCAGGAATTGGCAAGACGGCGAAAGCGGCTCCAGCAAGTGCGCCCTGGATAAAATCTCGACGACTGAACGCGTTATGACTCGAGTCAGTCAATGCACCCTCCATTAGCCAAATCGATGACGATCCTCAAGGTTGGCCTCAAACTCAATTCTCGAAAGAGAACAATCTTCCTTTTATCGAAGGTCATCATACCAGTTGGTTCCGTACAGACCAGCGATTTTTTCTCGTGGAGCGGCGCGCGATAATTCCCGGTTTATCGGGACCAACCTGGAGGCACTAGCTTGCGGATGGTCCGTAACTCGACTGCAACACGGCGCGCCAAGCTGCCAATAAAGCTTCGACCGAATCAGAAATTCGCAGCCCAAGGTGAACTTTGTTGCTCCTCGCCTTCCAGGAGACGGGTCTCCCCGTTAATCTGATGAGTGCTTAGGAACGCCGGAAACCCGACCAACGATTCCTAGATCGCGGCAATACTACGAAAAGGCTAGAGACCCTCGCCGAGCGCTTTGTGTATGATCCGATTCCTGCAAAGGCGCAGAGATCGAGAAATCAACGAATGAGCGACGAGTCCTTCATCGGAAGTGTCCACGTTGAGGTGGCCATGACGCAACGCGCCGACAGCGCGCCCGGCCCAAGTGAATTCGACCTCGGCTATTACGGCTGGCGAGTAGTGTTAGCGGCGTGTCTCGGAGTGATGGCGGGGTTCGGTTCGCTATTCGTTTATACGTTTTCCGTTTTCGTGAAGCCGCTGGCTGCGCAATTCGGCTGGAGCCGTGAAGCTATCTCAAGCGGCTTCGCCATCGCCGCCGTCACGCTGGGCTTCATTTCCCCATTGCTTGGCCGGTGGATTGATCGCTTTGGACCTCGCCGCATCATTCTTGTGTGCATGACGATTTTCGGATGCGCCATCGGCTCGTTGTCACTATTGCACTCCGGATTGTGGCAATTCTACGTGACTTGTTTCGTGGTGGGCATCGTCGGGAACGGTGCCGCTCATCTGGCCTATTCGCGATCGATTTCCACATGGTTTCAGCGACGATTGGGGATGGCGCTGGCCTTCGTGATGGTGGGAGCGGGGTTGGGAGCCATGATCTTGCCCGTTGTCGCCCAATCTATCATCAGCCGGTCTGGCTGGCGCGCGGCGTACGCGTCTCTCGGCGGTCTTGCACTGTTACTCGGCTTGCCCCTCAGTTGGCGCTACATTCGCGAGCGCGGAGTGGTCGGGCGCGAGTCCGCTTCGGCTCCTCATTCTGGAATGACATGGCAGCAGGGCGTATGCTCTTCTGCCTTCTGGATTGTCACCGCCATTCTTTTTGTAAGTTCGATCAGCATGAACGGGGCGATCACTCACCTGTCGGCATTGCTGACGGATCGAGGGCTCACAGCGGGAAATGCGGCACTCTGCGCTTCCATGCTCGGCGGATCAAGCCTGCTTGGCAGGATCGTGGTCGGATGGCTGTTGGACCGATTTTTCGGGCCACGCGTCGCGCTGGTAATAAACCTCATTACGGCGCTGGGCATTTTCTTGCTTGCGCGCGCGACTAGTTTTCCTGCGGGCTGCCTGGCTGCTACGCTCATTGGTGTCGGAGCCGGAGGCGAAGCCGCCATTACACCCTACCTGCTGACACGTTATTTTGGACTGCGCGCTTTTTCCACTCTATACGGTCTCACCTGGACGTTCTATGCGGCTGCGGGAGCCATCGGTCCCGTGATACTGGGGCGCGCATTCGATGCGACCGGTTCCTATGCTTCCTTGCTAACTCTGCTTGCAGCAGCGCTGGGGTTCGCCGCGACGACGAATCTTCTGCTTCCACGCTATTCAGATTCGTTCGCGGGGGTTCACTGACCCAAGAACGGGGTGAAGTCAGTCGTCGCGGGCGACAACCTGGGATGGACAATTCCTTCGAGATTCAAGGCGTCAATTTCCCAGTTGTCAGGTAGCCCTGCGAAGGAACGCCGAATGCGTCTGCGACGCGATTGAAGAAAGCGAACAAGGCGGTAATGTATACCGCTTCGGAAATCTCCCCTTCTTTCCATCCTGCAACGCGCAGGTTCTCAACATCGTCGGCGGTGGATCGGTAGGCGGCGTGGGTTATCAATTCCACATAGTCCAGCAGGGCGCGCTCCGCAGCCGTAAGGCCCGCTTCGTCAAGCTTGCCTTCGACGATTGCTTTTACACATTGATCGGATGCTCCCTGGACCCGCAGGAAGTAGGCATGGCTGTCCAGTCAATACGGACACCGGTTCAGATAAGAGACGTAGCTGGCAATCATTTCTTTATGGCGGCGTGAAAGATGTCCTGCCGAGAAATGGATCGTGTTTCCTAGTTCGATGATGCGACGCAGGAAGTCCGGCCGAGCTCCGAAGCACTGGATGATGCCAGGAACTTGCTGTCTCCCCGACCCGGCTCGCCAAAAGTCATAAGCCGAGGCCGTGTCTCCCGTGGCGTCCTCATCTTCAATGATCCTGATTTTGGTGGCCGGCTTCGCGGTCGAAGTGCCATCTGGCGCCAACGAATCCTTCGCATCGTTGTCTGCATTCCTATCGTTCGTGCCCACGGATGACTCCTCATCCAGAATCTCCATTTTCTACCCGCCACCCACTGAGGCGACCGGGATGAAGACAAATAGGAGACGCGACAAGTTAGCCGGGGGAAGAGTTACGACGCAATAATGCGAAAACACTACGAGCAGCTTTCTTTTTATACGACATCGAAGCAGGTACTGCTTTCAGATTATTGACCCCGCTGCAAAGCGTCCCTATATTCGCCGCACTTCAATCTGTGGGCGATTTCTCGCGCGTGTTCTCTAAAGCGCCGACGAAAGACTGTTTTGCGAAATCACTTTTGATTCATGAGGACAAATGGGGAAAAGCATGCGTAGCGCGAAGACGCTGACGTTATTCCTGATGGCTCTTCTTACAAGTTTGAATGTTGCCGGGCAGCAAATCACGGGAAGCATCCGGGGAACCGTGCTGGATCCGAGCGGCGCGATTGTCCAGGCTGCTTCCGTTACAGCAAAGCAGATCGAAACCGGATTGACACGGGTTGCCCTCACAGACCGTCAAGGAGAATACGTGCTCGTCGAACTCCCCATTGGGCATTACCAGTTGGAGGTTCAGGCGAAGGGTTTCCAGAAATACTTGCAGCAAGGAATCTCGTTGGATGTCAACGAAACGGCGACGGTCGGGATTCACCTTACACTCGGGTCGGAGACACAGCAGGTTGAAGTAAGCGCAAATGCGGCTCTGGTGCAGAGTACGGTCAGCAGTCTGGGTCAAACCGTGATGGAGCGCGAGATTCTCGACCTCCCGCTGGACGGACGCAACTTTTCCCAACTCGGACTGCTTCAACCCGGTGTCGTCCCCCTTACTCCTGGCCTTCTCGAGGCCGGTGGTCCGGCGCGACAAAATCAGGCTTACGCCGTCGATGGCCAGCGCCCCGAATCAAACAATTTCATGATCGACGGCGCCGACAATGTGAGCTCCGTGGACGGCGGATTTGTTCTTAAGCCACCGATCGACGCGATTGGCGAGTTCAAAATCCTCAGTCACAACGCGAATGCGGAGTTCGGACGCAACACCGGCTCTACCACCAATATCGTTACGCGGTCAGGCTCCAATTCGTTTCACGGTGCCGCCTGGGAATTTCTACGTAACGATGCCATGGATGCGTCCGATTACTTCAGTCAAAGCGTTCAGCCTTTGAAGCAGAACCAGTTTGGCACCACGTTCGGTGGCCCGATTCTCAAGGACAAGACCTTCTTCTTCGGATATTACGAAGGCTTCCGCAACCGGCAGGGTGAGACCGTGCCGGCAACCGTGCCATCGGCAGCTGAGAGGCAGGGCAACTTTGGTCAGCTCTGCACGTCTATTCCCACAGACGCTTTCGTCGGCGGGATCTGCACTAACACCCAAACGAACACGCCCGACCCGAATGGGCAACTAACGCTTTTTGGTATGAACGTGCCGAACAACCAAATGACGATTTTCACGCCCATTAATCCGATTGCGACGAATCTGTTGCCGTTTTTCCCTCTGCCAAACGTCGGAGCAAACGGATTCACCGCCACCCAGACCCTGAGCGCGAACAATGATCAATTCGGCTTGCGGCTGGATCATTACCTTTCGCGAGCAGACACCCTGAACTTCCGCTACATGTATAGCAGTGGCCCGACCACGGACCCGCTGTCGCCGGTGGGCGCCAATGTACCCGGTTTCCCGGTAGGCGAGTACGACCGGGCGCAGAACTTCGTCGCACAGGAGACACACATCTTCTCGCCAACCACCATCGCGGTCGCGCGTTTTTCGTACCTCCGAAATACTTTCCTCCTCGACGAGCACCTGAACCATGAGTCGCTCTCAGACTTAGGTTTTCAATATGCCCCAACATTGGCTTCGGCCGAAGGGCCGCCCTTTATTCAGGTCGGCGGCTATGCCTCGGTAGGCGACCCCATCACCGGACCGCGCAACACGTTGCAGAATACCTTTGACCTCTCCGGCTCACTGAGTTGGATCCATGGCCGCCACGAATTCAAATTTGGCGGCGGCTACCGTCGCGACCAGATCAATGCCTTGCAGGGTATCGCCACCAACGGCTTCTTTGTATTCGAGGGTATCCCCTCTTACGAGGACTTTATCTACAACGACGGTTTCGCCAACTTTCTTTCGGGCAATCCCGTGGTCTTTTTGCAAGGCGGAGGCGACTTCGCCCGCGAAATCCGAGATCGAGCCCTCGACGCTTACGCACAGGACAATTACAAGGCCACATCTCGCCTGACGCTGAATCTCGGTCTTCGTTACGAACTGCCCTTCCCCGCGACCGAGAACAAGAACCGCGTAAATCTCTTTGTTCCCGGAGCGCAGTCGCGAGTGCTTCCGACGGCTCCGGCGGGACTTCTATATCCCGGCGATCCGGGCGTGCCTGCGGGCTTGATTCCAACCCAGAAGACAGCGTTTGCTCCGCGCGTGGGCTTCGCCTGGGATCCGCGTGGCGATGCCAAAACAGTAGTCAGCGCGGCCTACGGAATTTTCTATGAGCCGTTTTATAACGGAGAGGGCGGTCCACTGCAGGATCCCGTCAGCTCGCCTCCATTCCTGAAGACCCAGCAGATAAGCTTTCCGGTCAACTCGTTTGCCTATCCGTTCTATACCCCGAACCCGTTTGCCCAAGCCTTTCCCGAGCCGATGACGCTGCTAGTGGTAGCGCGCAACCTGCATCTGCCCTACGCTCAGGATTGGAATCTGAACGTTCAGCGATCTCTCGGCGCGGATTGGCTGTTACAGATCGGATACGTGGGCACCACCGGCGTAAGGCTGCCGCGATTCATTGAAGGCAATCCGCCAGTCTTTTATCCCGGGGTCGGCGTATCAACTGAAAACAACGTGAACCAGCGCCGCCTCTATTCCGGATGTACCATAGCGAATCCGAACAATTGCATCTACAGCTCTGTAGGTGAAATCGCCAGCCTCGCAAACTCCAGCTATAATGCCCTGGAAGCCAGCCTGCGCAAACGCTTCAGCCACGGACTTTCCTTCCTCGCGTCCTACACGTGGTCACACTCCATCGATGATGTTTCTTCCTTCAATATTACGGGCTCGGCGTCGCAACCCGTTGCCGGAGAAAATGATCTGGCGCAAGATCCCTTCGACCTCGCGGCCGAGCGCGGCCCGTCCATGTTTGACGCCCGCAACCGCTTTGTGTTGAGTTATCAGTGGAGCTTGCCATTCTTGCAACATTCCAGTGAGTGGTACGGTAAGGTTCTCGGTAACTGGCAGTTGAATGGGATCTTCACGGCTATGAGCGGCACGCCCTTCACTGTGTTTGATTCCAACGATGTTTCGCTGCAGGGGCAGGCGCCGGAAATCACCGGCTTCTCCGCGAACCGCCCCAATGTGACTGGGAATCCGAACTCTGGTCCGCGCACCCCTCAGGAATGGTTCAATGTAAAGGCTTTTCAGCAACTCCAGCCAGATGCTTTGGGCCGGTTCGAGGTGTTCGGAGACGAAGGTCGCAATGCCGTCCAAGGCCCGGGCTATGTGAACTGGGACTTCTCTGCTTTCAAGAACATTCGGCTGGCGGAGTCAAAAGAACTTCAATTCCGCGGGGAGTTGTTCAATCTCCTGAACCATACCAATTTCCGCTTGCCGGTCAGCGACATCGAATCGCCGACTTTCGGGCAAATTCAGTCGGATATCAGTCCGCGGGTGATTCAGGTGGCGCTGAAGTTTCTGTTCTGATGCTGAAACTGAATTCATTCTCTCGAAGGCAGCCTGCTCAAGCCGCACGTCAGCCTGATGATTGGTTGCGTCTGTTTCGGGACAGATGTCTAGTGAGCGAAGCATTTGGAACTGCCTGGATCTACGCTCGTGCGGGACGCTTCGCGCCGGAGATCTCGCGCCGGACTTCTCTCTGCTCTCAAGTTGGAAAAGAGCGAGCGAGTTCAACTCTCTGTGGTAAGCCAACAGCAACTCGTGGTTTTGGTATTTTGGCAGCTACGCTTGATCGCCGTTCAGGCGGGACGTTCCTGTCCTCCATAGGCGCGGGACGGGGCTGCAGTTCACCGTGCAGTCCTTCTTTTCTCCGAGCCATTGCCATTAGTCAGACGAAGCGGGGAGGCCGTGGGCACGGGCTCGAGGTCGCGCGACGTTGCGTGAGTGCATGTTGGCCTATGGTCTTCCGGGGCCGAGCAACGCCTTTCCCGGGAACGTGTCGGGCACCAGTTTACCCTGCTCAATCAAAACAGTTCCGCCGACGATCACAAATTTCATTCCCGTGCTCGGTTCCATTGGCTTTTGATAGGTGGAGTGGTCGGCAACCGTCTGCGGGTCAAAGACGACGATATCGGCGTCGGCTCCTTCCTGCAGGCGACCCTTAAGTCGAGCGGCCGGGGTGGCTTTCTCTAGGCGCTGTGCCGGCATCAGGCTCATCTTGCGGATGGCGTCCATGAGCGTAATGCTCCCCTTTTCGCGTACGTAATATGCCAGGATGCGCGAGTAAGTACCGGCATTGCGCGGATGACCCTTTTCGCCGTCACTGGCAATCATCACCAGAGGGTTCGGGATGACGGCATCCACCGTCTCCTGGGTATTCGCGAACAGTAGCACAGTTTGCGGCTTGGGAGAATTGTGCAGTTCATCGAAGCGCTCTTTGGTCAGGCGTTCTCCGGTGTCCGGGAGTTGGAGGGAGTCATAGTCGATGCCGAGTTTCTCTCTCCAGCCGGGATTGAAGAGCGCGGAATTGATGTAAGTCATGCCGGCAATATAAGGATAGGCCTCGGTGGTGACGTCAAGGCCGCGGGCGCGGGCACCAGCCACCATCGATAGACATTCCAGTCCGTCCTGCAAACAGCTGCTGTTGATGTGGACGATTTGCAGCGAGGCGCCGGAGATCGCGGCGGCGCCGATCACTTCGCTAATGGCCTCGATGCTGGAACCGGGCTCCAGACGGCCAAAATTGCGCACATGGGTAAAGACCGTGACCCGGCGCTCAGCGGCGAGACGAAATGTCTGAATGACTTCGAGGCGAGTAGCACCGGGCGTGTACTGGATTCCCATGCCGATGCCCAGCGCGCCGGCGTCGAGTTCGTGGCGCAGGCGATCCTTGACCTTCTGCATTTGCTCGTCAGTTGCCGGTTGATTGGTAGACGGGCCGGAGGGCGCGAGGATCTGTCCCTCGGGAAGCGAAGCGCCGAATGCCGCTGCACGGGCGGCGGCATGACTGGCCGTGGTGCCGTAGTTGATGAGGGAATGACCATCCTTCTGCTTCAGGAAGGCGGCGACGTCGGGAGCGCCGATTTCCATTTCGAGCGCGCTGGTTACGCCGTCGAATGCTTTCACGCGCCCGCTGTCATTGTCTTGAGCGTGCTGGTGAAGATCGATGAAACCGGGGGCCACGACCAGATTCCTTGCGCTAAGCACACGCTTGCCCACGAGTGGATCGGCGGAGATGCGGGCGATCTTAGAATTTGTGATACCGAGGTTGCGCGTCGCGTCGAGGCCGGATTCAGGATCCATGACTCGCCCGCCCTCAATCACAAGGTCATACTGCTGGGCACACACGGCAGTGGTCGTTGCCAGGAGCAGCGAAAGAAAGAAAGTTAATTTGCGCATGACGCGGAATATAACACTCTCTGAATGCAATCCGGAATTCGTCATTCGGTTGTGCCCTCCAGGCTGTTTCGTTTGGCCGTTCGGCTCCAGAGCGCGTAGGCCGGGATTCCAAGACCGACAATTCCAAGACCGACGGCCGACCGGCTGGGCTGCGTTACAATCGTGTTGGCTACCAATGCCATTGCCGCCGCTATAAAAACGATTGGAGTGTAGGGATAGCCCGGCACTCGATAAGGGCGGCTAGCGTCCGGAGCGCGTTTGCGATAGACAAAAATACTGGCAGCGGCTAGCGCATAAAAGATCCAGCCAATAAAAATTACGTAGGTCAAAAGCTGCTCGAACGTTCCACTGGCCGCCAAAACCGCGGCCCAAATTGCGGCGCTGATAACAGCGAATGCGGGAGTTCCGAATCGAGGATGCACCTCTGAAAGCCGCTTGAAGAAAAGGCCATCGTTGGCCATCGCGTAGTAAACGCGCGGCGCTGTGAGGATAATGGAATTCGCAGCACTGAAAATGGAAATAAGAATGGTTAAGCCGACCAGTTTCGCTGCTTTGGGTCCCAGGACGGCGGCCACGGCTGTTACAGCCACCCGGTTCGAGCCCGCAACGCTTTCTGGTCCGATCGCGCCGAGATAACCCAAATTGGCGAAAAGATAGATTCCTATTAAGGCTGCAGAACCGATCAAGAACGCGCGCGGGAAGTCGCGCTGTGGATTCCTGGTCTCGCCTGCGCTAAAGGTTGCGTATTGCCAGCCTTCATAGGCCCATAAAACACTGATCATGGCCGCGCCAAAGCCGGACAGAAGCGATCCTGCATGGCCTGTTGCGCTCGTTGCCGGACGCGAAAAAATTGGATTTTTCCCAAACCAAAGCAGAACTGCGCTCATCAGAACAATCGCCGCGACCTTGATCGCAGTCGTAAAGTTCTGCAAATCTGCGCTCTGCCGCGTTCCGCGAACGTTCACCAGCGCGATGATCGCAATCATCAGAACAGACACTAACTTCGCAAGCCATGGAGATAGCGGCGCAAATTCAGAGAAATAGTTACTGAAGGCAACGGCCAGCGTGGCGATCGATCCAGAGCTGATTACAAAAAACAATGTCCAGCCATAGAGAAATGCGAGAAGTCGACCGAATGTATCCCTGATAAAAATGTACAGGCCGCCCGCCTCGGGTCGCAGAGCGCTCAATTCTCCGTAGGTAAGCGCGCCCAGGAGAGAAAGTACGCCACCCGTCAGCCAAACGGTCATCGCGATTGCGACGGAATTGTCAACCGTCCGAAGAACGGCACCGGGGACAAGAAAAATACCTGACCCAATCACCGTCCCAATGACCAGCAATACCAGGTCGCCCCTATTAAGGATGCGCGGGAGATGAGTCCGCGCGCTCCATGCAACCGAACCGTCCATGGCTGAGGATCTCAGTACTTAAGACTCCAGTGAAGCATGTTCCAGGTAAGCACAAACCAGACTGCACCTACACAGCCAAGGGCGATCAGGGTCTCTGCGATCCGGCCCCACAGCCAGCGCTGCGAATCCTGCCACGAGCGGATTGCGTTATTGACCGCAAACAGCGTGCCGATCACGCCTAGCCAACCGACGATCTGAATTATCCGCAACCAAGGGTTGGTGCGAGGGCTCAGCATTCCTATATCTTTCAGCGCCATCGCAAAGAAAAGCAAGAAGGCGCCAAAAAAAACGACGTACGCAAGACAGCAAAGTCGTGCGACCAGCCGCAGTCGCTTCTGCTGGGGCGTTAGAGCAAGGGGTTTGCCGTAGTGTTTGCGAAGAATCGCAGCGACCGGCCAAAGCAATAGAGTCAGCAGAATTAGAGCCAGCGATGAAATGATCAAAGGCAACTGGAGCGCGCTGTTCTGATACCACGGCACCTTCTGGAAGACCATGAATGGGAAGTCAATGACCGCTACTAGATTCCCGGAGGTGTCGCGCTTGAATCCGATACGGTCTTGTCCGTTTACGTCTCGGAACATCAGAGGACGGATGGCGCGGAATTTCTTCGGTTGGCCGTTGAAATCTTTGAAAGGCCCAGCGCTGATCGTGCCATCACTGTTAGGAGAAATCTTCGCCTCGCCCACAACGTTCAGCACTTTCAAAATGGTAGTTTCGGAGCGGCGGCTAACGATGTAGTGCCCAGATACCTCCTGCGCATCCTGGGCGGCATTTGCATCAGCAGAGCCTGCCGGAATCTGGTAGGGGAAATAGCGGTCGAGAAATGCATACCAGAGTTCTTCGCGCGCACTTACTTCGCCCTTGCCAGCGCTGTTATAGGAAACAAAAAATCCGAGGTGTGCGTCGAGGACCAGATGCAGGTCGCTATGAAAGTCTTCCGTGTCGCCGCCATGCCCGATGATGCGATGGCCATTGCGGGTCTCTTCGTAGAAGCCGAGAGCCATGGCATTCATCCCCGGCATGTTTTCGAACTGGCGTGCATGCATCAGCTTGGCCGTCTCTGGCTTCAGTATCTGGGTGCCATCGAATTGACCATCCTGCAAATGCGCGATCATAAGATGAGTCATGTCAATGGCGCTCACGGAAGAACTCCCGGCGGGCGCGGGTTCTACAAATTCGAAGTGCTTGGCAGGTTGGGAGCCGAGTTCATATCCTTTCGACATCAATGGTTGCAGACTATCGGGGAGGGGTTGTCGAAAAGTGGAATGCGTCATGCCCAGCGGTTTTAGGATGTGTTCGTCAATGTAATCGGCGAATGGCTGGCCGGACACGCGCTGCACGATGTATCCGGCCATCGATGTTGCATAGTTGGAGTACGCCGGCGTGGTCCCAGGCGGGTAGATTCTTTCCGGCAGATGTTCTTTCAGATACGTACCCAGAGGTTTCAAATCCTTGGCGTCCGGGACAAAGAGCTCCTGGGCAGTTTCCTCAAACCCCGCCGTGTGAGTCATGATGTTACGCAACGTAATTGGCTGGGGATAAGTCGCGGGAATCTTGAAGTCGAGATAATCGTTCACGTCGCGGTCCAGGTCTAGCTTGCCTTGTTCGACCAATTGCATCACCGCGGTCCAGGTAAAGAGTTTCGAAATCGAGCCGGGCCGGAATAATGTGTCGTCCGGAGACACAGGAGCCTTCTTCTCCACATCGGAATAGCCATATCCTTTGGCGAATAGCAGCTTGCCATCCTTGACAATCGAAATTACGGCTCCGGCAATATCCTCTCTCGCCAATTGTTGGGGCATAATGCCATCGAGGAAAGCGCCAACGTCATCAGCGGTCATGTCATGAGCGCCGACAGTCGTGGCCGGGATGTTTGCCGGTTTCACTTCGGTCCTGGGGGTCGCGGGCTTCGGCCCTTGAGCAGGAACGCTGACGACCAAGACAATAAGGAATAGCACCAGCAGATATATCGGGCGGGGCGGGCTCGGGAAATTTTGATCGTTTGACTTTTGAATGTTCATCCGTTGCTCCGGGGAAGAAAGAATCACTCTTATATATCGAGTCACTAAAAAACCAGCTTCATGGCGAACTGGATCAGCCTGGGATTTACGCTCGTGGCGAGGATCTGCCCGAATGTGGGGTCAGGTGTGAAAGATCCAGAGACGGCCGTTCCCGCGCTCAAGTTGTTCGGATTGGCGAACTGCGGCGTGTTAAATGCGTTAAAGAATTCCGCACGAAAATCCAAACCGAAACGCTCGGTCAATCGCGTGCTCTTCATTGCCACGATATCAAAGTTGCGCTGGTCGGGTCCTCTTACCGACCCCACACCGATATTCCCAAATGCGGTTCCGCCATCCGCAGTGATTACGGGCGGACTGGCGATACAAGCGACATTCAAGAAGTCGTTGAGACGGCTTTCGACCGATCCCGACGTATTCAGTTGTTTGGTTGAGCACCCGGGCGCGAGTTGTGGGCGATCTTGAGAAGGACCATTGATTCCGAATGCGTTGGTGAAATTGTCATCGGCGATCGTCATGTACTCGCCCGCCTGGATCGTTGTCACTCCTGCCACGGCCCAGCCCGCCAGCGCCCTGCCTTTTAGCGACCTCCGGTTGGCAGGTCCGGGCAAATCGTACAAGTAACTTACAACGAATCGCTGCGGACGAACGAACCCGTCGGGACCGTATCGGGAGCTTGGATTATTTTGATCGCCGATCAGCAGGCCTCCATTCACACCCGTGCTGTAGGCTGTATCTGCGGTAAGTGACTTCGCCCAGGTATAGGAAGCCAGAAACTGCAAGCCGCGGCTAAACCGCTTCTTCAAGCTTACGTTCATCCCGTTGTACCAGGACGCACCTTCCGATTCGATGGTGATCGCGTTCGACGGCAAAAATCCTTCGATCGGCACGCGCAAGCCAACGTTCGCCAACGTGTTATCGGTCTGCCCGCGAATCGGGTCGGCAGCACTCGCCGAGAGCGCCTGATTGAAGGCCCTCTCCTGCAGCAAATGAGTGCCACGCGATCCCTCATAGCCGATCTCCAGCACAAGATCTTTATGAATTTCGCTTTGGATGTTGAGGCTGTACTCCTGCACGATCGGAGGACGAAAGTTGGCTGAAAAAGTTATTGGCGTCAATGCTGTGGTTGGGGAATACGCGGGGAAAAATGGAATCTGCGGCTGAGCTGCGGGAAACGGGTCGCTGAAGGGGACGAAGATCTGGGTTCGGATCAGTCCGTAGGGAGGGCCCGCGAGTAGTTGGAGGAAGGGCTGCCCGGTCGTTCTTGTGTAGAAAAGACCATAGCCTCCGCGTAACACGACCCCTTGTGTGTTCGGAAGTTGCCAGGAGAATCCCACTCGCGGCGCCCAGTCGTTCTCGCCTCTGTTGTCGAGTGCCGATTCGTTATTGCTTCGAATCACCCCCGGTGGGGCCGCGCCTGAGAAGTTCGATGCGACCACATATCCGTCGACCGATCCGGCGGCTGGAGGATTCGGATTGGCGAGCGTGGTGTCAAAAATAGAAGAACGACCGTGGGCGTCTGCGATTGGACCTTGTCGCTCATAGCGTAATCCAAGATTCAACGCGAGATGGGGCGTCAGCTTGACGTCGTCCTGGGCAAAGGCGGCGGCATTCCAGGCGCGCCATGCCCGATCCGTCTGTCCGACCAGATCTTCGGATTCCAGCACGTTCCCCAGCAGGAAGTCGGCCACGTCCGGAAATGCGCTCAAGCCAAGAAAGTGAAAGCCTTCCAGATTGATTTCCTGGCGAGACAAGTCCCCGCCAAACCGAAACGAATGACGTCCCCGAACGTAGGAGACCGTATCATAAAGGTTGTAGTTATCCTGAATGACACTCACGCCCTGACCATTTCCCCCAAGGTCGAATTGCCCAAGGATGCCAATGCCGGGGTATTGATTGTCATAGCCTGACGCCGTGACACCGATGGCCGAATAGGAAAAAGGCATCAGCCCAGACTGCCCTTGTACCTGCACCTGCGGTTCACTCTGCACCAGCAAGTTATTTAAGCGGTTGTACGCAACCACAAGTTCGTTCAACAAATTTGGGGTGAACGTGTAGGTATGCGTAAGGGAGAGATTACGGAAGGAAGTGTTAATGGGCTGGCCGAAACCCTTCAACATCGGCGCGAAGCTTTGGGGGAGGGTCGCGTTCTGGGCGCCGTTATCGAAGAAAAACCTTCCGGAGAACTTGCTCTTATCACTTTGTACATAGTCCGCATCGGTGACGAACTGGTCGGCGTTGTAGGTGCAATTCACTGTGATCGAAGATTGCCCGGTGGTCGCATTTTGTGGCGCAGGAATCAGATAATTTCCGCCTGGCAGAGTCAGATTGAGAAGGCTGATGGACTGTGGCGCGATGTTCGAACCATCCGCAGCAATCACTTGCCCGGTGTACGGACTCGTCAAGCCCTGGAATGCCGCTCCCAGGGTTGCTTGTGACCGGTTTGGAAGTCCCACCAATTGAGTGGGAGTGTTAAACGTACTCAGGCATGCGGCGGTTGAATCCAGCCCATTGATTTGGCGGGTTCCCTGGTATGAGCCGAAGAAGAACAGTTTGTTCTTGACGATCGGGCCGCCCAGGGTAAATCCGAACTGATTCTGCTTCAGCGAGGCGCGAGGCTGTCCCGCCCGGTTCAAGAAATAATCGTTCGCGTTGAAAATGTCATTGCGCACGAATTCAAAAACGGTACCGTGGAGTTCATTGGTTCCGCTCTTGGTTAGCACGTTTACATTGGCGCCGGCGTTGCGTCCGTACGAGGCGTCGTACTGTCCGGTTTGAACCTTGAATTCTTGGATCGCATCCGGGTTGGGAATCGGAACGCCGCCGCTGAACGAACCCGCGGCCATCAAGTCGTTTACCTGTGCTCCGTTCATCTGATAGTTGTTATCGTTGGTAGCGCCTCCGTGCGCAGAGAAACCGCCCTCAGCAGCGTTTAGACCTGAATTTCCTCGCCCGAGATCCGATGCGTTGTTCACATCGGCTACGACTCCGGGCGAGAGCCCAATGATCTGGGTATAATTTCGATTTACCAACGGCAACTCGCGAACTTGCTGGCCTTCCGTCACATTGCCAAGTGCCGCATCTTCCGTCTTGAGTAATTCGCCTGCGGTTTCGACTTGCACCGACTGAGTCGATGTTCCCACATCGAGGACTACGCGCAAGTCCTGTTTCTCGGTGACGAACACCTGGATACCGGTTTGCTCCAGCGTCTTGAAGCCCTTGCTTGCTATTTCCACTTGGTAGGTTCCTGGCAACAGCAGCGGAAAGAGAAAACCTCCGTCACTTTGAGTCGTCAGTGTCCGGGTCTCGCCGGTCATCTGATTGGTGACCTTTACGCTGGCTCCTGCGATCACGGCTCCGCTGGAGTCTTTGACCATGCCCTCGAGTGCGCCAGTCGATGCNGTTTGGGCACACATGCCGCCAGCCAATACAAAAAAGCCGATAAGGGACAAGACAACTGAAAACTGGGTCGGACCGTGACGCTCCATCTCGATTTCAATTCGGCGTCCCGCTGCTAGGCTGCCCAATGTTGTCGTCATCCGTTCCTCCGTCAACCGTTATCTGCAAATCGCTTGGACGCGAAGCGGTCGTCATGGCTGGGATCTGCCCGGTCCGACGCGGGATCGCCTTTGGTCCTCTTCTTCTTCTTTCGGAGTGAGTTTTGGGTGGCTGCTGGCTTGTACCAACGTCCCCGCGAATCCAGATCTTTGCGCCGCAGCAAAGTCAGTGAACGTTCAGGCTGAAGGTGGGCGCAGGCAACAATGAGTGCATCCATGGCTGCGAGCGGCGCCACATAGGACCCGTGAAACGATGGGTTCGCGATAGATGCGATCCAAAAACAATCGCAGAACTGCGCAATCGGCGCCTTGTCGCTATCCGTAATGCCGAAGGTGGGCACACCATTCTGGCGCGCGTGCAAGATGGCATCCACCGTCGCCTGTAAGCAGCGACCGAAGCTGACGCCAATCACCAGGTCCTGCGGACCGAGCACGCTTATGTTCTGATGCAGGCTTCCTGCCGAGCCAACCGGTGCGGCTGCGTTGTAGCCGAGCGAAACCAATCCATACGCCAGCAAATAAGCGAGCCCAGCTGCGAAATCTACACCCACCACCACGATCCGTCGCGCGCGATTGAGGCGCTTGGCGACCTGAATCACTTCGTCGGGATCGAGCGATGAGCGCAGCGCCTGCAGGTTGTGAACTTCCATCTCTAAACTGTGCGCTACATGGTCGGCGATGCTGCGCCGTTCGCGTGCTGCCGACTTCATCAGCGTGTAGGGCGTGATGCGACTGATGAAGTGCGCGCGCAAGTCGGCAGCAAATTCCGCATAACGCTTGTATCCAAGAATCTGGATGCTGCGCACGATGGTTGCTTTGTCCACTTCGTAACGCTTGGCCAGGGCGCGCGAGGAGAGGAAGTGGTTGTCCTCCGCATTATCGAGAATCTCTTGCAGAAGGCGGCGCCGGCTGGAGTTCAGCGCTGGTTGCGCCTTTGTCAGTCGCTGCTCGACCGCCGTAATCCAAGACTTGCGGTCGCCCACATTTCCGTTGGACCGAACCTCCGTCGATTGCACCTTGATTTTGGCAGGCATTTTCTGGAAACAGCCGTCTTTCCTTGTGGCCAACACATTTACACCGAATGGTGCACCATGTCAATACGGCTCACCATATGGTGCATTTTGTCTTGACAGCCTTTTCGCAGGGTTCTACAAAGGGTGGTCGGTTGCTACGGGGGAATTGAATCGCGCCAGCACCCTGACGGTCTATGAAAATTGAACGTATTACTCTGCGCGAAGTTCGGATGCGCCTGAAAGCTCCGTTCGAAACCAGCTTTGGAGTGACCCAGGAACGGCGCATTCTGCTGGTCGAAGTCGTCGTCGACGGGGTCACCGGATGCGGTGAAATCACTACCCTCGAGACACCGTCTTACAATTCTGAGACCACCGACACGGCATGGAATATATTTTCCGACCACATTGCACCCATGGTTGTAGGCCAAAATGTGTCGACCGCCGAAGAGTTACCTCATCTGCTAGAGTCGATCCGCGGACACCACATGGCCAAGGCCGGTGTGGAGAATGCGCTGTGGGATGCGGAAGCGCGGCAGAAGGCAACGCCCCTGTGGAAGCTGTTAGGCGGTACGCAACAAGAAATTACCTGCGGCGTCTCGCTGGGTATCCGCGAAAATCCAGAGTCTCTGTTGCGCAAAGTTGAAGAGGAGCTCAGTCGTGGATACAAGCGTATCAAGCTCAAAATCAAGCCGGGAAAGGACTTGGACTTCATCGCGGCAGTTCGCAATATATTTCCCAACATTCTGCTCTCGGTCGACGCCAATTCCGCATATCGACTGGATGATACGGAACATTTACGTAAGTTTGACGGCTTCAACCTCTTAATGATTGAACAGCCGCTGGCATGGGATGACATCTACTCTCATGCCCGCTTGCAACAGAAAATTCGGACCGCGATTTGTCTGGATGAGTGCATTAACCATGATCGGCACGCCGTCGGCGCGATCGAATCCGGAGCCTGCAAGATCGTGAATATCAAGCTGGGACGGGTTGGCGGCCACACCAGCGCCCGCAAAGTACACGACGCCTGTCGGGAGCGCGGGGTGCCCGTGTGGTGTGGAGGGATGTTGGAATCCGGCGTTGGGCGCGCCCACAATATTGCGATGTCCACCTTGCCGGGATTTACACTTCCCGGCGACGTTTCCGCCAGCCAACGTTATTGGAGTCAGGACATCATCGAGCCGGAGGTGGAAGTCAGTCCCGACGGGACCATTACCGCTCCCAGCGGCTCAGGCTTCGGTTACGAATTGAACCACGAATTGATTGACCGACTGACGGTGCGCACCAGAAACTGGCAAAATGGCGTTCGCGCCAGCACTTGAGTTCACAAACATCCGCGACAAGATTCTTTGAACATATATCGAGGTTCCGATTGATGAAAACGTTGCGATGGTCATTTGTAGTTTCCTGTGTATGCTGGTTGTCGAGTGCGCTCTTCTCGCAAACCGCAACCACGCTGCCGGACCGCATTCAAGCCATTATGGACCGGCCTGCCTTCGCGCATTCCAGCTTCGGAATTGCCTTCTACTCGCTTGATACCGGAAAGACGCTTTACCAGTTCAATGCCGACAAGCTGATGGTGCCCGGGTCCACCACCAAGCTGCTCACAGAAGGTTCCATGCTCGAGTTGCTCGGTGGAGATTATCGCTTCCATACCCGCGTCTACCGCAGCGGACCGATAAAGAAAGATGGCACGCTCGAAGGAGACATCGTGATCGTTGCCAGCGGAGATCCGAACCTCTCGGGCCGTATCCAGCCTGACGGCACGCTCATGTACGAGAACATGGACCATTCCTATGGCGGCCCTGACAGCAAGGGAGTTGGTGATCCGCTGCTCGTTATTCGCGAGCTTGCGGAACAGATCGCGAACAAAGGAATCAAGCGCGTAAAAGGGAGAGTGCTGGTGGATGTAAGCCTTTTCCCCGAGGGCGAACGCGAACTCGGAACGAACGTGGTCGTCTCCCCCATTGCAATCAACGACAATGTTATCGATGTGATCGTCAGCCCCGGGGACAAGGAAGGCGCCCCGGTCAACCTGCAGATCTCCCCAAGAACTGCATACGTGCAGATCATCAATCAGGCGACAACTGCCAAAGCCGACGCAACGCCGTCGCTTAACTACACGGCGGAGAAACTCAATCCCGATGGTACCCGCAGCGTTACGCTGTCTGGCGCACTCCCCGCGGGTAAAGCCGCCGGCATGATGGCCTATGCGGTTCCGGAGCCTAGCCGTTTTGCGGAGACATTGCTGGCCGAGGCGCTCAAGCAGAAAGGCGTGGAGATTGCGATCGCTCCGACTGGTGCAAGCCCGGATTTCAAAGCAATCGCCGCAAACTACAAACCAGAGAACCTCATTGCCGAGCACACGTCACCTCCCTTGAGGGAAGATGTCAAGATCACTTTGAAGCTGAGTCAGAACCTTCATGCCACCATGGGCCCATTTTTACTGGGTGCGTTGGTCGCTCACAAAGACAAGGAAATCGATCAGACCGGGTTCAATCTGGAGAACGACTTTCTGAAGAAAGCGAACCTCGATTTAACCGCCGCTTCGCAAAGCGACGGCGCCGGCGGCAACGCCTTTTTTACGCCGGACTTCATGGTCCACTACCTCGCGTTCATGACTACGCAGAAGGATTTTTCTGATTTCCACCGAGGCTTGCCGATTCTCGGGCGCGATGGGACCCTCTTCAAGATTCAAACGAACTCACCGGCCGCCGGTCACGTCGAAGCCAAGACGGGTACGTATGCGGTCTATGACGCCCTCAATAAAAATCTGATGGTCACCGGCAAGGGGCTGGCCGGTTACATCCAGACGGCAAGCCGACAACAGTTGGCGTTTGCCGCTTATATCAACATGGTCTCCGTGCCGATGGACGATCCGGAGGCGACACAAAAGGTCGCCGGACAAGCGCTCGGCGAAATTGCGGCCGCGGCCTATGACGCTCCGCTCAACTCGGCCGACGCTTCCGCAGCCGATGCCCCCTATGACGTAATCATCCGAAAGGGCAAGATCATCGACGGATCTGGAAGTCCATGGGTTTCCGGAGACGTTGCGATTCGCGGAGATCGAATCGTCGCGATCGGCAGGTTGGAGCACGCCACGGCGAAGCGCGTCATCGACGCCTCAGGACTCGTCGTATCGCCAGGATTCATCGATATGCTGGGTCAATCGGAGTGGTCCTTACTGATTGACAACCGATCCCTGAGCAAACTTTCCCAGGGAATCACAACCGAGATCACGGGCGAAGGAGGTTCGGTTGCGCCGCAAGATCCGCTCACCGTTCCTCAACTGCAAGCGGAATTGGATCAATATCACGTGAAGGTCGATTGGTCGACCTTAACGGAATATTTTGCCCGTCTGCAGAAAACGGGCACGCCCCTCAACATCGGAACCTACGTGGGTGCGGCGCAGGTCCGCGAAGCGGTGCTAGGAGATGTGGATCGCGCTCCTACTCCTGATGAACTTACAAAAATGAAGGGGCTCGTCGCGCAAGCGATGCAGCAAGGCGCCTTCGGCATTTCCACCGCTCTCATCTATCCTCCCGGACATTACGCGAAGACGGAGGAGCTGATCGAATTGGCAAAGACCGCCTCCCAATACGGAGGGATCTATGCGACCCACATGCGCAGCGAAGGACGAAGCGAAGTGCCGGCAATTGAAGAAGCCTTGCGCATCGGACGGGAGGCGCACTTGCCAGTTGAAATCTTTCATCTCAAGGTGGTGGGCCAGCCGCGCTGGGGATCGATGCCGAAGATTGTAGCCATGATCCAGAGTGCGCGTGATGCTGGACAGGACGTTTCTGCCGATATGTATCCCTATGTTGCGGGCGGCACCGCGCTCGCCTCCAGTTTGCCGCCATGGGTCGCTGAAGGCGGTAGCGAAAAGCTGCTGGATCGGCTGAAAGATCCAGCGACCCGCGCCAAGATCAAGCAGGAGATGGCGACAGAACATGACACCTGGGAAAATCTGTATCTGGGGAGTGGCGGCGCCGCAGGTGTCTTGATTTCGGGCATCGTGAATCCCGATGTGAAGAAGTACGACGGCCAGACGCTTGCCCAGATCGCGGCTGCTCAGAAGAAAGCGCCGCTCGATGCTCTTTTCGACTTGGTGCTTGCAGATAAAGCCCAGACGGGCGCGATTTATTTCATCGCAAATGAAGATGACGTGCGTTATGGACTCAAACAGCCGTGGACCTCGGTGGGCCTCGACGCGGGCGAACTATCGTTGGACGGCCCACTCTTTGAACCACACTCCCATCCGCGCGCCTTTGGAACGATGCCGAGACTGCTCGGCCACTACGTACGCGACGAGCAACTGCTTCCCTTGGAGCAGGCCATCCGCAAGATCACTTCTCTGCCGGCGCAGCGGGAGCGTTTGCGGGATCGAGGATTATTGAGAGAGGACTACTTTGCCGACATAACGATATTCGATCCGGCAACGATCCGCGATAAAGCCACCTACGAAAATCCGACGCAGCTTTCCGAGGGGGTGAAGTACGTCTTCGTGAACGGTCAACTCGAGTACGAACAGGACCACCTTACCAAGACGCAAGCGGGGAGAGTGCTGCTTGGGCCAGGATGGGACGGAACTCGATAATGATTCTCCGCGCCGACTACTTTGTGAGGTGGTGTCCTAGCGTTTGGCCACTTTGAGGCGCTCTTCCAGCGCGTTTACTTCGCGGTTCAACCCTTCTGGCAGATGAGTGCCGAAGCGGGCGAAGTGTTCTTTGATTGACGGGACTTCATCCAGCCAGCCCTCTACATCGACGCTGAGCAGTTCCTCGACCTGCGATGACTTGATGTTGAGGCCTTTCGTGTCGAGATCGGCTACTTCGGGGACGCGGCCTATCGGTGTGTCTTTCGCGTGGACCCTGTTGTCGCAGCGCTCGAAGATCCACTTGAGGACGCGGCTGTTCTCTCCGTAGCCGGGCCAGAGGAATTTGCCGTTCTGATCCTGACGGAACCAGTTTACGTAGAAAATCTTGGGGAGTTTCGCGGCAGTGGTCTTCGATTCTATCTTCAGCCAATGCGCGAAATAGTCGCCCATGTTGTAGCCGCAGAATGGGAGCATGGCCATGGGATCGCGGCGCAGGCGTCCTTCTTGTCCGGTGATGGCGGCGGTGGTCTCGCTGCTGACGGTCGCGCCGAGGAAAGTGCCGTGCTGCCAGTTGAAGGCTTCGGTCACGAGGGGAACGATGCCGGCGCGGCGTCCGCCGAAGAGGATGGCGTCGATGGGAACACCTTTGGGGTCTTCCCATTCGGGAGCGATGCAGGGGCACTGGCTGGCGTGGGCCGTGAAGCGGGCGTTCGGATGGGCGGCTTTGCGGCCGGATTCGGGCGTCCAGCGGCGGCGGAGCCAATCGACTAAATAGGATGGCTTCTCTTCGGTCATGCCTTCCCACCAGACGTCGCCGTCGAGCGTCATAGCGCAGTTGGTGAAGATGGCATTCTTGGTGATGCTGAGCATGGCGTTGGCATTGGACTTCATGCTGGTGCCGGGGGCTACGCCGAAGAAACCGTACTCGGGATTGATGGCGTAGAGGCGGCCGTCGGCGCCGAATTTCATCCAGGCGATATCGTCGCCGATGGTTTCCACTTTCCAGCCGGGGAGGGTTGGAATGAGCATGGACAGATTGGTTTTGCCGCAGGCGGAGGGGAAGGCTCCGGTCATGTATTTCGATTCGCCGGTGGGGCTGGTCAGCTTGAGGATGAGCATGTGCTCGGCTAGCCAGCCTTCATCGCGGGCCTGGACGGAGGCGATGCGGAGGGCGTGGCATTTCTTGGCGAGGAGGGCGTTGCCTCCGTAGCCGGAGCCGTAGGACCAGATTTCGCGGGTCTCGGGAAAATGGCAGATGTATTTGTTTTCGGAGTTGCAGCGCCAGGTGGAGTCGGCTTGAGTGGGGGCGAGCGGGTCGCCTACGGAGTGGAGCCCGCGGACAAATTCTCCGTCTTCGCCTAGCGTGTCGAAGACGCGGGCGCCGACGCGGGTCATGATGTGCATGCTGACGACTACGTAGGTGGAGTCGGTGATTTCTACTCCGATTTTTGAGATGGGCGAACCGATGGGGCCGAGGCTGTACGGGATGACGTACATGGTGCGGCCCTTCATGCAGCCGTCGAAGAAGCCCCGGAGCTTCCGCTTCATCTTGTCGGGATCTTCCCAGTTGTTGGTGGGGCCGGCATCTTCTTTATTACGGGAGCAAATGAAGGTCTGGTCTTCTACACGGGCGACGTCGGCGGGATCGGAACGGACGAGCATGCTGTTGGGGCGCTTCTCGGGATTGAGCGGGATGGCGATGCCGCTGAGGATGAGGTAGCGCTGCATGGCGGCAATTTCTTCGTCGGAGCCGTCGCACCAGTAGACGCGGTCGGGCTTGCACATCTGCGCCATTTCTTCGACCCATTGCTCGAGTTTGGGATGGCGGTGGGGGTGGGTGGGAGTTTGAACGTCGAGGATGGTGGTGGCCATGTAGATACCTCCAGTAAAAAAACGCGGGTCCAAACAGGCTACTCAGACGCCTGTTTTTTGGCTGGCCGGGCACGCTCGAACCTGACAAGCCAAACTACTTATTCTCTCGCACTTGGCGGGATTATTCTAGCGAGGCGAGTGGCCGGATTTTGCCGGATTTTGCGGGGTGACGTATGGCTTGTTGGGCGGTGACAAAGATCACAGGAATTTTGCCACAATCGTTAACCACGAAGGCCACTAAGGTCCACGAAGGAACCGTAATGGATCGCGGGCCATCTAATATGGAGGATTATCCCGCATTGGGTGGGCTGGCCGGAGTTTGTTCTGCTGTGAATCTGAAGTAAATATAAAAAATGGATCTTCCTGAGAAAATCCGGTCACTGCCTACTTCGGCGGGCGTGTATCTGTACAAGAACGCCGAGGGTGAAGTTATTTATGTGGGCAAGGCTAAGAACCTGCGCTCGCGGGTGTCTTCGTATTTTCATGAGGGGCGGTGGGAGGATGCGAAGACGGGGACGTTGGTGCGCGAGGCGGCAGACGTCGATTATATTGTCGTCGCTAATAATAAGGAGGCGCTGGCGCTTGAGAATCACCTGATCAAGCAGAAGAAGCCGCGCTTTAATATTCTTCTGCGCGACGATAAAACCTATCCTTATGTGAAGCTGACGCTGGGGGAGCGGTATCCGAGGGTGTATGTGACGCGGCGACTGCGGAAGGATGGGAGCGTTTATTTTGGACCGTACTTCCCTACTAATTTGGCTTATCGCATCGTCGATTTGATTCATCGGCATTTTCTCGTGCCTTCGTGCAAGGTGGATTTGAATCGGGAGCATCCGCGGCCTTGTTTGCAGTTTTATATCAAGCGCTGTTTAGGGCCTTGTGTTGCGAATCTGACTACTCCGGAGATTTATGCGGAGGCGGTGAGGGACGTGAAACTTTTTCTCGAGGGGCGGCAGACGGATCTGGCTAAATCTCTGCGCGAGCGCATGGCGGAAGCGGCGCAGGCCGAGGAGTTTGAGCGGGCGGCGCGTTATCGCGATCTGATTTCGACTGTCGAGCAGTTGCAGGAGAAGCAGCGGATTGCCTCGGTGGAAGGGGATGATGCGGATGTGTTTGGCTTTCACTACGAAAATCAGATGCTGGCGGTGAATCTGTTTCATATGCGGGGTGGGAAGGTGCTAGATCGGCGGGAATTTTTTTGGGAGGATCTGCCGGAGTTTGGGGAGTATGGCGACGCCGACGCGAGCGCGGGGCAGAGCCCCGCCACCACACCGGAATCCAGCACGCTGGGATTTCGGCCGGGGGAGTTTTTTTCGGCTTTGGTTAAGCAGCTTTATTTGGGGCAGCCCTACGTGCCGCGCAACATTTATGTGCCGGTGGATTTTGAGGATCGAGAGGAGTTGGAGGAAGTTCTTGGGGAACAGGCCGCGGGCGGGGGCGCCCGCTCCACACCAGTTAGGCGGGTGCATATTGCTGTTCCGCGGCGGGGGGACAAGCGGGAGCTGATTGACTTGGCGGGGACGAATGCCAAGCAATCTTATGATCAGCGGTTTCGGGTGATGAAGCCGAATGCGCGCGCGGTTCAGGAGGCGCTGCAGGATGTGATGGGGCTGCCGGAGTTGCCGAAGAGAATTGAGTGTTTTGACATCTCGCACATTCAGGGAGCGGAGACGGTGGCGTCGATGGTGGTATGGGAAAACGGCAAGATGAAGAAGTCGGACTACCGGAAATTTATTATCAAGACGGTGGAGGGAGTGGACGATTTTGCGTCGATGCGCGAGGTAGTGACGCGGAGATATAAGCGAATATGTGAAGGGAAAAAGATCGATGGCAAGATGACCATGCCTAGCCTGGTGCTGATCGATGGAGGGCTGGGGCAGCTTCATGCGGCGGCGCAGGCGCTGGAGGCGGTGGAGATTATTAATCAGCCGCTAGCGGCGATCGCGAAGCGGGAAGAGATTATTTATGTTTACGGGCAGGAGGATGATCCGGTAGTGCTCGATCATCATTCTCCGGTGCTGCATTTGGTGCAGATGATTCGCGATGAGGCGCATCGCTTTGCGGTGACTTTTCATCGCAAGCGGAGGCAGATACGGGACCGCGCTACGGAGTTAAGGGAGATTCCGGGCGTCGGAGAATCGACTACTCGGCGGCTGCTAGCGCATTTCGGGAGCTTGCAGGCGGTGAAGCAGGCGGATGTAGCGGCTCTGACTTCTGTTGTAACCAAGCCGCAGGCGGAAGCGATTCAGAAACATTTTCGCGAGGCAGTGGTTAGCAGTTAGCTGCCCGCCATTGGCCGTTCGCTTTTCCCTAACCCCACGGCTCGTCCGAGAACGCCTCACCAACAACCTACTAAGTTGCGGCCCGTTACGGCAGTAACTTTCGGGGGGAACTAAAGTCAGGTTATTCTCCACGTTAAATAATCATTAATACGTGTCAGTAAAAGGACACCGCTATTGGTGGAGGACCGTGATGAAGTTACGCGTGTTCATGTTAGCGGCTGTGATAGCGGCGACCCTCTCTTTTTCGGCTTGCGGCGGTACGAACGCGAAGACGACTCCGGTGGGCTACACGATTGGCGGTACGGTGTCAGGGCTGCCCAGCCACCTGTTTGGCTTTAACGGCCTTGAACTGCAAGACAATGGCGGCGCCGAGATGCCGGTCGGGGATAATGGAAGCTTTACGTTTCCTACGGCGGTCGCCAGCGGCGCCGCTTATAGCGTGACAGTTACTGTAGATCCTAATAATCCGGTAGCGCAGACGTGCGTGGTGGCGAATGGGAGCGGGACGGCGACGGCCGACGTTACTACGGTTCAGATTACCTGCACGACCAGTACTTTTACGATTGGCGGTACGGTCTCGGGGCTTACCGGGACGGTGGTGTTGCAGGATAACGGCGGAGACAATTTGTCGGTCAGCGCGAATGGAGGCTTTACTTTTGCGACTCCGCTGACGAGCGGCGCGACTTATGCGGTCACGGTGCTGACGCAGCCTTCGGGGCAGACCTGCTTTGTGAATAACGGCAGCGGAAACGTCGGCAAAAAGAATGTCACTGGGGTGACGGTCACGTGCGGCGCAGGGAATGGGATGTTCACGATTGGCGGGACGGTTACCGGTCTCACGGGATCGGGGCTGGTGTTGCAGGACAATCTCGGGGACAATCTCACCATTAACAGCAACGGAAGTTTCACTTTTGCGACGGCGATTGCGGCGGGATCGGGATATAACGTTACGATTTTGACGCAGCCTTCGAGCCCTACGCAGAACTGTGAGGTGGCGAACGGCGGCGGGTTGGTGGGCAGCACGAATGTCACGACGGTGGTCGTGACTTGCGCAGCCATACCTACTTACACGATCGGCGGGACCATCCAAGGACTGACGGGAACGGGGCTGGTGTTGCAGGATAATGGCGGCGATAATCTGTCGCCGACGGCGAATGGAAATTTCACTTTTGCGACTCCAGTAGCGAGCGGTTCGGTTTATAAGGTCACGGTGCTGACCGAGCCCACGAATCCGACGCAGACTTGCACGATTGCGAATGGCGGCGGGACGGTGGGCACTTCGAATGTGACGAACGTCCGGATCAGCTGCGCCGCTAGTGTGGTCAATGAATGGACGTGGGTGAACGGGGCGGATACCGTCAACCAGTCCGGAACGTATGGGACGCTGGGCACGGCGGCGGCGAGTAACGTTCCGGGCGCGCGAGGCGGTTCGGTTTCATGGACGGATCTTTCAGGAAATCTGTGGCTGTTTGGGGGCGACGGTTACTCCGCAACAACTTCCGGAAGTCTCAATGACCTGTGGGAGTTCAACCCGAGCACCGGGCAATCGGGTCAATGGACGTGGATGGGCGGATCGAAGGCGATCAACCAATCGGGTGTGTACGGGACACAAGGGTCTGCGGACACGAGCAATATTCCGGGAGCGCGACAGAATGCGATGAGTTGGACGGATCCGTACGGAAATTTCTGGCTGTTTGGCGGGACAGGCTACGACTCGACTGGGGCGGAGGGGCCGCTCAACGATCTTTGGGAGTACGTGCCGAGCACGGGCGAGTGGACGTGGGTAAGCGGCGCAAACCTGATCAACCAGGTCTCGGTTTACGGTACGGAGGGGACGCCGGATCCGGGGAATGTTCCGGGGTCGCGATTCTACGGACAGGCGTGGGCCGATGCGCAGGGAAATCTGTGGCTGTTTGGCGGCCAAGTTTACGACGCCCAGGGCGGCAGCGGGAACACTTACGGCAACGATCTGTGGGAGTTCACTCCGACGAATGGGGAGTGGAAGTGGATGGGCGGTTCGAACCTGGTGAACCAAGCGGGAGTGTACGGCACGGAGGGAACGCCATCGGCCTTGAACATTCCTCCGGCAACCTACCAGGCGGTTACGTGGACGGATGGTGCGGGAGCTTTCTGGATGTTTGGTGGCGGCGCCAATATTTTGTGGCGGTACTCTGGCGGCGAGTGGACGTGGGTTGACGGCAGCCCGATCACGCAGTGCGGCTGTAACCCATATTACGGAACGCTGGGAACGCCTGGGCCTAACAATATTCCGGGCGGGCGCATCCTGCCGGTGCAATGGTTTGATAGTTCTGGAAATGCGTGGATCTTCGGGGGGCACGGGGAAGATTCGGAAGGCAACGATAATTCGCTGAATGACCTTTGGCGATACGGTTCGGGTGAGTGGACGTGGATGAGCGGATCGAATGTGGTCGACCAAAAAGGAGTGTACGGGACGCTCGGAGTGGAGGCGCTCGCAAACATTCCTGGAGCGCGGTCGGCCGCGATCAGTTGGGTCGACTCTTCGGGAAATTTCTGGCTCTTTGGCGGAGGCGGCTATGACTCGACTGGGACACAGGGGACGCTCAATGACCTTTGGGAGTTTAAGCCATAAGGGCTGAGAGGGTGTTATCGGTCGTCCCTCCGGCAATCCATAACCGTTCCACTAGTGATTAAGAAGATTCAGTCGACCAGTTCTTCAATTCCAGCGAAAAAAGACTCGCTCGATTCTGCTCTTGCCGGCTCATTTGCAGCTAAGGAAGGCGTGCCCGAGACGGTCATCCCCAAAATCGGCCAGGAAACTTCGCCGAAATGATAGGGACGACACGGTCCCGAGTCAGCTTTTTCATGAATCGGTTCAGAAAGTTGGGCTTTGTTGACTATTGCGAGAGCGGGCTAAAGCTTCATATTTCGCTGCTAAATATCGTTCTCCACGAACTAGCTTCCGCTATTCCGCAGAATCCTTCTGGCGCGTGGCCTTAACCCCTGAAAGGATTCCAACCCCTACGAGAACAATCGCTCCTACCGCAATCCAGTGCGCGGGCATGTGCATCAGGTGCGCGCCATAAATCAGTCCACCGATTAAGATTGCGAAGCCAATCGAGTAAAGTCCAAACGACATAGCATCTCCTTGTCGAGTACGGCTTGGCAGTGGACACTCTGGGTCAAACGCCCAGTCGCCTTGACAAGAAAGCAGCCCGAAGTGTGACTGCTCTCCGTCCTCCGGCACGCATCAACTGCGCAATCGAATCCGCCGGAATGAGCTATTTCTCCGTTGGAGACAGGCTACAGAATCGCTCACTTCCTCCCTGAGTACTGTGTAGAATCGCTCACTTTGCGAGAAAGTAAGTCTCATCGTCGATCGCCGGCGCCCTGGGGTCTCCCGTCGAACATTCGCCAACTTCCCGCAAACCGGTCAATTCTGATCAGCCTTCCGATGCCTATAAGGCCGATACTGACAGCTAACCAAAGGTTCTGGCTTCCCGGAGAATTTTGAAGGGACAAAGGTCGGTTCTTGTGGACAAGTTTGGTTAGGAGAGGTTTCGATGAATCCAAATCTGATGGACCCTAAACTGTTGATGCTCGCCGCCGTGGTGATCTTGGTCATCGCAGTGGTTGCCTGGCTATACATGCGAAAACGCCGAAATACAACCGCCAGCCTGAGGAAGAAGTTTGGCCCCGAGTACGATCGGACGGTCCTAGTGCATGGCACGGGACGAAAAGCAGAAGCGAAGCTGGAGGATCGACAGACGCGGGTCGAAAAACTTAACCTTCGCGATCTTGATCCAACGGAACATGCACGTTTCTTGAAGCAATGGGAGTCCGTACAGTCCCGCTTTGTCGATTCGCCGAAGGGCGCGGTCGCAGAAGCCGATGACCTGTTGTCCTCTTTAATGAAAGCTCGTGGCTATCCCGTGTCCGATTTCGATCAGCGCGCCGCCGACATTTCCGTCGACCATCCCCGGGTGGTGGAGAACTACCGATCTGCGCATGAGATAGCGCAGCGGGTCGGGAACGACGCAGCCACGACCGAAGACCTCAGGGCGGCGATGATTCATTACCGCTCCCTATTCGACGAACTGGTGCAAATGCCCGCGATTGTCGATAGGAAAGAAGTAGCTTGAGGCCTGAGTTTGTGAACACAACGATACGACGAAGAGAGGAAATCATGAAACCAAGTACGGAAGACAAAGCTGAGGGCAAGATTCACGAAGTAAAGGGAAAGATTAAGGAAGAGGTCGGAAAAGTGACGAACGACCCCGACTTGGAAGTCTCAGGGAACGCAGAAAAGAATGCCGGCAAAGTTCAAAACTTGATCGGGCGCGTTGAAAAGGCTGTCGGACAATGACGACGACAGATCGATAAGGAGAACAATAAAAATGACGACCACGACGGGGCAGAACAAATGTGCGCACCTGCCATGCCGGTGCACAGCGCAAGCTAACGATAAATACTGCGGTCCAGCCTGTAAGGATGCGGGAGCCAAGGAAGTTGAGATCGCGTGCCAGTGCGACCATGAAGCTTGTCCGCTTACCGTCTGAGGAGCAGTAACTTCTGGGCGCAGGAGCGGGCAATTTAAATTGTCCAGGGAGAATCTCGATATGAAGACCTACAGAACTGTGATCTTGCTATTGGGAGCCGCGGCCCTGGCAGTTCTACCCGTGCTGGCAATCGCGCAACCGCCGTTCGATGCGGGAGCCCCTGCCAGCACTTTCGACTTATCGGGGCCTACGGCGAGTCCGCCCCCGGACCTCGCGTACGTGCGCCCGTCGGAGACAACCAAGCTCCGCAACTACCTCTTCGATGCGATTGGCCCCTATCCCATCGTTGGCGCCGCAATCGCTGCCGGTGTTAACCAGGTGCAGAACACTCCGCCGGAGTGGAGACAAGGGGCGGAAGGTTACAGCAAACGCTTCGGGTCGGACTTCGCCATCGCGGCCGTGACCACGACGACGCGCTATGCGCTCTCGGAAGCGCTGCGCGAAGACACGCTGTATTACCGCTGTCAGTGTGAAGGCATATTTCCGAGGTTGAGACACGCCGTGATTTCTACCTTTACGGCACGCCGCGGCATCGACGGGCATCGCGTCTTTTCTTTTCCTGATCTGGTTTCCCCGTACGCCGGTACCATGACGGCGGTTTATGGCTGGTATCCCGCTCGCTTTGACTACAAGGACGGATTTCGCATGGGCAACTACAGCCTGCTGGGGTATATCGGAGCCAACGTCTCGCTGGAATTTTTCTACAGTGGACCACGCTCATTGCTCACCCGGATGCACCTCAACGATTCGCACGGAGCGCCCGATTCAAGCGCAAATCCTAGCCCCAAAAATCCATGATCGGCCAATCATGATCGACCGGAAGTTCAGCACGGTTGCCAGCGTGGATCCTCCACTTCAAGGGCCGCGGACATCACTTATATTTCCGATGCTGAGTTCCTCGTTCGGGCTGATCAACAAATTTCTCGAGTGGTTCGGCGATCTGGGCATATTTCTGTGGCGAGTTGTGCACGCTGCGGTGACACCGCCGTTTGAATTCCGAGAATTGTTTCGCCAGCTCGACGAAATCGGATCCATGTCATTGCCGCTGGTCGCTTTGGCTGGGGGCGCCACGGGCGTTGTTCTCTCCATGGAAGCCCGGTACAGCTTGACTCGTTTTGGGGCAAAGTCGCTGCTGCCGGCGGCGATCGTGTTCTCGGTTATTCATGAGACCGGTCCGATCATCACAGGTCTCGTAGTCAGCGGCCGTGTGGGTGCTGGGATCGGCGCGGAGTTGGCGTCGATGAAAGTGACCGAGCAGATCGATGCCATCGAGGCGTCCGCGGTAAGCCCTTATCGGCTACTGGCGGCGCCCCGCATATTGGCGTGCATCCTCGCGCTACCTCTCCTGACCCTCGCCGGCGACGCCTGTGGGGTGCTGATGGGCTGGGTGGCACAGGCTTTGGTTGAGCCTCTCTCGCTGCACCAGTTCATCAATGCAGGTTTTAATGGTGCGAGTTTCAACGATTTCCTGCCGCCCACGTTTAAGACGGCTGTGTTCGGCCTGATTATCGGTCTGGTCGCATGTTTTCAGGGGATGCGTACCCAGGGAGGTGCGGCGGGCGTGGGCCGTGCCGCCACGAGTTCGGTAGTGTTGTCCTCGCTGTTCGTGATCCTGGCCGATGTCGTACTGGTGAAACTCATTCTTATATTTTTCCCCTGATGATCGACCAAATGACTAAGCAGTTCGTAAAACGATTATGGAGACAATTAATCAAGCTTCAATTCAACCCACGCTGACACCGCAAGAGGCCGCGAAGGATGCCGGTGTGGCAGCTATCGCCGTCGAGGACTTGCACAAAGCCTTCGGAAGCCAAAAGGTTTTGAATGGGATCAGTCTGACCATGAACCGTGGTGAGACTTTGGCGGTGCTTGGGCGCAGTGGCACCGGCAAAAGCGTCCTGCTGCGGCTCATCATCGGCCTGGAGAAGCCTGATTCGGGATTGATTCTCATCCAGGGTCAAGACATCGCCGGACTTAGTCTCGATCAACTCGGCGAAATCAGAATGAAGATGGGTTTTCTCTTTCAGCATGCCGCACTCTACGATTCGCTGACTGTCGAGCAGAACGTGGCGTTTCCGCTCGTGCACCATAAGAAAGAGATGCCGAAGTCTGAGCGGAGTGACCGGGTGAAGCAACTGCTGGCGGAAGTGGGCATGGAAGGCCACTTAGAGAAGATGCCTTCGGACATCTCGGGAGGCATGCAGAAAAGAGTAGGGCTGGCGCGCGCTTTGGCATTGGAGCCGGATATTCTGCTGCTCGACGAACCGACCGCTGGCCTCGACCCGATCAGTTCGGGGGAAATCGATGACTTGGTGCTCAAGCTTCAGGCGGAACATCACATGGCGTCGATCGTCGTGACTCACGATCTGCACAGCGCGAAGACGATTGCCGACCGCCTGGCCCTGCTGGATAAGGGAAATGTGGTGATCGACGGCAGCTTTGAAGAACTTCAGCAGAGTGACATCGCATTTGTTCAGGAGTTCCTAAGGCATTCGTAGCAGGAAGTTCGTACCGGGAAGTATGGAGGGCATATGTCGAGAGCGGCGCGGTTGGGATTATTCATCATTGCTACACTCGCAATTCTGGTGGCCGGTATCTTCATTATCGGGGGCAAGCAGTATCTTTTCAGCTCGACGTATCAATTGAAAGCGCAATTCGACAACGTCGTGGGCCTGGACGCGGGAGCCGATGTACGAGTGGGCGGAGTTCACAGTGGAACCGTGAGCAGCATTGTGTTGCCCCACCGGCCAGGCGAAAAGGTCACGGTGGTGATGAATCTCGGCAAGCCGACGCACGAAATTATTAAGCAGGATTCCGTAGCCACCATTGAAACCGAAGGGTTGTTGGGCAACCAGTATTTGGCGATCTCGTTTGGATCAGCAGGAAAATCCGACGTGCGGGATGGCGATACGATCGCCAGCGAACCACCGCTCGAAATGTCAGACCTGCTGCAAAAGACAAGTGGCATTCTCGATAGCAGCCAGCAAGCCATCCAGAACGCTACTCGGGCGACGGCGAATCTAAGCTCCATCAGCGCAAAAATCGATCAGGGTCAGGGAACCGTGGGAGCGCTGGTCAACGACAAACAGCTCTATAACAACCTCGAAAAAACGACGGCCACCATGAATAACACGATGGTGCAAGCGCAGGCGGGGGTCACCGACTTCCAGGAGAACATGGAGGCTTTGAAGCACAATTTCTTCGTGCGCGGATATTTCAAGAGCCGCGGCTACCAAGATTCGGCCGAACTAGCCAAAGATGAAATCGATCACCTGCCGCAAGGTGCTCCGGTCAAGGAGTTCACGTTCTCAGCGAAACAGCTTTTTGACAAGCGGGATTCGGCCAAGCTGAAGAAGCAGAAATCTCTAGACGTCGGCGGCGAATTCCTGGCGAATAACGAGTTCGGGTTCGCCGTGGTCGTAGCGGCCACTGGCATGGAAGGCGACACCCAAAAAGACTTGGTGCTAACCGAAGCCCGAGCCATGGTTGTGCGCGAGTATTTAGTTGAAAATTTTGGATTCGATGACAGTCAGCTTAAAACTCTCGGAATGGGCAAGCAGACGAATCCGAGTTCAGACGCAAACTGGGGCACGGTGCAGATCTTCGTGTATCCGGCCGGAACCGAGATGCCGCCAAACAAGCAAGCGCAGGCTGGTAGCATATCCAAACTCCCCTCAGCCCAACCGGTTCAGGCTTCGGCGACCGCAATGCCGAAACCATAGTAGTAACTGCTCTGACGCTACTCAGGTTGCCTGAATGCACAACCTTCAACAGCCGCGCAGTGGATACTGTGAACATCGGTTCCGCGATGATCGAAGCGGAGATGCGCACGATGGCATCGCTCGAATCCGGTATGACAGGCCGCGGTTCGTTAGGCCGCGGCTGCTTGCCCAAACCGAAATTGTCTCCACGGCACTCTAGCGCATTCCGTTGGCCAATCGCGCACTGCCAGGGCTTCTCCGCAACAAAAGCATGGCAGAAGCGCCAATCGACGGCCCGGGAACCAGCATGAGAAATGCCCACCGCCAGGAGCCCAGGAAGTCGGCCATCCGAGGCATCAGCCAAATCGACACCACGGTGAGAGCAAATCCCAGACCAAGCTGAACTGAAAGCGCCGTTCCGACAAAGCGCCGATCAGCGAGTTCGGTAACCATTGCGGAAAACTGAGCGGAGTCACCGATGACAGAGACGCCCCAGATCACCAGGATCGAGATGAACAGCCACGCTGGTCCATCAAAGGCAAAGCCAATCGCAACGGCGCAGGCTCCGGAAACGATCATCATCCCCGCGGTAGTCGCAGTGCGTCCGATGCGATCTGACAGAATCCCTCCCAGGATGCAGCCGAACGCCCCCATCCCGATCGCCACGAATGTGAGCAGAGACGCCCGCCCGACCAACGACATGTGCTGGGATCCAAGCGCTTCGTTCACGTATACGAGAAGCCACGCCCACATAGCGTAGAGCTCCCACATGTGTCCGAAATAGCCGAGATTGGCGAGGAGGAGATTTCGATCGCGGAAAACAGCCCCGGCCTGCCGCAGATCGAAAAGAGCGCGTCCGAAGGGATAAGGCCCCTCGCGGGCAAAGAATAAAAAGAGGACCGCTCCCACCGAGGTGGCAAGAGTGGACATCTTGACGACGAATCGCCAATCCATTGCCTCCGAAAGGCTATGAAAAAGATGCGGCATGGACGACCCGAGGGTTAGCGCACCGACAACCACCCCGAGGGCAAGACCTCGATCACGATTAAACCAGGTAGATACCAGCTTAAGAGCGGGCGGATAGACGCCGGCCAATGCAAATCCCGTCAGCACTCGGGCTGCAATTGCGATGATCGGACTAGGTTCCACCAGAAGGGACGCATTCGCCGCCGCCGCCAACGCGGCAGACAGCGCCATCAGCCTGTCGAGACGGACAAGGTCGGGAAGGTTGACAAGGCTGGCGCCCAAGGCGCCACAGACGAAGCCGATCTGCACGCCAACCGTCAGCCAAGAGAGGACGAAGGGCGATAGGTGCCATTCGCGTTTCAGTTCAGGCGTGATCGCCGTCGCCGAGAACCAGGTCGTCAGCGATAGGACAATTGCAATGGAGAGTAACGCCAAGGCCCGCCAGCGCGACGCGTCAGCACCCCGGTGCAATGAACCCGGTGCACAGGTAGTCGACGTCGTGGCCATCGTGGCTTCAGTATCTCCGGAGTGGCTTGTGCGCGTTTCGCTTAAGTGTACTTGATCAAAGAGCGACCTGGCCCCGGATCACGGGCAAGCAGCCGACGACCCCGCCTATGAAATCTACTTCGAGCGGGGTCCTCGTACGCTTCGCTTTCTCTGGCATGAACGACGCGGGTTCTGCACTGCGTGCAATGCAAAGATCACTCGCCTCACGGGTTGGCGCCTTCACCCCTGCGTTCCCCGGGTGATGGGTGGTTCGCAAAGCGCCGAGAACCGCGTTCTACTTCATCCGGAGTGCCATGACCGGGTTCACCGTCAGCGCATTCCTATCTCGAAACCGCGTCTCCTTGAAAGAGGGCGTCCGAAGGGCTTGAGCTGTGTGAGAGGAAACTTTCATGCACAGTTCTAAGGGGGCTGGACGGGAGCAATCCCGTCCGGCTACTCGATCACCGCCCAGAATCGTCGGCACCCTCTGCAATGGGCTGCGTCGGCTATAATTTGCGCGCGCCCACGGGTGCGGGTTGGTCATGCAATCGTCAAGCATTTATCAGGAGCAATCATGGGTCAAGATAGTTTTATTCCGGTTGCAACCAATGCCAGGTCGCGAAGCGACCTCGCCGGGCGCGGGTTCAGTCGTCAGCCGCTCAGGGTTGATGTAGACATAGCGCGCTCGCTGGAAGCGTTATCCCATGCCGCCTGGTCCGTTCCAAAGGACAGATACTACGATGGGGGCGACAGGTATCGTTCCTTAAATCGTGTCAGGGCCGAGATTGTTGAGGGCGGTGCAAAGGTTTGGTTGAGCGAAGAAAGCACACCCTACGTGCAGCTGAAAAAATATAACCCGACAATCGGCGGCCAGCCGCGAGAGTACGCTCCGCTGCCCCCGGAGCTCGCCGGCGCCATAGGCGTTCGCAAGATGATTGCTCACCACCTCCATTGCCTGCCGCTGTCGACGGTGGGTACGAAGTATTTGGTCAATGTTCATCTAATAAGGTTCACGGCTGCGCCTGGACGGCCGTGCGACACGAGTCCGCCCGGCTTACATAAAGACGGGGAAAAGTATATTGCCACGCATCTACTGGGCCGCTGCGGCGCTCAGGGTGGCGAAGTCGTCATCACCGACAATGACAAGAAGGAAATGGATCGCTTCACGATGCGCGAATCGGGTGAGTGTTACGTCTTCGACGATGAACTCGTCTGGCATATGTTGACGCCAGTGGCGGTAGTGGAAGGCAATCAGTACGCCTACCGTGACACTCTGGCATTCGATATGCTGCCAGAGGGCTGGGAACCCGTGAAGTGATCAGCGACCGAGGGACTCGAACCCGGGACTGGTGTTAGCCCGTACAACGGTCTAGCAAATTCAGCTTGTCCTCTACCGGCATCAGATCACTTCCAGGAGCAGACCATACGCCCACGATTCGCGAAACCTTAATCCAACCAGTTGGGCTTTTGTGTCCGGGTGGATGCTTTGCCGATTGCGCGCCATTCGGCGACGGCTGACGATTGTCTTCACTGAGATGTTTCCAAGGTATGGGCTGCCGACCACCCAAGAACTGGCCAGGTCGTAACGCAATCAGGTCTTGGCTGCCAGGCGAGCTGGATCAGGGGTGTCGCGAATGCGTCCGGCCTCCACATCGGCAAGTACCGCGCGGAGCCAGCGTAGATCGAGGCGGCACTGCTCTGCCATGTGCTGCATCAGGTGGCGGCTACCGGTGGATAGCATCGTTGCCCATTGCCGACGCAATTTCCGGATCTCCGTCAGCCGCACATTCTGCCTGTCGATTTGCGTGCGCAGAGCCTCGGCGACGAGGTTGAGGTCGGTGAGATGCAAGAAGAGCATGGGGCCGTAGAGAGTCTTCCGAAGGTCGCCTTCGGCGGCAAATTGCGCGTGCACTAGTTCACGAAAGCGGTCGCGTCCGCGCGGCGTGATGCGGTACACCGTACGCATGCCGCCCCGAGCCACGCGCTGGTGGGCGACCGCGGTTAACAGGCCAGATTCGGCAAGCTGGCGCACGGCGTAGTAGAGCGTGCCGACATCCACATCGGTGAAACACTCGATCATGGCCTGGGTCAGACGCCGCTTGATCTCGTAGGGGTGAAAGTCGCCGCGGTGCAGAACGGCCAATATGTATAATTCGGCTTTCATTAGTCTAATTTTACTATTATACTTGTATTATTAAGGAGAGATGCGCGATGAAGCGTTCCATTGTCGCCTGCCTCGCAGGACTCCTCACGTGGGCTGTCATCGTCAGGGCGATCAACCGCGTTCTTCGCTTGAGCCTGCCAAACTACACCGCTGCCGAGCATACACTCCAGTTCACGCTGGCCATGAAGTGGGCACGCCTTTTGATGGCGATCGTGACCTCGCTGCTGGCTGGTGCCGTAACCCATTGGATCTCCCCATTGAGCCGCTGGGCGCCGTCGATCGTAGGCGGCGTGGTGCTTGCAATGTTCTTGCCTTTGCACATCGCCATTTGGAGCAAGTTTCCCGCGTGGTATCACCTGACATTTCTCCTGACGATTATTCCAGCGGTGCTCGTGGGTGCGATGTTGCCAGCGCGCCGGAACAAGGACCTCAACGAGGTTTACTCCGCACCGAGATAAAGTTTTATCGCCGAGTATCAAAAACCGGGCCAGCTACTGCTGTGTCCGGTGGCTCGAGGCCAGCGTGGAGGCAGCAAAGGCGCGGACGAAAAGGTCTCCTCCCGGTGCAAGCGGCTGGCGGCAGATCGAACCCAGTCTGTTCCCGTCAGCGCCGATGTGTACATGCTCAAACATGTTCTGCACGGGCGTCGGTGCGCGATTCTCAATAACTGCTGCGCCGCCCTGATTCCGGTGGACGGCCGTCTGCTGGTTATCAAATTCATACTGCCCCCACCGATCTCTCAGGCGGACCCGCAGCTTGAAAGCCACCTGATGAGTGATCTCAACAAGCTGGCCGTTACCGGGGCACATGACCACCCATATCGAGAACGGAAAGTGGAGCGACGATGAGAACGGACTTGCTGCGGTTCAATGGCGCTGTCGAGCGGGATCCAGCCATCGATGTGTGGATGCAAGAGCATGCGGGTGGATTGGGAGCCATCGCGCATCAGTGGTTTCAGGTGATGCGAGGATGCGGGGACGAAGTCCGGGAGCTTTTGCATGACGGCTGTCCGGTCGCATGTTTGGGAGATGCGCCCTTCGGCTACGTCAATGTATTCACTGCGCACGTAAACGTGGGGTTCTTTCACGGTGCCGCGCTGCCGGATCCGGCCGGTTTGCTGCAAGGCACCGGAAAATTCATGCGCCATGTGAAGCTGAGACCTGGAACGGCCACAAACGCGGCAGCGCTGAGCATACTCATCAATGCCGCGTACTCGGACATAAAGGCGCGCGTCGAAAACGGCTAGCTCAGAGAAACGCGTTGCGAGGCCGACGCGGATGTGAACCGCCAGAATTGGTAAACGATATGTCGTATAGGGTTTGCTGTCGTAGGCGAATTACAGCCCGCGATTCCTTTTTTGCCGTGCAGCCTCGTGTATCGAATGTCTCAGTCTCCACTGGCGAGAGTTTGTAAATCCAGGGCTGTTGGCACTTCCGCTGTCCTTGCGCGAGGCCATACACTGGTACCGATCTGCCTAAGCCAGAGCAACCGAGCAACGGAGCAACCGAGCATTGGATAACAAGCACCCCAAGGAAGACCGTCAGATCGGACTCACCTCGCGCATCACGCGTCGTGACTTTCTCAACAATTCGCTTCTTGGTAGCGGAGCGGCCCTGCTTTCAGCCGTATGTCCTATGCACGCTATTGCGCAAACCAAGCAGGCGACGGCCGGTTCTGGCGCGATGTCGCAGGATGGTGACACCTTCAGTGGCTACGGCGGTGTTGGCGATTATGCGGATGCGAATGGCAACACTCTGCCGGTAGTACAGTCTGCGCACCGTGTGCGCGACGGCTTCTACGAGCAGGTTCCGAAGGCTCCGAACGAGACGGGAGAGATTTTCGATCTGATTATCGTCG
>JGI12635J15846_10000107_pt1 | contig 59143 bp, 44 predicted proteins | sample BlaSpr_A8_OM2_M2_FD_15846 | JGI IMG/M metagenome (IMG submission 15846)
CGGGGGCTTCCGGCAATTGCGATTTCGGAAATGCGCGAACTGGTGCACGAGGATTCGCATGGCAGTGAGGGTCATTCATGAGTGAACGCCGCTCACAACTTTTTGGCGTGATGGGTGAGTTTTCGACGCCGGAAGACCTGCTGGCCGCGACGAAGAAGGCGCGCGAGGCCGGCTACAAGCACGTGGAGGCCTACACGCCTTTTCCCGTGGAAGGGCTGGCGGAGGCGGTGGGATTCCGCTGGACGGCGGTGCCGCTGCTGACGCTGATGGGCGGAGTCGGCGGCGGATTGACAGGATTCGGGCTGCAATACTGGGTTGCGGGGATTGCGTATCCTTTGAATATCGGCGGGCGCCCGTTCAACAGCTGGCCGGCGTTCATTCCGGTGACGTTCGAATTGACGGTGCTGGGCGCTTCGATTTTTGCGGTGTTTGGCATGCTGGCGCTGAACAAGCTGCCGCAGCCATATCATCCGGTATTCAACGTGGAGCGCTTCGGGCAGGCGTCGACGGACAAATTCTTTTTGTGCATCGAGGCGCGCGACCCGAAATTTGATTTGGCAGAGACATCGAGATTCCTGCAGAGCTTGCATGCGCAACACGTCAACGAGGTGAAGGATGAGGAATAAACCTTCCCTCTTTGCGATTGCGACGTTATGCGGACTTGGATTTGCGGGCTGCGACAATACGCTCCGGCAGGACATGGCCAATCAGCCGCGGCAGAATCCATTGTCACCGAGCGAGTTTTTCGCGGATGGCCGATCCGAGCGGCCGGCGGTGGAAAATACCGTGGTGCGCGGATCGGTCCAGGACGATTCGCTGTTTGTGCCCAAGGAATCCAACGCGTTCCCGCTGCCAATCAGCGCGGAATTGCTGCAGCGTGGCGAGCAGCGTTATGCGATTTTCTGCACGCCGTGCCACGGGATTCAGGGCGACGGTTTGGGAATGGTGGCCATGCGCGGGATGAAGCACCCGCCGAGCTACCACCAGGAGCGGCTGCGGCAAGTGCCGAACGGATATTTGTACGACGTGATCACCAACGGATTTGGCGCGATGTACGGCTATTCGGCGCAAATTCCGCCGCGGGATCGCTGGGCGATTGTGGCGTATCTGCGGGCGCTGCAACTCAGCCGGAACGCGCCGGTGGGACAGTTGCCGGCAGAATTACGGGAGAAATTGATGGCGGGAGGAACTGCGAAGTGAGCGCGCAAGACTTCAAAGCGCCTGCGAGCGTGAGCCGGTTACAGAGCGGCGGCATAGTCGTCGGCGGAGTTGCTCTGCTGGTTGCGATATTCGGCGCCATGAAATCGCCGGCTGACTTTTATCACTCGTATATATTCAGCTATATGCTAATTTTGGGGCTGACGGTCGGCTCGCTGGGGTTGCTGATGCTGCAGCACCTGACCGGGGGCATCTGGGGAATCGTCATACGACGGCCGCTGGAAGCGGCGTCGCGGAATCTCTGGCTGATGTTGATTCTGTTTATTCCCATCGTGATGGGGATGAAATATCTGTACTCCGGCAACGAGAGCGAAACGGGCTGGCTGAATGCGCCGAAGGAAGGCGAACATGCGCTTACTTCGTGGCAGCAGGGTTACCTGACGTCGGGAGGATTCCTGACGCGCGCGGTGATTTACTTTGTGATCTGGATCGGGCTGATGCTGGTGTTCAACAACTGGTCGAAGCAGCAAGATCAGGAGTCGAGCGGCGAAGGATTGAAGCAGCGGTTGAAGACTTTGGCGGCTCCGGGCGTGATTCTTTACATTCTGGCGATGACGTTTGCAGCGATTGACTGGGTGATGTCGCTGTCGCCGCGGTGGGCGTCGACGATTTACGGATTTCTGTTCGTGGCGGGTCAGGCGATTTCCGCGATGGCGCTGATGATCGCGGTGATTGTGCTTTTGGCCGGTTCGGATCCGTTCCACGAAATCATCAAGAAACGGCACCTGCACGACCTGGCGAAGCTGCTGTTCGCGTTCAACATGTTGTGGGCGTACTTCGCGTTTTCGCAGTTGCTGATCATCTGGTCGGGAAACCAGCCGGAAGAGATTACATTTTACCGTTCGCGGTTGAACGGGCAGTGGGGCGTGGTGGCGGTGATGGTGCTGCTGTTCAGCTTCGCGATTCCGTTCCTGCTGCTGTTGTCGCGGGACGTGAAGCGGACGGCGAGCGTCGTTTCGAAGATTGCGGTGTGGATGATTTTCATGCGGCTGGTGGATTTGTACTGGATGACGCGCCCGGAATTTACGTCGCGGGCGGTGCCGACGTGGCTGGACATCGTGGTGCCGATTGCACTGATCGGATTGTGGCTGGGATTTTTCGCCATGAACCTGAAGCAGCGACCATTGTTGCCGCTGGGCGACCCAAATCTTTCGGAGGCGCTTGCACAGCATGAGCACTGAGCAGCACAGCCACGGGCAGAGCAACGGCGAGCGGCCGCAGCACGCGGACGTGTCGTTTGAAGCGACGGACGTCAGGTCTTTGCCGATCTTCAAATTTCTGACGTATCTCGGAATCACCGTCATTGCGTCGTTCATTCTTTCCATCGGCATTTACAAGGGGCTGAAGAACTACTGGATTGGGACGTACGAAGCGCCGCCGCCGTCGCGCGAAGCGGGGCCACACTTTCCGCCGGAACCGAGGATGCAGGGCATGCCAGGTCATTTGACGGACCCACAACACGATATGCGGGAAAAGGTGGAGGCAGACACCAAGGCGAATAACGAGCTGGGCTGGGTGGACAAGAACGCGGGAATCGCCCAGATTCCTGTGAAAGATGCGGTGAAACTGATTGTGGAGAAGGGATTGCCGGCTGCGGGCGCGCCGGCGGAAAAGAAGTAAGGATGAAAGTGTTTCGCACATTTACGGGATTCGCGATGCTGCTGCTGAGCGCAACTTTTGCTGGCGCGCAGATGATTCCCGACAACGTAGGCCAATCTTCAAAAAGCTTGCCGCCGGCGCTTGTCAACGTGAAATTTGATCCTCAACTGAATTCACAGATTCCGCCGGACGCTTCGTTTGTAAATGAGATGGGCGCGCCGGTGAGGCTGGGAGAATATTTCGGCAAGAAGCCCGTGGTGCTGGTGTTCGCGTATTACACGTGCCCGATGCTGTGCAGCCAGGTGGAGCAGGCGGTGGTCGGCACGCTGAAGATGATTTCGTTCAATCCCGGGACAGATTATGAGGTCGTGTTCGTCAGCTTTGACACCTCAGACACGCCGGATACGGCGGTCAAGAAGAAACACGAAGCGCTTGCGAGGTTTGCGCGGCCGACGACGGATGGGGGCTGGCATTTCCTGACGGGGAAGCGTGAATCGATTGAGGCGGTGACGAAGGCCGCGAATTTCAGCTACAGCTACGATGAAAAGAGCAAGACGTACGGACATGCGAGCGGAATTCTACTGCTGACGCCGGACGGAAGAATCTCGCGGTACTTTTTTGGCGTTGAATATCCGGCAAGCAACGTGCGGCTGGGGCTGGTGGATGCGTCGGCCGGGAAAATCGGAACGCCGGTTGATCACCTGCTGCTGTTTTGTTACCAGTACGACCCGACGAAGGCGCGGTACAGCGCCACGATCCTGACGGTGATCCGCATGGGCGGAGTGGTCACGCTGATCTGCATGGTGCTCGGCTTCGTGATCTTCCGGCGCCGCGACCACCGCAACGAGCATTCGAATCAGGATATGCCGACGCAAGGAGCACACTAGAGCCGTGCAGTCACCGCTTCCAACTTTTCCAGAGCAAGCGTCCAATTTCGCGGGGAACGTCGACACGTTGTTCTCGTTCATCCTGATGACCACGCTGTTTTTCGCGGTCCTCGTGACGGTGCTGATTATTTTTGCGGCGTTCAAGTTCCGGCGGCGAAGCGAAAAGGAAGTGGGCGATGATGTCCACGGGAACAACGTGCTGGAAGTCGGGTGGACTCTGATTCCGACGATTATCGCGATCGGGATTTTTGCGTGGGGCGCGGCGATTTACGTGAATTACCGGATTGCGCCGAAGGACACGCTGGACATTTACGTCATTGGCAAGCAGTGGATGTGGAAGCTGCAGCAGCCGAACGGGCGCAAAGAGATCAACGAGCTGCACGTTCCCTTGAACAGAAATGTGAAGCTGATCATGGGAAGCGAAGACGTAATTCACGATTTTTATGTGCCGGCGTTCCGGGTGAAGATGGACGTGGTGCCGGGCCGGTACAATACGATGTGGTTCCGGCCGATCAAGACGGGCAAGTATCACTTTTTCTGTTCGCAATATTGCGGAACGAATCACGCGGTGATGGGCGGGTGGGTGACGGTGATGGACCCGGCGGAATATGCGGCGTGGCTCTCCGGAGAGAGCGGCGATGTGAATCCGGCCGCGGCGGGCGAACGCCTGTTCACGCAGTTTGCGTGCAATACCTGCCACATCGCGAACGGAACCGGGCGCGCGCCGTCGCTCAATGGCGTGTTCGGCGCGAATGTCCTTCTTGCGGATGGCTCCACGGTGGTTGCCGACGAAGCGTATATCCGCGAATCCATCCTGCAGCCAAAGGCAAAAATCGTAGCTGGGTATCAGCCAGTGATGCCCACGTTCCAGGGACTGGTGACAGAAGAGCAGATCCTGAACCTGACGGCCTACATCAAGTCTCTGCAGTCGCAGCCGGTGCCGGCAAAGGGCGGGGGAATTGCACCGTCAACAGCGGGGAAGAAATAGTATGAGAACGCAAGGCACGGGTCCGGCGCCGCAAATGCCGGAAACACATTATCTGAACGCCACGTATGGGATCCGTTCGTGGCTGCTGACCACGGACCACAAGCGGATTGCGCTGCTGTACCTTGCTTCGGTCACGTTTTTCTTTTTCATCGGCGGTTTCTTCGCCATGATGATCCGGCTGCACCTGCTGACGCCGAACGGTTTGCTGCTTACGCCGGATATGTATAACCGCATGTTCACGATGCACGGCGTAGCGATGGTTTTCTTCTTTCTGATTCCTTCGATCCCGGCGGTGATGGGGAATTTTCTGATTCCGCTGATGATCGGGGCGAAGGATCTGGCGTTTCCGAAAGTCAACCTGCTGAGCTGGTACGTGTACGTGGTGGGCGGATTGTTCACGCTGGGGGCCATGATCGGCGGCGGGCTGGACACCGGCTGGACATTCTACACGCCGCTGAGCACGGTGTACTCCAACTCGGCGGTGGCGCCGGCAGTGATCGGCGTCTTCATTGTCGGGTTCTCGTCGATCCTGACTGGTTTGAATTTTCTGGTAACGGTGCACACGATGCGAGCGCCAGGGATGACGTGGTTCCGGCTGCCGCTGTTTGTCTGGGCGCATTATGCAACCTCGATTGTGATGATCCTTGGGACGCCAGTAGTGGCGATCACGCTGGGACTGGCGGCGATGGAGCGTCTGTTTGGGCTGGGATTCTTCAATCCGGCGATGGGCGGGGATCCGATTCTGTTTCAGCATCTGTTCTGGTTCTATTCACATCCTGCCGTCTACATCATGATCCTGCCGGCGATGGGAGTGATCAGCGAACTGATTCCGACGTTCGCGCGGAAGCGGCTGTTCGGGTACCACTTTGTGGCCGCAGCCAGCCTGGCGATTGCGGTGATCGGCTTCCTGGTCTGGACGCACCATATGTTCTTGACGGGGCAATCGACATACGCGGCGGTGGCATTTTCGTTCCTGACGTTTATCGTGGCGATACCGTCGGCAATAAAGACGTTTAACTGGACGGCAACACTGTTTGGCGGATCGATTTCGTTCGATACGCCGATGCTATACGCGTTCGGGTTTCTGGGGTTGTTCCTGATCGGAGGGCTGACAGGGTTGTTCCTTGGCGCCTTGGGCGTAGACATCAACATTCACGACACATATTTCGTCGTGGCGCACTTCCACTACATCATGGTGGGCGGCGCGGTGATGGGGTATCTCGGCGGGTTGCATTTCTGGTGGCCGAAAATAACGGGCCGCAAGTATCCGGAGTGGCTGGCGCGGATTGCGGCATTTATTCTGTTCATCGGATTCAATTTCACGTTCTTTCCGCAATTTATACTGGGGGTCATGGGCATGCCTCGGCGGTATCACATGTACCCGCCGGAATTTCAAATCTACAACGTGATGTCAACGGCCGGCGCTTCCATTCTCGCGGTCGGGTATCTCTTGCCCATGGTGTACCTCACCTGGGCGGCGTTTTATGGAGAAGTGGCCGGCGAGAATCCGTGGCCGGCTACGGGCCTTGAGTGGAAGACGCAATCGCCACCGCTGACGGAAAATTTCGATGTGACGCCGGTTGTGACCTGGGAAGCATACGATTTTCACAACCGGCCGGACCTGGGGCTCGATGTTCCAAGCGGGCAGGGTTCGCCAGTGGTGGCGCCGGCCCACGGGGACGACTGAACGAAGGCCGGGTTGCGGCCCGGGGACAGGCGAGCGGTTGGCGCCTGAACTTGACAGTTAGAGGAGTTCGGAGTGCATCGCACCGGAGCATTGTTCGGGCAGTTCAAGACGCTGGAGCAGCAGAAGGATACTGCCACGCTCGGCATGTGGATTTTCCTGGTCACCGAAGTGATGTTCTTCGGCGGGATCATGCTGGCGTACACGATCAACCGGCACACGTATTTTCATGCGTTCGCGATGGGCAGCAACACACTGAGCCTGGGGCTGGGGGGTTTCAATACCGTGGTGCTGCTGGCGAGCAGCTTTACGATGGCGATGGCGGTATGGTCGGCACAGACCAGCAAGAAGCGACTGATCACTCTGTTTCTCAGCCTGACGATTCTTTTGGGCTTCGTGTTTTTTGGCGTGAAGTATGTGGAGTATGCGCAGAAATTCCATCACCACCTGGTGCCCGGCAAGAATTTCGACATTTTTTACTGCGTAAACAATCCATCGAAGTGCGAAGACATCGATGCGGCGGACATGGCCAAGGAACGTGAAGAGCTCGACGTCGCGGCGAAGGCGGATCCGGACCTAAACGCGCACGCGCAGCTTTATTATTCCGCGTATTTCGGGATGACGGGGCTGCACGCGCTGCACATGGTGATCGGGGTGGGATTATTGTTCTGGCTGTTGAAGGAGTCCGTAGCCGGGCGATTTAATGCGGAATGGAATAACCCGGTGGATATCGTGGGGTTGTACTGGCACTTCGTGGACATTGTGTGGATTTATCTTTTTCCGCTGCTATATCTGATTGACCGGCATAAGTAGGGAGCGACACGTGTCTGAACACGAACATACCGAACACATCGTTTCGCCGGGAACGTACCTGGCGATCATCCTGACGTTGCTGGCACTGACCGGAATCACCGTGTTTGCGGCGTTCGTTGACTTGGGAAGATTCAACATCGTTGTGGCGCTGCTGATTGCGACGATCAAGGCGACGCTTGTGGTGCTGATTTTCATGCACGCGAAGTACGCGCCAGAGCGGACGAAGCTGGTAATCATAGCGGGGATTTTCTGGCTGGCGCTGCTGCTGTTTATGACCCTGAGCGATTATGCTTCCCGCGTGGATTATCGCGGGGTGCGCTATCCGATGACACAAATCATTTCGCATACGCCAGGGCAGCGAGGCTGAACTCCTGGCTGTCCGTTTGTTTTCGAGAAAACATTAGAAAGAATGGGAGGCCATCCGGCCTCCTTTTTTATTGTTTGGGGACTTGCCCCCATGGGACGGAGAGCAGGCACACTCCCGCCGGTTGCTCAGGTGCAATCGTGGGGTGGATTGGTGGCCAACCGCTCGCGCGGCTGAAAGAGTTGCAGGTTTCGGCAGAAGTGAGGGGAAGTGCGAGCCGGCCCAGCCCTCAATCCCCTAAAGGGATCCTCGGCTCGCCTCCCCCACCCGTGTCTAAAGTGCAAACGGCTGACCATTCATAACTCATTTATTTTCAGTACATTAAAGTCTGAAACCGGGTAAAAATGCGCTACCCCCGGGGAAATTTTTACTCTGGGAATCGGCTTGGGGGGCCCTACTGTGAAAGTTCTCCCCAATCGCGCGTCCAACCAGCGGGCCAACTTGACCTGTGCTCACGCGAGTTGCTATGTTGAAAGACTATGCTGGGCTCAGTCTACCTACTGGGCGCCAGGGCTCCTGTGGAGGGAGCGCTTTCGAGATATGGGGATAACGAAATTGGTTGTGCGGGGAGCGCGCCAGCATAACCTGAAGAACATCAGCATCGAAATTCCGCGCAATACGCTGACGGTGATCACGGGGCTATCAGGTTCCGGCAAGTCGTCGCTGGCGTTTGACACTATTTATGCCGAGGGGCAGCGGCGCTATGTGGAGTCGCTGTCGGCGTACGCGCGGCAATTCCTGGATCAGATGGAGAGGCCGGAAGTGGACGTGATCGAAGGGCTGTCACCCTCGATCGCCATCGAGCAGAAGACCACCACGCGTTCGCCGCGATCCACGGTGGGAACCATCACCGAAATTTACGATTACCTGCGCGTGATATACAGCGCCGTGGGCGTGCCGCATTGCCCGAATTGCGGAAAGCCGATCACGCGGCAATCGAGCGAACAGATTGTGCAGGCGATCCTGCACGGAGAGCTGTGCAAGGCTGACGACCGGATCATGATCCTGGCGCCGATTGTGCGCGGGAGGAAGGGCGCGTACCGGAAAGAGCTGGAGAAACTTGCGCAGGACGGGTTCGTGCGCGTGCGGATCAACGGAGAGTTGCTGCCACTGGATGAAACGCCGGTGCTGGACAAACGGAAGAATCACACGATTGAAGTGGTAATTGACAGGCTGCTGGTGAAACAAGGAGTGGCTTCCCGGCTGGAGCAGTCGATTGCGACGGCGTTGCGGCTGGCGCAAGGATTAGTGACCGTGGCGGTGGTGGGCGGGAAGGAATATGTTTTTTCGGAAAAACTGGCTTGCCCGGATTGCGGATTGTCGGTGCCGCAGCTTGAGCCGAGGTCGTTCAGCTTCAATTCGCCTTATGGGGCTTGCCCGGCATGCAACGGGCTGGGTTCGAAGTACGATTTTGATCCGGCCAAGGTGATTGCGGATTGGACGCGGCCGCTGTTTGACGGAGGACTCGGGCCGGGGTCGGGATCCGCGATCCTGAAGCGAACGCTAGAGCTTGGCGCTTACGCGCATGGATTTCACCTGGATACGCCATTCGAGAAATATCCGGCGAAGGTGCAGAACCTGCTGCTGTATGGATATCCGAACGGAGACACGAAGCGGGGAACGGGCGGGCGTTCCGGCGCGAGCGAAAAAGGATTCAGGTTCCAGGGAATCCTGAAATTTCTGGAGCGGAATTTCGAGGAGTCGAACTCCGACTCTTATCGCGAGTGGATGACGCAGTATATGTCGGCGACGCTTTGCAGCGCTTGCCACGGAAAGAGGTTGCGGCCGGAATCGCTGGCGGTGAAGCTGGCCGGTTGGTCGATCGCGGATTTCACGGCGCTGGCAATCAGCGATGCGCGGCCGGCGGTGGACAAAATCCTGAGGGAATTGACGCCACGGCAGAAGGAAGTTGCGGGAAGGCCGCTGGGCGAAATTGGCGAACGACTCGATTTCCTGCTGGCGGTGGGGCTGGGGTATTTGAGCCTGGATCGCTCGGCGGCGACGCTTTCAGGCGGTGAAGCGCAGCGGATACGGCTGGCGACGCAGATCGGATCGCGTTTGCGCGGTGTTCTGTATGTGCTGGACGAGCCGTCGATTGGTTTGCATGCGCGGGACAATGACCGGCTGTTACATTCGCTGGAGCAGTTGCGCAACCTTGGCAACACCGTTCTGGTGGTGGAGCACGATGAGGAGACCATCCGCCGGGCGGATTTTGTGGTGGACCTGGGGCCCGGGGCGGGGAATGCCGGCGGCTACCTGGTTGCTCAGGGGAAGCCAGCGGAGATTGAGGCTTCGGCGGAGTCGCTGACGGGGCAGTATCTTTCGGGAGTGGCGCAGATACCCGTGCCGGCGAAGCGGCGCAGCCCGAATGGAAAAGCGATTCAGATTCTGGGCGCGCGCGCAAATAATTTGAAGGATGTGGATGTTTCGGTGCCTTTGGGACTGCTTACGGTGGTTACCGGAGTTTCGGGCTCGGGCAAATCCACGCTGGTGAACGACATTCTTTACCGTGTGCTGGCGCAGAAGTTGTACCGGTCAATGGAACAACCCGGAGCGCACCGGATGCTGCTGGGCGTGGAGCACATTGACAAGGTGATTGAGATTGACCAGGCACCGATTGGGCGGACGCCGCGGTCGAATCCCGCGACGTATACCGGCGTGTTCGCGCCGATTCGCGAATTGTTTGCGATGCTGCCAGAGTCGAGGGAGCGCGGTTACAAGCCGGGGCGGTTCAGCTTCAACGTGAAGGGCGGGCGGTGCGAGGCGTGCCAGGGAGAGGGGTTGCGCCGCATTGAGATGAATTTTCTTCCGGATGTGTATGTGACCTGCGAGGTTTGCCGCGGGAAGCGATATAACGCGGAGACGCTGGCGGTGCGATACAAGGGGCAAAGCATTAATGATGTGCTGAACCTGCCGGCGAGCGATGCGCTGAAGCTTCTCGAGAATATCCCGCAAATTCAGCAGAAGCTGGCGACGATTGTGGAAGTGGGGCTTGGATACGTCCAACTGGGACAATCGGCAACGACGCTATCGGGCGGGGAGGCGCAACGGATCAAGCTGGCGCGGGAACTTTCGAAAAGGCAGACGGGCAGGACGATGTACATCCTGGACGAGCCGACGACGGGATTGCACTTCGACGATGTGCGGAAATTGCTGGATGTGCTGCAACGGCTGGTGGATCTAGGCAACACCGTGCTGATCATCGAGCACAATCTGGATGTGATCAAACAGGCGGATTGGATCATTGACCTGGGGCCGGAAGGCGGAGCGGGCGGCGGACGCATTGTGGCCCAAGGGACGCCGGAGTTGGTGGCAAAGACTAAAAAATCTTATACAGGGCAGGCTTTGGCGAGGCATCTGGGAATGAATGGTCAAGGCACTTTTTCGGGCGGTGGAGCTCAGAAGGCGTCGTGAGAGACAGGGGAGCGTTGCGAGTTGCCGCCTTTCGCTTGCGCGGTGTGACGGTTCCCCGTAAAGTGATGAGATTCGAATGAGCATTTACGAAACTCAACCCGTGACGCTTGGTGGCGTGCAGACTTATCCGATTGCGGGGCGCCGGAGCAAAGTGAGCGTCAGGGATTTTGCGCGGCCGGCGGGCAAGAATCCTTCATTGAGGAAGTTCCTGGATGCGCTGCCGGAAATTCTGGCCGGGAATGATTTGCGAGAAGTGTTGGCTGCGGTTCACCGGGCCAAGGCACGGAAACGGGCGGTGCTTTGGGGAATTGGAGGCCACGTCATTAAGGTGGGGCTTGGGCCGCTGTTGATTGAGTTGATGCGCGCGGGATTTGTGAGTGGGCTTGCGATGAATGGCGCGGCGCTGATCCATGATTTTGAAATCGCGCTGGCCGGGCAGACATCCGAGGACGTTGATGCTTCTCTGGGCGAAGGAAAATTCGGGATGTCCCAGGAGACCGGCTGGGGGATTAACGAAATCGCGAAACTCGCGCAGCGCATTCGCCTGGGTTACGGAGAAGCAGCGGGGCAATATCTGCACAGCGGGATTCTGGCGACGAAGCATCTGGACGCGAGTGTTCTGGCGGCGGCTTATAAATTGAGAATTCCCGTGACGGTGCACCTCGCGATTGGGACGGATATTCCGCACATGCACCCCGCGGCCGACGGAGCGGCCCTTGGCGCCGCGAGTTTCACCGATTTTCGGCTGTTCTGCGCGCTGGTGCAGGGAATGGACGGGGGAGGCGTGTTCCTGAACTGGGGATCGGCGGTGATCCTGCCGGAGGTGTTTTTGAAGGCGGTGTCTGTGGCACGAAACGTGGGCTTGCGGCTGCAGCCGATTACAACGGCAAATTTCGATTTTATCCAGCATTACCGGCCGCTGCAGAATGTGGTGAAGCGCCCGACGGCGGCGACCGGGAAGAAGGCCGGGGAAAGTTCAAGAGGATTTGCGATCACGGGGCATCACGAATTGCTGCTGCCCCTGGTGGCGGCGGCGCTGGCATCCGGTTGGCCGTCTGGAGCGAGGCGAGCAAGATCATGAGCCTGCACGACGAGAAGCCGCCCACGCCGGAAGGGTCCGCATCTGAAACAGATAACCCGAATTCGCCGGTAATGCCAGAAGCAAGTTCCACTGAGCCGCTGCCGAAATGGGGAAGCGAGGGGACTGGCCCCTCCGCGGCGATGGAGACGGTCCCGTATCCTCCACGAAAAACGTACCCGGAAGATTTGCAGATCAGTTGGTCATGGCCGCATCTGATCCTTTTTGTGGTGTTTGGGTTTGGCAGTCTGGTCCTTATTCAAGGGGTGCTTGCGGTGATTTACGCGCCGCGGCAGAGGTTGGACACAAAGCAATTGGAAGAATATCTGATCTCCAAGCCACAGTTTGCGATCGGCAGCATGCTGATCTGGTATGCGACCATATTTTTCTTTCTTTATGTGACCTTGTCTGTGCTGCGCGGACATTCTTTCTGGCGCACGCTGGGGTGGCGGAAGATCCTTCCCGCTTACCGGGGTATGCCGAGAAATCCGCTGGCGTATTTTTTTGCAGGATGCGGATTGTCCCTGTTTGTAGCGCTTTTGACGGCGAGCATGAAGGCGCCGGAAAACACACCGATGGAGGAGTTGTTCAAGTACCCGCAGACGGCGATGATGTTTGTGGCCATGGCGGTGTTTGTCGCGCCGCTGGTGGAGGAGACGCTTTTCCGCGGATATCTTTACCCGATGTTCGCGCGCTCGTTCGGAGTGGCGCCGGCGATCTTGCTGACGGGCGTGCTATTTGGATTGATGCATGGGGTTCAGCTAGGTTGGACGTGGGGCCTGGTGGCGATGCTGACGATGGTGGGAATCGTTTTTACGCTGGTGCGAGCGCGGACAGGAACTGTGTACGCGAGTTTTCTGATGCATTTGGGGTACAACTTGCTGATTTCGGTCGCCGCCGGTTTAAGTACGCACTGGTTTACGAGAATGCCCACCGGCAAGTAGCGAATTCGCTTCCGAGCCCACATTCGCTAAAATAAAGAGAGAGGATAAGCGAAGAAATGTACGTTGCCCAACCGATTGAATGGACGGAGCGCGGGGTGGTGATGCTGGACCAGCGCAAACTGCCAGCCGAAGAGATCAGCTACACGTATACCGATTATCGTGAAGTTGCGAAGGCGATACGAGAGATGGTGATTCGCGGAGCGCCGGCGATTGGCGTGGCCGCGGCGATGGGCGTGGCGCTTGGGGTGCAGAAATCAGCCGCTAAAACGATTGAAGAGCTTAAGGGCGAATTCACGGTGATTTGCGAAACGCTGGCGAAGACGCGGCCGACGGCGGTGGATTTGTTCTGGGCGTTAGAGCGGATGAAGGCGCGATTTGCGGAACTGTCACGCTCTCACCTGGATCTCGCCGGAATCCGGCAGGCGATGATCAAGGAGGCGCAAGAGGTTCACGCCGAAAAGAAAGCTACGGACGAAGCCATTGGGCGGTTCGGCGCCGAATTCATGCCGAAGGAAGGGCAAGTGATGACGCAGTGCAACGCTGGCGCGCTGGCGACGGGCGGCATCGGGACGGCGCTGGGAGTGATTCGCGTTGCGTATCAGCAGGGGCGAAAATTGCATGTGCTGGTGCCGGAGACACGGCCGTATCTGCAGGGAGCGCGGCTGACGGCGTGGGAGTTGCACCGCGGCGGAATTCCTCTGACGGTGATTACGGACAACATGGTGGGCCACTTCCTGAAGACCGGGAAAGTGGGAGCGATTGTTACCGGCGCGGACCGCATCGCGGCGAATGGAGATACCGCGAACAAGATCGGGACGTACCAGATGGCGGTGCTGGCAAAAGAGAACAACGTGCCTTTCTATATTGCGGCGCCGATTTCCACGTTTGATCTGTCGATTGCGACTGGCGAGCAAATTCCAATTGAGGAACGCAGCGCGGCGGAAGTGACGCACATCCAGGGCGTGCGCATTGCACCGGCGGATGTGGCGGCAGCGCATCCCGCGTTTGATGTGACGCCGCATCGCTATATTGCGGCCATTTTTACGGAGCGCGGCGTTGCGAAGGCGCCGTACACCGAATCGTTAGAGAAACTGGCCGGAGCGGTGCCGGCTAAAGCGGCGAGTTAGCTCGGGGATACGGAAACTCTATTTGTAGAGAAGGGCTTCTAAGGAAAGAGTATCCTCAGGGGCTAAAGCCCTATCCTTTAGACCTCCAGATGTCGGAGCTAAAGCTCCGACCCCCTGAAAGCCACTTATGAGACGGCGGCTAGTGGGGCAGGGCTTTCTGGAGCTTTTCCACCATTTCGCGGACCTGGGGCGCCATGGCTCCCTGCGGTTCGATTCGAAGATATTCCTGGTATTCGTGGAGGGCGCCCGCGGCGTCGCGCTGTTTCAGCCTGATGTTGGCGAGGAGCACGTGCGCGGCCGCGAGATCGGGGACCGCTTTCACGGTATCCACGGCAAAGGGTGCGGCGTCCTGCCAGCGACCCAGGGCCCAATAGGTTTTTGCCAGTTCGTATTTGCCGACAGTCGCGTCGGGAGTCAACTCGAGACCCTTTTTCAGAGCTTCCTCTGCTCCAGCGTAGTTTTTGGTCTGGTTGCGAAGAGCACCCAGATCGAAGTACGACGGGGCAAGATCAGGCTGCAGAGCGATGCTCTTTTTGAGGGCAGTTTCCGCTTCCGGCCATTGCTGATTCTGGAGGAATGCATTCCCTAGCATTCGATAGGCCTGCGGATACGCTTCATAGAGTTTGATGGCTTTCTGGAAGTGCTTCACGCTTTCATCGGTATTCCTGGCGCGCAAGGCGTCTTCGCCCTTGTTGAATTCCAGGCGAGCGGGCTCGGGAATGGCCAAATCTTTCACGGATACAGAGTCAGCGGGATCTGCCGGTGGCACGGAGAGTTCGGGTTTTGGTTCGTTCTTGAGAGGAATGAGATTCAGGGTTACGTAAGCCATCGGATTCGCAATCAACTCCACACGGGCAGAAACTTCCTTGTAGTTGCCCTCGGCGATGCGGACGATGAATACCCCGCTCGTGGACTGGCGGAATTGGCACTTGCCACCGTCAACGGTGTCCAAGTCAGCTTCGGCGCCGCCCTCGGCGGATTCCAACCGGACATGAATTCCCCGCGGTCCGGGCCTTCCGTCAGCGTACCTGACCTGCACGTCAATAATCCCACCCGCCGGGTGCGCTCCCCCCGTGCCGGGCCTTTGTGCCTGGAGGGAAGAAGCTAGAAGGCAAAAAAGGAGCAGAGAGAGGAAGAAGCGGGATGAGGTCCGGAACATGGGATACCTCCAAAGTCTCGCGTAGAGCCAGGGAGAAAAAGGGAGCGGAGTTTCCGCTTTCGCAGAACTCCATGATTATACGCAATGAGAGAAAACAGGTCGCCAAAAAAAAGAGGGCGCCCGCCGCGGCGGGCGCCCTCTCGGTTAAAGGTTAAGTTAGAAGGTGAGCAAGACCGAGAGCCGTGAGCTGAACGGATCCACAAAGCCCTGGTTGACGAAGTTGGTTACGGGCTTCTGGAAATCGCCGTTCGGGAGACCGAAGCCCAAGTCACCGAATTGCTGTACGGTGGTCTGGCGGGTGGAATCGACGATATTAAACACGTCAAACGCCACCTTGAGCTGCATGCGCTCGCTTAGCTTGAACGGATACTCGAGGTGCGCATCCACGCTGCCGGTGACCGGCGAACGACCCAGGTTGCCGCGGCCGAAGAGCGGCACTTCACCCGGGTTCTGGTACGCCTGCTGTGCGTACAGCGAGGTTAGCGGATTGCCGGAAAGCACGCTCAAGCCTCCACCGATCACGAAGCCCTTGAGCTTGCCATTGGGCACGACGAAGGTGGAATGAGCGTTGAAGGTATGCTTGCGGTCGGTGCTCAGGGCGCCGATGCTCTGCTGGTTAGCGAGAAGGCCGAGTCCACCCTCCGTGAAGTCGAAGAGGGAGCTGATGCCGGGGTCGGCTTGACCGTTGTCATTGCGGAAGGCGCCTTCGTAGTTCCCTTTCAACTGGGCGACGCGGTAGTTAATGCTGAGCGCCCAGTTGTGCGTGAAGGCCTTGCGGACTTCGAATTCGACCGCTTCGTATTCACGCTTGGGGTCCTTGTAGGTGTCGGGCTTGCCGTCGGGGTAGAACTCACCACCGAACGCCGCGCAAGTACCGGCCTTGGCATCCGTTGAGTTGGTGCAGTCCGGCAGGAGGACGAATTGTGGATTTGTCCGGTCGGCAGGGGGCTTCGTCGGATCAAATTTGGGGTTGGGCATCGACCACGTCGAAACGTTCGTCCCTGGGAAGCAAGCGCTTCCGGTCGCGGGACCCCCGTTCGCGGCATTGAAGCCGTTAAACTGATTCAGGGCAACGTAGGGAGTCGCGAAATTGTTGCCGTCAATGCAAGCGGCTGGAAAGCCCAGGGCCACCAACGCCGCCGCGTTCGCTGCCGTCGGACTAGCGTTGTTTGCGTCGATTGCTGCTTCGAAGCCGGAGGGGTTAGGAACCACACTGAACAGGGTTTCGTTCGGATTGACGAAGATGTCCTGCTTCGCGTTGGGGTTGCCGATGAAGTAGTTCAGGCCACCGCCATTGGCAGCGAGAGCATTGAACTGTTCCACTGAGATGCCACCCTGGTCTTCGATGACGCGCTTCAGGCGACGGTCAATGTAGCGGACGCTGGCAACGACGCCGCCCTTGAACTCACGGTCATAGCCGACGAGGAATTCGTCGGTAAATTCTATGCGAGTTCCGGGAGCAAAGGGTTCGCCACCTGTGATCAAGGCGCCGGAGGCGATGGGGATGCCGCCCGTTGCCTGGTTGAGGAGATGTCCGGAGTCTCCAACGAATTGCGTGCTGCCAAGGGAATTCGTCGTAACGCAGGTCGCATTGGTTACACCGGTAACGGTGCAAGGAGCATTTGCAGGTGCCCAGTACGAGTTCTGGAAGTCTTCCTCATTGCTGAGCGCGCGCAGAGCAGCGTCCAGAGGGAGGATGTAAGCGTAGCGACCAAAGTTGGCATAGATCTTCTGTTTGCGATTGCCCTGCGGGTCGACGGTGATGCCTACCCGAGGAGACCACATGTCCGAGAAGGTTCGCTCAACCTGGTTGCCAGTGAGGCGCTGCTGTTCCCAGCGGACGCCAACGTTAAGGGTGACATACTTGCTTATCTGCCAAGCATCATTAATGTAGGCGGCATGGTATTTACCGGTGCTCTTGGTAACACCGCCGTCAAACCGGCCGCGCACCTGTTGCAGGACAACCTGCTGAGGAGTTGCGTAGCCCGGAACGGTCATGTACGGGCAGAGGGTGCATTCGCCCGTTGGCAGGCCAGACACATTGGATGCAAGCGCGAGGACGAAAGCAGAATCCGTCGACTGCCCAGCGACGTTGGACCCGTAGCCCGGGCTTCCACCCGTTGCGTTGACTGTGGGAATCACGTACTTCGGGCCAGAATAGAAAGTGTGGTCGTCGTAGTGGGGATACTGCCACGTATAGCCCATGTTGATGGCATGAGTTCCGGCGAAGTGCACCGTTTTTGTCAAGTCACCTTGGACACCTTTGGTACTGGCCTCGTAGGGTTCGAGTACAGAAATTCCTTGGGCAGTAAAAGAGCCGCGCTGGCCAGGAAGCCCGGCAATCTGGGTGTCATCAACGATATTGTAAACGTTGGTTGCCGGGGTTTCGGTGAAGTGATTCCAGCTCCAGGTGAAGGCAGCGTCAACCAACAGGGAGGATCCGAACGCGCCGTCGTAACGAGTCGCCCAGTTCCGCGTGCCATAGTCCCACTTGGAGTTCGCCGAGGCGTTGTCGATGTTCAGCGTGCTGAAGGCGGTGGGGTTGGTGTGCGAGGGGTCGCCCGAAACGCTGGATTCGACGGTGTGGGAGTTGTTGATCTTGAAGGTCAGCTTGCCCGCATAGTCATAGCGTGTGGTATCCCGGTCGATCAAAGGGTTAGTCTTAAAAAGACCCGAATTGAGAGCGGGCTGATAGTAAGCATGGTTCCAAGAGGGATTGAAAGTACCAAAGAAGAAGAGGCGATCCCGCAGTCCGTGGACGGGAACGTAGCCGCCCAATTCGAAGTCGCCCTCACGGTTGGCATTCTCTAGGCGACTACCTACGAGGTTCAGCGTAGAGAACTTGGGGTCGTCCGCGTTCTGGTAAGTGTCCTGCATCCCGCGAGCGTTGAAGTATGCTCCGATGGTGCCAAAGAACTTGGTGCCGCCGGACTTGGTCACCAACTGGACGATGCCGCCGCTGACCTTTCCGTACTGAGGCTCAAAGCCGCCCGTCTTGATTTGGACTTCCTTGACGAAGGAAAGGTTGATGCCGGTTCCGAGAGGACCGTATACGCGGGACCAGACGCCGATTCCGCCGAAGGCGGGATCGTTGATGGAGACGCCGTCCGCAACGTACAGATTTTCCAGACCGGAGGAGCCAGAGATGGAAGGATTCTCCGAGCCCGTCCCGATGCCCGAGGTTACGCCAGGCGCAAGATAAAACAGGCTGCTTACACCGCGACCCAGCGGAATCTTGGAATAGAAGCTATCGGAGAATTCGGAGTTTACTGAGACGCTGCTCGTGTCCACGGTAACCGTGGCTGCGCTAACCTCAACGGTTTGCGTCACTTCACCGGTTTCCAAGACCACTTCGACGCTGGTCGTCTTGTTAATCAAAACTTCGGTGGCTGCGACGCTGGCGACCTTAAAGCCCGCCTTTTGAACCCTGACCTGGTAGAATCCAGGAATCAGGGTAGAGAACAAGAAGGTTCCCTGATCGTTGGTGGTTTGCGACAAGTTTCCAATGGGTCCGGTGACGGTGACCTGTGCCCCCGGAACGGTTGCTTTCGATGCGTCAAGGACGACGCCGCTCAAATTACCGCGCGATGAACTCTGGTCCTGCGCCCATGTCCCCAAGCCCAAACTAAGTGACAAGAGGCAGGCTGCGAGCAGATAAAACCACTTCGCTCTATTCAAAGTGATACTCCTTTCAATTCCCCCAATGAGGTTGGAACTGCTTCTTGGAACGGAATACGGACAACCAATTGAAACGATGGGGAGCAGAGATGCAATGGGGATGCCAAACACGATTCTGTTTAATGGTAAATAAGTATAATAATATCAGTTACTTACAAAAGAGATGAAGATTGCTTAGGCGGGAAGTCCTAAGGGAATCTACTGAATTATAGGGAGAATACCAAAAATGGAAGGCAGCGCCGTTTTCGGCGGAAATGAGGGCGAATGACCGACAATGCTTCAGTTCACGACGGCTAGCGTTTTGCTTTTCTGGAGGGCAGCAGACGCTTTCGCGGAGTCGCCCATCTGGGTGTAGTAATCCGCCAAGGCCACGAACATGGCCGGATCACCCGCGTGAGCCTCGGAGCCGTGCTGGAGCAAGCGGAGGCCCTCGGGCTCATTCCCAAGTTTCCGCAAACTGGTGGCAATGCGGAGCAGGGTATGGGCATCCGCTGCGTCCGTAACTCCGGTGTCCTTATAAAGGGCGGCCACAGCTTTGTAGTCCTGCTGCGCGTAGTAGGCCTCGACGAGGTGAGCACGGGCAAGTTCATCGGAATGGTCGAGGGCCAGGGCACGCCGTAGCCAGGGGCGTCCCTCGGCATTCAACCCCTGCTCCATGTAACAAAGACCACGGTTCCGATCAAAAACGCCTTTTTCCATATCGTCGCGAATGGTGGAGTCGATGACGATCCATGGAGCGGGCGGAAGTCCTGCTGGATCGACGGCCTTAAAATTCAATTTGGCAAAACGGGGGACCGCAGCACCCGGGGCAATTACCGCAACGGTCAGGATGTAATTCCCTTGGTTCCCGTCGAGGGCAAGTTTTTTGCCGCTTACCAACGAGCCGCCGGGATCGAATTGCTTGAGAGAGGCCGAATCTTTGATCGCCTTGGCGCTCCCGGGCACCGAAGGTTGACCGATTCCATATTCAATTTGAAGGTTCTCGTCTTGCCCAAGAACAGGGTTTTTGGGAGAGGTCCAGACCTGGTAGGCCACCTGAAAACTTTGCTGGGTGCTCAAGTAAAGATTGGAGGTCGAAAGCGGAACGAAGTGAACGCCTGCCAAAGTGAAAGGCAGGACGGGAGCAGCGATCGGGTCGACTTCTTCGGCGGAGGCAAACGGGAGAATTCCTGGAACCTGGAATTGTGTGGCATCAACTTTGGGGATGGCGATCTCGCGCTCGGTTCGATAGGAAACGTTCTTATTCCAGTCTGTAAACTGAAATGCAAGGCGATAATTTCCGGAAGGAAGTGGCAGCATGCCTTCGTAGGCAAAGACTTTATCCTTAATGTCCTGGTAGCGATTCTTGTCGAAGGTATCGTGCAGATCTTTTTGCGAGACGAAAATCAGTTTATTGGTGTCGCGATCGAAAACTTGCACGCGAACCTGCAACGAATACATCAAGCGATCGTCCTTGGTTGGGGCGACGCTCAAGTCACTGGGCGACTTGAGGCCCAGGGAAAAATCGAGTCTGGAGATGCCGTGGTCATCACGAACGGGGAAGAGGATGATGTCCAGGTTGTGCCCCTGAAGAATCATGCTGGTACTGACCTGTTCGCGGTTCATCCACTTGCGACGAATGTCGTCTCGGTAAGCGGGCTGTTCCGAGAGGCCCTTAAGCATCATGATCATGACGTCGGAAGTTAGGCTGGGGCGAGGGTTCGAAAGATCCACGGGTTCGCCCGGAATTAAACTCAAGGAGATCCTTGCGACTTCGAAGCCTACGGAATCCTCAATCATCTTGAGGCCGGCCGCCGGACTGTTAATGGCCTCCACGCCGGTGGTTAATTTGTCGGGGCCGTCCAGGTAGGGGCTGTAATAGCGGTAGTCGTTTGCGCCATCTTTATCATAAAACATCACGTAAAAGGCGTTGGGAAGAATAGGGGTGACATTTGCGTAGAACCAGATTTCGAAGGCTCGCAGGTTGGCGGCGTTGCGGTGGATATCCTTCTGCTGCGGCGCGCCGAGGGTAATGTAGGTGCGGCCGCGGTCGGTGCGCCATCCGTCCGTTCCGGAGCCAACGCCAAATCGCGAGTCTGCAAAGGCGATGCGTTTGTAAATTTCTTCTTTGTAGGTGTTGACCTCGGAACCCGGAACGGGATTGCGGACTTCCCAGAAATCCTTGATAAATTTGTCTCTCGTATCGTCCGTGGCGAGCGCGAGAAACCGGGTGCGCTCATCCTTGGTGATGATGTAGACGACATCGTGCTCCAGCCATTCGCGGTAGGTCTTCGCCAGCTTTTCTTTTTTCTGGGCGGAAAGTGCGGGTGAAAACGAAAGCAGGGCGAACAGCAGAATTGTGGCGTGCTTCCGCCAGCGGCTCACTTGGGTGGTTTGCAGGTTTTTCATTTTCATCGAGGATACCTTATTTTTGGACGTCTGTGGCGTCCCAAACGTTGCATCAGCTGGAATGTCGGATGCGTTCGGCCAGGGCGCGACTGCGCTGGCGGGCGATTTCGACGAAGCGGGAATCGCCGGCGATCTGGTCGAGGAGCGGCAAGGCGCGCTCGGGTTCCGGGAGCACACCTTTGCTCAGGTCATTTTCAAATTGCAAAAGGGCGTCGTTGACGCCGAGGCGGTCGTATTTGATGCGGCGCTGCAGGAGTTCGATGAGTTCCTGCTGGCGCGCGAGGCCTTCGCAAATCTGCAGGAGTTGCGTGGCAGCGTTGTTCAGCGTGTAGTTGAATTTGACCTGGTTTGTCTCCCCAGCCGCGTCCCAGCGAAAGGTTTTCTCACCCAGATTTGCGATCTTTCGATGGACGTCGAGATCCATCCCCCTGAAATGGTGGAGTTCGGCAATAAGCTGGAAAATTTTGCTTCGTAGCGCAGGGCCAACCTCAAACGGAGAAACGCCGGCGTCTTCGTCTAACTGGCGAATTTCATACGTGGCAGCGGTTGAGTCTTCCTGGATGCGAATTTCGATGAATTCCGGAACGCTGGATTTAAAAACGCGGCGATAGGTAAACCAGTTGCCGGAAGGGCTGGCAGCCGAGGCGCCGGAAAAATACGCGCCACACAAGAGGAGAAGGCAGAGACGGCGAGAAAAAACGTTCATCGGGTTGGTTGCAGGCCAGAAATTCGTGGGGTGGATTGCCGGCGGGAAGCAGCGGTCGCCATGACTCTTTGCGGGGTCGCGGGGCCGGGGTTACCAGAAAGTCCGAAGCGCCGTGCGAATTGTTCACCCTGAATATGGCAGAGTGCGACGGCGAGAGCGTCGGCGGCGTCTGAAGGCTCGGGCGTTTCCTCCATTTTCAAAAGGGCGCGCACCATCAATTGCATTTGCTTTTTGTCGGCGTGGCCGTAGCCCGCCACACAGGCTTTCACTTCGCGCGGGGAATAGGAGCGCACTTCAACGCCATGTTGTTCGGCGGCCAGCAGCACGACGCCGCGCACTTCGGCGAGACGCAGGGCGGTACGCATATTCAACGCAGTGAACACCGATTCCACGGCCAAGGCATTGGGGTGAAACTCTTCGATTAATTGGCAGAGCAACGCGTGGACATCATGGAGACAGGCGCCGGCGGATGATTTTTGCCGCTTAGAAGGAATGCGAAGGGCTCCATAGTGCAATACCCGAAACTTGCGCCCGTCTGTTTCGATAATGCCGTAGCCCGTGGGGCCCGATGTGGCCGGGTCGACGCCCAGGATGCGGCGAAGGCTTGGAGTTCCGGCATCGTTGGGGTGAGCGGTCATCCCCGATAGTCTACGGCAAGGAATCACGCACTCCAAATCATAATGCGCGGGTGTTCCCGTCAAAAAAAAGGGCGTTGCGGGTGCTACCGGACGGCCTTCTGAAAAAATTGAGATTCGAAAATCAGATCTAGTTTGCGCCGACGGCCGCTTGAATTTCAGACTCGTCGATGTCGAAGTTGGCGTAAACGTGCTGCACGTCGTCGTGCTCTTCGAGAGCTTCCACCAAGCGCAACATCTGGGTGGCCTGCGCGCCAGTCAGCTTGATGTAATTTTGCGGCACCATGCCGATCTCTGCCGATGCTGGAGTGATGCCTGCCTTGGCCAAGGCCTCTTTCACCGCATCGAGGGATTCCGGCGGGGTCACGATGTACCATGCAGAGCCGTCGTCCTTCATATCTTCCGCGCCTGCTTCCAGAACCAGATCGAGCAATTTTTCTTCGGAGGCTGCTTCCTTTGGAATGGTGATCTCGCCCTTGCGATGGAACATCCAGCCCACCGCGCCGGCTTCGGCCATGTTTCCGCCGTTTTTCGTCATCAAATGGCGAAACTCGCCTACGATGCGGTTGCGATTCGTGGTGACTACCTGAATCAGCAAGCCCACGCCGCCGGGTCCGTAGCCCTCGAACATGGCTTCTTCGTACTGCTCGCCTTCGAGCTGCCCGGTGCCGCGAAGGATGGCGCGCTCGATGTTGTCGTTCGGCATGTTTTCGTTCTTGGCCGCCAGGATAGCCGTGCGCAATCGGGGGTTGGAGTTCGGATCACCGCCGCCGATGCGTGCGGCGATGGTGATTTCTCGAATGATTCGGGTGAAAGCGCGGCCCCGCTTGGCATCGGTGGCCGCTTTCTTGTGCTTGATTGTTGCCCATTTTGAATGGCCAGACATGACAAATCCTCTTTATCGCTTGCGACCGCCGGGCGGTCAGCTGAATTTGGATTAATGGCCCCGCCACTGCCAAGGAATGGTCGCGTTGCTCATTCTACATGCATTGCGGGGTCGCCCTGTGCGGAGACCGACAATGAACCGCGAATAGTCCAACCCAAACGCGAGCCATACTTTTCCGGAACCCCTGGATTTTAGCACACTTAAGAAATCACGGGAATGGCGAGGGATGACGGCGGCTAGGTGCGCGGCTCTGGGGTCGGTCGGGTACGAGAAACGGCGCGTCCCACGGCTTCCAACGTGGCCGAGATATATTCCCGGGGCGACCAGGTTTTCATTCGTTCTCCGGCGGCCTCGCGGAGCCTTGCCAGTTGCTGCGGGTCCGAGAGCGCCCGGCGCAAGAGCGCCGCGAGCGCAGCCACGTCTCTGCATGGATAGATAAAGGACGGGTCGACTGGTGCAATGAGGTCGCTGCCAGCGCCCACCTGGTCGCTGGCAGCAGCCATGCAGCCGCAGAGAATCGCTTCATTGACTACGAGACCAAAGGGTTCGTACTCGGAGGGAAGGACGAGTAGATCGGCGCCCGCGTAGCAGGCGGGGAGTTGCGATTGGTTCATAAATCCCAGGAATCGCACTTTGTCTGAACAGCCGAGACGGGCAACTTCCGATTGCAAGGATTCGCGCAAAGGGCCTTCGCCGGCAAAAACCAGCAGAGAATTCGCGACGTCCGCCTGAGCGAAGGCTTGCAGCAAGTCGAGTGGGCGTTTCCACTGTTGGAGCTTTGCGCAGAAGAGAATCACGGCTGTGTTCGGACTTGCTCCCCAGGAGGCGCGGACGGCTTCACGGTCGACAAGTGCGGATTGCGCAAGCCACCAGTCGTTGTCCACAACGAATGGCACTCGAGTGACACGTTCATCGGAGATTCCCAGCGAACGCATGAGATCGCACGTGCCTGAAGAGGGGGCGAGTACCTGGCTTGCGAGCCGGTACAAAAGCGGCCAGAACATGCGCTTTACGAGACGCTTCCAGTTGCTGGCGTCTCGGGGGTCGAGAGATGTCGCGTCTGTACCGAAAAGAAATGCTGAGCGGGAAAGCTTGCTGGCGAAATAGGTGATCCAGAACGAGGCGCGGATGTAGCCCGTATGACAAATCACAGCGTCGAAATTTCTCTTTCGCACCAGATCCCAGAGGCCGGGATTGTACAAGCCGAAAAAACCTTCAGAGTCGGTGCCTTTGTTGGGGATTTCGACCCAGTTGTAGCCATCGAGCAGAGGAATATCCCATTGGATTTGTGTACCAAATTCCGGATCAACTCCCGCTTGAGCTCCGCGCAACCGGCAATAGGCGGTGCTCACATCCAGTTGCGGGTGCTGCGCCATTCTCCGGAGCAGAGGCGACATATATTGTACGGGGTGCCCGCAAACGATAAGCACTCGATAGCGGCGCTCAGTCACCTTCGACACCTGCAGTCAAGCGGGTGCCACTGGTATTCATCTTGAAGGTGCAGACAGGCAAGAAGTTCCTCGCGAAAAAAGTATACATTGCCAAATTCGAAGTGTCTCCGCAGTCCGGTCGTTGCAACTATTTCTTGCCACAAGTTAACCAGCAAGTGGGGCGAGTGGCTGAAATCCTGATTCATCGTACCCCTTAGTGGTCCGAATCACCTGGAGATTTCACTGGTGGCGATTTGTCCCCGGAGGTTTTGTGGAGATGGGTTTCTTGGATCCATATCATTTCAACAAAATGAACTACCAGCTCGAATTCCTAGGGGAGGAAAATCTGCCCGGTACTCGTTGCTGGGTCTATAGGGTGACGCCCAAAGATCACTCAAAAAGCTGGCACTTTGAGGGAACCATTTGGGTTTTAGCGAAAGACTTAACCATAATCCGGTTTCAGGGAGCATTTCACCCAATGCGCAAGATTCATTGGCGGTTTCTGGCGGAGGACTTCTGGTTTTCATTTGATTCTTGGCGAAAAGAAATCAGGCCCTGCGCTTGGGCGCCGGACTATACGTGTACAGGAGTAGAGGTCACGTGAAGTGCTAGGGAGGAAAGGAGACGGGTGTTTCCATCGTCAATCTCGGATGCAAACTGTCAAAGCCTTGACGAATTTGCCGGCACCGAGTTGGGCAGAGGCCGGGACGACCTCTATTTGAGGTATGTGCGGACAATTTGAATCATGTCCTCGGCTGCTTCGTCGGCCGATTTCGAATTCTTCGGCATGTGATTGAGGATGTGATCCTCCATGAGTTCGCCCATGAGGCTGTTGATCGCGCCTCGGGCTGCAGCAAGACGCCTAAGGATCTCGGAGCATTGTTCATCGCCGTTCAGGCCTTTCAATACAGACTCGAGCTGGCCGATGACTTTTTTAGTTCGGTTTACCAAATCCAATTTTTCTCTTGAAGTGTGCGACATTTTGCTTGACTATCCTACCCGGCTAGGGTATCCAAGTAAAGTGCCTACCCAGTAGGGGTAGGGTAAAAGGAACAACGATAGTATATATGGAAATCAAACCACAAGAACCAGACCCTCCAGGTAGTAGCAACCCCCTGGAAATCTGTGACCGCCGAGCATAGCGCGACGTATTCCTGAACGCCCGCTCGCTCTCGCAGAACACAAAAACACGAGCGAGTGGGAATCCCCGCAGCCGCTGTAAAGATCCCCACCGGACAATTTGATTTTAGCTTCGCGACACCTTTTCCTGCGCGATCAGGACAAGTGTGTCTCGCGGAAGGAGGGGACATGAGCAATATTACGGAAAACTTGGAAAACTCCACGACAGGCTCAAGCCTCTACTGCGTGTGGGTGTCAGCGCACGACGAGGGAGGAGACCGGCTGGTGGCGATTTGGATTGATCCGGCACTGACCGCCTTCAAAGCGCAGATGCAGGAGAACACGTACGAGCACTGGCCGTCAGAACTTGTTGCTCGAACAACTCGTGAACCGATTGAGTCTTGAGGCAGGTGTAACGCGAGTGAGCTGGGAAATTGTCGGGCAGCACGAATAGAAAGGGAGGACACGATTTGGAAAGACATTTGAACAATGACGACATGCATGGCCCGGGATATCGGATGCCGCTTGCCGTTCGCAAGCACTGGTCGCTACTAAGTCGCGAGTAAATCTAGGGAGAGAGTCATGGATCGTGTAAAAGTGAGAATCTTGTTTTTGTTGATTGTAGTTTTTGGCGGTGCTTTCGCCGCGCACGCTGAAGTCGGCGGGAAAATCACGGGTGTCGTAAAGGATCAAACGGGTTCGGTAATACCCGGAGCGACTGTGGTGATCACGAACACGGCGACTGGGATCAAACAAACCACTACCGTTGATCAGGATGGCGTCTTCACATTTCCGGTTTTGTCCATTGGGCAATATCAACTCGATGTAAATGTAGATGGTTTCCAGCCGTACAGGAAGACGGGTCTGGTGATCGATATCAGCAGTGCGCTCGTGTTGGACGTCACGTTGCAAGTGAAAACACAAGACCAGTCGATCGTGGTTATCGAAAACGCCGCCCAAGTGGAAACGACGGACACCCAATTGGGGCAAGTCTTGGGAAGCAAGAAGGTCACGGAGATTCCTCTGAATGGCAGGAGCTATACCGACCTGTTCGCCACACAAGTTGGCGTTACACCACTCACAACCAGCGGCGCAGGGAACAGCACCTCGGGAGGCGGCTTTGGCACGGTTCCGGTCGCAGGGGCCACGAATACCGGACAGTTTTCGATCAACGGGCAACGCGAGGACGCCAATGGGTTTTCCATCAATGGGGCGAGTGTCCAGGAAGGCATCGGGCAGCAGGCCGGAATCATTCCGAACCTCGATTCCATCGCGGAGTTTCGCATCCTCACCAGCAATACCGACGCGGAATATGGAAACTATAGCGGCGGATTGATCAACGTCGTGACCAAGTCTGGGGGGAATACTTTCCATGGCTCGGGTTTTGAGTTCCTGCGCAACACAGATCTGGATGCTAAAAATTACTTTTCCACCCAGCGCTCGGTCTTCCAACAGAATCAATATGGCGGAACCCTGGGCGGGCCCATCAAACACAATAGGCTCTTCTTTTTTGCAGATTATCAAGGACAGCACACCAAGCAAGGCCAAGATACGGGTGTTGTCGCCGTGCCTACCTTGGCCAATCGGACTGGCAACTTTTCCGATTCTCCCACCTTCACTGGCAAAGTGAATGGCCCCTACCTGGCCCAGACCCTTGCAAATCTTTTGGGCTACCAAGTGACATCCGGGGAGCCCTTCTCGATGGTTTTTCCGGGGAATGTGATTCCGCAATCGGCGTTCGGCATTCCTGCGACGAAGTTGCTCCAGTACATCCCCCCTCCTAATCTTGGAACCAACAATTTCGATTCGACCTCCGAAGCGCTGACGATTCACGATGAGAAGGCGGCAGGGCGTATCGATTGGAACACAGACCGATCGGGAAATTTCTCCTTCTACTATTTCTATGACAAATACAATCTCGACAATCCGTATCCCTCTAGCTTCGGCGGTGCAGCGGTGCCCAATCCGAACGGTGGATCCTTCGACGCGACGTCGAGTGGTTTGGATCAGCTCTTCGTTGTCAGCAATACAAAGACGTTTGGCTCGACACTCGTCAATGAAGCACGCCTCAGCGCGACTCGCCTGAACAATAATCTTGGAGTTCCGCAGGGTGGTGTTGGCACCACGCTTGCCCAGCAAGGTATCGCGGCGGGAGGCCAGGGCATCATTCAAGGCGCACCAAAATTTGCAGGCGTGGAGACGCTGTACTTCAACTCGTTCACGACGGGAACGGAGCCGTTCTTCGTAGCCCAGGTCAACAACACGTTTGATGCCAGCGATACCGTTTCCAAGGTCCGAGGCAATCACACCCTCAAGACTGGTTTCGAATACATCTGGTACAAGGTGAAACAAAATCCCGATCTGGTTGCCAATGGAACATTTTCGTTTTTCGGCAGCGGCAACCAGTCCACCGGCAACGGCTTCGCCGATTTTCTGCTCGGCCTTCCCGATTTTTACTCGCAACAGTCTTCCCCGGCATTCTATGAGAGCGCTGCGAATGGCGGCATTTTCGCGCAAGACAGCTGGCGCGTGCGGCCCAATATCACGATTAACTATGGGCTGCGCTGGGATTACATCACCCCTTGGGCCGAGAAGCATCATCAGACCACGACGTTTGTTCAGGGCGTGGAATCGACTACATTCCCAGGCGCGCCACTTGGTTACCTGGTTCCGGGCGATCCCTTGCCAAATGGTTCGCATATCCCCGCGGCGATCGCCCCGTCGCCGCTCGATAATTTCTCGCCCCGCCTCGGCATTGCCTACTCACCAGCTTTTTCGCGTGGGTGGTTGAGCAAACTGACGGGCGGGCCGGGCAAAACCAGCATTCGCGCGGGCGCTGGGCGCTTTTTCACCGCGGTCGAAGGCCTGACCGTCGCCTATCCAACTGGCAATCCACCGTATGGGCTGACCTACACGAGTCCCGAGGCGCCGGTGATGGCCACGCCGTTTGTCGGAGCGCTGACCGGCACGAACTACATCCAGCAATTCCCGGTGAACGTCCCCCCGTACAACGTGTCGCCCACAAATCCTGATCCGAATGTGGATTGGTCACGCTACACGCCAATCAGCGGAGCGGGCAGTGTGTATTACAAGAACAAGACGCCGTACACCATGTCGACGAACTTGACCATTGAGCGGCAACTTGGATCGAACATGCTGCTGAGCATCGGCTACATCGGTTCTCTCAGCCGCCATCTGCTGGCGGTTCACTCGGTAAGTCCTGGAAACCCGGCGCTGTGTCTTAGTTTGAGCCAACCGCAAGACGTAATGGCGGGAACTCCGACGTGCGGTCCATTTGGCGAGAACACTGTGTACACGAGGGCCAACGGGATGATTGTCAATGGAACACGCTTTCCATATCCAAACACAATCGGCACGGATGCGGTTTACCAGAATATGGGCAACGCTAACTACAACAGCCTGCAAACGTCCCTCAAGCGGACTGCGGGGCGATTCACTTTCTTGGCGAGCTATACTTATGGCAAGTCGATGGACTGGGCCTCCAGCATTCAGGAACAGGTCAATCCGTTCGATTTTCGCAAGGAATACGCAATCTCCGCGTTCGACCTCAAACACAATTTTGTCTTCAGCTACAACTATGAGCTGCCTATCGACAAATTGTTCCGCGCATCGAACCGCCTCACACAGGGCTGGGCAATTTCCGGCATCACCCGCTATGCCACAGGATTGCCAGTCACGTTTCAGAGCTTCGGAGACAATGCGCTGGTTCAAGTCCAGAACAATGGCGTCAATAGCGTCAGTATCGATCTTCCGGATTACAATCCGAGCTTGGGTCCCTTGGATATCAACCGAAATCCCCGCAACAATCCTCTGGCCTTTAACACCAAACTCTTCAGCCCGAATCCGCTAGGCACGTTTGGCACTTCTTCCCGCCGTTTCTTTTACGGACCCGGTATAGACAATTACGACATGGCTCTGCGCAAGATCACCAGAGTCACGGAATCCGCCTCACTGGAATTCCGCTTCGAGACCTTCAATACCTTCAACCATGCCCAGTTCGATGGGGCGAACTCGGTGGACGGAAACATCAATGATTCCACCTTCGGGCAAATCCTGAAGTCACAACCAGGTCGCGTCTCTCAGGTGGCCCTAAAACTGAACTTCTAGGGAAGCGAACGAGTGAGGCTTCGGTAAAGCCGGGGCCTTTCTTCCGCTGGTTAGCCTAAGGTTTCTTGGGCAGCGAGCTCCCTTGGGCGGCACTCCTTGCTGAGGCTGCTCGATTTGTGGCTAAGAATAAACCGGAAAGGCCAGGGAGTGGAAAATACAACTAAAGACAAGACCAAGCTTCTCCTGCGTGCCCGGCGAATTCGAGGGCAGGTCGAGGTTATAGAACGTGCATTTACTTGCGAGCAGGAATTTGAAAACGTTTTGAATCTCGTCGCAGCATGTCGCGGTGCTTTTAGCAGTTTAATGGTTGAAATGTGGGGAGATCACTTTCGTTCGGTTTCGATGTTCTGCAACGGTGAAAAACGTTCACTGCAGACGAGGGCTGTCCGGGAATTTATAGACGTAATTCGCCCGTATCTGAAGCAGGAAGGCTTCTCGGCAAAAACCACCAGCGATGTCAGTCTTACCTGGGGGAGTTGGACGCCATAGATTATGTGTCGCTTTAGGAAATTTGCGACGTCGCCTTGCCTGACTCCCTCGAATCGGAACAGCCCTCGAAAACACCGGTTCACAACTCCAGACCTCTACCTTATTCTGGCAATTCGGTCGTCGCAGTGTTTGGCCAGTAATTCAAAGGTATAATACGCATGTATTTACTAAGTCGCATGCTTTTGCCCGTTTCCCGGAGTCTTGTGCGTCCTGCCTCGATACCCGCGCGAAGACGAGGGTCGTGTCCGAATGATGGCACGGTTTGGCGAGAGGAACCGTCCTAGGTCCTGTTGTTTGGATTCAATTACTTACGATGGATGCGTCACTCGCGTTCGAGCTGAAAACGCCTTGTACGGGCACAACTGTTTCCCAACTGTGCTTCAACAAAGATTGTCTATGGCCCGGCTCTGATAGGGACATTAATCCGTTCGGGGGTTCAGGACAAAGCCGAACCCAGAGCCGACGATCCATCAAATCATTTTTCGCGCCGGTTGTAAGCATTTTTATAACGTACAAAACTCTATTGTCGCGAGACTTGCAACTTGGCGTTAGTCACTATAATGTTAGCGTGACTATCGAAATGTAGGCCGCGCCACTGGCGGAACATCATTGCGGAGGAAACGTATTATGCGCCGTGTAAAGACCGCCGGGAGACGGTCAGCAGTGCCTGTGAGCGTCACCGACAGCGAGGGTGCGAAAAAACGGCGCGAGCATCCAACCTCTGGAAAGGAACCAATATCCGGTCTTCGCGAACGTAAGAAAGCGCGCCTTCGTCAGCAGATCGTCGAAACGGCATTGCATCTTTTTCGTCAACGCGGCTATGAAAACACACGCATCGACGACATTGTTCATACCCTGGAAATCAGCCAGCCTACATTCTTCCGTTATTTTCCCAGCAAAGACGCGGTATTGCGCGAAGTGGGACGCCGTGCGTTTGCCCGCCAGGCCGAAAGCCTGAAGGCCGAACTGTCCATCAAGGCGACGACGGGACAACGCTTGCGCCGATTTTACGAAACTTTGGGAAATGTGACCGAGGTGGGGCGACCGCTTTGGCAGGCCGTAATTCTGGCCGGCGCGATGGACCCAGTTCGCTCGCCAGAATTGAGAGGGGCGGAAGCCGCAACGGTCAGCCTGCTGCGTGAGATCATTGCTGAAGGTCAAAAGAACGGGGAGATCACCTGCGATTTTCCGGTCGTTCACCTTGCCGAATTCATGGAAGGACTTTTCAATACTGTCGTGCGTCAATGGGCCGTGGATCTCACCGGACCTCACAAACTCACCGAGCGGGTGAGAAATGCGGTCGAGTTCTTCTTGCGTGGGGCCAAACCCTAACGAGAAATTCAATCTTTCTCGGAGGCGTTGAATTCCTCGATCCATCCGGTGAGATCTGAATCAGGCATCCCAACTTTTTCGAGGTGGACGCGATGAAGGCCGCCATTCTGCATGAATTCAAAGAGCAACTGACAATTGAAGACGTCGCGCGGCCCAAGCCGGACGCGAATGAAGTGCTCATTGAGGTGCAAGCTTGCGGTGTCTGCCATTCGGATTTGCACGTGGCCAATGGTGATTGGCCGCAGATAGTTCCGATCACCAAAAGACCACTGATCCTCGGGCACGAAATTGCAGGTCGCGTCGTAGAAAAAGGCGCATCCGTCAATCACTTGGAACTCGGAGACCGCGTTGGCGTTCCTTGGGTGCACTGGACCTGCGGGGAATGTGAGTTCTGCCGCGAGGGGAATGAAAACCTATGTATCAAACAACAGATCACCGGTGTAACCGTGGATGGCGGCTACGCTGAATTCGTTAAGGCACCCGCGAGTCATGCCCTGAAGATTCCCGACGGACTATCCTGCATCGACGCTGCGCCACTTTTCTGTGCAGGGGTCACGGTCTATCGCGCCCTGAAGCACGCCGGAATCCAGCCGGGCCAAAGGCTGGCGGTGTTCGGCGTCGGTGGCCTTGGACACCTGGCCGTACAAATCGGGCGGGGACTGGGAGCGACCGTCTGCGCCGTTGATGTGTCCGAAGAAAAGCTCGAACATGCGAGAGGCTTGGGTGCATCCTTCACGCTGAATGCAGCAACCGTAAATGTCGTCAAGGAACTGCGGCGCGGGGGAGGAGTCCATGCCGCGATAGTGACTTCTGCCGCAAAAGTAGCTTATGACGCGGCATTCCCCTCCGTAAGACCCGGCGGGATTCTGCTGGTGGTCGGCTTGCCCTCTGAATCTTTATGCTTCCCGCCCATTCTGATGGCGGCATCCGAGATACGTATCAAGGCTTCCTCAGTTGGCACGCGGCAGGATATGCGCGAACTGTTGGCGATGGCGGCAGCAGGAAAGGTCCGCTGCGAGGTCGCAACGCATCCCCTGGCACAGGTGAACGAAGTTTTTGAGCAACTGAGGCACGGGCAAGTCTATGGCCGGATTGTGTTAGTTCCCCGCTAATCAATCCCGACCACGAGGCAACGGCAACGCCATGCGCGCCGCTGCACAATCCATCCTCTAATTCAGCAGTGTCGTTCGCCGGCGGCAGGCTCCCGCCCATTCGAGGGTTGAGTTGTTGAATCGGCTTGACGTTAGTAAATATTATGTGATACGCACTATCATAATTTTGGATGCAGCGGTCGAGGGGATTGAGTCCTTAAGTTCCTGAAGTGAGACGTAAGGTCTCCTGTAGTATCTCAATGCGAATTGCCGGGCTTGGAATAAACCGGCAGCGGGTTTGGTTGCCCCGTTGTGCCCGTCTCAGCGATGAAGTGGCTGTAGGGAGCAGAGCTTAACTTGGTCCAATCTAGAGAAAACTCCGTCATGTGCTCGAGATACCAGGAGGATCTATGAGGTCAACCTTGGTGGCTGGCGCTTTCCTGTTAATGGCGTCGTTGTTTCCGGCCAATCCTGTGGCCTATGGCCAGGGTACCGGCACATCGGGCGAGATCAGAGGAACAGTGACGGATCCCACGGGAGCTACCGTTCCGAAGGCCACCGTGGAGGTAGAAGATGCCGAGAAAGGGATACGGCGGACGGCTGTAACGGGGAGCGATGGCGAGTATCAGGTGACGGGGCTTCAGCCGTCAGGCTACAGTGTGACCGTGGAAGTCTCGGGCTTTCAGACGGAAACTCATAGGAATGTAGTGGTCAACGTCGGGCAGACGCTCATTCTGGATTTTCACCTGCGGGTGGCGACGGGCACCGCCCAAATAGAAGTAACGGGTGAGTTGCCGGTAGTTGAAACGGCCAGAGGAAGCCAATCGGATACCCTGGTACAGCAATATATCGCAGACCTGCCCATCGCGCGTCGTGACTATCTCACGTTTACCTTGTTGGCGCCGGGCGTCAGCAATTCGACCACGATTACCAGCAATGCTGACTTCCGCCCCAAGCAGACGCCGCAGAGCGGCCTATCCTTTTATGGAAGCAACGGCAGGGGGAACAGCGTAACGGTCGATGGAGGAGAGGCCAACGACGACGCTGGCGGCGTCCGCCTCAACCTAAGCCAGGACGCCGTGCAGGAGTTCCAGATTAATCGGAGTAACTATGGGGCGGAGTTGGGTGGAGCGAGCGGCGCGACAATCAATATCGTATCCAAGTCCGGCACCAACGATTTGCATGGGAGTCTCTTTGGCTTTTTCCGAAACGATGCCATGGATGCCCGCGACCCCTTTGCTTTCACGCAAGCGTTGGCGCCGGGCCAAGCATTTTCCCTGACAGCGCATGGGACGCCGGTGAAAGATTCCCTGAATCGCCAGCAATTTGGCGGCAATGTGGGCTTCCCCATCCGAAAAGACAAAACATTTCTCTATCTGGCTTATGAAGGACTCCGCTCTGATGCACAGGACTCTGTCCCCCTGCTGACGAACAGCAATATTTTTGCGCCCACGCTCACCCAGCAGAACATTATTGACAATCTAGCGGCACAGCCGGCCACCAATCTGGTTCCGTGCCTGACGACGAATCCGGCGAATCCATTATCGAATCCCTTAATTCTGCCCGCGCCGACTTGTGCGTTCGCGCTCAGCAGTCTTCTTACCGTAAATCCCATGGCCGGTCCCAATCCATTTATTCCTCCGATAAAATCCATCTTGGATCCCTATGTTGTGAATCAATTCGAGGCCAACGGCGGGTTGTTCCCGTTCCCGATCCGTTCGAACGATTTTTCCGCGCGTCTCGATCATCGCTTCAGCGACAGCAATCAGGCTTTTCTGCGCTACAGTTTCGCGCATCTCACGGAAAAGGACCCAGACCTCCAGGCATTGACGGCCCTTTCCCGCGGCACTTCAGAACTTGCCTGGGATAGCACTTTGCAAGGTTCGTGGTTCCATCAATTCAACGCAACGATGGCGAACGAAGCGCGCATCCAATGGAACATTTATCAATTTAATGTGGACACCAATGACCCCGGCGGGCCGGGGATTGATGTGGAGGGTTTCGGTTTCTTCAGCCGGGGCATTTTTCTTCCGAGTCGCACGACCGGCCGCCGCTATGAATTTGCCGACAACCTGAGCCTTGTTCGCGGACACCATACGATCAAATTGGGATTCGACGAACTGATTCGCGGCAACAACACCACGTCGCAGACCTTCTTTCCCGGGCGTTTTGAATTTCTGGAACTTCCCGGTGCACTTGTAAGTTTGTGTTTGGAAGCGCCAGCGGCCTGCGGTGTCTCCGCGCCGGAATCGAGCATAAGCACGCTGCAGTCGTGGAGCCTGGGGTTGCCCGCATTCTACGAACAAGGTTTCGGGAATCCGAAGTACGTGCAAACCCGTCCGTTCACGGCCCTGTATGCGCAGGATACCTGGCAGGTTCGGTCTAATTTCACGCTGAACTACGGCCTGCGATACGAGTTGGATTCGCAGTACGGGCCTTTGCATACGCCCAAGAAAAATTTCGGCCCCCGCGTATCGTTCTCCTGGGATCCTCTCAACGATCATAAAACAGTGATTCGCGCCGGCTATGGCATTTTCTATTCCCCGATTTATGCGCAGATCCCAGGCGTTGTGCAAGTGCTCGGCAACGTCAATGGCACACGTACCATTGCCAATACTCTCGTTAGCATCCTCGGCGCGGCTACCGGCAATCCCGCGCACCCGGTGACGAGTTCAGCGGAGATTTTCCAGACACTGTATTCGGAGGGCTTCAATCCGGCAAATCCTCTGCAGAACAAGATCATCGGTTGTGGCACGCCGCCTCCCGGCCAATACGCTTGCCTTACACCCGCGGACTTGACGCAGTTTGGCCTGACGGTTGCCAATACGGGCCCCTTGCCGCCCGGAACCGTGCTATTCGCGGGCCAGAATAACTATAAGAGTCCGATGTCGCAGCAGGTCTCGTTGGGCATAGAGCGGGAAATAGGAGCGGGCTTCTCGGTCTCTGCGAACTACATTTACGTTCATACGCTTCATCTTCCCGTTGCTATCGACTCAAACTTGTTGCCAGGGGCGCCAGTATGCCCGACTGCAGGGGCCGCGGCCTGCGGTCAACCAGGGGTTGGCGCGAACGGGCTCCCCACGAATGGTCTCCCCTTCCAGAACTGGGGAGCGCCCGCTTGCGTGGCCACTCCTGCCCTGTGTTTTGCCGATCCTACCCACACGATTCTGCAGAACAATGTGTACAGTTCGCTGGCGACGGCGCTCTATCAAGGCGGCATTTTTGAACTCAAAAAGCGCTTTTCGAACCATTTCATGGTGATGGCGAACTATACGTATAGCAAAGCGATGGATGAAGCCACGGACTTCAACAGCGACTATTCACCGTTTAACGCGACGTGTCTCAGGTGCGACCGGTCGGTGTCCGATTTTGACCAGCGGCACAAGGTGGTCGTCGCCGGAGTGTTTGAAAGCCCGTGGGAAAATTCGCGCATGTTTGGCGGCTTCCAGCTTTCTCCGATCTTCAATTACAACAGCGGCCATCCGTTTAACCTGCTCGCCGGCGCGGACATCAATGGTGACGGACATTTCACCAACGACCGTCCACCGGGAACACCGCGTAACAGCGGTCTCGGGCCCAACTACTATGACTTCGACATGCGCCTCAGCCGCTCTTTCAAGGTGGGTGAGAAGACTTCCCTGCAATTCACCGCGGAAGCATTCAACCTTGCGAACCACACGAACTATGCCAGCGTGAACAATATCGTGGGCGCGGCGTTTGCGCCGCCGTTCAACGTGCATGGGATTACGCCAGGTACAGTTCTCAGCAATGGGACAGTGGTTTCACCGAGTACACCGCTAGGGTTCACGGCTGCTTTTCCGAAGCGTCAAATCCAGCTCGGGGCGCGATTCACGTTTTAGCCGTCGCGATCCGAATCACAGTCCTTTCGTGTAGTCCGCACCAGCGAGTTCTCAAATCTTGGGTATGGGAGGATTCCGATCATGTGCCATGAGATGAAACGGGGAATTTTCTGTTTTGCGTGCGTGACAATTCTTTTTCTTTTTTTCGCCGGCGCTGCGTGGGGGCAACCGGGCGTTGTCAGCCGCTCGGGGACATTGGCGGACGGCGCAACGTTTCTGATCGAAGTGCCGGCAAACTGGAACGGGACGTTGTTCTTATACAGCCACGGCTACGTAGTTCCAGGTAGCTCCAATCCTGCGCAAGACGTTGGCGACCCGTTCACCCAGTTTTTCATGCTGGCCAGCGGCTATGCCCTGGCCGGGTCTTCCTACGCCACGACCGGATGGGCGATCCATGAAGCCCTCCTGGACCAGATCGCCGTTCTCGACCAGTTCCAGTCGGAGTTCGGGCAGCCGAAGAGGACCATCGCGTGGGGACATTCGCTGGGTGGAATCATCACCGCCGGACTGATTCAACGCTTCCCGGAGCGCTTTGACGCAGCACTGCCAATGTGCGGAGTTCTCTCTGGCGGGGTGGCCACATGGAATACCGCATTGGATTCGGAGTTCGCGTTCAAGACACTCCTTGCCCCTGGAACGGGACTGCAACTCGTCAATATTACCAACCCCGTTGCAAATCTCGAGCTCGCCGAAGGAGTGCTGGCGCTGGCGCAGGCCACACCTGAGGGCAGAGCGCGAATCGCTTTGGCGGGAGCCTTGGGTGATTTGCCCGGATGGTTCACGCCACTGTCAGCGGAGCCGGCGCCAACCGACTTTGCCGGCCAGGAAGCAAACCAGTTTCTTTGGCAACAGCAGGTGGACTTTCCGTTCGTGTTTGCGTTTCGCGCGGAACTCGAAGCGCGCGCGCAAGGCAACGTGTCCTGGAACACAGGAGTCGATTACCGCAAGCAGTTGAATCGCTCGATCGGCCGCGAACAGGTTCGCGCGCTTTACCAGCAGGCGGGGCTTGATCTCGAGTCTGATTTGGACGCGCTGAACGATGCCGCGCGCATCAGCGCGGATCCCGAGGCCGTTCACTATCTGGAGAGGAATATCATTTTCGACGGGGAGATCCACATACCAGTGCTGACGCTGCATACCAAGGGCGATGGCTTGGTGGTGGTTCAGAACGAAAGCGCCTACAAGCAAGTTGTCGACGAAGCGGGCAACGGAAGATTCTTGCGCCGCACGTTTGTGGATCGCGCGGGACACTGTGCCTTCACACCGGCAGAAACCATCGCCGGCGTTCATACGCTGATCAACCGCCTGGATTCGGGGAGATGGCCGGAGATCGGGGCCAGCGACCTGAACAACGCCGCGGCGGCGCTGGGACCCGGATTCAATATTTTTGGCACGCCACAAGGTATCGTCGCTGTTCCTCCCGCGTATATCGACTTTGACCCGAGCCGCTATCTCCGCCCGTTTGACGCGCTCGAGGGAGAGTGTGAACTCGGATACCTCTGCGGCGACCAATTCCTGCGATTTGGCTTGCGCTGAGGATTATCCGGCCGGAAATTGCGAATGAACATCAAGCAGCTTTTGGATCTCAGCGGCCGCGTGGCGATTATTACCGGAGGGTCTGTCGGCTTGGGGCGGCAAATGGCCGAGGGTTTTGCGGAAATGGGGGCGAACCTGGTTCTTTGCGCCCGTAAGAAGGAACGCTGCCTGCAAGCGGCCGAGGAGTTGCAAAAGCTCGGCGTCGAGGTCCTAGCACTCGGCTGCGACGTGAAGGATCCCGGCAGCGTTCAAGCGGTGGCCGACGCCACGGTCCAGCGATTTGGGCGAATCGATATCCTTATCAACAATGCAGGCACATCCTGGGGCGCGCCTGTGGAGGCAATGACGCTGGAGCAGTGGAATAAAGTCATTGAAACCAATTTGACGGGAACGTTTCTTTTTTCTCAGGCCGTTGGCAAGGCCATGATTGCGCAGCGCCGCGGAAAAATCATCAACATCGCTTCCGTTGCCGGGCTGCGCGGTTCACCACCAAGTTTCTCCGCCATCGGCTACAGCGCCAGCAAAGGCGGCGTGATCATTTTCACGAAAGACCTTGCGTGCAAGTGGGGCATGCACAACATCCAGGTAAACGCCATTGCGCCCGGCTGGTTCCCAACGGATATGTCGGGAAAAGTCATCAAGCGAAATAAGGAAATGCTGTTAGCAGGCATACCTGCGGGCCGCTTTGGCGGGTCGGATGACCTAAAGGGTGCCGCTGTTTTTCTGGCTTCCGATGCTTCGAATTATGTGACTGGAAACATTCTTGTGGTCGACGGAGGTCAATCCGCCTGATCCAGGCGAGGCACGCCATGAACATTCCCCTTACGCCTTTGCGCTTCCTCCGCTACGCGGAGCAACAATACCCGCGCCGAACCGCGGTGGTCTGCAATCAGGACAGCTTTACGTATGCGGAATTTGCCGATCGCGCGCGCCATCTGGCGGGGGCTTTGCGCCAGGCAGGCGTTCTGCCCGGCGACCGCGTCGCTTTCCTCAGCACCAATTGCCACCGCTTGCTCGAGGCCTACTACGGAGTTCTGGAAGCCGGCGCCGTTCTGCTGCCGTTGAACATCCGGCTCACGCCGGGCGAACTCGCCTACATTCTGAACGATGCCGGGGCAACAATTCTCTTTGTTGAAAAGCAGTTTCTCGGCCTGGTCGAGTCCTTTCACGAGGAAATTCCTTCGATAAAACTGATCTGCCAGCTCGAAGGCGCCCCGGAAGAGGCATGGCTCTCTTCACGTAACTACGAAGCCCTCCTTGGGGAGGCCACGCCGTATCGCACCGACATCGCGGCTATCGATGAAAACGCACTTGCCGAGCTTTTCTATACCAGTGGAACAAGCGCCAATCCCAAGGGCGTAATGCTCACTCACAGAAATGTGTATCTCCACGCCGTGCACGTTTGCCTGGGATTCCAGATCGAGAGCGGGGCCGTCGAACTGCACACCATTCCCCTTTTCCACGCGAACGGCTGGGGTGTAGCACATTTCCTCACCTTGCTTGGCGGCAAGCATGTGATGATTCAGCGCTTTGACACCAAGGAAGTCTTTCGTCTCATTGAAAAGGAAGGCGTTCATTCCTGCAGTCTCGTTCCAATCATGGCCACAGCCCTCGTGAATTGCCCGGAGCGCCCTAAATACAACTTGAGCAGCCTGCGCCGGATTGTGATCGGAGGTGCTGCGTCTTCTCCAACGCTCATTCGTGAGGTTGAAGAAAAACTCGGTTGCGAGTGCTATTCGGGCTACGGCCTTACGGAAACATCCCCCGCTCTTTCCCTTTCTCCCATGAAGTCTGAAATGGCGTGGCAAGGGGAGCAACGCTACGTGGTGCAAGCGATGACGGGATTTGCAATTCCCGGCGTGGAGTTGCGTGTGGTGGACGCGGACGACAACGACGTGCCGCGCGACGGGCTTACCATCGGCGAGATCGTAGCGCGGGCCGATGGCGTGATGGAGGGTTACTGGCATCAGCCGGTCGCTTCCGCGGAAGCGCTGCGCGGCGGTTGGTTTCACACGGGAGACATGGCCACAGTGAACGAAGATGGCTACCTGCTGGTTGTCGATCGCAAGAAAGACATCATCGTGAGCGGTGGAGAGAACATCTCCTCTCTCGAACTTGAGAAGGCGATCCTGGCCCACCCGGCGGTCCTGGAGGCCGGGGTGATTCCGGTTCCCGACGAAAAGTGGGGCGAGGTGCCCAAAGCCTTGGTGGTTTTAAAGCCGAATGCCGCCGCCACCGAGTCTGAACTCATCGCGTTCTGCCGTTCGCGCCTTGCACATTACAAGTGCCCGCGCTCATTTGAATTCGTTACTAGTTTGCCGAAGACTGCAACTGGAAAAATCCTGAAAAAGGATCTGCGCAAAAAGTATTGGCACGGCGCGGAGACCATTCGCCCGGACTTTGTTGCGCGAAAGAGCGGCGCCTGAGCCGGTTTTCTGCGCCGAGATTTGTTTCGAATTGTAAGAAGAAAGTGTGGAGCGCAGCCCGGAACCGATCCCGCGAAGGAGCATTGTCCATGGACTTGAACTTAACAGCCGAGGAGATGGCATTCCGCGATGAACTCCGCGCGTGGCTCGCTTCCAACGCGCCAAAGGATTGGAACGAGTGGCGCGAAAAGCCCCTCGAAGAATCGTTCCCGTATCTGCGCGCCTGGCAACGGAAACTCCATGAGGGCCGCTGGGCAGCGGTTTCATGGCCCAAGGAATACGGAGGCAGCAGCGCCACACTGATGCAACAAGCCCTCTTTTGGGAAGAGATGGCACGCGTCGACGCGCCACCCATGGCCAATGCGTTGGGTTTGGGTCTCATCGGACCCACCATCATCGCCTTTGGAACGGAAGCACAAAAGAAACGCTACATTCCGAAAATTCTGAGCGCAGAAGAGATCTGGTGCCAGGGCTTCTCGGAGCCGAATGCGGGTTCCGATCTGGCCGGTTTGCAGACGGAAGCGCGGCTGGACGGTGATCACTACGTCGTGAACGGTCAAAAAGTGTGGACCAGCTACGGCACGTTGGGCGATTGGTGTGAACTCGTCGTCCGCACCGACGCCAGCGTCGCCAAGCACAAAGGACTGACCGTTCTCCTCGTGGATATGAAATCGCCTGGGCTTGAAGTTCGCCCCCTGCGTCAAATGACCGGCGAGTCCGAATTCAGCGAGCTGTTTTTTCGCGACGTGCGCGTCCCGGTGGAAAATACCCTGGGCAAGGTGAATGACGGATGGAATGTGGCGATGAGCACGCTGATGCATGAGCGGGGTTCGTACGGCGCGCGCCTGCACCTCATATTCAAACGTTTCATCATGCGTCTCATCGAACTCTCGCACACCATCCAGCGCAACGGGCGGCCCGCAGCCGAAGACCCCCTCATCCGCCAGAAGCTCGCGCAGTGCAGCGCGGAAATTGAGATCATGCGCCTTAATCAGATCCGCGCTTTCAGCCGCATCACCGCCATGGGTGTGCCAGGTCCCGAGGGCTCTATTCAGAAGATTTTCTGGAGTGAGCTCAACCAACGCCTTCAGCAAGTTGCGCAGGAGTTGCTGGGTTCTTACGGCCAACTGCTTGGGGGCGACCCGCGTGCTATCGACAACGGGGTCTGGTCGTACGCCTACCTGCGAACGCGCGGAAATACCATCGAAGCCGGCACTTCCGAAGTGCAACGAAACATCATTGGACATTTCGTTCTAGGCCTGCCCAGAAGCTATTAAAGGATACGCCATGCAATTCGGTTTGAATGAAAGCCAGGAATTTCTGAAAAACAGCGCGCGCAAATTCTTCGCTGGTGAGTGCCCCAGCACGGAGATGCGGCGCCTGATGGAAACGGATACCGCGTACGACGCCGGACTTTGGTCGAAGCTCACCGACCAGGGTTACACGGGCATCATTTATCCGGAAGCGTGTGGTGGCGTGGGCCTGGGCAAAGTGGAGCTTATGCTGCTGATGGAAGAGGCGGGACGCGCGCTCTTGCCTGGTCCGTTTTTCTCGACTGTCGTTCTGGCCGGATCGGTTTTGGACGCCGTGGGCACGCTCGTGCACAAGAAAAAATATCTCGAGCCCATCTGCAAAGGAGAAGTTCGCTCGACCGTTGCCATTCTGGAAGGCGGCGCGAGCTGGAACCCGCGGGATGTCCAACTCAGTGCTAGCAACGGGAAGCTCACTGGCGAAAAGCTCTTTGTCTCGGATGCCGTCGTCGCCGACTTCATTATCGTGGTCGCACGCAACGGAGTGTTCGTGGTGAACTCCAAGGCTCGCGGTCTTAAAATATCTCCCATGTCAGGAATGGACCTTACCCGAAAGCTGTATGTCGTCGAATTCAACAACACTCCGGCGGAAGAACTCGTCTCGAACTCGAATCTCCCGCGGGCTTTCGACATCGCCACCGCCGCGCTGGCTGCCGAATTGGTCGGCGGTATGCAACGGACCCTCGATATCACGGTCGAATATGCCAAGACTCGAAAACAGTTCGGGAAACCCATTGGAATTTTTCAAGCTGTCCAGCACCAGTGTGCGGATATGTATTTGGAAACCGAGAGCTCGCGTTCGGCGGTGTATTACGCCGGCTGGGCGCTGGAAGAAAACGCGCCGGACGCAGCGACTGCCGTTTCCATCGCCAAGATGTACTGCAGTGATGCCGCGCGGACTGTCGGCAATCGTGGCATCCAGATTCACGGCGGCATGGGATTTACGTGGGAGAACGATCTTCACCTGTACTACCGCCGAGCGAAGGCATCGGAAACGGCATTCGGCGACGCCACGTTTCATCGTGAGCGCATCGCCTCAATGGTGATCGATTCCGGCAGGGTCTCCGCGAAAGGCACGTAGAGTACAATCACTCAACAAGAGAGCGCTTCTATGACCGATCTGGTGCAGCTCACAAGCGATAACGGCATTGCCGTCATCACCATCAACAATCCTCCGGTCAACGCTTTGAGCCCGGGCGTGCCCGAAAGCATTTCGGAGGCGCTGGACCAGATCGCTCAGGACGACAGCGTCACAGCCACGGTTTTGATCGGCGGCGGCCGCACCTTTGTGGCGGGCGCGGACATTAAAGAATTCGGCAAGATGACATCGGGCAAGCCACGCGGGGCAGGCTTGCTCCCGTTGCTCTTGAAAATCGAAGACAGTGCGAAGCCGGTAATTGTTGCCATTCATGGAACCGCGTTCGGCGGCGGTATGGAGTTGGCGATGGCCGGGCACTATCGCGTCGCTGTTGCTACGGCGCAATTTGGCCAACCCGAAGTAAAGCTCGGCCTGATCCCAGGCGCGGCCGGGACACAACGCCTTCCGAGGCTCGCCGGCGTGGCGAAAGCCGTTGAAATGTGCGTCGGCGGCAATCCAGTCAAAGCCGAGGAGGCACTCAAGTTAGGAATCATCGATCGCATCATCGAAGTCGATCTCCTCGGCGGAGGGGTTGCATTTGCCCGTGAGGTAGCCGGCAAGCCTGCCCCCAAGACGCGCGAGCGCAATGAGAAGCTCGGACACGACGCGGAAAACGCGCTGATCTTTTCCACCGCGCGTGAAACGGCTGCCAAGAAACAGCGCGGCTTGATTGCCCCGGTCAAGGCCATCGATGCAGTGGAAGCCGCCACGAAGATGTCATTCGAAGAAGGATGCAAGGCTGAGCAGAAGCTCTTTATCGAGTGCCTCTTTTCCGAACAATCCAAATCGCTAATCCATGTTTTCTTCAGCGAGCGAGAAGTCGCCAAGATTCCCGACATTCCCAGGCAGACGAAGGTTATTCCCATTCATTCTGCCGCCGTTATCGGCGCAGGCACCATGGGCGGCGGCATCGCCATGGTGCTAGCCAATGCCGGCATTCCCGTGCTTCTCAAAGAGGCGGACCAAACCGCGCTCGACCGCGGGCTCGCCACCATTCAGTTGAACTACGCGAATTCCGTGAAGCGCGGGCGTTTTTCACCGCAGGTTGCCGAAGAGCGACTGAGTCGTATCACTACCACACTAACCTACGACGATTTCTCCAACGTGGACCTGGTGATCGAAGCTGTTTTCGAAGGCATGGCACTCAAGAAGGAAGTGTTCAAGGAATTGGATCGCGTGTGCAAATTGGACGCCATCCTTGCGAGCAACACATCGACCTTAAGCATCGATGAGATCGCTTTCGCGACTTCGCGCCCTGAGTCCGTCATCGGCACGCATTTCTTCAGCCCTGCCAATGTCATGCGGCTGCTGGAAATCGTCCGCGGCAAGGCTTCTTCAAAGGAAGTGGTCGCGACGTGCATGCAGCTTTCAAAAACGCTCGGCAAAGTTGGCGTGCTCGTCGGCAACTGCAGGGGTTTTGTTGGCAATCGCATGTTTGGACCCTACCGTCGCGAAGCGCAGTTCCTCGTGGAAGAAGGTGCGGGCGTCGAAGCCGTGGATCAGGCGCTTTCCGATTTCGGCATGGCTATGGGACCACTTGCCACCGGCGACCTTGCTGGGCTTGATGTTGGCTGGCGCATTCGCAAAGAATATCGCCACCTGGATGTGCCCGGTATTCGCCAGCCGTTCGTCGAAGACCGCCTTTGTGAACTCAGCCGGTACGGCCAGAAAACCGGTGCGGGCTGGTACAAGTACGACGACCAGCGTCGCGCCACGCCGGATCCGGTCGTTGGCGAACTCATCCGTAAATGGGTCGAAGAAGCCGGCATTGGGCAACGTCGAATCTCCGCCTCCGAAATCACGGATCGCTGCCTCTACGCTCTGGTGAACGAAGGTGCGCGCATTTTGGGGGAAGGCTTTGCGCTGCGTGCTTCAGACATCGACATTATTTATATCAACGGTTACGGCTTCCCATCCCATCGCGGCGGGCCGATGTGGTATGCCGACACCGTCGGCCTGAAACAGGTTTACGAGCGCATCTCCGAATTCCACCATCGGCATGGTGAAATCTGGCAGCCCGCACCGCTACTGAAGCAGCTTGCCGAACAAGGCAAGACCTTTGCTGAGTTTGGTCGGGAACAGGGCGCAACTGCCTAACGCTCTACGTATCTCCGGAATGATTTGCAAACTCAGCTCGGACTCGCACGAATGGCATCCACCGCAATACGTCATGCGGTAAAACATTTGATGGAGGAGACCGGTCGGAAATGGGGATTGTTTTTCTCGTCCGTCATGCTCAGGCTTCGTTCCTTCAGCCGAATTACGATGAACTGTCCAAACTCGGGGAGACGCAGGCACGTCTTCTCGGAGAGTACTGGTCGCGGCACAACATCGTTTTTGACCGCGCCTGCACTGGTCCCTGCGTCCGCCAGAGAGGCACCGTCGCGCTCGTGAGCGATGCGTGCCAGAGGGCCGGCATTACAGTTCCCGAGCCGTTGGTGCTGCCCGAGTTTGACGAATATCACGGAGAAGCCATTTTGGAACGCAGCCTGCCCGGATTGCTCGAAAACGACCAAGGCATCCGCGATCTCCACGCCGCGTTCCAGTCCTCGTCCGGCTCAGCCGGACGGCGCGTTACGTTTCAGAAGTTGTTCGAGGCCGTCATCGGCAAATGGGTGAGCGGGACAATTTGTCCGCCAGGTGTGGAGACCTGGTTGGAATTTTGCTCCCGGGTCAATTCTGGCCTGGCAAAGTGTCGCTCCGGCGGTAACCGTGGCGAACGGATCGCGATTTTTACTTCGGGGGGTCCCATCGCGGTCGTCATGCAGCGCGCTCTGCAGCTCTCTCCGGAAAGTACATTAAATGTGAGCTGGATGTCGCGGAACTCTTCCTGGAGTGAATTCCTTTTTTCTGGGGAACGGCTTACGCTCAGCAGTTTCAATTGTCACCCGCATATAGGCGATCCCACGATGTTGACTTACCGCTAAGGAGGCCTTCCAATGGGCGACTTGCTCGACCATCCTGCGGCCATTCGACCCGGAGAAGGGCTTGACCTGGTCAGGCTGGAACCCTATTTGCGCCGTCACTTTCCAGGCGATGCAGGCGCGCTCCTCGTCCGACAATTTCCCAGCGGCCATTCCAACTTGACGTACTCGCTAAGTCTTGGGGCCAGGGAGCTCGTTCTTCGGCGGCCACCGTTCGGAAGCAAGGTCAAGTCCGCCCACGACATGAATCGCGAATTTCGCGTGCTCTCCAAACTCCACCCTGTCTACGCTCCGGCCCCCGAAGTGCTTCTTTATTGTGATGACGATTCCGTCATCGGCGCACCATTCTACGTGATGAATCCGATTCACGGCATCATCCTTCGCAGACATGTGCCACCCGATCTGAATTTTCCTGCGGAAAAAGCACGGCGGCTAAGTGAATCCTTTGTCGATAATCTCATTTGTCTGCACCGTGTGGACTACGCAGCCGTGGGCCTCTCCGATCTGGGTAAACCCGAAGGCTATCTGGAACGGCAGGTCCGCGGGTGGACCCAACGCTACTACGGTTCCAAAACGCACGATTATGCCGAAGTGGAGAGAATCTCCGCGTGGCTGCAGCAGTACATGCCATCCGCGAGCGGCGTTTCGCTGATACACAATGACTACAAATACGACAATGTGGTACTCGATTCGAACGACATTACGGCAATCGTGGGTGTCCTCGATTGGGAGATGTGCACCATCGGCGACCCGCTTACGGATCTCGGCACCACATTAGCTTATTGGGTCGATGCGACGGATCCTGAGGAAGTCCAAAAAAACCGCTGGGGACCTACAAATGTTCCCGGCAGCCTGACAAGAGCGGAAATCGTGCACGAGTACGCGCGGAAAACCGGGACTGATGCTTCGCAGACCGTGTTTTATCTCGCGTTCGCGCGTTTCAAACTCGCCGTGATCGTTCAGCAAATTTATTATCGCTATCAGCAGGGCCTCACCAAAGACGAACGCTTTGCGTCCATGCCAGACACTATCCAAATGCTCCTGCGCGCTTCCTTGCACGGCGCACAAACCGGTCGAATCTAACGTGTCTTAGGTGTTTCACATGTTGACTTGCCGGAGGCGCATTCAGATCCCGACGGATCACGAGTAGTAGCGGACGATCCAATCCGCAACGCACGCTGGCTTCTCGGACTGTTCACATTCGATCGTCACACCGTACGTCGCTTCCACCGATTTGGAGAGTTCCTTCAAGGTGAGCAGGGCCACACGCGCCCGAACCCTGGAATCGGCGCGTACCGCGGCGGGAAAGCGCACGCGGTTGAACCCATAGTTCACTGCCAGCCGCACACCATTTTGGATCTGAATCGCCGTCTTCAAGAAATAACTGACCAAAGAAAGGGTAAGAAATCCATGGGCGATTGTCGTGCCATAGGGTGATTCTTCGCTGGCCCGCGCCTGATCCAGATGGATCCATTGCCGGTCTTCCGTGGCCTCGGCAAATAGCGCGATCCGCTCTTGCGTAACGCGGAACCACTCCGTGACCTCAAATTCCCGGCCGACCAGTTCTTTCAGTGATTGTGGATTGCTAACGACCAGTGGTGGCATCCATTTCTCCGCAGACGGCTTACATCACTCTGTGGGACCCGAGTTTTCGCGATCAGTGCGAAAGTGGCGCTCATGCCGATTTCTTTCCTTTTGCCAACTCCCACTTCGCAATCGATTCCGTGTGAACTTCATCCGGCCCGTCGGCAATTCGCAGCGTGCGCACGCTCGCCCACGCGGCCGCGAGGAAAGTGTCCTGTGAGACGCCGGCACCTCCGTGCGCCTGTATGGCGCGATCCAGCACCCGCAGGGCAACATTGGGGGCGACCACTTTGATCATCGCGATCTCCGCCCGCGCCGCTTTGTTCCCCACCGTGTCCATCATGTACGCGGCTTTCAGCGTCAACAGACGTGCCTGTTCGATCTCCATGCGAGACTCGGCGATGGCTGCGCGAATCGCGCCTTGCTCGGCCAGTGGTTTGCCGAAAGCCACGCGCGCTTGGACGCGCTTGCACATCGTTTCCAGAGCGCGCTCTGCCACTCCGATGCACCGCATGCAGTGATGGATGCGTCCTGGTCCCAGCCGCCCTTGCGCGATCTCGAAGCCGCGCCCTTCGCCAAGCAGGGTGTTTGAGACCGGAACGCGGACATTTTCAAACGTGACTTCACCGTGGCCGTGCGGCGCGTGGTTATAACCAAACACCTTCAACATACGGTTGATTTTCACCCCTGGCGCGTCCATTGGTACCAGAATCATCGACTGTTGTTTATGCGGCGGCGCTGAAGGATCCGTCTTACCCATGAAGATGGCGATCTTGCAACGCGGGTCACCCGCCCCCGACGTCCACCACTTTCGGCCATTAATGAGGTAGTGGTCGCCGTCGCGAACAATCCTAGCTTCTATGTTTGTCGCATCGGAGGAGGCCACTGCGGGCTCTGTCATCGCGAAGCACGACCGGATTTCACCTGCAAGCAACGGCTTAAGCCACCGTTCCTTCTGTTCCGGCGTGCCATACCGGGCGAGGACTTCCATATTGCCTGTGTCCGGCGCCGAGCAATTGAAAACCTCCGACGCCATCTCGCTGCGGCCCATCATCTCGCAGAGCGGCGCGTATTCCAGATTTGTCAGTCCTGCGCCGTGCTCGCTTTCGGGCAAGAACAGATTCCACAGACCGGTGGCGCGTGCTTTCGGCTTGAGCTCTTCGATGATCCTGGTAGGTGACCAGGGATTCCGCTCGATCTCGTCGTGGAAGCGCGTCTCATTCGGATAGATGTGCTCGTGCAGGAAGGCTTGCAGCCGGCCTTGCAGGTCCTTCACCTTGTCGCTGAATTCAAAGTTCAATGGAGGTTCCTTATCTGCCGGTGAAAGCTGGAGCCCGTTTTTCGATGAAGTGCGCCACGCCTTCCTGGTACAGCGTTTCTTGATTTGGCATGATGGGCCGGATTATATACAAGGGCCGCCGCGTTAGTCACGTTTATCTGTGGGTGACTATCGAATTCCGCGAGGTTCCCGCGGCCACCCCGGCCCCAAGCGGAGACTCCCCGCCCTTCGTCGAGGATCAAGGCGCCAGACTATATTGGGACGAAGAAGGCTCGGGCAATCCCCTTTCGATCTTCATAAGTCTCAGCAAACCCTTCTGAATGAAGCCTGCTGAAATTCATCATGGCATTACAAGCGCATCTGGACCTGGACGAGTGAGAAAGCCCTAACGGCGGCGGCAATGCGCCCGAAAATGAACGCGCCAAAGTCACTCCGCCTTCGGCGGAATTGGGACCTTAAATCTATTGTAATAACACGAACGGTCGTGCTATTATCAACCGCGAAGATGAAGACAATCCAACAACGAGCGAAGGATACCGTCCGGCGGCGCCAACGCACTGATCGTGTCCTGAAAGCTCCTCTACGGCGCCCTCGTGGACTGAAAACCCGCCGCACAATCCTGCGAAAAGCGGTCAACCTCGCCTCACTCGAAGGGCTGGAAGGGCTGACAATCGGTAAGCTCGCCTCCGCGCTCCGAATCAGCAAGAGCGGTCTCTTCGCCCACTTCGGCTCCAAAGAAGACTTGCAGTGCGCCGTAGTCGATACGGCCCGCGACATCTTCGTCGAAAAAGTGGTCCGTCCGGCGTTTGAATTCCACGGGCTCAAACGTCTTCGAGCGCTTTGCGAGAACTGGCTGTTGTATGGCGAAGAGAAGGTATTCCCCGGCGGCTGCTTCTTTTCCGCTGCGTCGCTGGAATTCGACGACCGGCCCGGCCGCGTCCGCGATCAAATCGTGGAGTTGATGAAGAAGTGGCTGGGAAATCTGGAACACGCGGCTCGCGACGCGCAGCTTGCGGGTGAAATCAAGAGGGAAGTAGACGTACGCCAGTTGGCATTCGAAATTCATGCGCTTGCGATGGGAGCAAACTGGAGTTCGCGCCTGTTCCGGGATCAAGGCGCTTTCCGTCTGGTCCGCGGCGCGATTCTGCAGCGGGTCGATCAGGCCACCGGATCGGTGCAATCGAGGGAGTGATGCGAATTTGTCTGCGTTTGCTCGCTTGTGTCTGCGCAGGGTTGTTCCTGACTCTTGCTGCGCACAGCACTCCAGCCCAGACCCCGGCCAATGGAACCGAGATTCCTCTTCAGCGCTGCGATCGTTTGCCAATTGTAATTCTGCGGGCTGACAACGTTGACAAACGCTTCCTGATCGATACGGCAGCCACCTCAATGCTCAACGAGAAGTCCTTCCCCCGGGGGCATAGCCTAGCGGTCCGCGTCCAATCCTGGAATGCAACAACTGCGCTCAGCGCACGCGAAGTTTTGATCGGCGAGCTCTCCTTGGGCAATCACGTCCTGCTAGGCGTTAAGCTGCCGGCGATTGACTTGAGCGTCATCGCCAAAGCATGCGGCGGCGCGGTCGACGGCATCCTCGGGGTGGATCTTCTGGAACAACTGGGCGTAACGATCGACCTGAAACGCAGCGTCGCGCGTCTCGGCATCACACCACCAAGTTCCTCTGAGGCGTCTCTTATCGCAGACATGGACAAAGCAATGCATTCCTGCTCCGAGGCTTTCAATAACAAAGACGCCGACAAATTAGCCTCCTGTTTCGATCCCGATTTCGTGCTGAGTTCCCCGAGCGGCGAACTGCGCGGGCGGGACGAGGCCACGAATCATCTTCGCCAAAAGTATTTTGCCACGACCCCTTACGTCCGTCTTTCCCTGACGATAAGCGACCAGCGAGCGGTAGGAGATGTGGTGTGGAGCTTGTATGATTACACCATTGAATCTCCATCCATTCACACTGCGGGCCGGGGCATGATGCTTTGCCGCAGATCCGAAAACCGTTGGTATATCCTCAGCATGCATGAATCGCCGATCGAATCCCGTTTGAAGCCGGAGGGTCGAAACTGGTGAGAGTCGTGGTTATCCAGTGGAACAGTGGTTGGAACCGGCGATGATTCTGTCCAAGCGACGATAGGTAGCAGGGAGGCATTCCGGTCTCCGACGCATACCCTTACGTACGATGGTTTCCAAGACAGTTGTAGCTGCGGAACCGTACTCCATGGAGACTTAACGCCAGACCTCTACATTATTAAGGTAGCGCTACGACGGTTTTCCAAACCGCTGCTGCGGTGAGTTTCTTGAGGCGATGCTGAAAAATGGCGAGGCGCTGTGAGATGTTCTTGCTCAATATGAGGTGCATTTTTAGGGATTTGCTATTCCAATTCATCCCGCCCATACTCACGGCAATTCAGCCGTCGGGTTGAGTTAGAAGTTGTCATTTGCGCCAGAGGCCCGCTATTCGAGGTCTACTTGATCAGTGAATGGCCAGTGAATTTTCGCCATTTGATGGTGAGATGTTGAAAGTAAACGCCGGAGAGGTGGCCGAGAGGCTGAAGGCGGCGGTTTGCTAACGCCGATGGGCCACTTGGCTATCTGATACAAAACTCAACTAAATCCCTTTGCCAGCCATCAGGTAGCAGCATTCCAGTTATTTTGAAGTTCGTTGATTTTGGCCAGTTTTACGCCAATTTTGGTGACAGTCGAGCGTTTTAACCCCTCGCGCAGATGACTGTCACAAACTCACATTTCAGTTCCACTTAAATGTCTGCAATGGCGCGGTTTGCCGAAATCCCTGCTCGCCAAGCACTGTAGCAGCCTCAGTGGCACACGCTCTTCGCCTCGCGGACTAAAAACCTTTCGATTACACCGCTCCGCCACAGTTTGTGTTTTGGGTCCAACATCTTGTGCGATTTCTACCGCGTCACATTCGTCCTCCGACTCCCGATCCGAAATTCAACCGTAGTTTCAACCCATCACTTAACAGCCAGCAGAGCTGTTTAACTAAAACTTGCCGGAGTCAGGCATAATCGGGGGGAAATCGGCAAATTGCGATGAAACGGAGCAAGCCAACTTCTCCTTTTTCTCTTCGTCTCTTATTCGCACTTTGCAGCTGCGCGCCGCGACTAGCGTAACATTTTTGTGTCAGTCTTCTTAGGAAACGAAGTTCTGCAAATTCTTCTCGGGCACCCTTCGCCCATCCAGGCAGTATCCTCTTTTTTTTGCAAGAACCACCTTCTGAGGCGGGCCGCTACCCCAACAGTCGTCCCTATCCCATTCTGCCCTTCCAACTCCGGGTAGCGCCGGATTAATCTCCTCTCCGGGCCCTCTCTAGGCCAGTGTTGTACCCTCCTTCCTCCCCCCGTTCGGGAAGCACCCTCTCCTAAGCCTCACCTCCCGTTACCGGTGCTCTACGTTGCCTTATTCAGCACTTAGTACCCTTACGGTACACACCTTGTATTAATTTATGACTGTCCTAGTCCCGTTACTGGACACTCTTACTAACGAGTGTTCCATCCCGAGACGGTTTACCACGGAGACTTTTTCTATGCTTTTGCCGACACCCTCGGCCCGCTTCATCCGTAATCGCGACGTTGTTTCTCGCCAGATCGAAGGCGAACTCATCATCGTCCCCATCCGTCGCGGCGTGGGTGACCTAAATTCTCTCTACACTCTCAATCCAGTCGGGTCGGTGCTGTGGGATTTCATGACCGAAGGCCACACACTCCCGGAACTGGTCGGACGAGTCTGCGAAGAGTTCGAAGTCACCTCCTCCGAGGCTCAAAAAGATATCGAACTGTTTCTCGGGTCTATGTTCGAAGAAAAACTCATTCAGCCGGTCGTGTAATCGGGCCAATTTCAGCAAGCGAAATCTAGCTGCAGTCAAAGGAATGGGCCCAGTGTTGCAGATAGCCTCCTACGGAGCCTTCTCAAGCCTCATCCACGAACGGCAGCAGGGCCACCGCTCGCCCGCCGAAGTCTCGATCGAGCTCACCCACCGCTGCCCGCTTGCCTGCCAGCACTGTTACAACAATCTCCCCATGGGCGATCAAAACGCCCGGGCGCAGGAATTGTCCTTCGCCGAGCACGTTAAGCTCTTAGACGAACTCGCCGATCTAGGCACTCTCTGGATCCTCTACACCGGCGGGGAAGTATTTGCCCGTAAGGATTTTCTCGATATCTACACCGAAGCCAAAAAACGCGGCTTCCTCGTCACCATCTTCACCAACGGCACCCTCATCACCCCGCGCATCGCCGATCACCTTGTCGAATATCCCCCCTTCTCCATCGAAATCACTCTCTACGGCGCTTCACGTGAAACCTACGAAGAGCTCACCCAGGTTTCCGGTTCGTACGACCGCTGCATGAAGGGCATCCGCCTCCTTCTCGACCGGGGCCTCCCGCTCAAGCTCAAAACCGTTCCTACCACCATCAATTTTCATGAAGTCTACGAAATGAAACGCATGGCCGAGGAAGACTTCGGCGTCGAATTCAAGTTCGATCCACTCGTTAATCCCCGCGTGGATTGCTCACAAAGCCCGCTCGCCGTCCGTCTCGTGCCGGAGCAGGTAGTCGCCCTCGATTTTCACGACGCCACCCGCAAATCCGAATACCACAAGCTCGGTTCCGAAGAACTGGCCGCGCCGCGCAGAACTCCCTCTAGCCAGCGCTACACCTGTGGCGGCGGCCAAAACGGCTGTGCCATCGATCCCGGCGGCCGCATGAGCATCTGCGTTCTCTCCGGACAGGATGGCCACAACATTCGCGAAAACAGTTTCCGCGAAGGCTGGTTCGGCCGCTTGAGCGAAATCCGCGCGACCCGGCGCTCCCGCGAAACCATCTGTGACAATTGCCGCATCCAGTCACTCTGCAGTATGTGCCCCGCCAACGGCGAGCTCGAAAACGGAGATCCCGAAGCTCCCGTCGAATTTCTCTGTGAAGTTGCCCATCTTCGCGCTTACACCCTCGGCCTCGATGTTCCGGCCCATGGCGACTGCGCTTTTTGCAACCAGGGCAGCCGCGAATCCTCCTTGCGCTCCGCTGCCCGGCGTTTGCAAACCTCCACCCCGAATTTTGAAAAAATTATTCCTCTACCCTCATCCAATTCGCTGCTCCCCGTCCTGGATTCGCGAACTGGTTGCGGTAGCGGGGGATGCTCGGCCTGCGGGACACATCCCCACTGATCCAGGAAGAGGCACGTGAACAACATGAGCGATTCGCAGAAAAACCAGGACAAAAATAAAGCGGCTTACTCCGCGCCGGTTGTCGTGCGCGTCAGCTTGCGGCCTGAAGAAGCAGTCTTGGGTCACTGCAAAGTCACGGGATCTGCCGGGCCCGCCGGAGCATCTTGCCGAACGCCCGTCGTATGCCGTACCCCCGGCTCATGAGCCGCAAAGGAAAACAGAGATACGACCATGCTACAGACTGACTCCCAAGCCGCCGCTCCCGCACAGAGCGCCACCCGCCTGGCCATTGCCATTGGCGGCTGCTCTCTCGGCATGTGGTGTGAAAAGAGCATGCGCGTAGCCATCGATCCCGAACACGTGCCGTTCGTTCTTCCCGCCGCAACCCGCGCCGCCTGCGACATCGAATTCGAAATCTCCTGGGCCGACTCGCTCAGTCTGCCTTCTGCTCCAGCATCTTTCGATTCCGGCGGCCTCTGGTCCGCCTTCGTTTCGCATACCGGGACAGAATTCTACTTTTCCAGTCCTGTTCTCGGCCGTGCTCCCTACAAAGCCGCCTGGATGGACGATTCCTTTTCTCGCGGCCACCTGGTCATGAATCGCAGCAGCTTCTCGCCGGATGCCGCCGTTTTCCCGCTTGAATATCCCGTCGATGAACTTGTCATGATGCACCGCCTCGCCCTTGGCGAAGGGGTGGAGCTTCACGCTCTTGGTCTCGCTGATCAGGATGGCAGCGGCTACCTCTTCCTCGGCCACTCCGGCGCAGGCAAAAGTACGACAGCACGCCTCTGGATGTCCCAGCCCGGCGTACGCCTTCTTAGCGACGACCGCATCATTCTCCGCAAACATGGCTCCGCATTCCGCATGTACGGCACTCCTTGGCACGGCGACGCCGGCGTTTCTTCCGCGGGTAGTGCGCCTCTTTCTTCCATCTTTTTCCTCGAGCAAGCTCCCAAAAACGAACTTCTCTCGATCGCCCCCGGCCAGGCCGCCGCCGAACTCTTCGCCCGCGCTTTCGTCCCGCACTATCTGCCGGCGGGCATCCGGTTTTCCCTGAGTTTTCTCGATGAACTCACACGCTCCATCCCCTGTGCCACCTTCCGTTTCCTTCCGGACTGCAGCGCTGTCGAGGCTATCCGCCATGCCTACTCCTGAAACCAAAGTGCGCCGGGACTCGCGGCTCCTCGCGCAATTGTGCGGCGAACTTCTGCGCAAGGGCCACAAAGTCGCCTTTCACGCACAAGGTCAAAGCATGCACCCCAATCTGCGGGACGGCGACATCGTCCACGTCTCCCCGGCGGACTCCCTTTCTCTGCGCCTCTGTGACATCGCTCTCGCCCAAACTTCCGATGGCCTGAAAGTCCATCGCGTAGCGGCCATTCATCCTTCTTCCGGCGAAATCGTTACCCGCGGCGACACCGGCCAGGATTCCGACATTGAGGTCTTGAACGTGCTAGGTAAGGTCACCGCCTTTTCTCGCGATAGTTCTCAGCACTCCATCTCTTCTCTGCAGACGCGTGTCTTTCACCCGCTTGCCTCGCTCTCTCTCTGGCTGCGTGCTGCAGCCGCAGCGCGTCTTAGGCATTTCAGGCTGTTTCTCAGCTTGTTCTGTTTGTGCACGGCGTTCTTTATTCAGGGTGTTCACGCCCAGACTGCCGACCTTCAGTTGACGCAGACGGCTTCCTCTTCCGCAGTGGCCACAAATGCCACCACCCAGTCGCTTGGGACAGCCAGTACGGTGACTTGGACAGGCGGCGTCGCCTCGTTCACCTTCCCTACCCCTTTGCCGTCGGGTGTCTTCACGAATGCTCTTCTGAGCACAACTGGTTTTACGCCTGCAGGCTACAATCGTGCGAATGCATCGATTACCTCCGTAAATTACGGAACAGGTGTGGTCACGGTTGCTCTGGCTGCTCCGTCGACGGGGACCGCCACGACCGCGAACTGGGCATCCAACGTCGTCTCGTTTACTTTCCCCACCCCTCTGCCTTCTTTTGCGGTCGTCGGCGCGCAATTGACAACAACGGGTTTCACCCCCGCTGCCTACAACGTCACGAATGCAATCATCACATCCGTCAACAACGCGACAGGTGTAGTCACGGTTGCCCTGGCTAACCAGTCGCTGGGAACGGCCACGGCTGCGACTTGGTCAAACGTGGGAGGCGGCCGCATCTCGTTTACGTTTCCCACCCCGCTGCCTTCCTTCGCGGTTGTGGGCGCCATTTTGACAACAACAGGTTTTGCGCCCGCCGGTTATAACGTTACAAGTGTGGCCATCACCAACGTGAATGCCGGCACGGGCGTAATCCAAGTGTCCGCGGCCAACCCGGGTGCATCCCCCGCAACCGCCCTCGGAGCCGGGACTGTAGCTCCCAGATCATCAACCGCAAACGGGACCGGCACCATAAAGCCTACGACTTCAACCGCGAACGGAACCGGCACAGTTCCTTTCGGCTACACCTATTCGGAAGTCGTGACCAACAACTCTTCCAGCGCCACCGTCACCTCCGGAACGATCACGGTCTACATGCAGACCCCGGCCAACACCATCTTCGAGTCTGCTGTAGGCACCAACTGGACTTGCGCTTCCCCCGCTGTTGGGGGCACCGGTCCAATCGTGTGTACCTACAACACCACCCTTGCGAGCGGCGCAACGGCATCAACGCTCACCCTGGGCTTTCAAATTGTCGCTGGCGCCGCTTCCGGATCAACCATCCAGAGTTCCGCTACGGTAACAAACTCCACTTTCGTGGATACGGTGCCCTCCAGCAACACCAGCATCACCTCGGTTCTCGTGGAGCCCGCCAACACCTCTGACCTTGGCGTCTCCATGTCCGTCTCGCCCACTCCGGTGTTCATCTCTTCCACGCTTACCTACTCCATCCGGGTCCAGAATTATGGGCAGGCTGCTGCGCCCGCTACCTCCAACGTTCTTACGGACGTGCTTCCTTCCGGCGCCACGGGCGTTACCTTCTCCTCAATCTCGGTTCCATCGGGGTGGATCTGCACCACTCCCGCTGTCAATTCTTCCGGCACCGTTTCTTGCTCGATTACATCCCCCATGCCGGCCACGCCTGCGGCGGGTTCCACAGCAACAATCGCCATCACGGTGAACTCTCCAACCACCGCCACCACGCTCAACAACACCGCAACGGTTTCTCTCGCTGGCGATCCCAACTCGGCCAACAACTCATCCACGGCCTACACAGTCGTTCAACCTCTTGCCTGCGCAACCCCTGGCCGCGACGGCGGGGGTGGCACGCTCACCGGCATCGTCAACACCTATTTCCCGCCCGCTGCCACTGGCACTCTTGTCTCGGCCTCCACTTCTGTTCAGTTGGGTGCTGCTGCAGCTGCCGGCTCTCAGACTCCCATTGCCGCCGGTGATCTGCTGCTCATCATTCAAACGCAAGACGCTACTTTGAGCATCACAAATACGGGCGCTTACGGCGATGGAATCCCCGGTGACCCGGGCTCTGGCTCCACCAACCTCGGCAGCTCCGGACTCTTTGAATTCGTCACCGCCACCAGCGCTGTTCCCCCTACCGGCGGCACGCTTACCTTCACTGGCACGGGTCCCACCGGGGGTTTGCTCAACAGCTATTCCTACGCCATAGCCACCGCCACACAGGGTTTGCAAACCTATCAGGTCATCCGTGTTCCGCAATACACTTCCGCAACTCTCAGCTCCACCCTCGCCCCCCTTGCTTGGACTGGCGCGGTGGGCGGAGTCCTTGCAATTGATGCCTCTTCCCAGCTCACTCTCGGTGGCACGGTTGTGCTGGATTCCCTCGGGTTCCGCGGCGGCGGCGGTATAACCCTCGGCGGGAAAGCTGGTACGACAAACACAGACTATTTGACGAACTCTCCTGCCGCCTTGCCCACGCTTGGCCCCGACCCGCCAGCTGGAAGCGGAGCCGACGCCTCGAAGGGCGAGGGCATTGCTGGAACGCCTCACTGGGTTGCACCATCCTTGTCCTCCATCACCACTGCTTCGACCGCCCTCAGCACTGGCCAGTCCCTTGTGGAGGGACTTCCAGGCGGCAGTTTTGCGCGTGGCGCTCCGGGCAACGCGGGCGGCGGCGGCACCGATGGTAACCCTAACGCGAATAACCAGAACTCTGGTGGCGGCGCGGGTGGCAATGGTGGCACCGGGGGAGTGGGCGGTTATGGCTGGAACAGTATTGCTGCTACCAACTCCACAGACGGTGGATTCGGTGGCGTAGCGTTCCCTGCATCCACGAGCGCCCTTCTGATGGGTGGCGGTGGTGGCGCTGGAACCACGAACAATGGCTCCTACTTCATTTCAGCTGGAAGCAATGCAGCGGATTGCGGTGCAAACTGCACCGGCATTTACAGCAGCGGCGGCGCGGGCGGTGGGATCGCCATTATCCACGCCGGTAGCGTAGTTGGCACCGGAACCATCACCGCAAATGGCGGATCAACCCTGAGTACTTTGAACGATAGCACCGGCGGGGGTGGCGCTGGCGGTTCGATCCTGTTTTTCGCCAATAGTGGCGGCTTAAGCGGCCTCACCGTCGATGCCCTCGGCGGCAACGGCGGCAACGCCTGGTTGATCAAAGCTCCAGGCGGTTTTCCTGGCCAGCGTCACGGCCCTGGTGGAGGCGGTGGGGGAGGCGTCATCTTCCTCACGGCCTCGCCTGCCAGTTCCAGTGTCAACGGTGGCTCCAATGGCTATACCAACACGGTGCAGGATTCCTACGGTGCAACTGCCGGCTCGGC
>JGI12635J15846_10000108_pt1 | contig 59110 bp, 49 predicted proteins | sample BlaSpr_A8_OM2_M2_FD_15846 | JGI IMG/M metagenome (IMG submission 15846)
CCTGTGCCGCAATTCAGTTCAAGAATGCGCTGTCCGACGGTAAAGACTTTCTCGATCTCTCTCCAGATGGATTCTCGTTGCGCTCGCCCAATCAGTGTGTTGGCAAAATCCAAGTCATAAGTCTCGGCGGCGGCATTCCAGTACGCCTGAGCAGAATCAATTGACCGAGCGTTCATTGCGTTTCTCTGCGCCAGTATGCGTGACGTTCTGCGCCTCTCCAGCCCTCAATGGAAGCTAGCAGGCACAGAAACCCCGAATGTCACGCCTTTGTCAAGAAATTGCAAAAATCAGCAACGCCCTCCCTTCGGCATCGAGAGAACCGCGAGGGTCCGCTGCGCTCTCCAGGCGAGGTTTGCGGGACGCAGGCTTTGCCTCGAATCTACAGAATGAACTGCGAGCGAATGGATTTCCGCCGCCCGGCGCCGTTCGAGAAGTGACGAGAAGTTGACACGGCCCTGACAATTGCCCCTCCCGCTGCGATTACTATTCGGGCAATTGATTCCCGGTTCGGTGAGGTTCGGTTGCCAGGAAAACACAAAGTCGTACTTTTTTACCCGCCTTACGACGGCCCCCCGTTGAGCGCGCCTTTGTGTCTGCTCGCGCTGGCATCACCGCTGTTGCAGGCCGGATTTGAAGTCAAGTTGATCGACGATATCACCTCACCCGATTTCGAGAGTGAAATCCTCCGCGAGACCAGCGATGCACTCTGCCTTGGCATTTCTGTCCTCACCGGCCCAACGATTGGATCGGCGATTCGCATCGCCAAAGCGGTGAAGAGGACCCGCCCATCTTTGCCGATAATCTTCGGTGGGTGGCATCCGACGCTTGCTACCGAGCAGACACTTCAGGCGGATTTCGTCGATGCGGTGGTGCGAGGTCCGGGAGAGTTAACGTTCCTGGAAGTTGCGCAAAGATTGGCGGATGGACAGGAACTGCACGGCGTGCGGGGCCTGTCTTTTAAGGAGAAGGCGAGTAAAGACAAGGCGGGTAAAAACGAAGCGGGTACAGGCAAAGCGAGCATTCACCATGAGCCTGAGAGACGCGTGGCGAACATCAACGACCTCCCTGCGCCGGCCTTTCATCTCGCGAACTTTGACGCCTATGCCGCTGCCGTTGGCTTCAGGCAATTGTCCTACACCACCAGCGTGGGGTGCCCCTATGCCTGCAATTACTGCACCGACATGGTGTTTTACAACCGCCGCTTCAACGCCTATCGGGCGGATCGGGTAGTGAGCGAGCTTGCCGATCTGGTATCTCGGTATGGCATCCAGGAAGTAGCGCTCTTCGATTCCAATTTTCTGGTTGATATCAAGCGAGCCCTCGCGATTGCGCGTGGCATCGTCGATAGTGGCGTCAAATTTCGCTGGGATTTCCAGGCGTCAACGGATTTCCTGTGGAGAATGAGCGACGACGACGTTCGCTTATTGGGCGAGAGCGGTGTTTCCCATATGGGCTTTGGCACGGAGTCCGCGTCTCAGTCTGTGCTGAAGCTGATGAATAAGCACCACCAGAACGTGGAGCAAATGGTGCAGACCGCTCGCAAGGCTCATCTCGCTGACATTCGCGTCACCTTCAATGTCATTCTCGGATACCCCGGAGAAACCGAGGCTGATCGCCAACAAACTTTTTCCATAATGAGCGACATTGCTCGGGAATACTCCAACGTCAGTTTTTCGCCGAATATCTTCACTCCTTACCCGGGAATTCCAATTTGGCCGCAATTGAAAGAAATGGGTTTGCGCGAGCCACAGTCTCTGGAGGAGTGGCAAAGCCTGGCGCTCGGACGCAATGTTCTTCCCTGGTTGCAAGGCGAGGAATTGCGACGGCTGCGCCGCAGTCTGGAATATTTCTTGCTCAATAATCAAATCCGCAAAGCCACGCAAAACAAAGCGTGGCTGCGCGAGAGATTTCGCCAGGCACTGGGCGCGCCCATCCGGTGGCGTATCGGAAAAAACCGCTATTCCTTTCCCTGGGAACTTTGGATTTCGCGCGTCGCACAGCGCGTGGTGACACGGCGATCTCTATTAACCGGGCAAAAGCTGGCGGAGAGAATGCAGGAAGTTTGTTGATTCCTAATATGCGTCATTTTTTTAGTGCGTCGTTTTTTTAGTGCATAGGGGGCCGACGTGGCGGACGTTCTACTGACTCACTCGTACCATCTGTTTTACGACCGAAAACAAACTCGCAAGATGCAGCCTTATCCGCCGCTCGGCACCCTCTATGCGGCAGCGACCCTGCGCAGCCTGGGCATCTCGGTCGCGGTGTTTGACACCATGCTCAACGACCCCGAAAAGGGATTCGAAGCGGCCCTTGCTCGACATCGCCCAGCGCTGGTAGTGGTTTACGAGGATAACTTTAACTTTCTTTCCAAGATGTGCCTTACCCGAATGCGGGAAGTTGCATTCCAGATTCTTGCTGCCTCCCAAAAAGTAGGCGCTACCGTTGTGATTAACGGCTCCGATGCCTCGGATCATGTTGAGGACTATCTCCGGAACGGTTTTCGTTGCGTGCTGCTGGGCGAGGCCGAATTCACATTGTTAGAAACTGTGCAGCAATTGCTGAGAGATAGAAAAGCGGCGCTGGCCGGAATCGCCGGTCTCGCCTATCTATCGCCGACAACGGGAGAAGTTGTTCGGACCGCGAGGCGTAGCCAGTTACGCCATCTGGACGCTTTGCCATTTCCGGCGCGCGATCTGATCGACACGAATCAATATCGCGATGCTTGGAAATCCGCGCACGGATATTTCTCTCTCAACCTCGTTGCCAGTCGTGGTTGTCCGTATCGCTGCAACTGGTGCGCCAAGCCAATCTATGGCGACACATTTTCGGCGCGGTCGCCCCGAAGCGTTGCGGAGGAGATGCGCCAGCTGAAGCGCGAGTACAACGCAGAGCATCTGTGGTTCGCCGACGATATTTTCGGCCTGCAAGCGAAATGGGTGCTGGAATTTGCCGACGCGGTCGAGACCCTTGACGCTGCCGTTCCTTTCAAGATGCAGTCCCGTGTCGACCTGATGGCGCCCACCACTACCGTGGCACTGCGTCGCTCAGGCTGTGCCGAAGTGTGGATGGGAGTGGAGTCCGGATCGCAGAAGATCTTAAATGCGATGGAAAAAGGCATTCGCGTAGAGCAGGTCGCCAGGGCGCGCGAGAATCTCCGCAAAGAGGAAATTCGTGCCTGTTACTTTCTGCAATTTGGTTATCCCGGCGAGACTTGGGAAGACATCAAGAGCACGGTTGACCTGGTGCGGGATACGCGCCCGGACGACATCGGCGTTTCCGTGGCGTATCCACTGCCAGGAACCAAGTTCTTCAAGCAAGTGCAGGCGCAGCTGGGGACGAAGACCAATTGGTCCGACAGTGAGGATCTCTCCATGATGTTCCAGGGAGCCTACAGCGGCGAGTTCTATCGTGCTCTGCACGATGCGCTGCACGCGGAAGTTGATTCCTGGAATGGAAGAGCCGGCGGGAATGGAGGGCGCGAATTGTGGGACAGAGTGGTGCAACTCGAACGGACGAGCCATATGCCAAATCCCACGAAGCTCGAGGATTTTCACGCCGGAGGCCTAGTGCAATTGCAATTGCAGTCTGACTACAACTAACAGGGCTCGCCAGGCGCTGCAAGATTTCGCTGAGGATATATAGAGGATATGGACCTGCTTCTCACGCACGGTTATTTCTTATTTGAAGATCCAAAGGAGCTTCAGATCATGAAGCCATATCCTCCTTTGGGCATTCTTTACATTTCCTCGCATCTGCGCAGAAAAGGATTTCAGGTAGAAGTTTTCGACTCCACCTTCCGCTCCCGCGACCAGCTATTTGAAATTCTACGGCAAGGACCCCCGGCAGTCCTCGGCGTTTATGCCAACTTGATGACTCGCTCCAATGTGCTCGAAATCTTGTGCGCGGCAAGAGAATCGGGTTGGCGGACCGTGGTTGGGGGACCGGAACCGGGCGCCTACGTCGCGGAATATCTCGACGCTGGAGCGGATGTCGTTGTCCTTGGTGAGGGAGAAGTGACCACCGAGGAACTGCTTCCCGTGTTACGGGCTGGTTCCCGAGAATCGCTGCAGCGAGTGGATGGCATCGCCTTTCGCGACTCCGACGGAAACATCATTCAGACGAAACCGCGAGAACAGTTGCGCGATATCGACGCCCAGCCCTGGCCGGATCGCGAAGCCATCGATGTGGGACAGTACGTCGCAACCTGGCGCAAGCATCATGGCACGGGTTCGGTTTCGCTGATCACCGCCCGCGGCTGCCCTTATCACTGTCGCTGGTGCAGCCACCAGGTATTCGGCAAAACTCATCGCCGCAGAAAGCCGGCATCGGTGGCCGACGAACTCGAATGGTTGATCAAACGATATCAGCCGGACATGGCATGGATGGCCGACGATGTGTTCACCATTCATCCTGGTTGGCTCTCGCAGTATGCCGACGAACTTAAACGCCGGCGCCTGCGGTTACCTTTCGAATGTATTTCGAGAGCGGATCGCCTGAACCCAAGAGTCGTCGAAACTCTGGCGGAGATGGGTTGCTTTCGCGTCTGGATTGGTTCGGAGAGCGGCTCGCAACGAGTGCTGGACGCAATGGAGCGCGGCGTGACGGTCGAGCAGGTTCAGTCCGCAGTAGCGCTGTGCCGATCCCGCGGTATTCAAACCGGAATGTTTCTGATGTGGGGATATGAGGGCGAGGAACTCGAGGACATTGAAGCCACCGTCCAGCACGTAAAGCGAACGAACCCCGACATTTTCTTTACGACAGTGGCGTATCCGATCAAAGGCACGCCCTACTTCGCGGAAGTTGCAGGAAGGGTCGAGGCGCCCAAGCCCTGGAATGTGAGTTCCGATCGGGAGTTTCGCGTACGGGGCCGCCACTCGCGCCGTTTCTACAGCTTCGCGGATCGCTTGCTTCGCTCCGAGGTGGAGATCGAAAGGATGCAGTCGAAGGAAGAAGTCGATCTGCCGGCCATTTACAAGTTACAGTCCGAGGCTGCTTTTGCCCGTGAGGGACTGCAGGCGTCGATTTCCGAGAAGGAGGTATGAGCATGTCGACGCTGCCAGCAGAATTGACGCAGGCTCCTTTCGACGCGCTTGCCGAAGGCTACGACCAGGGGTTCACATTTTCGAGGATCGGCCAAGCCCAGCGTGCAGCTGTATGGCAAGAACTCGCTCGTACGTTCCACTCGGGCAATCGTGTTCTGGAGATCGGATGCGGCACAGGTATCGACGCCTGTTTCCTGGCCGAACGCGGGGTGAAAGTAATCGCGTGCGACAGCTCACCGGCGATGGTTCGCGTGGCCGCGCGACGAATTCGAGAAATGGGCGCCAATGCCAATAACATCGACTTGCGTCTGCTGACCGCTGAGAACCTGGCCGCGATTCAGCACGAGGCTCGGTTCGATGGCGTCTTTTCGAATTTTGCCGCGCTCAATTGCGTGGAAGACTTACACGCGGTCGGCAAAAACCTCGGCTGTCTGCTCAAGCCGGGGGGGACGGCGCTTCTGTGTTTCCTCGGTCCTTACTGCTTCTGGGAGATTTGTTGGTATCTGCTCAAAGCCAAACCGCACAAGGCATTCCGGCGCTGGCAGTCTGCGGGCGTCAACGCCATGCTGGCGCCCGGTTCGAGCGTTCAGGTGCGCTATTACGGTGTTCGATCGCTTGCGCGGATCTTCGCACCGTCATTGCGGCTCCGCTCGTGGAGGGGAATCGGCGTCATGGTCCCGCCCAGCTATGTTGAGTCCGCTGCCAGGCAGTTTCCAGCACTTCTGAAACTTGCGGAGTGGTGTGATCGTCTGTTGGCGAGTTGCCCGGTCCTTCGCGGTTTTTCCGATCACATTCTGCTGAAATTCGAGCGGATCCAGCCATGAGCGCCCTGGTCACAACCATCACCAGCATCAGTGAAGAGACACGCCTGCAGAAATCTTCTCACCACATCGATTCTCTGCCGGTAGTCGTGCTCTCGCCCCACAACCAATGCAACTGCCGCTGCGTGATGTGCGACATATGGAAGATTCGTGAGTCGAAAGAGATCACGCCCGCGCTTCTGGAGACTCAGGGCGATTCGTTTCGCAAGCTTGGAGTGCGCTGGGTGGTGTTGAGTGGGGGCGAACCGCAGCGCAATCCCCAACTTTGCACTTTAGCGCGGATGCTCCACGACCTCGGTATTCGGGTGACGATGCTGACCGCCGGCACGCTTCTTTCGGCGGAAGCGGAACTTCTAGCAGGTGTCATCGACGATGTGATCGTTTCGCTCGATGGTCCCGCTTCGGTGCACAATCGCATACGGAGAATTCCGCTTGCCTTCGAATTGCTCATGGATGGAGTGCAGGCTTTGCGGCGCTTCCGCCCCGAAATCGTGGTACGGGCCCGGTGTACCGTTCAAAGGGAAAATCACGGCTCCTTGCGCGCCACCGTGCAATCGGCCAAAGATCACGGGCTGAATTCGATTTCCTTTCTCGCCGTCGACGCTGTTTCGGACGCCTTCAATCATCCGCACGGTTGGACTCAACCTAAGGCCGATTCCGTCACGCTCGATGTCCAACAAGTCGAGATTCTCGAAAGAGAAATGGAAGATCTCATCCACGAATACGCATCCGATCTGAATTCGGGCTTCGTCGTGGAGACGGCTGCGAAGTTGCGGCGGATTGTCCGGCAGTTTCGTGTGTATCTGGGCCAGGCGCAGCCTGTAGCTCCGCGCTGCAATGCACCATGGGTTTCAGCGGTGGTCAGTGCAGAGGGCGACGTCCGACCGTGTTTTTTTCATCCCGCCTTCGGGAATATTCACGACTCCAGTTTGCAGGAGATCGTGAATAGTCCACAGGCGCTGCGATTCCGTGACGGACTTGATATCGCGAATAATCCGATCTGCCAACGGTGCATGTGTTCTCTCCACATTCCGCAAGGCGATTAGCGAAGAGATCTTTCAGCCGAAATTACCCAGGGTCAAAGGAGAAATGTAAAAGTCATGTTGGTCAGGAATTCGTTAACAAAACTTCTGTTATCGGTGGGCTTGATGCCTGCGGCAATCACGATTGCCATCGCACAGGTCCCCTCCCCGGCGCCGGCTGCGGCGCCTTCTCAGCCCGCCGTCAGCGCCAGTGACCTAGGGGTTACGTTCTTGTCAGGATCGGCTTCGCAATTGGTGATCGAACGCAATGGCAAGCGCTATCTTGTGGACATAGCCACCAATTCCATCCGCGAGCAAGACGCCACCACCGCACAGGTTTCCACGCCTGCCCCTACTCCTCCGGCGGAGACGGTATCGAGTTCCAAAACGTCCGCGGTAGCGGACACGGAAAAGAAGAAGAACGTCGCCAAGATCTACACTCCGGGAGACGACTCCTTATTTAGTGTTCCAACCGGACGCCGCCTGGAACGGCATGGGTTCTATGTGAACTTTACGCATCGTTTCCCCTACGAACCGGCATTCACCACTCCCGGCCGCGGCGACACCTTGTTTGGATTGGATGACTTTTCCGTCTCGTCCTTCGGCCTGCGCTATGGAGTGACCTCGAGGCTCTCGGTAATGGCATACCGCTCACCCAGTGTAATCGGGCGACCGATCGAACTCATGGCCGCTTACAATTTCCTCGATGAGCGAAACGGCAAGCCTTTCAACGCAGCACTGAGATTTTCGGTCGACGGTCAGAATGACTTCGGCTCCAACTATACGGAGAACTTTGAGTTGGTTACTTCCCGCAGTATCGGCCACCGCGCTCAGCTCTACGCCACGCCGACGCTCTCGATTCATCAGCGTCCGTTGCTTGCGAATCCTAATAACGCTCTCGCCGACGATGTTCCAAACCAACCTTGCGGCGCTCCACTCGCGGTGGATCTTCCTGCCTCATTCCAAGCCCGGCCTTGTGCGAACACCTTCTCACTCGCAATGGGGACGGCGGTTGATATTCGTTCGAGCGTTGCTATCATTGCCGAGGCCATACCGACTTTGGTCAACGGGAATGAGCTGGCCATTCACCGGCCAGAATTTTCCTTTGGCATCCAGAAGAGACTCTGGCGGCATGCGTTTACCCTTGGCTTCACGAACAGTCCAGGCACCGTCGTCTCCGAGCGCTCCGGGACCAACGCGACATTCACGGGCGATCCCAGCGCCGACAAACCGTCGAAGGTTTTTATCGGATTTGACCTGACTCGACAGATCTATTGATTTGGCCAGGCGGCTGGACGCGTTTCGACCGCACGGCACGGGCGAGCCCGGTTTCGACAGGCCATTCGTTGGTGGGAGGAGATCAGGACTGAAGCCCTCTACAGAGTTTGCCACTCCAGTTCGATACTTGACGCCGGTCATCTTGACGGATCAGGCCAGGACTTGGCTTATTCTATTCACCCTGCTTGCCTGCGGCATCTTCCTGTATCTGGAGGTGTTCGTACTTCCTGCGACGCCTCGTCTGGCGATCGGTGATCAGTCAATTTACCTGCACAACGCCACGCGAATGCTCGAAGGACAAATCATCTATCGGGACTACGACCATTTCACCCTGCCCGGCACAGACGTCCTTTATGCGGCGCTTTTCAAGCTGTTTGGAGTCAGAGCCTGGATCCCTCAGGCAATGTTGGTCCTGATCGGCGTGGTCACCGCTTGGCTGTGTAGCGTGATCTCTGGAAAGGTGTTGGCCGGAGGAACTTTGTTCCTCCCCGGTTTTTTGTTTCTCACGCTTCCATTCAGCAGTTACCTAGACGCAACCCATCACTGGTACAGTGCGCTTGCCGCTATTGCGGCGCTGGCAATCGCTATCGAGAAAAGAACTGTCGCCCGCATGGCATGGGCCGGTACGCTCTGGGGATTAGGCACATGCTTCAGTCAATCTATGGTTCTGGGTGTCATCGGTTTCGCTTTGTTCTTGCTGTGGGAACGGCAACGAAGCGCCGAACGGCGGGGCTTGCTGCTTAAGAAGGAGGCAGGTCTCCTTGGTGGTTTTTTTGCGACCGTTGCCATCTTCAGTTCCTATTTCCTGTGGAAGGCGGGTTTGAAACAGTTTCTTTATTACACGGTTGTCTTTGTCGCTAAGTATTATTCCGCCGAACAGTGGAACACATGGCGAGCCTATCTAAGGGGAGCACCTTCCATTCATTCGTGGCCGAACTGGCCTGACCTGGCCGCCTGGCCCTTTATTCATGTCCTCATTCCCTTTATATATATTCTCTTCGTCCTGTACTACTGGCGTGCAGCTCCATCGCGATCGGAAGTGCCTTGGGAGCGATTGATGCTGATCAACGTCACCGGGCTATCGATGTTTCTAGCAATCTCTGCCGCCCCAGCGTACAACCGGCTATATACAGTTTCCCTCCCTGGGATTGTTCTTCTCGTGTGGTTCACATGTGCGTTCGTTCCGGTTAAGAAAATTCTTTTGCCAATCCTATGGACGGCGATCGTAGTTTTGGCCATCCTGAAGCCGATCGTTACGCAAACGCGCTGGAAAGGTTATCTCAATCTTCCCACCGGACGTACCGTCTTTTTCCAGCCCGAGTATTACGAGAAGGCCAAGTGGTTGGCGGAACGGACCCAGCCGTCAGACTATTTCTTCGGCAATACTTCTCTTTTTTTCGCCCTCCGGCTCCGAAATCCCTCCCGCGTGCCGTTTCTGAGTGCGACGGACTATTCCAGGCCCGAAGAAGTTCGGGACGTTGTGCAAACACTGGAAGAACATCGGGTAACATTCGTGAGTCGCTTCCCTGGGTTGGATGATCCTGTTAACAACGCGGGTAATCATCTTGTTCCTCTGCAGCTCTATCTCCACGACCATTACCATGTCGGAAAGAAGTTTTCGAATGGAGATGAATTCTTGGAACGCGACAGAGTGCCGAGCTCATCTCCATCAGTCGTTGACCTTGGTCCGGGGAGCCCGGAAGCTGTAGCCCCGAGCCACGCCGCCGCGCCGCAAACAACGAAAGGAGCGAACGAGATTAAAAACTGATTCCTAATTACTACCAGGCCGCGGTCTGGTTCACTCGGCGAATGCGGATACAAGTCACCGCTTGGACTGTGTACGACGGTCTTTCTCGCAGACGCTTCAAGGACCTCCCGCCGATCCCGTTCGACCATGGCTGCCTCACCCTCCAACTCGAGCTTCAGCCGCGCAACGCGTTGGTTAGCGGTGCTTGCGCTGATATTTTTTCTTGCAAGGGCATTTCGAGCAGGCTGGACGGAGCTAAACACTGACTTCCCCAACTACTACACGGCTGCGGTTTTGATTCGCCAAAGCCAGCCCTTGCACAATTACTACGACTGGACGTGGTTCCAACGGCAAATGAACTATGCCGGCGTCGAGCATCAACTCGGTAACTACAATCCCCATACGCCTTTGACCGCGCTGCCTCTGGTCGGGCTGACGAAGCTTGCTCCGCTTCGAGCCAAGCAGGTGTGGCTTCTGTCCAACCTCGGTTTTCTCGCAATGACCGTGTGGCTGTTGTCGCGCATGACACAATTCCAGGTGGAACAAGTCTGGCTCCTGGCATTCTGTGGCTATTTCTCCCTTCGAACCAACTTCCTCTATGGCCAGTACTACGTTTTCCTGCTTTTTTTGCTGACACTTTCTTTCTATTACCTGCACCGCGGGAAGCACACTCTAAGCGGGCTGCTGGCTGGCCTCGCATTTGGATTGAAACTCTACGGTGGCCCGTTTCTGTTGTACTTCATCGCCAAACGAAACTGGAAGGCAGTCTTTGGCATGATCGCCGCCATTGCTTGCCTGGGAGTCCTTGCGATCGCCTTGTTCGGTTGGCATGACATTGCTTATTACGCCACGCAGATTTTCCCGAGATCCCTGGAGAGCGGTGCGATCGATCCTTATAACCCCGGGGTGCCGACGGTTTCGACTATGCTCCGGCATTATCTTGTACGAGAACCAGAGTTGAATCCCCACCCGCTTTGGGAAGCTCCGTGGATGTTTTTCTTTCTGCGCACCTTGGTTACGGTAGCAGTGATCGTTTTTCTGTGCCTGGGTGTCGCCCTAAGACCATCCACCGATCGCCGGGACTTCGCCTGGTTCGTCATTGCCATAGTTTTACTATCCACGAACTTGGCATCTTATACGTTCATCCTACTGTTGCTGCCACTGGTGCTCCTGTTGGAAGAATCGCCGCCGTGGCAGCGGGCGTTTTTCATTGCCGCATATGTTTTGTTGACCGCTCCTCTAGGGCTCCCGTCGTTATTTCCGAAGGTGTGGTTGCTGGTTGCTCTGTTTGTCATGCTGGGATGGGAGCGCTGGCAAGGCCTTTCTCGCATGTGGATCATTGGGGCAACCGCTCTCGCCGCCTTGGTTGCGTTTGTCGACGCGCGACAACACCTGCGGGCCTATGCCGAGGAGCCAAGCCAGCGCTTCGAGCGCGTCGTTGTAGAACAGGAAGCGATCTTCTCCTCCTACCCAGCCGTCTCGCGAGCGGGGATCTTTTACCAATCGATAAGTGGAGAGCGGTATGTGTTGCGCTGGTTGCACGACAATCGCAATGAAGAACTGGCATTCGCGGGGCAGGCCTTTCATCCTGTCGCGACAACGCCGGATGGGCCGATCTACTTCGAAGTAGTGGCGAACCGGACATCGACCATGATGCAGTTCGATCCAACTACCGGGAAGACGACAGTACAGGTTGCACCGGTTCCGGTCGACACCACGAAGCCGGTTGCTTCGCCCGATGGGAAATGGGCGGTGTTTACGTTGACGCGGTACGGACCGGAGCAAGTCTGGCTGCGAAACCTTGCCGACGGCCGAGAGATGCTGTTGACTGGAGGGAATTGCAACAGCTCATCTCCAACCTGGGCACTGGACTCGAAATCCATCGTGTTTGCGAGCGACTGCGATCGCGCCTTCGGTTTGCCCGCGCTGTATCGCGCCCGCTTGCCGTAGTCCTCCACGGCCACCGATTAGCCCCTCGTTTAGTACCTGCTTAGTACTGCGATTTCGATTGTGCCATGTCCTCATTTGGCACTCCAACCTTAGTATGCAATTGATTCTTGTCCGCAATAGCACAAGCGTTTAGAACTGACTGGCGAGGGTTACGCCGGTGAAACGAGTGCGAGTTCTGGTTGCAAACCGTCCACGACTGATGCGCGAGCTTGTCCTTGCCGTAATCGCAGACCAGCCTGATATCGAAGTGATTGGTGAAGTCCTTGATGAGAGCGAACTGGCTGGGACGGTCGAGGAGGCCCGGCCGGACGTCTTGATTCTCGCGCTCGAAGACGCTAACAAGCGCGTCGCCCAATGCGGCTTTCTGCTTGGCCGGTATCCGCAGATGAAGATCGTGGCGCTCGCGCCGGAACAGAATCGGGGGCTGTTTTATTGGGCAGTTGTGGACGTTCGCACCAAGCCGTTGGAGAGTTCCGAGGCTGGAATTTTGAGCGCCTTGCGGGACCGGCCTTCGTTAGTAGGTTCGGTGCATAACTAGCGAATCCGGGCCGCGGTTGCTTGGCTAAATGATTGATAACGAATCGCTTACATTCATCATTTGAATGTAACCGAGATGGCGGAGCTGTAGTTAGGAGCGGAAGCGGTGCTGGAAAATACTCTCTCAAACATGGCAGCATCAGAAACCGCGGTTCTGAGCGGGAGCCGCAGCGAAGAGCTTTTGCCGGTTCACCACTGGTACGCGGTTTCGGTTCGTCCGAGGCACGAGAACGTGGTTACCCGTCATCTCGAAAACCAAGGATTTAACCACTTTCTTCCGGTCTACCGCAGTGTGCGCCGCTGGAAGGACCGCCGCAAGGAATTGGACATGGCGCTGTTCCCTGGGTATGTCTTCGTGAACCTCAATCTTCGAGACCGATTGGGCGTTCTTCGCGCTCCCGGGGTCGTGCAATTTGTAACCTTTCAGGGCCAGCCCGCCGCGGTTCCGGACTGCGAGATCCGTGCGCTGGAATCGAGCGTGTCCGCTGGTTTGGGGCTGCAACCTCATCCTTACCTACGTCAAGGCAAGAAAGTTCGCGTGAAGAGCGGGCCTCTGTTGAATGCGGAAGGAATCATGATCCGCCGCAAAGAAGGCTTTCGCCTGGTGCTCTCGATTGATCTGCTGATGCGATCGGTGATGCTCGAGGTGGATGAAGCTGATGTTGAACCTTTATGAAGACATCTTGTCACCTGAACTGTCGGTCAGGCCGAACTCAGTCTCTGGCATACGTCAGCGAGAAACTCCAAATGTTCCTTCCGCTTCGATTTCCGAGCGCCGGAGCGGTAATGCTGGCATCGCTTCTGATTCTCAGCACTGCTTTGATGTCCGCTCAAGATCCGCCTGTTTATGGCCGCACCCGAGCACTTGCCGAATCGCATTCACAGGCGGAGCAGCAGGCGGAACAAACTGTGTCACTTTCGGCAGAGAAGCTGATTACTCTTCTCCAGAAAGAAACTGGCCTGCTTCTGGAAGTGAAGAAGCTCCTGGTACGAAAGGCATTCGAGCAGGGCAGGATCCTTGAGTCCAAAGATTTAACCGACGAAGCACTCTTTCGCCTGATGCGCGAGGACGAGAACATCCGGGTGCTGGCAACGCAAGAGGTAATGAAGAGGCGATATATACAAGCTCTTCCTACCGAAGAAGAGCGCCAGCGGGAGGCGTCCCCATGCGTTGGTTCGATCCCGAGCACAAGGGAGAGTTCGACACCGGAAACTCCCGATCAGACCGGCAACTCGAGCCCCAAGGCCAGTAAGGAAGATCGCTATTGGTCCGATGAGGCGCGGCGTAGCGAAGTGTGCCCTGAATTGTCCCAGCCTCTGAACAATCCTCGGTACGATCTTCCGTCCAATCGCGGCTACAATCGGCAAGCGCCACAAGGTTCACCCGAAACCCAGCCGCAGCCTGAACTCGACAATCGCCGCGCTGTCGAACAAGCCCAGATGCAGGATTCCGACGATTTTGATGGCATGCCGACGTATTCGGGAACCGTCGGATCGGGATCAATTGGTTCGATGGAGCGGATCAGTCCGGAAGACCTGCCAGGGCTGATTCGAGCACGATCCGAGCAGCAGACAGCATCGGGCTCATTAGACTCGCTGGGCGGTCCGATGGGCCAACAGACCGCAGCCGATCTGAGCCGATTGCCGGCTTACCCGTCCCTTACCCAGCCGATTGGAGACATCTCCGCGGGGACGACAAGGATTCCACAGGATCAGAGCTCTCTGAGCCAACGCGCGTCGCTAGACTCCCGCCGCGACCGTTTGTCTTTACCGCCATTTCCTCGTGACGATCACGCGTCATTGCGCCATCGAGTGAATCCCTACGCGGACGTTCCTTCACTCTACGATTTGTACACGCAGTATGGAAGGCGCTCGCCCACGCTGGTTCGTTTCGGAGACGACGTCTTTCGCAACGGCACCGGGAATTTCGATCAGTTGCCCATGGACCTCCCGGTTGGTCCCGATTATGTACTCGGTCCCGGCGATTCGGTCAGCATCAATCTTTGGGGCGGAGTTTCGCAGCGCCTGCGCCGGGTGGTCGACGGCGAGGGAAGGATTGCATTGCCTGAGGCAGGCTTCGTCCAGGTTTCCGGACGAAGTCTCGGCGATGTCCAACGGTTGGTGCAAACCAGTCTGCAGAGCCAGTTCCGGGATGTGCAAGCCGATGTCTCTCTAGCACGACTGCGCACCATTCGGATCTATGTTGTGGGAGACGTCGAACGCGCGGGCGCCTATGACATCAGCTCGCTTTCCACGCCCTTGAATGCCGTATTTATGGCAGGCGGTCCTACGTCGCGCGGATCGTTGCGCACACTCCGCCACTATCGCGGGAACACGTTGGTTCAGGAAGTGGATGTTTACGATCTGCTGCTGCACGGTATCCGCAATGGCGTTGAGCGACTGCAATCGGGCGATACGGTACTGGTACCACCTCTTGGTGGAGAAATTACCGTCGAGGGTATGGTTCGTCGTCCGGCAATCTACGAACTGCATGGTGAAAAAAATCTGGCCGAGGTGTTGGAACTGTCCGGTGGCGTCCTGACCACCGGCACGCTTCGCCACATCGATGTCGAGCGGGTACAGGCGCACGAGAGCCGTACTATGCTGCGCCTTGATGTCCCAGAAAATAACAACCAGGAGAGTGTGACGAAAGCGCTGGAGGGTTTCGCGGTGCAGGACGGCGACAAGATCAAAATCTCGCCCATCCTTCCCTATGCGGACAAGACCGTCTACCTCGAAGGCCACGTCTTTCGGCCTGGGAAGTACGCCTTTCGCGATGGTATGTTGATCACCGACCTGATCAAGTCGTACGACGATTTACTTCCTGAACCATCGAAGCTGCATGCCGAGATAGTTCGCTTGAATCCGCCGGACTATACTCCGCAAGTCATCGCTTTCAATCTCGACGACGCCCTGAATGCGAGTCATAGTATTAAAGACCAGCCTGTAGCGCTGAAGCCCTTCGACACGGTACGTGTTTTCTCCCGCTTCGATTTTGAGGACCCACCCATCATCACAGTGACGGGAGAAGTGCGCGATCCAGGCGATCACCTGACCAACGGCGCCGCTCGTGTGCGCGATGCTGTGTACCTCGCCGGAGGACTGACTTCCGACGCCTCGACCGATTCCGTGCAGATATTCCGCCGGACCGGCGACAACAAACTCATCGTACTGAGCGTCAACCTGCAGCGGGCCCTGGCGGGCGACGACAAGGACAATCTTCCGCTTGAATCCAAGGATCGTCTCATCGTCCACCGCAATCTGGCGAAGGTTGATCCACCGACTGTCACCATCGAAGGCGAGGTAGGACGTCCGGGAAAGTACCCGCTTGGTCAGGATATGACCGCGGCCGAATTAGTCCGGACAGCTGGTGGCTTTAAGCGTGGCGCCTTTACGGAGACCGCAGATTTGACGCGCTACACTGTGGAAGGCGGTCAAAGGGTGGTCGGCGAGCATGAGACGGTCGCGATCGGACGGGCGATAGAAGGCGAGCCCGACACCGATATGCGTCTGCACGACGGCGATGTGCTTACGATTCGCCAACTCGCCGGCTGGCGAGATGTCGGTGCCGTGATCACGGTGACCGGCGAAGTCATGCACCCCGGTACCTACGGAATCGAGGAAGGTGAGCGGTTAAGTTCTATTCTGGAGCGTGCCGGAGGTCTGCGGAGCGGCGCTTATCCTTACGGTATGATTTTCGAACGCGTGCAGGTTCGCGAGCTCGAAGAGCGCAACCGGGCCGAATTCATGCAGAACCTCCAGAATCAAGGCGCGTCCTTAAAAGCCGTCATCGCTGGTGATGCCGACCAGAAAGCCTCGAAGGATGCTGCGCTCATGCAGTGGCAGGCCACCGTGGAGCGTTTGCAGAACACTCCGCCAGTCGGACGCATGGTGATCCATATTTCCCGGGACTCCAAGCGTTGGCGAAACACTTCGGCAGATATTCAGGTGCGCGCGGGAGATACGATCTTCATTCCGAAAGTCCCCACGTCCGTCGCGGTCAATGGCGCCGTTTACAACCCAACCGCTGTCGCTTATAAGCCAGGCAAGTCTGCGGGATGGTATCTGGGCCAGGCGGGCGGCCCGAGCAATACAGCATACAAAAAGGGCATTTTCGTGATTCGCGCCGACGGTTCGGTGGTCGGGGGTAACAGAGGATTATTCGGCGGAGGAGTAGAAAGTGCTGCACTGCGGCCTGGCGACACGGTCGTGGTACCCGAGAAGGCCTTCAGCGCTAATTCGCGATGGAAGGACATCTTGCAGGCATCCCAAGTCTTGTCTGCCGCAGCGATTGCCGTTGAGGTCGCTCGATAGCCACTAGGCCGCCGCATGAGGCTCTGGTTTTTTTTAGTCATGCTTGTGATTCTCCTGCCAGTCGAACAGAGCAAGGCTCAGACCGATTCGCAGCCGCCTTCGCCCGCACTGGAAGCGAAAACGGAATTGCCAGAAAATCCAATTCCACCGACTCACAGCGCGAAATCCGAGGAGAATCGACTGGTTACGCCCATCATGAAACATTTGGCCCTTGACCAGAAACAGTTTTGGACGGCGCCGTTCCATTTGGACCGGGAAGATGCCAAGCTTCTCGTCCCCTTCGCGGCATTCACGGGAGGGCTGATTGCGGGCGACGGCTGGATCTCGCGGCGGGTTCCGACTTCGCAGATCAACCGAAGCAAGAGCATTTCCGACTACGCGACATATTCATTCATTGGGGCCGCCGGCGCTTCTTACCTTTGGGGGCATTTCACCCGCCATGACCACCTGCGCGAAACGGGTTTACTGGCGAGCGAGGCAGCTCTAAACAGCGCAGCAGTGGCTTATCTGTTCAAAACTGTGACCCAACGTCCAAGGCCGCTTGATGGAACCGGGAACGGGACGTTCTTTGAGGGAGGGAGCTCGTTCCCCTCAGAACACTCCGCGATTGCCTGGTCGATGGCGAGTGTGGTCGCGCACGAATACCCGGGAACCCTGACGAAGCTCGCCGCTTACGGATTGGCTTCTGCCGTCACGGTTACGCGAGTTACCGGTAAGCAACACTTTTCTTCCGATGTGGTAGTGGGCAGCGCCCTCGGGTGGTACTTTGCGCGCCAGATTTATCGCGCTCATCACGATCTTGAACTAGGGGGCGCGGGGTGGGGCAGCTTTGAAGACTCAGACAAGACAGAGAACGATGGGGATAAAATCCGCAATCCCAGGTATATGGGGTCGCCCTACGTGCCTCTCGATAGCTGGGTGTATCCAGCGGTGGAGAAGCTAGCGAGTCTCGGCTATATCAAAGCCGCATTTCTTTCTTTGAAGCCGTGGACTCGCATCGAAACCGCGAGTCTGGTGAGCGAGATCGAAGACGATCTGGTTGACGACAGCGCCCTCCCTGCAGATGTTGCCGGGATGCAACGTCGGCTTGAACAGGAATTTGCTTACGAACTCGGACTGCTCGACGGTAAATCGAATGAAACAGCAGGAATCGAATCGATATACGTCCGGCCAGTTTCGATCAGCGGACCGGCACTGACCGATAGTTATCATCTCGGCCAGACTATTTCTTACGATTACGGCAGGCCTTTCCGCGAAGGCACGAATGGACAGGTGGGAACTTCGATGTGGGCAGCCGCCGGCCCCTTCGCAGTTTATGTTCGCGGAGAGTTTCAGCACGCACCCTACGCGCCGCCACTATCGAATGCGGTGCTCAACGTGATTGGCTTGCGCGACATGGTACCGGTTCCGCCAGCTACTCCATTTGCTCCAGTCAATCGGCCCCATCTACTTGAAGGATACGCCGCGCTTACTCTGGATGGATGGCAGATCTCCGCCGGCAAAGAGAGCCTCGATTGGGGACCCGGGCCGGGTGGCTCGTTGTTGTGGAGTAACAACGCTGACCCGGTAGAAATGGTCCGAATCGTAAAAGACATGCGGCTGCCAATCTTAGGCTCCGTGCGCGTAGATGAATTCATAGGCATGCTACGCGGGCACAACATCATTCCACATCCCTATATCTACGGTCAGAAGATCAATTTCAAACCGCTGCCTTGGTTGGAACTTGGGTTCGGACGCACAGTCACGATCGGTGGCAGAGGGGGAAATCCGCTGACCATCGGGAATTTCGTCGACAGTTTCTTTGGCAGAGTCAACCAGACCAAGTCGGTACCAGGCGATACGCATACTAGTATCGATTGGGTGTTTTATATTCCGAAGGTACGGAATTATCTCGTCTTTTATGGCGAGTTATATGCCGACGATGATCCCCTCCCCATCGAGAACCCTCCGAAAAATCCATATCGTCCGGGTATTTATCTTACTCATTTTCCAGGCGTCCCAAAACTGGACCTGCATCTGGAGACTGTATCAACTGAGTCGCCCGGATTTTTCAACTTTGGCGGTCCTAACAAAGGCAACTTGAATTACTGGAACCAGCTTTACCGCGACGGATACACCAATGAAGGAAACTTGATCGGCAATACGGTAGGTCGTATGGGCAGTTCCATTCAGGGTTGGCTCACCTACTGGATGTCGTCAACGAGCACTCTCCAGTTTTCTTGCAAGACGAACAGTGTGAGCGCGAATTTCATTCCCGGGGGAGGGGATTGGCAGGATTACCAGCTAAATTACAACAAGTACTTGAAGTCGGGGCTCTACTGGAAGAACCAGGTGCAGTACGAACACATCTCGCGTTATCCAATCGTGTTCAATTCCTCACGCGGGAACGTCGCAGCAATCGTCGAATTTGGTTGGGCTCCTACCAAGCGATGACGGGCAACGTAGAACGTAACCTCACGATCCATCCCACAAAACTGGACCGCGCCAAAGATTAACGTGCACACCTCAATCGGCGTAACAGGCTCACGGAAAACGAAACCCGGTCCGGCCGCGGATCTGGCTCTGGTTATACCGGGCCCATGGCGCACTTCCGGTGCGCGATTCCGAAGTTACCTGACAAAACTGGAAGCGCTAGCGGATTTCGTGACCGTGATTGGCGCGACCATGTCGGCCTACGCGGCATGCCATTTCCTCGGATTGGGAAGGCAGGCTCACTATCCGCGATCGGTTGTTTTTTGCGTTTCCGCTACTTTCGCAGCGGTGATTGTCCTGATGCTGGACCGCACCGGCGCGTACTCTCGCGGAACCAGTTTGCTGCACGTGCGCGAAACGGAGCATGTACTCCGCGTATCCATGCAGTCTCTCGGATTTGTCCTCACGGTGAGTTTCTTCATCACCAGCTTCCTGTTTTCACGCTGGCTACTTGTAATCGCCCTGGGCTCTGTGCCCCTCTTTCTCTTCCTTCAAAAGCATCTGGTTTACAGGCTGGTGCAGCACTTACATGCCGAGGGCTACGGGATTGAACGGGTTCTGATCTACGGCTCGGGATCGACCGGACGCCGCGTCTACTCGGTTCTACGCCGTTCTCCGAAACTCGGCTTGGAACCGGTGGCGTTTATTGACGACAACGCCGTGAAAGTTGGCAGCGCCGTTTTTGAATTAGGCTACGAGACCCGGCGTTCCGCGTCCGTGATGCGCGGTCCCATGACCCGACAGTTGGTGACGCAGTATGCTGCCGACCTCGTCGTGATCGCTATCCCTTCCCTTCAACAAGAGAGGTTTCACCGGGCAGTCGAGGAAGCTTTGGCGGCAAACGCGCGTGTGTCCTTCGTCCCCAGCCACTTCCTGCACTCCGATCCACTGGTTGACTTTCAGGATATTGACGGCATTCTACTAGCTTCGTTTGGCCGCGACCCAAGGCGCTTTTCCTACGAGTGGGCCAAGAAGGTCTTCGACTTGGGCGGCGCGGCAATTCTGCTGGTTCTCGGTTTGCCGTTCTTCCTGTTGCTCGCCATGCTGATCAAACTAGATTCCAAGGGTCCAGCGCTGTTTCGGCAGGAACGTGTTGGCTTGAACGGACGCAGGTTCCAAATCTTCAAGTTCCGCACCATGCACGCGGATGCTCCCGCCTACGCTTGTTCTCCGAAAGAGTCAGACGATCTCCGCATTACGCGGCTGGGACGGTTCCTCCGGCGCACCAGTCTGGATGAGCTTCCGCAGTTACTGAATGTGCTCCTAGGCAACATGTCGCTGGTTGGGCCTCGTCCGGAGATGCCTTTCATTGTCGAGACCTATACCGAGCGCCATTCGCAGCGTCTCCAGGTAAAACCAGGCATCACAGGGCTCTGGCAGCTCAGTGGTGACCGCAATTACCTTATTCACGAAAACATCGAATATGACCTCTACTACATTCAGCATCGCAACTTTTTCATGGATCTGGCGATCCTGTTGCACACACCGATCTTTGCGATGCGGGGAATATAAAAGCGAATGAGCGGCGAGATTAAGGACCGACTGTGGAAAGCCTAAGACAAAATACAGCGATCCATGAGATGGATCCGGTCACGGAGATCGAGTTTCCTTCGCCTTCGGTAGCTACCGACCCCGGAGCAAGCCAATCCGCAGCCGACGGATTGGCCATTCTGCGGCTGCTATGGGAAAAACGCCAGGCACTCCGCCGGGCTGCGGTGTGGGCGTTCGTGGTCAGTATCGTGATCGTGCTCCTTATGCCGAACCAATACGAATCCTCGGTCAGCATCATGCCGCCCGAGTCTATGAACAGCAGTGGAGCGATGTTAGCCGCTCTAGCTTCGAAGGCTTCCCCGGAACTTGCAACCATGGCTGGAGGTCTATTGGGAATGCGAGGCTCTGGCGCACTCTTTGTCGATCTTTTCCGGAGCCGGAGCGTGCAAGATAACGTGGTTGACAGGTTACACCTGCAAAAAGTCTATCGGTCTCGCTACAAGCAGGATGCCCGCAAAAGGCTGAACAGCCAAACCGATGTAAGTGAAGATCGCAAGAGCGGAGTGATTTCGGTGACCGTGACCGACGAGAGTCCACAGCGCGCTCGTGACATCGCACAAGCGTACGTGGAAGAGCTGAACCGCCTCCTTTCGCAAGTCAGCACTTCGTCGGCCCGCCGCGAGCGCATCTTCATCGAACAACGCCTCACTGCGGTCAAGGGTGACCTTGAGGATGCAGAAAAACAGTTTGGTGCTTTTGCCAGCAAGAACTCCACACTAGACATCAAAGAGCAGACGAAAGCGATGGTGGAGTCCGCGGGCGTCCTACAGGGCCAACTGATCGCGTCGGAGTCGGAACTGCAGAGTCTGGAACAGATCTACACCAGCAGCAACGTCCGTGTCCGGTCGTTGCAAGCGAGAGTCGACGAACTCAAACGCCAATTGCAGAAGATCGAAGGGACGGACGCCTCTTTGGTCTCGAGTGCCGGGATTTCAGGTGCCGCCCAGTCCGACGAGATTTATCCTCCCATCCGCAAGCTGCCATTGCTTGGCGTTGAGTGGGCTGACCTTTACCGGCGCACGAAGATCCAGGAAACGGTTTATGAGTTGCTGAATCAGCAGTATGAGCTGGCGCGAATCCAGGAAGCCAAGGAAATCCCGACCGTCAATGTCGTCGACCCGGCCAATGTGCCAGAGAGGAAATCGTCCCCGCACAGGCTTTTGATAGTTCTGGGGCTAACGCTTTTTTCGGTGATCGGTGCAGTCGTATGGATTATCGGATCCGAACGCTGGCAACACATGGATTCGCACGACCCGGGAAAGATTTTAGCGGAAAGCATATGGAAGACTGCCTCCGATCGTGGAACCGCGCTCTTGAACAAACTGGCGGCGCTGCGCAGGCGTAACAAATCCTCTGAGAGCCTCGATGGCGACCTATTATGAGCTCCACCGTTCAGACAACGCCGCGATTGCTCGGCTTCGAGTTGACCGCCAACCGGTTAAGAACCTGGGGGATCAAGTCTGGTCTTTCCATCTTGGATCAGGGCCTCGTCTCGGGGGCCGGCTTCCTGCTGAGCTTCCTTTTGGCCCGCTGGCTGAACAGCGAAGTCTACGGAGCGTTCGCGGTGGCATTCGCGACGCTGCTATTCCTCACCGGCTTCCACAACGTCCTGTTGCTCGAGCCCATGAGCGTTATGGGGCCAGCACGATACTCGGATCGAACATCGGCATATTTTGCCGCTCAATGCAGAATCCACAAACTGCTGGGAGCTTTGCTCGCCAGCGCTTTGCTGCTTATGGCACTGTTCATGAAGCTGCTGGGAGCAAACCATGAACTGGTGACGGCCACCGCCGCAAGTGCCTTCGCTTTGCCATTTTTTCTGATGCTTTGGATGGTTCGCCGCATGGCTTACATGGTGCATCGGCCCGCAGTCGCGGGTACGGCGAGTCTCGTCTACTTTCTTTTGACTTTGTTCGGGCTGTTCGTGCTCCACGCCAGGAGCGCACTTTCCCCGCCTACCGCATTTCTGCTCATGGGAGGGGCTGGTTTGCTTTCCGCAGTCCTGCCGATGCGGCAACTCGGCTTGCTGGGCGCGGAAACAGACGAACCAATCTTTTCGAAAGCATGCTCCTGGATAGCAGTAGCGAAAGAGAATTGGAATTACGGCCGGTGGCTGGTGCTAAGCACCGCGTTGTTTTCCGTAGCGGCGCAAGGCCAGACCTATCTCGCCGCCGGACTCTTAGGTCTCGGGGCGGCGGGAATTTTTCGCGCTATGCAAGTGCCCTCGCTGGTAATGCCCCAGATCGTCACTGGGGTTGGTCTCCTGGTTCTACCTTCCATGTCCCGTGAATTTGGTTTAGGACGACTCTCCCGGATGCGAAGGGAGGCAGTGCTGGCGTCTGCCTTCGTAACCCTGATTGGACTCGGCTATGCCGCCATCCTCGCGCTTTTTGCAGTCCCCATTGAACATGTGCTGTACGGCGGAAAATATTCTTCCTACGTTCGGTTGATTCCAATCCTGGGATTGGTTCCTGTGTGCACAGGACTCGCGTTGGGTTTTTCAATGGCTGTGCGAGCCTCACAGAGACCTCATATTGATCTGGTCGCTAATGCGGTCTCCGCACCGGTGGGGCTAATTACAGCGGCTGTGTTCATCAAACTCTGGGGCCTAAACGGCGCAGCGTTCAGTCTCGTAGCTGGGTTCGCAGTTTATGCCGCGGTCTTTTGCTGGTCATTTCGAAAGATGCAAGCGCGTACCTGAGACTACAGAACTGAGTTCGACCTAGCATGGACAGTCGACCCAAAGCAGCGCCACCGCCGATCGGCGAAAAAGCATTTATAAGCATTTATAAACAAATGGGACCGTGCACTATAGCGATGTTTTCGGACACAAAGAACACAATTTTAACTAGTTGAGGGGATGGCATCAAATGGCAAACGTCGTTACAAACCCAACTGCAGATCAAAGTATTTTATCTGACAACCTGCTCCCCGCCGCCAGTAACCCGGCCGTCACCGGGCAGGCTCTCGGCTCTTCCTCCGCGCCATGGCAGGACTCTTACATCAACTTGAAGGTGTCGAACGCCATTGTCTATGCTGACCAGTTCCCCGGCTCCGATGCCGGAGCGCAGATCGCAAATGCCTTGGCTGCCCTTCCATCTGAAGGTGGCATTGTGGATGCCCGTGGGCTGGCCGGTACGCAGAGTTCGTCATTAAACCCCTTTGCTAACTATAGCGGGCCCGGAGTTCTTCTGCTCGGGCAAATCAACCTAAGTATCAGCACGATGTGGACAGTTCCTGCCCAATTTCAAATCATCGGGACAGGTCGTAAGTCGGTTACAGGGTCAAATACTCAACTCTTGGCGACAAATCCTTCGGGCGGCAGCTTTAATGGCAGTTTCATGGTTCAGCTAGGGAGTTTGACGGGGACAGCAGAGTCAACCGGGAGCCGTCTTCAGGATATGAGTTTGAACTGCAACGGTCTGTCGCTGGGATGCGTGACATCAGGTTCGATACAAGAGCAGGCCGGACTGTTTCGCTGCACGCTCGTTAACTTCACCACTTTCGGTCTGTTCGTAGATGGCACCGTCTCGCCGTACTTTGCTGAACAGTGGTCTGTAGATGATTGCGAGTTTTACGGGTTGACAGGCGCTGTGGGTATCTTTGTAAAAGGCACACCGACTACTTTTAGCAACGGCCCAAAGCGAATATCGAGATGCACCATCAGCGGTAATAGCACGTCTACGCTCCTAATCGCTGGGATTGAGCTCCAGAATGTCACTGATATCAGCATAGACGATATACACTCCGAGAACTACTCAGGTGCTGCGTTGATGCTAGGTAATTCCTCAGGGGCGTGCCTGAACATTACCTGCAAGAATATCAATGGCGGTGACGGTGCCACAGGTCCAGTCATTCAGATCAACAACTCTTCCACCTCCAGCATAACTATTATCGACGCCAATGGATTCACGAGCGCCACTGGAACGGCGACAATCGTAAACACCGTTAGCGGTGTAACGATTCCGAACGGCTTTATTTCACTGTACGTCTACGACGGGACGGTAGTGTTTGACGGCATCACCAACCTTACATCGGTTGCTGCGACGGACACGTCAGCATCGACGATGGGCGTGCGTCTAGGAGCCACGACATCGAGTACCGCGACTGCTGGATCGGAAATACTGCCTTCTAAGCCGGCCGGTTTTTGGGAAATCAATATTTTCGGCAGTGAGCGTTGTCCGAAGTTATGAACCGTTATTGTTTTTGCTTTTGGTTTTTCTACGCAGCCCGCACCGCGATTGGTGTCCTTCTCCAAATGGAGGCTCATCAGTACGTCTACTTTGATTCTGCCGTGACATTTTTGTTTGCCGCCGGGCTCGTCGGCCGGGCCCTGATATTCGGAGCGCGCTCAACGGGAAATTCCTCGCAACCAGTGTTGCGGTGGATACTCCTTTATCTTGGGTGGTCGTTTATCACGCTCCTATGGACGCCCGCACCTCTTTTGTTCGCTGGAGGCAAACTGTTAAAAGTTGCTCTCGAAGCAGGGATCGTCTCAGCTCTGATCGCTCAAGGCAATATTCATGAAATAACCTCATATTCCATTCGAGGTTTTCTTTGCGGTGCCATTTTGGCAGCTTCGTTGTATGGATTTTATCCACACGACGAGCAAGACCGTGCCGGAGTTGAGGGCGGACTAGACGGATACGACATTTCCCTCATGACCGGCCTTGCCGGCGTCATCGCCTTTATCCAATGGGAAACAAAACCGGACATGTGGCGTGCCATACGGGCTGCTGTCCTCGCCGGCGGGACAATGATTTTGACGTATAAGAGCAGCATCGTCGCCTACGGTTTGGCGATCACGCCGTTTGCGTTCCGGTCGGGATACAGAACGCTGTTTAAGAGCCTGGTCGCCGTAGGTCTGCTGGCATGGCTCGTCTTCCCTTGGGTAGCACCGTATCTGATCCCCTACTTCGAATCGGAAGGCTATCTGACCCTGACTGGAAGGTTTTTCATTTGGGCAAACGCTTTAGATTTCATCGCTGCGAAACCAATTGTCGGCTCAGGATATGACTCTGCAAAGGTTTTGCTTTCGGACGTGGGCACCTTTTCTCCCGGTCATGCGCACAACGAATGGTTGCAAAACTGGATGTGTCTCGGCTTGATTGGAATGATCCTGCTGCTCCTAATACTTGGGTCATTCCTGAAGGTTGCCTGGAGGCATCGCAAGCTGCCGGTTGGGCAAATAGGTATTGGCCTTATACTTTTTGGGCTGATCAGAGGGATTAGTGATCCCACACCCGATCTGTGCCCGCCCATCGGGTTGATGTTGTTGTTGACAGCCAAAATGAATGCCGTTCCTCTTGCCGCGGCCAATGATAGCGGAGAAAAGATGCCTCGGTCGATTACTGACGCTGCAACAACATGATGAGCCTGATCGGGCGTACTCCTCAGAAGGTGTTAGTACTGGCATGCGTCGCGTTTCTCTTCACACCGCCGCAAATGGGGGACACGTCGTCTGTCCATCTCACTCCAGCATCGACCCCAGTTCCCGCCAGCTTTTTCGGCATTCACCTCCATCGCCCCGCGACGGATACGTGGCCACAGGTTCCCTTTGCTGAGTGGCGACTCTGGGATTCAAAGGGGACGATCTGGTACGACCTTGAACCTCGCAAGAGCGAATGGAACTTCAGCCAACTCGACCAAGATGTTGCCATGGCCGAGCAGCATGCGGTTGGATTACTTTTGACACTTGGCCAAACGCCCCCGTGGGCATCATCCAGGCCAAAGGATCCGCCAGCGTGGCGTCCTGGCGGCGTTGCTCCACCGAAGGACGAGGCAGACTGGGTCGACTATGTCCGGACAGTAGTAACTCGCTACAAGGGGCGCATACATGAATATGAGATCTGGAATGAGCCGAATGAGAAAGAATTCTTCAACGGTTCCGAAGAGCAGTTGCTTACACTGGCTAAGGACGCTTACCGGATTATCCATGAAGTCGATCCGACCGCTGTGGTTGTCTCTCCTTCTATAACTGCAGAGCCGGGAGTGCCATGGCTCGATAAATATCTAACTCTCGGCGGCGGGAACTATGCCGATGTGATCGGATACCATTTCTATGTAGCACCGAAAGCGCCGGAAATTGCGGTCGAAACTATTCAACAGGTGCAAAGCATTCTTCATAAGCATGGTGTGGGCAAGCCTATTTGGAATACTGAGTCCGGGTGGTTCATCCACAGCGATTTCGAGCATCCGGAAAGCGGGACTTCCAATGTCGTCCTTTCACCGGTGGAGGGTCTGTCCTATGTGATGCGAGCCTATCTAGCGAATTGGGCTTCGGGCGTCTCGCGGCTTTATTGGTACGACTGGGATGGAAATCCAATGGGACTTGGAGACAATATGGGTAAGCAAAAGAAGCTCGCGGCGTTCGGTTATTCAGCTATCGAAGAATGGCTGGTGGGAGCAACAATGCAAGGATGCGACAAAGATCCGGATGGAAGCTGGGTTTGTGAATTGAATCGCGATGGACGCAGCGAATGGATCATATGGAATTCCATCCGTACGGTCTCAAAAACCATTCCAAGCAACTGGAAGATAAATCATGTGGTTACTCTTTCTCCTAGCTGTATAAAACAAGTTAGCGACATCGGCAGCAGCGGTGTGGTTGAATACGCTTCGATTCCCAGCCTGGTCTATTGAGCGCTTTTTTACACGCGCAGTGGACAGAAAAACGATAGCGGCTGTTATCTCCAGATCTGGCTATCAACAATTGCAATGTCAGAATTGATTACTGATCACGCTGGACGTGACCCGGGACAACTGGAGAAAATCCACGGACGGACGAACACGCCCGCCTCGGTCTTGCCGGTACGCGTAGCACTCTTGACCACTTTCATAGCGCCATATTCTCTTCCAATTTTTAGGGCTCTATCTAAGTTGGTCACCGAACTACATATCTTTGTTAGCACCGAAATGGAGGATAACCGCGATTGGGACGTTTATTCGGGCGATTTAAACCTGCAAGTGCAGAAAACAGTTACTACTGTCCGCTATATAAAGCATCCCCTCGGGTTTTCCAGCAAATATTACCGTCACCTCTCCTATGACACCATTCCGCATTTGTTAAGGTGCAAGCCGGACGTGGTGATATCCGCCGAACTAGGCTTGCGGACAATCCAGTCCTGTTTATTCAGAGCATTGCGCCCGCAAACCGGCTTCGTCTGTTGGGCGGATCTCTCCGAGCACACGGAACGCGGAATCGGATTGAGCAAACGGATGCTACGGCAGATACTGCTGCGCTATTCCGATGCAACGCTTGTGAACGGAGAGAGCGGAGCCCGATACGTTATGGGATTGGGTGCTGATGGCGAACGGATCGTTCGCATGCCTTATGTGCTAGATATGAAAGATCTGTCGACAATACCATTGCTTCGCGATGCCAGCACAAGCCGTCGGCTTCTTTATGTAGGCCAGTTGATCGAACGCAAAGGAGTGCATCTCTTACTCGAGGCAGTTGCAAGACGTCGCCGATTGCATCCGAATGAACAATGCGAACTCTGGATTGCAGGCGACGGGCCCACGCGGAAGCAGCTCGAACTTTCGGCCGAGGCGAATTCTCTCAATGTCAGGTTCATGGGAAGCGTTCCTTATAGCGAACTTCGGTCTGTGTATGCCGCGGCAGGCATACTCATCTTCCCAACCTTGTGCGATACGTGGGGTTTAGTTGTGAATGAGGCTCTGGCCGCCGGATTGCCAGTCCTGGGTAGTGATCTGAGTCAAGCTGTGGTGGAACTTATCGTAGAAGAACGGAACGGTTGGAAGTTCAGGCCAGATCGAGCTGGGGAGTTCGATGCCGTCCTGGAACGTGCGCTTGGGACCCCAGTCGGCGTATTAGACAAAATGAGGGAAACTGCGCGCTCAAGTGTTAGAGCCCTCACTCCAGAATATGCCGCTGGCAGGATCGTCACGGCAGTAACTCTTGCGCACGACGTTGCGAAGACTCGGATTCGGCATCGCTGGCCCGAACTTTCCTAGCGAGTACATTGAACTACAAAGCTAGAAGCACGGCAGTAATGCTCATCTTCTCCAAATCAGAAAACTCTTATGCACAAAGACGATTTCAAGTTCGACCACCGTCTGCCGCGAGCTAAGCGGGTAGATTGGCCCTGGTTGGTCGAGCATTACTGCCGTGATCGGAAGGTTCTCGACCTGGGATGCGGCCACTCACCCGAATTTGAAGAAGTGTGGAAGCGGGGAAAACTCCTACACAAAAGCATTCACGCGGTTGGCCGCGAAGTGGTTGGCCTCGATCTCGATGAGCCAGTGGTGGAACGGATGCGGCGCCTGGGGTTTAATGTCATCTGTGACGATGCAGAAAATCCGCGGAACCTGGATGGTTCTGGTCGGTTTGAGGCGATCATTGCTGGCGACATCGTGGAGCACCTGAACAATGCCGGAGCGATGCTCGCCGCGATGAAGTCTCGACTCGCTCCGAACGGAGTGTTCGTGATTTCAACCCCCAGTCCGTTTCGCTGGTACAACCCCCTCTTCGCCATAATCGGACACGAGTTTAATCATCCCCACCACACGGCGTGGTTCTCGCCACTGACGCTCACGACTTTGGCGGAGCGTCACGGCTATCAGGTGCTTCGCTGGCATGTCATGGATCTGGTTACGGTGCCCATCGATTCCGAAGACTCGGCCGGGAAAAGGATGGGAAAGGCTCTGTTTAGGACCACGGATGCAATGCTGCGCCGGATAGTTTTCCGTCGTAACGAGTGGCTATCTGACACCATTGTTGCGGTATTGACGCATGCGTGATTCTGCACTCCTAACTCCTGGTTCCAGAATAGGCAATTGTTTAAATGAATCCATTTAAGGGTATGGCATCTCATGGCAAACATCGTTACAAATCCAACCGCGGATCAAAGCATCCAATCTGACAATCTTCTCCCGGCCTCGGCTAATACGGCCCAATCTCTGGGGACTTCGGCGGCCAGGTGGAATGCAACGCTGGGGAGCGTCGTAGTCGAAAACCTCAACACCGTCCTCTACGCTGACCAGTTCCCTGGTTCCACAGCCGATGCGCAGATCGCTGCGGCTCTGGCCGCACTGCCGTCGACGGGTGGCATCGTAGACGCCAGAGGACTCACCGGTGCACAAAGTTGTTCAGCGAATCCCTTCGCCAGTTACACGGGAAGCGGAGTGCTTTTGCTCGGCGCGGCAACATTCACATGCTCAGCGCAGTGGACCATCCCGAATCGGTTCCAAGTATATGGTATAGGCCGACCTGCAACTACCCAGCAAAACACAGTACTTGTCGCGGGATCGAATTTTCCTACGGGCACCGCCGTGATCTCGCTTGGCAACTCTCCGGGGCCGAACTTTGGCGTGCGCGTCGAAAATCTTGGCGTGGATGGCAATAACATTGTCGGTGTTATTGGCTTTCAGAATCTATATTCCCAGGAAGAATCAGGATGGAGTCATGTCCTGGCGTACAACTGCGCTGGCGGAAACTTTCTTGTATCCACTTCCGCAGCGCAAAATAGTGGCCCATACCGTGATATGGAGGCTCTGAACGACAGCAATTGTACCAACAGCTCTTCCTCCACCATCGCCTTTCAGGTCAACGGAGCCACGGCCTTTCGCGGAATAGATGGCCTAACGGTGAATTATGACGGAGCCACGTCTCCGAACAACGCGATAGTCACGACCGCTGCGGGTACCTATAACAATATTCACACTGAAAGTGTCACCGTTGGAATGCAGCTATCCGGCGGTGATTTCATCGTCAGCAATTTTCAAGCCGGGCCAAACATAACAACCGCCATCGACATCGCTAGCGGATCATTCAATGTCGCGCTGTTTGGGGTTCTTAGCACTACAGGCAACTTGATCGTTGATAATGTCAACGGCAATACCATAGTCGCATCAACCGAGGGCGGGTCAATCGGAATGTACGTGCTGGGCAACGGTACCGCAGGCTCGGGCCTATTGCTATCAAGCTCAATCAATTTCCCTAGCAGATTCCCGACTGAGGTGGTTGTAAACGGCGCGATCGTTGGCGTTAACCTTGACATCACTAACTCTGCCGCCTTACCGGGCACGACTGCGGCTGCGCTCATTGTGTCGGCAAGAATTACAAGCTACAACGGAACAACCACTGCCGGCAACGGTGTTCCCGCGGAGGTGTTCCAAGTTCTAGACACCGGGCTGACTGCAAACTTTAACTCTGGATCTGCCATGTCTCTGTTCACTCCGACGGCTGCTGGTATGTGGCGTATCAGCTTCTCTCAGCAGATCACGACGGCTGCAACGTCGTCCAGTACGTTTCCGTCCTTGACGCTGAGCTATACCGACGCAGGCGGGGTAGCCCGTGCCGTCGCTCTAGTGTCCGCATCTACGACTAACACGACAGCGGTTCTCACGTCTGGCACAACGGAGATCTTCACCAATGGCAGCACGGCGGTGACGATCACGTCGGCGTCCTATGCATCCAGCGGTGCAACCGCGATGCATTATGCCTTGGCTATTACGGCTGAACGACTTTAGTACCGATTTTCGAGTTCGTGGAAATGAAGTGGTCCCATAGATGATCCCCGAGCCCGATCACCGGCCCTCGGATGCTAAAACCTGTATTGTCCTCGGTAAGGAAGTGACTGTCCTAGCCGACCCCAGGATCACCGTGCGCGTACTGATCGTTCACAATGCTTACCAGCAAGCGGGTGGTGAAGACGCAGTCGTTAGTGCGGAAAAGGCACTCCTGCTACGAGCGGGTAACGAAGTTAACCAATATCTTCGACACAATAATGAGATCAAGTCTGGAGGCATTTGTTCCGACATTGCTCTGGGCCTTCGGACGGTTTGGTCCTCTGGCGCTCGGAATGAATTGCATCGGCGGCTCAAAGAGTGGAAGCCCGACGTTGTCCATTTTCACAACACGTTTCCGCTCGTCTCGCCTGCGGCCTATTACGCCTGCCGGGAACTCGGCGTGCCCGTTGTCCAGACACTCCACAATTACCGCCTATTCTGCGCAGCAGGCGCCTTTTTTCGCGATGGCCAAGTGTGTGAAGACTGCCTCACGAAAAACCGCTGGCAAGCAGTGCGACATGCTTGCTACCGGCAATCGCGCGGCGCTAGCGCAACGGTTGTGGCCATGCTCTCTTTTCACCACCGGTACGGCACCTGGAAGAAGCTGGTCGATCGCTACATCGCACTTTCTGAGTTCTCGCGCGCGAAGTTTGTGGAGGCTGGCCTTCCTGCGGAGAAGATCATCGTAAAACCAAATTTCATCTTCCCGGACCCTAGAGCTAGCTCCGAATCGAGAGCCTACGCCGTTTTCATCGGACGCCTCTCGGAAGAGAAGGGATTGCGGACACTGCTTCAAGCCTGGGGCCGAGTAAATCCTAGGTATGCACTGCGGGTAATCGGCGATGGCCCGCTTTTTAACGATCTTCAGTCGGAGATCAGTCGCTCGGGTCTTTCGAATGTTCATCTATATGGACGGCTGCCTCGCGAGGTATCGCTAGAGGTCTTGCAAGGCGCGAAGGTTCTCCTCTTGCCCAGTAACTGCTACGAGAATTTCCCGATGGCAATAGCCGAAGCTTACGCATGTGGCACTCCTGTTATTGCATCGCGTCTCGGGGCGATGCAGGAAATCGTCCACGACGGCCGTACCGGGTTGCACTTTGTCCCTGGTGACGCAGGCGATCTAGCGAAGAAAGCCGAGTGGGCATGGGCGCATTCAGACGAAATGCTCGAAATGGGTCGGAATGCCCGTATGAAATACGAGGCGAACTACACCCCGGAACGCAATTACAAAATACTCATGGAAGTTTACCAACAAGCCATGCAAGAAGCGCGAAAGCCGTTGAAGCCCTACGATCGGAAGGTCTTGCGTTTCGCGGATTAAAGCCTCGAACCCCGCACGGCGCTGCCTGTAATCCCGTAGCTTCGTGCATAAAAGCTGCTGTTCCTAAGAGATTCTTGATCCATAAGTCATTCCTGCTGTTATCACCGACTGACAATCCCAAGGAGGGCATCTCATATGCCAGCTAATCATCGTGTACTTGTAACTGGTGCCGGAGGTTTTATCGGACACCATCTGGTAAAGAGACTTAAAAGCGAGGGTCTATGGGTGCGAGGTGTGGACATCAAGGAGCCGGAATACGGAGCGTCGGCTGCGGACGAGTTCGAGTTACTCGATCTTCGCAAGTACGATAACTGTCTCTTAGCGACTCGCGGTGGCATCGCACAGGTCTATAACTTGGCAGCGGACATGGGCGGCATCGGATACATCACTGCGACACACGCCGATATTTCACGCAACAATATTCTGATCAACGCCCACATGCTCGAGGCCAGCCGTCTCAACGCAGTGTCACGGTTTCTGTTCTCCTCGTCTGCCTGCGTGTATGCCCAGTCCAAGCAGCGCTCCCCGGAAGTCACTCCTTTGCGGGAAGAGGACGCTTATCCTGCCGATCCCGAGGCAGGTTATGGATGGGAAAAACTATTTACCGAAGAACTATGCCGCTATTACTGGCAGGACTATCGGTTCGAAACTCGAATCGTGCGGTTCCATAACGTCTACGGTCCGCTGGGGACATACGAAGGCGGCAAAGAAAAAGCGCCTGCCGCAATATCACGTAAGGTGGCCCTGGCCAGAGACGGCGGAGACATTGACGTCTGGGGTGACGGCGAACAGACGCGCTCTTTTATGTACGTAGACGACTGTGTTGAAGGATTGCTGCGGCTCATGTCATCCGACTATCGGGAACCCCTGAATTTAGGCACGGATCGGCTGATCACCATCAATGGACTGGTCGAACTTATCGCTAAGATCGCCGGCAAGCGGCTGACCCGTCGTCATGATCTCAACAAGCCGCAAGGCGTGCGTGGTCGCAACAGCGACAACCGACGCCTGCGACAAACCTTGGGATGGGAGCCTTCCGTGTCGCTTGAGGAGGGCCTCATCGTCACTTACCGATGGATTGAAAACGAGTTACGCCGTGCCGGACGCCTCCTTAACCTTTACAGCGCGCGCAGCGCCGACTAAGAACCGCGCTAACGTGCTTGGCGTCGGCGTTCACGCGATCGACCTTCTCAGCGCAGCGGGCATTATCGAAAGTGCCGTTGACGAAGGAAGGAAGGGATATGTTTGTACTACTGGCGTGCACGGCGTGATGGAGGCGCAACGCGATCCCCAGTTCCGGAGAATTCTCAATCAGGCCCTCCTCGTAACCCCCGATGGCACGCCTACCGTTTGGATTGGACGCATACAGGGCCACTCCACGATGAAGCGCGTTTTCGGTCCCGACTTGATGTTGGAAGTGTGTCGACGTTCCGCTGGAACTGGAATCCGCCATTTCCTCTACGGCGGGAATCCGGGAATTGCTGATGAGCTCGCGGAAAGCTTGCAACGCAGGTTTCCTGGACTCGAGGTGGTAGGGACATTCACGCCTCCCTTCCGGCCTCTTGAGCCATCGGAGCAGCTCGACCTGGAAAAGCAGCTGGAAATTGCGCGGCCGGACATCGTTTGGGTAGGACTCAGCACGCCAAAGCAGGAAAGGTTTATGGCCGACAACTTCCGCCGGCTTCCGTGCAAAATAATGATCGGGGTGGGTGCAGCTTTTGACATTCACACCGGGCACGTGAAAGACGCCCCGAAGTGGGTCAAAGACGCGGGACTCCAATGGGCCCACCGCCTCTGCCAGGAGCCTCGGCGCCTGTGGAAACGCTACCTGGTGAATAATTCCGCTTTTCTCGTTGCCATCGGCCTTCAACTCGCTGGGCTTCGTTGCCGTCCCCTTCCACCTTCCTCGCCATCCTCCTGACTGCCTCCCGATTGCCAATTCTGCTCTGACTCGGCGGCGTATGGCGCGTCAAGGCACCCGTTTGCACTGAATATGATCCAAAGATCAAAAACAGCTACCGCTTTTGTTTGGAGCTTCATTGAGCGGATCGGAACGCAAGTGCTGCGCTCTGTCTTCGCCATAATTCTTGCGCGACTGCTTTTGCCCAGGGATTTTGGTCTGGCTGCCCTGGTGTTCGTTTTCATCGGCATTGCCGACGTCATCATGACCAGCGGGTTCGGCACTGCTTTAATTCGGAAGAAAGTCGTGAGCCCTGTCGATGAGTGTTCGATTTTCTATTTCAATATTGTCGTCGGGGCGATCCTGACGGCGGTCTTATTCTGTGCCGCGCGTTATGTCGCCGAGTTTTACCGGCTGCCTCAGCTGACTTTGATTGGACGAGCCGCCTCTTTCGATGTGCTCGTCACTTCCCTGTGCATCGTGCCGGGGTCTCTATTGGTTAGGAAGCTTGATTTCTTGACCCTGTGCAAGGTTTCCATCACTTCAATCGTCATTTCGGGCGTCTTCGGAGTCGTATTGGGATGGAGGGGATTTGGTGTTTGGAGCATTGTCGCCCAACAGCTCTCCGGCAATCTGGTATACGTCGCACTGTTGTGGATACTGACAAGGTGGCGACCAGTCGCGGGCTTCAGTCTGCAGTCGCTGCGGAGCATGTTCGGCTTCAGTTCGTCGTTTGCTTGCATCAGCTTGCTCGACGTTCTTGCCAGAAACCTGTCCTCCGCAATTATAGGCAGGCGGTTCACAACAGCTGAAGTTGGTCTCTATTCACGAGCCACGCAGCTTGAGGAGCTTCCTGTCATGACCATTTACCTTGCCGTATCACGACCCAGTCTTGCACTGTTCGCGGCGTCGCAGGACGATGAAGCAGATTTGGCGTATCGCTTTCGCTCAGCGCTCACGCATCTGGCGCTGGTCGTTTTTCCGGCCATGGTCGGCTTGGCAGTTGTCGCCAAGCCACTCGTTGTAACTCTGCTGACCGCCCGATGGCTCGGATGTGTGCCGCTCCTTCGGTTGCTGTGTGCCGTTGGAATTTTTCTTCCTCTTCAGAGAATTAACCTGAACGTAATCATCGCTAAAGGTCATTCAGCTTTATTTGTGCAATTGGAATTGGCGAGAACCCTGATGGCTGTCATCTTCATTTCAATAGCTGGATATTTCGGCATCAAAAGTATGATCTTGAGCCAGATTGCAGCGATGGCAATCACCTGGTACATAAACAGTGTTTCAGCTGGTCGAACACTTTCCTATTCCTTCTGGAAACAATTGGTCGATGTTTCACCTTATGCGTTGGCAAGCGGCGTGATGGCTGGAGGCATGGTTTGGGCGGAGCGCATCCCGTTTGGCAACGCCATAAACCTGCTCATCGGTCAGACCCTCGTGGGGGCATGCCTCTACATCGGCCTCTGCTGCATCTTCCGCTTGTCTGCGTTCTCGCAGCTCAAGAGCGTGGCTAAAATGGAATTGGCGCACGCGCGCCACTGGGCAGGGCATGAGGAAGAGGCCGCCGTCGCACAGCCTGTCGAGACCGAGAAATATTTTACAAATAGTTGACGCACCTCTGACAAGGGCAAGTACGTGGTGAGGTAGTGTTGTTGTCACCAGTCGAACGAGGAGGCCGGACTTGTCTGAGGGGCGTATTGCCGTTTTCCTGCTGGCCGAGAACTGTTTGCTCCGCGAAGCATTGGTTCGAGTCCTGCGAAACAGGGACGATATCACCGTGGCGGGAGCAATTCCCTTCTCCCCTTCTGCCTTGGAGAAGGTCTCGGCCGCGAATCCCGATGTAGTCTTGCTTGACTCCCCAAGTATTGCATTGAGTGGTCCACGCCTGGTTTCGCGGATGAGGCAAACCGGGGCGAACCCCAAGTCCGTAATGGTCGGTATGGAAGAAGATGAGGCCACTTTCTTGCATGCCGTGGGCGAAGGAATCGTGGGCTATGTTCTGAAGGATGCGACCGCCGCCGAGATTGTTCGCGTGATTCGGGCGGTCGCGGCAGGCGAAGCGATTTGTCCACCCCAGTTTTCGTCGGCCCTGTTCCGGTGTGCTGCCCGGGATGTCTGTTTCACGTTTAAACCGCCGCAAAAGACGAAATTCGGCCTGAGCCGGCGGGAGCAACAACTGGTGGGGTTGATACGCCTCGGGCTTTCAAACAAGGAAATCGGAAGCCGTCTGAATCTATCGGAGCACACGGTCAAGAACCATATCCATCGCATTCTGCGAAAGGTTGGCGCCAGCGATCGCTTGGAGATCGTCGAGCAGTGTCAGTCAGAAAGCCCAGCACTGGGCCTCGCAAATATGCCTGCCTGAGCGTTTAGGTGGAGGGTCGCGCTTAGCTTACGTCCATCGTCCAGAACTCTCTGGCAAAACTCTTCGTAGCCAACCACCACCGCACACCGTGCCAGAGTGTCGGAGCCAAAGTCTTCGTATGATAGACGACCCTGGAAGTTAAGTAGAAAAGGTACTTGGCATATCGATGAGATGGCCAAAATCGTTTTCTTCGTCCCTGCCTGGTTGTGTCTTGTCCCGGCGCGCCGACCGTGGGTATTCGCATGGGCAAAAGAGCATTGCGGAGGACGGCTCTTTTGTCCTCGGAAGACTCAAGCAGAGCGATATGCAACCACACTCCATCTTTATTGGTGCGAAACATCCCTTCCAGTGGCGAACCGCCGAATAGGTCAAGCCACTGTTGGACTGCCGGGGAGAGGTTTCTCACTTCTGCTTCTACTTCTTCCGAGAGATCGCAGGCGAACCAGTCCCTCGCCAGACGGAAGCTGATGGCTTCGCTCGATCGCAGCGAAGCATGATGCAGTTCTCGCCACCGCAACCAAAAAGGCTTATTGGTCGCGTTCGTATGCAGAAAACGAGCCATTTCATAAATGCGGTGCAGAACCCAGTCTCCACTCAACAGATCACGCAGCGCGTGCAGGGCTGAAAAACCAAAGTTGTCGATCGGGTCAAGGGCTGGAAAACTGAAGTCCTCCAAATGGCGCGTCCCGCGTCGCGGCCAGAAGTCCTCCAGACCCTTTGGAGCAAAGCGAGCATTGCTCTGGTTCCAGAGGCAAAAATGAAGCTCGATGGAAGGTGGCATCTCCGGATCGAAAGCATTTCCGCGCCATTCCCAGCCTGGGTTGCGAATCATAGCGGGCAGATGATCCTTGGGAAGGTGTTCGAGTCCCCGGAGAGGGTGGTAGCCGAGACTGAGCAGTGCGTCTCGGGCGCGAAGGATTGACTCCGGTGGACAATGGATATCGATATCGGACTGCATCCGCAGACGTGGATTTTCGACATATCCGGGATACTGCGCGAAGCCCTTGAGGACCAGATATTCAACTTGAATATCCTCCAGCACCTTCGCCAGTTCCAAATAAACGCGCTTAATATTGTCAAAACGCCTGGCATTGTCAGAGGCGTTTCGTTCCATTCGCTCGCGAACCCAGTCCGGCAAGACATCCGCGCAGTTTCGCCACAACAGCAGCGTCAAGTGCGCGAGATCACAGAATCCCAGCAGTTCGTGCCACTCGGATTCGTCCAGCGCTTGCAATGCCTCAGGATGGGCTCGGCGGAATTGAAGCGCCGATAATAGCGCTGGGAGTGGTGCGTGATTTCGACGCATCGGTTTTCAGCGGAAGCAGACGCCCTCACTTTCTCGTCGGTTCAGCATCCTTCCCGGACGAGTGTCCCGAGTCGCTCCACCGCCCAGTCCAAATCGCGATAGCGCATCTCGAAGACTTTGGCAGTGAGCAGGTCGTGTATGGATGCGCTCTGAGCCTGATGAACTGCGGCTTCACCGAAGCACATGTACTGCTCAAAATACTGCCATGCGATTTCGTTCGGAAGGGAAAAAAGACCAGGCGGAGCGGGCTCGCGCCGGTTGAGGAATACGATGTAGTCGACCTGACATTCCGCCTGCGTCGCTATTTCTGGCAGGATCGCAGTGGCAAGTTCAATCGCCATTTTGCCCGTGGCGCGAGGCATGACAGGTTGCCTCTTTAGTTCCGGGAAAAGCTCGATCGCCGACTCGCGAAAACGCATTTGGCAGGGATTGCCGACAACGACCCGGCTCTGGCGCTTCCGGACAATGGCGCTGCTATCGTCCGATAGGAACTTCCAGCCGCTGCGCGCACAAGCAAATGCCAGCGACGACTTGCCTGCTCCCGACTCTCCGCATAGCAACACGCCGCGACCTCCAATTTGCACGCAGGCGGCATGAAGCGGCGTCAAGTACAACGCCTCCAGCAAGGTCGATACCGTGGCTTCGAGGAAGTAGTAACGGAGATAGGCTCGATCCGCAACCGCCGACTGCGTCAGCCAAGCAAAGGCAAAACCGCGACTCAGATCACAAACGCTAAAATTTCCGGCGTCCGCGACGATGGTCAGCAAATTGCCCCGCGATCGGCAGGCCGGCGGCAGAGGACAGTCCTTCGAACCATCCGCCATGACGCCGATCTCCAGGCGCAGGGGAATCTCAGAAAACTTTTTCTGAAAACTGCCCCAGCTTTCTTGGGCGGCGGCCAGCACTTCAGCAGAGTTCGTGACAATTTCTAAGGCGAAACCCAGGGGATAATACGTACCCCGCAGCGGCAGCCTGAAGTGACTGAGCACAGGATCGGCAGGGTTCACAGCGCCAGCCGTGGTGATAGTCTCCAGAATCAAAGTATCGGACATGGCTATCCTTATCTGGAATCCGGCGTCAAGACTTCTACTTCCGGGCGACGGAACCGAACCCGCGTAAAAACCAGTCCCAACGCGAGAACCACTAGTTCGCCGCGGAAATACTGGCAACCTTGATTTTCGTTTTTTGTAGCGTGCCGGACACCTGCACTTTGCGTCCGGCGAACTCTGCCGCCTTGTCCTGGTTATCCAACTGGTAAATCGCCTGTTTGGCCGAGTCGTACAAGACGTACTTGGCGCCCAGCCGAACACACATCGCGCTGCACGAGGCTTTATCGGGTCCCATGCTCTTCATGTCGTGCATCATCTGGTCATGCGATCCGGCTTTGGCGCAAAGTGAGTCCATAATCTCGCCGGTAAATGTCGAAATATTACTGGAATCCGATTGCCCTGCGTACAAGGACCCCGTCACGAGCATGATTGCGAGCAGACTTGCAATGCGGTCGAAAGGATGTTTGGCACTCATTGATCGTTAAACCTCTGCTTTCTGAGATGTGGTACTGCGAAGAATGTAAATGAGAGGGCTCGTCCGGTTGTCAGACCTTTGTAAACAGCTCGTAACGCTTTGTAATATGCGCTTCACTTCCCTCTCGTATGCCTCCACTCATGCTGACGCCGACTTAGTGATTTCGGCTCGAAGAGTGTATGGATGAGGGAAAACCAGGAACAGACTAGTGATTTATGGGTCCACCCATGAAAAGTGACGAGGAGTTAACCGTTCTGTGACAAACCAGGGTGCTGCCGGAGTTACTCTCACCGCAGGAAAAAAGAAATGCGCAACTTCATTGTTGGAATCATCGCCGCATTCCTGCTGCTTGGGATCGGAGGACTTGCCATTGCGGGCTTTGGCCTCATGCCTACAAACGCTGATTCGGCCCCGCCCGCAGTGGAACGGCGCGTTGCTACGAGCGCACTTCATACCGCGATGAGCCGGCGCGCTCCACGTTTGAGCAATCCCATTCCCGCAAGCGATGCAAACCTGATCGAGGGTATGAAAATCTACACGATCAATTGCGCCGTTTGTCACGGCACGCTCGATAATCAGCCGAGCTCTCTAGAACATTCGTTTTATCCGCCCGTACCGCAGTTCGTTCTCGATCCCATCGATGACCCTCAGTGGCATACCTATTATGTGGTTCGCAATGGCATTCGCTACACGGGTATGCCTTCCTGGCGCCACACACTAAGTGAGCAGGAAATGTGGAAGGTTACGGGCTTCCTCTCGCAAATTGAAACCCTGCCCCCAGCTGTGCAGGATTATTGGGTCCAGTCTTACGGCGTCCGTCCCCCAGGCGCAGCGGAGGGTCACAGCCAACCTCAATGAATGCGTTCCCACGGCGGCGCTCCATTCTGCTGCCGCTCTGCCCGCCGGCTGAGAATGTTGGCGCGGATTCACGGCGCTCGCGAGTTGCCGTCGTCGCTTCCGCGAGCGCCCCAGTCACCGCGGCCCATCACAATAGAGTCCGAAACTCGCGAGACAACTGCATAAGAGTTCTTGGATAAACCGCAAAAATTACGAATTCCTTACGGATTTTTTATTCAATACTCACGGGTCGTCGTATCGAATAGAGTAGATTGAGGAATTTGGGTAAGATTGCACTGATCGCAGTGATATCCAAGATGCTCGCGGGAAGCACACTCTCAATATTTTGGTCCCGCCAGGTAACGGCCTTTCATCGTGTTCCGGGGCCGGAGCAGACGCAGTCCCACCATGCCGCGTTCTGAAGACAGCGCGATGCGAAGGCAGGCGGAAGACGTTCTACACAATAGCGAAGAGCGAACCCGCCTAATCCTCGATTCCGCCACGGAAGCGATCTGTGGCTGCGATTCAGAAGGAACTTGTCTTTTCTCCAATCTTTCGGCTGCACGCATACTCGGATACGACGATCCCGCCGAATTACTCGGGAAAAACATGCATGCGCTGGAGCACCATACCCGAAAAGACGGCACCCCATATCCAATTGAAGAATGTCCCATCTATATTGGCTTCCAAAAAAACGAGGACGTCCACCGGGACGACGAGGTTTATTGGAGAAAGGATGGCACGAGCTTTCCGGTGGAATTTTGGTCTCATATTGTCGTTCGCGAAGGTAAAACCCTGGGCGCCGTGATCACCTTTATCGATATCACGGAACGGAAACAGGCGGAGGCGGCGCTGCGGAAGAGCGAGGAGCGGTGGCGGTCCGTGTATGAGAATTCGGCCATCGGGGTGGCGCTTGCAGATCTCAACGGACGCTTCCTGGCGGTCAATCGCGCCTACGAGAAAATGTTGGGCTACACCGAAGAGGAACTCGGCAGGCTCACTTTTCTGGAGATCACCGAAGAGGACTATCGCGACGCCAACCGGGAGTTGATCAGCGAGCTGTTAGAGGGAAAGCGGCAGCAGTTTCAGATCGAGAAACAATATCGACGCAAAGATGGCGCCCTGCGGTGGGTCAGCAACAACGTTTCTTTGGTTCCGGGTAGTGAAAGCATGCCACGATTTATCATGGCGCTTTCCGAGGACATCACGCAGCGGAAACAGGCGGAAGCCGCGCTCCGAAAAAGTGAAGAGAAGAATCGCATCCTGCTTCAGATAAACAATGCCATCATCACGAATCTGACCCAACAAGCACTCCTGCATTCCATTTCCGGGGCCTTGCATCCTCTCTTTCCTCTTGACCGATGCGCGATTACGCTCTACCAGCCGGAGAGAGATTCTTTCCGTTTCCTCGCCGTGGAGGGGGAGCTGCTCTCAGACTACTTTAAGACGGGGCTGGAGCTTGGCCGCAACGAGACCTGCGGCGGTTGGGTGTTTGAAACTTTGCGGCCTCTTGTGCGCCGCGATCTTGAAAAAGAGCAGCAGTATCTCAATGAGCGCCGCCTTGCCGCAGAGGGTATCCGGTCGCTATGCGTCGCGCCCCTGATTTTCCAGGGAAAGTGTATCGGTACGCTCAGCTTGGTAAGCCGGGAAAAAGATCGGTATTCGGATGAGGACGGCATATTCCTGCAGGAAGTGGCGAACCAGGTCGTATTGGCGATTCAGAATATGCAGTCCTACCAGGAAATTGACAGCCTGAAGGCAAGGTTGGAGAAGGAGAACGTTTATCTCCGGGAGGAACTGCGCACGGAGCACAACTTCGAGGAGATCGTGGGCAATAGTCCGGCGCTGCTCAAGGCGCTCCACGCCGTGGATCAGGTCGCTCCTACAGATTCAACCGTCCTCATTTACGGGGAAACGGGGACGGGGAAGGAACTCGTGGCGCGCGCGATCCACAGCCGCAGCGCGCGCAACGGCCGTGCCATGGTGAATGTGAACTGTAGCGCCATCTCGGCCGGTCTGGTGGAAAGTGAACTCTTTGGCCATATGAAGGGTGCCTTCACGGGGGCTCTGGAGCGGCGCATCGGCCGCTTCGAGCTTGCTAACGGCGGCACGATCTTCCTGGACGAAATTGGGGAGCTGTCCCTGGAGACGCAAGTAAAGCTGCTTCGCGTTCTGCAAGAACATGAGTTTGAGCCGGTAGGGAGCAGCCGGTCCTTGCGTGTGGACGTGCGCGTGATTGCCGCCACGAACCGCAACCTCCGCGAAGCAGTCGAGGCGGGCCGCTTCCGCTCAGATCTCTTCTACCGCCTGAACGTGTTTCCCATCGAGCTTCCACCTTTGCGAGAACGCCGCTCCGACATTCCCCAGCTAGTGGCTTTCTGCGTGACCCGATTCTCCAAGCGGCTGGGGAAGAAGATCGACGGCGTTTCGCAGGAGTCGATGGAGAACTTGGTAAACTATCCATGGCCCGGAAACATTCGTGAGCTGCAGAACGTGATTGAGCGCGCAGTGGTCCTATCAGTGGACCCGACCCTGCGGCTGGACCGCGACCTTATACCGGTTGCAGCCTCTGCGAAAGGCATGGCAGCTCCGGAGACGGATACTCCAGAGCGTCGGCCACCTGACCTCAAGTCTGCACAGCCACTCCTAACGCTGGACGAGGCAGACAGAAACCATATCCTCGCCGCCCTTCAACATGCGGGTGGAGTGGTAGATGGTCCGAAGGGCGCGGCGAGGATCCTCAACCTGCATCCAAACACGCTTCGCCACCGGATGCATAAGCTCGGCATCAAGGGATCTCGCCACCGCCCGTCGTAGTTCCTCCCACACCAACTCGCGCCCGACTACCAAATGTGGTGGCTTCGGATCCGCGCACCCACGGAGCCGGAGCGCGAACAGATGGCGCAAAGCCTTCGCAACTTATTGATTCTAGATAATATTAGCTCGGGCGCTCCCGGTCGGTTCGGGGAGATCACTCAGACCTGGCCTAATTTTGTGAAGGGCATGTCGATTGCTTTATCAAGTGGAGAGGAGATTAGGTGAACCGCGATGCTAAGGGTCACGGTTGTCGAGTCGTCAAGGAGTGCCGTGACCCTTCGGGTGGAAGGGCGGATAGCGGGTTCCTCGGTCGAGGAGCTCCGCAGAGCATGCGATGTGCATACTTTCGCCGATGAGGTTCAATTGTACCTCGAGCTGGCGGACGTTTCGTTCGCCGATGCCGCAGGGATCGTACTTCTCAAGGAACTGCGAAGGCGTGGTGTCTGCCTTATGCGAGCGAGCACGTTTATGACAGAACAGCTCAAACTCAAAGATCGGGCAGCATCTGACGAAATCTAGGGATCATGGCAGGGTGCGTCTACGCTGGATGAGAGAAGCGTGACCGGAACTGATTCAGGATAACAATTTCCTTTGCCGTTCCGGCGCGAACAATGGAGCGAATATGGCTGCAGACTCGATAGAATTCGCAGTGAAGGTAGTGGCAAGCAATGATCTGGAGCTTGTCCATGCCACACAGAACGGAGATGTGTCTGCATTCGGGCAACTCGTAGAGCGATACGATCGCAAACTCCTCCGAATCGCTCTAAGCGTGACCAATAACAGGGAAGATTCCCAAGACGTGGTTCAGGAGAGCTTCTTGAAGGCCTTTCAACATTTGGCCGAATTCCGAGAGGATTCACAATTCTCGACTTGGTTGTTTCGCATCACGGTCAACCAAGCTCTCATGAAACTCCGCAAGCGGCGAACCACTAAAGAGGTGTCCCTTGATGAAGACTTTCAGGCAACTGAGGACATATTTCCGCGCGAGGTCGCCGATTGGGCTCCCAATCCCGAAGAACTCTACCGGACATCTCAATTGCGAGAGATTCTAATCGAGACGCTAGAACAGTTACGGCCAATCTTACGAACGGTCTTTGTGCTACGAGATATCGAAGAGTTCTCCGTAGAGCAGACGGCGGAGGTCCTGGACCTAAGCCCGTCCGCGGTCAAGGCGCGGCTCCGGCGAGCTCGGCTGCAGCTCCGCGAACTGCTAAGCGAGTACTTCAGCAAGTACAAGGAGTTTCCTGGGCGACCGGGAAACGGACAAAGGACGGAAAAGGTTGACGGGTTGAGTTTCCCGCACAGACTCTCTGGGTTAGGAAATGCGCGGAGTCTGTTCCAATCCGAGCAGAAGCTGTGTTTCCAGTTGGACGGTTTCACAAAAGGGCAACAAATCTTCGATGAGGCGGCACGGGGATAGCTGGACCGTGAATCAGCGGCGAATCCCGCGGAAAGAGGAAAAGCTTATGGCCACCTTGAACATTCCAATATCCGAACTCCGGCCGGCCCCAACGGGGCGGATTTGGGTCATCGAGGACGAGGGTGCTTCGGGGAATATTCTGCGGCGGCTTCTCTCCTCGGAAGGATATGAGGTCGAGGGCGTCCCCGATGGCATTGGTGGTATGGAGATGCTTCGCGAAAAACCACCCTCCGCGGTTATGGTCGATCAACGCCACCCAGGATCTTCGAGGTGCGATCATTGCAAGAAAGTTGCGAACTTGATCCCCGGTTTGCTCCTAGCAATTCTTAGCACGAGCTCGGATGTTGCCGACGAGGTCGTTCTCCCGAAAATGAGCACCGACGATTCCGTGACCATACCGTTCGACCGATTGGACCTTGTTGGGAAGCTGCGCGCGCTAGGGAGCCGCGCGTCACGCATGAGTCCGGAAAACTCGTATGTTTTTGAGGATGTAATGGTGGACTTTGCCAAAGCCGAGATCACTCGTGGTGGCGAGAAGATCACGGTCACGGTAAAGGAATTCAAGACATTGGAGTTCTTGACAAAGAACGCCGAACGCGTAGTCTCGCGGGACGAACTCCTCAATAAAGTCTGGGGATACCAGAACTATCCCTGTACCCGGACGGTGGACACCCACATCCAGAGATTGCGACAGAAACTGGAGAGCGATCCTTCCCACCCGTCACACATTCTCACCGTACGCGGCATGGGCTATAAGTTTGTGCCCTAGCGGGAGCGGCGCAAGAAGTCGCGGGCAAACAGAAAGATGTCCATCGAGCGCAGCTTCCCCGCAGAAAAAGATTTCCGCCTGAATTCTTCTGCGCAGCACTCACCCAAATGACCCTCGCATGGCTGGAAAAAGTGCCCGATGCGGCTTGGGAAGTCACGGCACATCAATGGGCTAGATCGCATGTACCCGGACTTGGCCGGATGGCAACTCCAGAAGAGATCGCAGCCTTCGCGCTGGTGCTCGCGTCCAACGATCACCCATACATGACGGGGCCCAGATGGTGACCGATGCCGTATTCTGTGCAAAAGTTCGTCAGTTGGCTTCAACAATTCAAGGCCGAAGGTGCAGAGCCGCTTGATGTTTCTGCACTGGACATTTGCCCGAGCAGAACCGATTCAACCAATTTCTATCTGTGCATGCCTGCGCTTCTCTCGAAGTTCTCGTAGTGCATTCGCTAGATTCGACATGGTTAACCCACTCGGGTATTTTGATGCGTCTCATCAAATTGGACAGAACTGACATGCGGCGGTGGGCGTGGCTTCTAGAGTGGCGAAGGCAGTGTTCCAATGAAAGCGGTTAGGCCCGGAGTCAGCCCGGGAAACGGCACCCCTGTTCGTGAGGTAGCGCCAATTATAGTCGACGTGAGCATTATTGCTCAGACGCTCGCCTCCCAGCCCAGTACGGTCATCTAGTACCTGAAATCCATCATCTGCCCGATCACTTCTTCGCCGGAGGCCACAGTGCGGCTTCGAGTTCCGATGCTGGTCCTATTGGGTGCGGTGGTCGCCTCTGTCTCCGCGCAGACTACGCCCCAACGACAGCCGCCAATGCGTCCGGTAGATGGAGTCACCATCTTTCGAAACAACTGCGCTGCTTGTCACGGGCTAGCAGGACAAGGGGATGGCCCGGTGTCCAAGGTACTGAAGCGAAGCGTTCCTGACCTGACGAGACTTTCGCAGCGGAATGGCGGCGCATTTCCTGCCATTCACGTGCGAACCACCATCGCGTTTGGCGCGGACGATCTCCTGCCCGCACACGGTTCGAAGACGATGCCAATTTGGGGGCCGATTTTCCACGAGATCGAGTTTGATCAGGACTTAGGCAATGTGCGGCTAGAAAATATAACGAAGTATTTGGAGTCCATTCAGCGGAAATAAGCAGGCCACACGCTCATGGCGGAGGGCTGCGTCTAAGAAAAGGGCGCGTGTCTATGGTATTTGCCTATGCTCTGCCCCACTCGCACCCGGACGGTGGTGTGATCCTTGTCGATCTGTGCCGGGTAGGGCCTCCCTACCTTGGCGTCGGCGCACCAATCCGACGAGATGTACACCGTCCGCTCGATTTGTATTTCCGTCACAAAGTCGCCAACGTTCTTGCCGCGCGCAAAGTTACGGTGTGCCAGCAGCGGGGTACGCCACCGAGGCGATGATCAACGTCCAGAGTGTCACAGTCCGATAGCCCCGTCTGCCTCCACCGGCGCTCCGAATCGCTCGGAAGGAGCAATGCCGATCCGAATTGACCTCTGGGTCTTTCTGTTGGATATTAAGACGGCATGGACGTTGAACGCATCATTGACGAGATTGAGCGGCTACAGGAGATGTTCGAAGCACCGATATCAGGCCACTCAGCGCAAACGACCCCCGGGCTGCGAATCGGCGGCACGATGAATTGCTCGCCAACAGCCCGTGGTTCCGGCTTGGGCAGCGGTATGGCGTCTGTTGCCGACCTGAAACTCCCGTATTGCTAGGTGAGACTGAAGCCCAATAAGTTCCGCACGGTACCCGATGGATGCTCATTAATCCCTGCCCTACAATCGGAAGCAATGTTCGAGCCACACGGTCGTGTCGTCCCCATCTTCGCTCTGGCAACGGCTGGATGCCTGTGGGGAACAGGGTATTTCTTCGGCAAGATCGCGCTGAGCGAGATGCCAGTCGGCACTATGGTCTTGTTTCGTTTCGCATTCGCGTGCGCTGGACTGCTGCCATTCGTCTTCTTTGATCGTCCTCGTTTTGCCGGGAGCGAGTGGGGCTGGATTCTCGCCGCCTCGCTGCTCGGAGTGCCCGTGTCGTATCTGGTGTCGTTCAAGGGCCTCTCCCTAACCACTGTCTCACATGCTTCCTTGATGGTCGGCACGCTTCCAATGCTCCTCGCTCTGGCTGCCGTCGTGTTTTCGCGAGAGCGGTTGCACCTTGGCGGTTGGCTTGCACTCGCGGCATCGACGGTTGGTGTTGCATTGATCGCGTTGTCCAGCAAGACAGGTCCCAGCGGGGCGCAGGCGAGCATGCGTGGCGACCTGTTGGTTGTGCTTTCCATGATTGCATCCGTCGCATGGATTCTGATTTCGAAGCATCTGATGAGACGACATTCCCCGCTGATGGTGACAGCCTTCGTGTTTTGGATCGGCACCATCCTCCTGGCGGTTGTGGTCGTTACCACATCGGGTATTCCTTCCGTACACTACTCGACCCGCGTGTGGGTCGCGGTGGCTGAGCAGGGGCTACTCGCAACGGCCAGCACGACGGTGCTATGGAATTGGGGACTCAAGCAGGTTCCCGCATCGCAAGCAGGAATTTTCATCAATTTGGAGCCGCTGGTCGGCGCGATTCTTGGTGTTTCGTTGCTTCATGAGGTCTTGGGGATTTCGGCTCTGGCGGGTGGTGCGCTGATTATCGGAGGAGCCGTTTATTTCGGCTACAAGCGCGAAGACAGTACCCCGGTCGGGAACAACTTGCCGTGCGCCTAAGAGAAAAGCGTACTCTGAACCCCTGGAACTTCCACAGGTCCCGAGCATTCCTCGTCGTCGTTCGCCACGCTATTAATTTGCGATTGATTGATTGATTCGGCTCTCATTCGTGGTTACGGTGTTGACCTGCGATGGAGTTGGAATGATGGATTTTTACGAAGCCCCTTTGAAAGTAGATTCCACGTTAGTCTTCACCCCTTTAAGGATCGCCTTTCGTATGAGGCCGGAGAAGAGCGCGACCAGACTCCAGTAGAGGCGGAACTTCCACAATGCCGCCGGACCGAAACACTTGATCCTAGTCTCGGTGGAAAGCACCGTGCTCTTCGGTGATTTTGGCCGTAGCTTGAAATTCAATGCTGCTAACGCGAAACCGGAGCGAGAGAACTCGGCAAAATCCTTTGCGGTGAGTTCCATGAGCCGCCCACCATCCGGACGCCAGAATCGTCCGGCAACGCCGACAACAATCTCCTCGTTCGGAACATCTGCCAAGATGACGAAGCCCGTGCCTTGGAGCCGCTGGCGTAGATCACTCGGTCCAGGATTGCGTTTCAGCCACGTTCCCCTTCTGATGCTCATCAGGAGGCGTACCAACCAGACTTCACTGAGGTCCGAACGCAAGAGACACTCGTACACCGACGAAGGTGGGGCGTTGATGGAGATTTCGTAGACAGCACTGAAATCCTGAGTCGGTAGGCTTTCGTCGATTCGTGAACGGTCTTGGTCGGTTGAGGTCACCACTGAGAATCTTATTTGCAAGGATACTGCGCTACAACTTGAACGTTGAAGTGCGTTGAATCAAACGATTGCGTTTTATTGGACAGTCCCTTCACCGAGAGTGTTTCGGTTCTACCCGATCAGGCGCACCGCTTTCCCACTCAGACCTGCATATTTGATCGCCATGCCGAGAGCGAGTATTCGTCCTCTTGCTTATCGGCGGCAAAGGCATCTTGGTGCAGCAAGACCTGTTCCCTGTTCCGCATCGTCCGCGCACGCTTTCGCGAAGTCGGGAAGCTTCCTCTTAATGGTGGCGATCAGGCTGGACTCTCTCTACATGCGTTCGTCATTGGTCATCGTGCTATGACAATATCTGATTCTGAATCTCAGAGAGGTCCACGGGTTTGGAGTACTCTTCGCCGTCATTTGCCACATGGTTGACGCGGGCGCTGAAGCTCTTGCGTCAGGCAGCAAGTGCATTGAGACGCTGCTGCATTTCTTCGACCGAAACGTTTTCGGTGTGTGTCGAAATTGTCCATGTGCTGCCGAATGGATCGAGGACACGTCCTTCCCGTGAGCCAAAAAACATATCGGTCACAGGACTCAACACTTCGGCACCTGCCTCCACGGCCTGCGCGAAAACCGCATCCGAGTCTGCGACAAAAATCTGGGCAAGCAAGCTGTGTTCAGGCCATCCTTCCATTGCTTCCCCCAAATTCACGCGAGAATCGCCAAACTTCAATTCGCAGTGCGTTACTTTCCCATCGGGCATGTTTAGACGCAAAATCTCCTCCGCTCCAAACGCCCGTTTGTAGAAAGATACCGCTGCATCAACGTTCTTAACGATGATGTTGGGCGCAATAGTATGGAAGCCTGCTGGTACTGGATTAACGCTCATTGGGAACCCTCCTTCGGGGGCGCGACCTGCATTATAGGCTGGCGCTGCGAATCTCTTCACGGTGGAAAAACGAAAGCGCCCCAGACTCGATCGAGTCAAGGACGCCGAGTCGAACAGCCCTCCCCCGAAGTCTGCTCAATCGAAGGCTAGGCTTCTGTGCCGTCAGGCGGAATGGCTCCGACGTATACGTGAAGGTACTGAGGGGCTTAAGCCGCCCTCCTCAACTCCTGTTCTATAACGCTCCTTGTGCCAATCCGATCCAATTCTTGGCAAAGCATCTTCAGCTTCTCGGAGTGGCGGTGAAATTTGCGGAGTTGAGAAGATGTCAAAGGAGTTGTCTGCCTGAATGTCTCGATTTGAACGGCAATAAGCACGCGGACTTCATCTTCAATGGCACTCGCTGGTGTTGTCATCGTGGTCGGCCTCCAACGAAACTCTCAGCCTGCATGCAGCAACCGGAACGGCAATTCCGAGCTAAACTCGATTCCGTCTGCGTTAATTTTCCGTCCATCGGCGTAAGTTCCGATTCAAGCAGCTACTGCATATCGGCTGTTGGCAAACGCCAGAAGGGCCATCATTTCCTCGAATGAAGGAATGTAGAATTTTGCAATCGATCGGACACGGTTTAGTGCGCTCTGAACTGATTCGGATGGATTGAACAGCAGGAACCGGATGTTGTTTTTCCGTGCCCATCGTTGCAGAAACACGAGCATACCGAGGCCGCTTTCTCCAAGGGCACTCACCTTCGAAAGCTCTAGGACAACAATTCGGGCATCCGTTAGCGAGGTCACGGCTTCGCGCAACTTATAAGCGGAGTCACTCTGTACAATTCCGCCCTCGCACTCGACGACCGCCAGTTCACCGATATTCTCAACCGTTACATTGAGCATGACTTCCTCGCACTCTTGGTTCTATGATCCTATGCAGCACTGTTGTGTCTAAACTAGAGCATGAACAGTACCATTCCTTTATTTTGTGCAAGTTGGGTCGCAGTTTTCGGGGCGGCGCTCGAATTCCGGGAAGAATCGTGCAGATTTCTCCTACAAGAAAGGCAAAATCTCCACGACACCAGCGGCACGACTTAGCGTCTGGTTCGTTTCGGCGGGGCGGGGATAAACTAACGTTATGCGCAAGCGCCTGATCACGCCGATTCCCTCGAATGTTCCGCTTCTTGAAGAAGGCTGGCTCAACCTCGACGGCGCAGCCGTGGTCGAGGTCACATCGGAAGAGAACGATTATCCCGTCGAGTCGGCGCTGGTCTCAGGACAAATGCAGGGCTGGCGTGCTGCCGATTCTGGCGTTCAAACCATCCGCCTAGTCTTCGACGAATCGCAAAGACTTAAGCGAATTGCCCTCGTCTTTGAAGAAACCGAGATGGAGCGTACCCAAGAGTTTGTTTTGCGATGGTCGGGGGACCACGGTGGCTCGTTTCAAGAGATTGTGCGCCAGCAGTGGAATTTCAGTCCCCCTAACTCAACACGCGATGTCGAGGAGTATCGAGTCGAACTGTCAGGGGTCAACGTTCTTGAATTGGTCATTGTGCCCGACATCAGTGGAGGGGAGGCTCGCGCCTCGTTGAAGAGTCTGCGGGTGTCTTAACTCCGCTGCGTGGTCAGTTTCGGAAGCTGCACTTCCCTCGCTAATTTCTAAAATCTGCGGATAATCGGGATTCTCGTTGTCGGGACGGGACGCCTTGAAAGATTGCACGCACGCGTCGAGGAATCGCTGGCTCACTTGGTGGTCTTAAAAGCGCTCCTCCCGCACTTGGGCGAGAGGAGCCGGGGAAGAAAACCAAAAGCCAAGAATCAGAAGTTGAATTTTACGGCCAACTGAATTCCGCGCGGTCCGCCGCCGCCGAGGAACGGGTTGCCGATGCCGACGTCGCCGGTGGCGGTGATGGGATAGGCGTTCGTTGGGCCCGGTGTGGGCGGAGTGCCTCCCACTTCGCGGCCGTTGATAACCTGAAAGCCAGCTGCGCCGGCATCCGCGAAGAACGCAGGCAGAAACGGATTGGCGAAGTTGGGGTGATTGGGAAGGTTGAAGAAGTCGACGCGGAATTGTGCGTTGAGTCGCTCCGTAATCGCAGTGTTCTTGAAGATGGCGAAGTTAAATTCCTTGAAAGCGGGACCATGCAGCGAGTCGCGGCCCTCGTCGCCGTAGTGACGGGTGCCCGGCACGCAATCCTGATCGGTACCGGTGGGCGCGGCCTGCGCTGCAGGGGTAATGGTGCACGGGATGGCAAACGAGGTGAGCTGAAGATAGTTTGCCGGATTCTTGGCGTCGTATTGGGCGGGACCGACTACATCGGGTCGGTCGAAGCCGTCGCCTCCGCCGCTAAAATCGCTCTCGTAAAAGTAGTTGAGCTGGAAGGGTTGTCCGTCCTGCAAGGTCAGCACACTGTTGATGCCCCAGCCGTTTTTCGCCCGTTGCCAACTGCCACCCATCTTGGGAAACTCATAGGCGAAGTTCCAGCTGAAGCGTTGGGGAATATTGAAATTTGACGGACCATACTCGCGCTGTGGATTGTTGCTGTCGTTAGGCTGGGCGGCATTGGGCTCGAAGTCTTCGCCGTCGCTGGAGTTGTCCATGGAGCGCGACCAGGCATAGTTCGCGATAGACGTGATGCCGTGCCATCCCGTGACGCGCAGGCTCAACTGCAACGCGTTGTAATTGGATTTGCCGGTTGAATTCTCCTGCAGAAGGTAGATCGAGCCGTAGGGGTTGCCTGTGATGTAGTTCCGCGGCACGGAAAAGTCGTTTATGCAATCGCAACCGAGATCGGCGGCGGTAACCTGCGCATTGCTCGGCTGGCTGAGATCGAAGAAGCGCCACAGACGATGGCCCTCCGAACCAACGTAGCCCGCCTGCACCACAATCTTGTTAGTAATTTGCTGCTGAATGTTGAGGTTGTAGTTCTCCATGTAAGGCGTCCTGATGTTCCGGTCGAAGCCGAACGTGTCGCACTCGTAATTACAGGTGGTCGTCGGCACATATAGCGGGGTCAGGGTGCCACCCGGGTTAATCGTCCCGCCAACCGCGACCGTCGAAAGCAACGGGGTGGGGCCAATGTTGTTGTAGGCTGGGCCGGGAATGTCGTAGCCCACATAGGGAAAATGGCCCAGCACCATGTCTTGCGAGACGGCATCATAGAACATGCCAAAGCCGGTGCGAACCACGGTCTTCCCTTTCCCAGTCACATCCCAGGCGAGGCTGACGCGCGGAGCGAAGTCCGTTTTGTCCGGATTGTAGAGGCTGCTCAGACCGGGCTGGCCCACCTGCGTGAGCACAAATGGTTCAGTCACAGAGGCGGGAAGAGTGTAGTTGCTGAGGAGGTCATTCTTCTCCCGTACGATTCCGAAATAATCCCAACGCAGGCCATAATTCAGATTTAGCCGCGACGTGAGACGGAAGTTGTCCTGAGCATAGAAGCCGAAGTTGTTCTCGAAGGTATGGCGGACGGTGTTTCCGAAATATTGGAAGCCGCTATCGACATAGCCTGCCAGAAAGTCCTGGAGGCCCGTACTGCCACTGCCGGGAATTGCCGGATTGCAGGGAACGAGTCCGCAGCCGCTGAAGTCCAACTCTCCGCGAGAGTATCGATCCAGATTCTGTTGAATTGTGGTGCGGTGGAAATCGAAGCCAAACTTCAGACTATGCTTGTTTAACTTCCAGGAAAAGCTTTCAAGGATCTGGTCGTTGCTATCGACCCGATGACGAGGGTCGCCGCTGTTGGCCCCGAGACTGGCAACGCCACTCACAGAAATGTTCGGCAGGCCCTGGTCGCTGATCCCGCCACTGCAGTCCGCGTTGGTGGTAGCGCTGCAAAGGCCAATCGAGCTGGGATTGAAGTTCTGGTCGGCGGGAAAAAATCCCTCGGCGAACCGGTTCCATCCGTAGCGCAGATCGTTGACCTTGTTCGACCCAATCGTGCGTGTGTAAGAGAGCGAGACCAGTTGCACACGTGTTGGCGTGAAGGTGTTAAAACCCGGCAACTGACCGCCGGTGGCGGTAAGGGCCAGCGGGAACGACTGGATGCTGTCACCGAAGAAATAGCGCCCGGTGAGATGATTGTCGGTGTTGATTTGGTGATCGATCTTCACAATCATGCTGGTCAGATCGTTGTAGGAAGGCGAGATGACGGAAGCCGTGCCATTGGCGGAGACCTGACCGGGATTCGGGTTCGACAAGTTCGGAGCCGGCCATGGATTACGCGCCAACAGAGCCGCGATCACCGGGTTGCTGGCATCGCTCGGCTGCAGCCCTCCGTCGGCAGCAGTGCCCGTCGGCACGTTGGCGATTGTCACCACGCCTACCGGCTCCCGCTGGCCTTCATAGTCGACGTAAAAGAACGTCCGGTCCTTGATGATCGGCCCACCCAGCGAAGCGCCGAATTGATTGTTGTGGAACAGAGCCTTGGGTGTACCTACAGGGTCGAAATAGTTCCGGGCATCGAGCGCGTCGTTGCGGAAATATTCTCCGGCAGTACCATGAATTTTATTGGTGCCGCTTTTGGTGACAATATTGACGACTGCGCCGGCGTTGCGGCCGTACTCGGGCTCGAAGTTCGAAAGCACGTTGACTTCGGCGACAGCGTCGAGCGGAAGAATGGTCGCGGGAGTTCCGAAGACACCTGCCTCGTTGATCGCCGGATCATTGCGGTAGCCATCATTCATGTCGGTGCCGTCGAGCAAATAGTTGTTGGAGCGCCCCCGGGCGCCGTTCATCGAGAACTCGCCGAACGAGCCCGGCGAGTCGGAAATCTGATCGGGAGAGCCGGCCACGCCGGGATTGAGGTAGATAAGTTTGGTGTAATCGCGGCCATTGACCGGCATGTTCTCCACGGTTTCCGAGTTGATCACTCCGCCGAGGGTGTTCGACGTCGTCTCTACTAGCGGCAACTCCTCCGCCGATACTTCGACTCGAGTCGCGACCGCTCCAGTCTTGAGCGAAGCATCAACACGACGTTCCGTGGCCACGTCGACTGCCACTGTGGTAGCGACAAATGTCTTGAATCCGGTCTGCGTGATGGTCACGGAATAGGTGCCGATGGGTAACTCGGGCACGTTGTAGCTGCCGTCGGCGCTGGTCGCCGTCGCGCGTTCGAGCCCGGTGGCCAAATTGCGCACTTTGACGGTCGCTCCGGCGACGACTGCTCCGGAGGGATCGGTCACGGAGCCTAGGATTGTCCCACGAAACGTTTGGCCCACCAGCATGGCCGTCGAGAGCAGAACGAACACCATCAGCATGCGCAGTTTCATTCGCGGTTCTCCTTCGTCATCGCGGGCACTGGAACAGACTCATGCTCCGCCAGATGCAACTACACTTCCACTTGAGATTCGCGGCATTATAAACGAGAGCGCGCTAAAGAATAGTACTGAATGTCATAGAAAGAGTTGATGGGAGGGATCAGCGCGGTGAGCGCTCGGAGTGATCGCCGATAATCTCGGTGTTCGAATCCACGCCGGCAAGCCGGCATCGACAAGTTTACAAAAACACAGATTTCAATCTGCGGATTCTAGAAACTGAAGGCCAAGCCGATGCGCACGGCGCGCGCCGATTGCACCAGATAGATGGTCTGTCCGTCCTGTCCTATCAAGTGCACGCAACCCTGCGCAAGAAGATTTCACAGGGCCATGAGATTCTCCATGTGTCGGGAGGAAGTTGGCCGGAAGCGGTTTGGCGAATGCAGAGATTCAAGCAGGGATCGGACTGGCCCGGCGAACTATTGAATTCATCCACCGGCGCCAGCGTGTGTCGCCTTCAACAACGCCGGCGTCACGCTCGAACAGCCATGTCCCTAAGGAGTAGAAAATGGCCGTCCTCGCTGATATCTTCTTGCTTACCCAGTACCCGAATCCAACGCCCTCTCACATCCGAGCAGGCTCCCAAGCCATTAAGCCGCCTTCCTCTGCTGCCGCGCCTTTAACTTCGCCCGCTGCGCCCGTGCGATTCTTTTCCTGCCTGCTACCAGATTGTGCGTTTTGGTTTCGGATACTCGATTTTTTATTAGAGGGTGGTAGGGATTGATGGCTAGCGAGCCGTAAATCCGCCATCTGCTTACATCGCAGAGGGGCACGAACTGCCATGTGCTTTGTCTGGCGTGAGAGACTGGCTCTCGTTCATTTAATGATCGTTTCGGGGGCTTTTCACCTTCAACTGTATGGTGCGAGGTTTGCCTTTGGCCCGAGGAGACTTGAAACCCGCGTCGGGCGCAACGGCTCGGTTCAATTCCGTCGATTTAAGTAGCGTTCGCCTGCCACCGTTAACGAAATCAATGTCCAGTTTATCTCCCCGAGCCTCGCTGACTTGCCCTACGCCAAACGAAGCATGGTCGATCCAATCCTGCGGCTTCCAGTGCTTGACGTGGATTGGTTGTGAGGGGGCTGCCTTGACTGCTTCCATGTGTACGACTACCTCCGAGTGCAGAACAGTATTGCGAAATGAAGTGGTAGGACATGGGCAAGACCCGAACATCGGATCAGCTAGCTGCTGGCTCCTACACTTTTTGCTCCGACCGCTCGTGATCTATCTCTCGCGTGGTCTGGCGGATGGGTAGCATGCCCATTGCAAAGTATTTCCGGTACGGGCGCGGTAACCCACTGTCCCTCGTCCGCCCCGGCGTTCAGCTCTTGCACGAGATAAATGGCGCTGGGACACCAAACTTTATGCATCGTTTTTGTGGTGTGCACTGGGCTTTGGATTCCGCCAAGCAACTGCAAGCGCCACATCTGTGTGGTGATGGTAACGCAGCCACGAAGGATTGACTGTCCAAAATTGCTCAGTTTTTCGGTGCAGTTGGAAACGACTTTCGGCGAGGGTCAACTTGCTAGTTGTGCCGCCACATCTTGCCCCACTCGGACATGAAAGCAACCTCGCTCATGCGGTAATTCCTCGCACCGGGGACAGTATGGAATATCNACTGGAGTTATTTTTCCGGTACCAATACAAAGTTCAGTCAGGCAGTGTGTGGAGATGAACGCCACTTCCCACTTGATTCGCGTCCCGCACCGAACGCAGTTCATGTTCTTGTCGGGGTATTCAAGGCACGCTGTTGCCAGGAATAAAGCTTCTTCAGCCGTAAAGCTTTCGACACTCATGTGATGTGGCGTATGCATGACAAACCCACCATGTAACAGCGCAACCCATCTACAAGGCTCAGAGCACGACGGGGCCACACGCCTTGCAGGACGACATCTTCGAGTTATGGGGTTAGCCGAGGACGTAGAGTCTACCCGTCCTCTGCAATACGAATGAACCACCCACACGCACTCTAAAAACTGAGGATGCCACCGAAGCCGAAGTGGCGCTGTTCACAATTGCACACTCGCGAGAGAAAGCACGGAAGTAGAATGCGAGACAAGGTGAGGTTTATGCCAGTCTCCTCGCGTCGGAAGCACATCCATCATTGGAACAAGAGTCTCGCGGGAGGTTTCCGATGCACTTGCGAGGCGTGGCGCTGCGAGTTCGCCGAAGGAACAAAACAGTGTGAGATTGCCTCCGAACAGGGTCGTAGGTATTGTGTAACTCATCTGGCGTCCCGTCCGACAAGTGTGAGCGCAATCAGGACATCCAGAACCTCGACGACGCTTGCGAAGTCCTAGTTAGTGCAGACCCGACCATTGACCGTGGAGCGGCGAGCATACTCACCCCCCTTACACAACCGCCCAAAATCCAGCCCTCCAACTTCCTGACGGCTTCTTCATCATGGTTCCACCACGATGAAATCATTCAGATCAATTCATACGGATTCAGTCTGGCTCCATGGACGTTTCTCTTGATCGGGAGCAAGATCACATTCATTAATCGGGTTCGCTCGCCGCACTCAAAAAGAAGAGTCCGGCAAGCTGAGGGGTGGGAGGGTTCGGGAAACTGGGGAAGGTTCCCGGAGCCTCTCATTCCATCAAAGAAAAAGGTTTGGGCTTGTTAACAACTCCACGCACGCGGTTCCCGTCAAGCATTCACACAAATATCGTCTTGCCTACCCAGCAGCCAAACCCAAGGCCCTCTCGGATCCGAGCAGTATCCCTGAGCTATTAAGCTCGCTGCTCGGAACGCCGCCCAATGTGCCCGTGCAGCCGCCGCCATCTTTCTCCTGCTTGCTGCTGAAATGTGACGTTTGCGCGGAACCGATCCCGTTGACTTCGCTACCACCGCAAGTGGCTGCGAGTTCTTCTGAATGCTCGCCCATCGCGCCTTTTGTGCCAGCGCCATTTTCCGGCGCGAAGCTATGGAAATAATTCGTTTCTGTGGGGTTGTCTTGCTGGGCACTACTGCTTCCGTACCTCTCAGTGACTCGATCCCAAAAATTAATTGGTCTAGCTTCTCAATCTCTGTCTGTGCGTGCCTGCGCTTTTCGCGAAGCTCCCGTAGTGCATTATCTAAATTAGGCATAGTTGCCCCCTTGGTTATTTGATGCGAACTCATTATATGGGACGGGAGTGACTCGGGGCAGTGGACGCGGGATTTGGATTCTAGGAGGAATTATTGTAGTAAAAGAAATCCTGCCCCAAGCGCATTGCGCGGATAGGTTTGAAAACAAGATGCATCGACGAGAGGCGGCCGCTTCGTAAAACTCCCACCACACTCAATCACCGGGAAGTCAAAACGCGCAATCGCCCGATTTCGACGGGTGCGTCTCTTCGCATTTCAATCCACTACCGCTCTGACTGTTCGTCTTAGGCTGATAGAGCCAAAGCACAAGGGCTGAGGGAATTAGCACGCCAACGAACTCTGGACGTTTCCGTTCGCTTCGGCGTAAAGTGCGACGATAACGTTATGAATACGACAGCAACGCCGAAAGAGGTTGTTTACTGCAACAACTGCGGAAATGCGAATCCCCGACACGCTGCCGTCTGTTGCAACTGTGGGCACGTTCACGCACGGATCATTGAAGTTCCCCGCGAGGAGCAGCGCGCCATTGTTGTTGTCGAGCGATGGTTCTGGATTGCACTCAGGATTGTCTGCGGTGTCGCTCTGTGCATCGGCCGTGTGCTCCCCACGTCAGGTACGACCCTAAACGCTGCCGTATTGGGGGGCATTTTCGGGTCGCTTGCGATTCCAGTTGGTATCGGTGCCGTGCTTGGGGAAGGAAATTGGGCAAAATCGAGCAGGTGGTTTCTCGGCGCGGCTCTGGTATTGCCTATATGGACATACCTCGTAACAGTGTTGGGCCGAATACATTTACGGTAGGGCAGATTTGCACTGTTGGGGCTTGAAAAGCCACCTGGCC
>JGI12635J15846_10000110_pt1 | contig 58531 bp, 52 predicted proteins | sample BlaSpr_A8_OM2_M2_FD_15846 | JGI IMG/M metagenome (IMG submission 15846)
CACATCGCAGCCTTTTTTTGTCGGGCTGGAGGCTGTCTCGGAGCTTGGGAGACCAGACCCCGCGACCAAGAGAGGCAAAGCAATTTCAACATCGAGGTTGCGCAGTGAAGGAACAAGGAACAGTGAAGTGGTTCAATGCTTCGAAGGGCTACGGGTTCATCCAACGCCAGACCGGAGAAGATGTTTTCGTACATTTCTCCGCCATTCAGATGGATGGTTACAAGGCCCTGAATGAAGGCCAGGCGGTGGAATTCGAAGTAAAGAAGGGCCCGAAGGGCCTTCAGGCAGAGAACGTCACAAGCCTCTAGCCTGTAGATTTGAGAGGTTCCCGAGGGGTCGGGAACCTCTCACTTTAGAGAAAAGGGACGGATTCCAAAAAACAGCGAGTGCGGTCTAAGGAGGAAGTTGTGCAAGTAATGCAGGAAGGGCAAACCATCAAGCACGAGCAGTACGGTCTGGGCATCGTCACGGCCTCGGATCCGGAACGCACGGCGATTGATTTCGACGACCATGGACCCAAGCTTTTCGTGACGAGTATCTTCGTGGCAGAACTCATTGGTGAAGCGCCGGCTACCCCGCCCAAAACCAAGCGCCGCCGCAAGGCATCCACCGCAGCAAAAGCCACCAAGAAAGCCGCCGCCGCCGCGAAGTAAGCAGAGCACTCCCGTAGTACAACACCCAGAAGAAGCGCCAGTGATGGCGCTGGGGTGTGTCTGGACGCACCCCAGCCTCCCTTTTCTAGGCCGCCAGGAAGCAAGAGACAATCCGAGTTATCGTGGAGAAACGTTTACCGGACCGCGGATTCAGCCTGGTCGAAAGCGTGGTAGGAAGAGCGAACCAGCGGGCCGGATTCCACGTGCTTGAAGCCCATTTTTTCGCCAAGCACCTTGTATTCGGCGAATTCGTCAGGATGGACGAAACGGATCACCGGAAGATGTTCCCGCGTAGGCTGCAGATATTGGCCGAGCGTAAGGATGTCCGTGCCCTGAGCAGCGAGGTCCTGCATCGTCGCCAGCACTTCTTCTTTTTCTTCGCCCAGCCCCAGCATCATGCCGGTTTTCGTTGGCACGTCCGCATGCATTTCTTTGGCGCGGCGGAGCAACTCAAGAGACCTCTCGTAAAGGGCGCCCCTGCGCACCTGGCGATAGAGCCGCGGAACCGTTTCCGTATTGTGGTTCAGGATGTCCGGCTTGACGGCAAGAACCACATTGAGCGCCTGCCAGTCGCCGCGAAAATCGGGAATCAGCACTTCCACTTTGCAGTTCGGCACACGCTTGCGGATCTCCTGAATGGTGCGGGCAAAGATGTGCGCGCCGCCATCCGGCTGATCGTCGCGATTCACGCTGGTGACCACGGCATAGCGAAGGCCCATGGAGGCGACCGCCTCGGCAACACGGAAAGGCTCTTCTTCGTCCGGAGGGCCAACCGGCTTGCCCGAGGGCACCGCGCAGAAACCGCAGGCGCGCGTGCAGATGTCGCCCAGGATCATGAATGTGGCGGTTCCGTGCTCCCAGCACTCTCCCATGTTCGGGCAGCGTGCCGATTCGCAGACGGTGTGGAGATCCAGCGTGCGCATGATGCGCTTCAGATTCTGGTAGCGCTCGCCACCGAAGAATTTAACGCGAAGCCAGTCCGGCCGGGGATGCGCGTTGGGCGCGGGCAGGTGAGGCGCGGCGCCGTCGGAGATGATGTTAAAGGGAGAGGTCATGTGGCTGGTCCAGAGCCTATAGTTTACGGGAAAACTGGCCGGGAACAAACTCCCGGGTAAGTCTGTTGCCGGTAAATTGGAGAAATCGTCGCCGCGAACCAGAGTCCACTCGGCAGGATGGCGAAGTCCTACAGGGTCTTGTTCGAGACGCGAGCGACCAGTTCGTCCAATCTCGAAAGCAACAGTTTCAGGATGGGAGACTCGTTGGACTTTTTGTAGCCGAGGACCAGCTCAACAGTCGGCGTATCTCCCTTGAGGGGACGACTCGTTACAGACGAAGGGAGAAAGTTCTGCGCGTAAGCAGGTAACAGCCCTACGCCGCGCGTCGACATTATTAAGGAAATTCCCATGGTGACGTGGTCCGCCTCGTGAGCCGGCGTGATTTTGATTCCGGAGCGCTTCAGGTAATCGTCGATGACCGCACGTAGTACAGGAGCCGTGTCCGACACAATCACAAATGTCTCGCCAACTAGATCCCCCGGACTGATGGTCTTGAGCGCAGCGAAGCGGTGGTCACTCGGCAAGATCACCACCAAAGGCTCCTTGACGAGAACACGGTAAGCCAACCCTGGCACCCCTTTTTCCCGCCGGAGAAAAGCTGCATCGATTTTTCCCTTCGAAAGGCCGTTCGCAAGCAGCGGGGAGTATTGACTCGAAATCATCACGTCAATGTTAGGCAGTTCCTCGCGCAAGATCCGCAAGGGTTCGGGCATCCACGTCAATTCGTGTCCAGTCAGAAAGCCCATGACGAAGCATGGCTTGGCGGGATGAGCGACCCGGCGAGCAGCTTCGGTTGCCGCTTCAGCTTGCGATAGCACTGAGCGGGCGTGATCGAGAAAGGCTCGACCCGCGGGTGTCAGTTCGATGCCGCGAGCGCCGCGCTTCAGCAGTTGGGCGCCTACCTCCTCCTCAAGGTCTCGAATCTGCCGGCTCAGCGAAGGTTGCGACGTGTGCAGTATTCGCTCCGCTGCGACCGTCAGACTTCCAGCCTCGGCAACCGCAACGAAATAGCGCAGGTGTCGTAATTCCATTTTCACTCCCATGCTTGGGAAGCATTGCTCCCAGCTTAGCAAAGTATGCTTCAACGGCGTTACCGCCAGCGACGTACGCAATCCAACAAGGAGATCTGAGCGATCCCGGAGCGGCTTAGCGGAGTTCTAAGTCATGCTCAGGTTGCATGGGTCTAGATCAACGGAGGTGGTGCCATGAGTTCACCAGTTGTTTTGATTACCGGCGCACTAACAGGCATCGGTCGCGCTGCCGCAGTGATCTTTGCGCAAGAAGGAGCACATGTTGTTGTGTCCGGTCGTCGAGATAAACAAGGACAAGAGTTAGTTGCAGAGCTGGAAGCGCTCGGAGCAGAGGCCATTTTTGTTCGCGCTGACGTCCGCAATGAAGATGACGTGCGTAGCCTTGTGGATCAAACCCTCAAGCGTTTTGGACGCCTGGATATTGCAGTCAATAATGCCGCGACTGAGGGATTGCGCGGTCTCGTAACAGAACAGACTGCAGAGAGCTACGCGGCTACGTTTGATAGCAACGTACTGGGCGTGCTGTTAAGCATGAAGCACGAACTGCGGGCGATGCTGCCACAGGGGAGCGGGAGCATCGTCAATGTCTCGTCGGCTTATGGAAGCGTCGGTGCTGCCGGAGCATCTGTTTATGTAGCCAGCAAACATGCGGTGGAAGGAATGACAAAATCCGCGGCACTGGAAGTGGCAGGCACCGGAGTCCGGGTAAACGTAGTCGCTCCCGGCACAACGGATACGGGCATGCTCACACGCTTCACCAACACGGACGAAAATAAAGCGGCGCTCGTCTCGACAGTACCCGTCAAGCGTCTGGCAACACCGCAGGAGATCGCTCATGTGATCGCCTTTGTCGCTTCCGCAAATGCGTCGTACATGACTGGCGCCTCCGTCCCAGTGGATGGAGGCATGATCGCCGATTAAATCGTTCTGCTTTCGCGATTCCGTGGCGGCCTTAGATGAATGTGCGCGGGATCAACCAGATGCAGCAGAGAAGACGAGGACATCCGATGAGCGAGGGCAAGAACCGCCAATGGATTTTGAACGCTCGCCCCACGGGCAAACTGAACGGAGAAGAGTTTCGCTGGAACGAAACATCTATTCCACAGCCCCGCGATGGACAGGTGCTGGTCCGGAACCTGTGGTTGTCCGTCGATCCAGCGCAGCGTACCTGGATGATACGCGACTCCTACAAACCGAAGGTTCCGCTTGGCGAGGTCATGCAGTCCTTTGCCGTTGGGCAGGTACTCGAATCGCGTCATCCTGACTTCAAGCCGAGTGACCTCGTGCGAGGCGACTTCGGCTGGCAGGACTATGCTGCGACCGATGGAAAAACCTTCGGCGGGATACAAAAGCTTCCTCCTGGCATGCCCCTCAATCTTGCGTTGAGCCTGTTTGGCCTCAACGGCCTGACAGCGTATTTCGGGATGATCGATGTCGGCCAGATCAAAGCCGGTGAAACCGTGGTGGTGTCGAGTGCCGCTGGGGCCACAGGCTCTGTTGCCGGCCAGATCGCCAGGATCAAGGGCTGCCGCGTCGTCGGTACGGCAGGCAGCAAGGAAAAATGCGATTGGGTCGTTACAGAGGCGCATTTCGACGCCGCTATCAACTACAAGACCGAGGACAGCGGCGCTCGACTTTCCGAGCTTTGCCCAAATGGGATCGACGTCTTCTTCGACAACGTTGGCGGTACCATCCTCAACGAGGTGCTCGCACGCATAAGTCTCAAGGCGCGCGTCGCGCTGTGCGGTTCGATATCGAGAACCAACACTTCCGAGCCGGGTCCGGCGAATTACGTCAACCTTGTGGCCAGGCGCGGACGCATGGAGGGATTCACAGGGCTTGATTACGGCCCGCGTTTTCCCGAGGCCATCGAAGCGTTGGACCGCTGGCAGCAGGAAGGCAAACTCGTGCACAAAGAGGACGTAGCAGTGGGCCTCGAGAATGCACCACGAGCGTTGATGCGGCTATTTACCGGGGAGAATTTCGGGAAGCAGCTTCTGAAAATTGCCGATGAAGGGATCTAGCCATGAACGGAACGATCTCTAAAAAAACAGAGTTGTCAAAGCGCAGTAAGACACCGACTATGTATCGACGTCTGGTTACCGGAAATGTGCACGGGAAGTTCGTCATCCAAAGCGACGAGCAGATGGAGGCCTACCAGTTTAGGACTGTTCCCGGCTACGAGCACACTCTCATTTGGCTCAACGCGGCTACTCCGGACCTCAGCAAACAGCAAACGTTTGACCGCTATCCCGATTCGGTCGTTCCGGGACCCGGCGGCACTAGTCTGCACTTTGTGACGTTTCCGCCCGCTTCGGTTTTCTCGGATCCGTCCTTCGATGGCGAGGCCGCACGAGACGAAGCGTTGATTCGTCTGCGAGGATTATCCGATCACTTCGAAAAGGAAGATCCTGCGATGCACAAGACGAACACGGTCGACTATGCGGTTGTCTACGACGGAGAGATTTGGCTGGAGCTAGACAACAGCGAGACCCTCCATTTGAAGCGCGGCGACGTGGTTGTGCAAAATGGGACGCGGCACGCGTGGCGGAATAAAAGCACTAAGCCCGTCACCATGCTCTTTTTCCTGAACGGCGCAAAGGCGTGACGCCGTCCAGATTACATCGTGAAACGAGAAAGCAGGCAGCATGACTGAATCGACTCAAGAGCGAAACAAGGCCTTGGTTTTGCAAGCGTTTGACCTCCTCTTCAACAAACGCGACTACGCCGCCGCCGAGAAGTATTGGTCACCACATTACATCCAGCACAGCGCTCATATCGCACCTGGCCGTGAGGGTCTTTTCAATCTCATCAAGAGCATCCCACCAACGTTGCAGTACGAACCCGGAACGATCGTGGCTGAGGGAGACTTCGTGATCGTGCACGGGCGATTTAGCGGTTTCGGCGCTCCTGTGAATTGGATTGCCGCAGACATTGTGCGCATTGAAGCCGGAATCCTTGTCGAGCATTGGGACGTCATTCAGGATGAAGTGACCGAAGAGCAGTCGAAGAGTAAAGCTCCAATGTTCGGGACCAGTTTTCCGAAATAGTCCGTCGGTGAATAGGACATCCGTACTGCGTGAACAGAATTGTAGCGGTTTTTGACTCTGGTACATCAAAACGCCTACTTGTCTTGCGTTCCCTGAATCTCAGAACAGAGATCCGAGCAAGTCCAGTTAGCGGAGTGAGTTGAGCGGTGCATCAATGCATTTGCTCAAAATCGAGGAGACTTATGTCCAAGTTAACCAAGAAAGTGGCACTCGTCACCGGCGGCTCGCGTGGTATTGGAGCTGCAATCGCAAAACGTCTGGCTGCGGATGGAGCACAGGTGGCCATCACATACTCGAAAGACGCAGACGCTGCTTCGTCCGTCGTCAAAGCGATCGAACAAAGCGGCGGAAAGGCCATCGCGATTCAAGCAAACGCTGGCGACGCCCAAGCAGTTAAGAGCGCTGTTGAGAAGACCGTCAGCATATTCGGTGGGCTCGACGTGCTGGTGAACAATGCCGGCACGGCGATACCGAAGAGGTTCGAGGATACCACGCTGGAAGAGCTGGACCGCCTGATTGACATCAATGTCCGCGGCATATTTATCGCGACGCAGGCAGCGCTGAAGCACATGAAGAGCGGCGGACGCATTATCATGATCGGCTCGTGCGTTGGCGAGCGTATCCTGACGCCCGGCCTGGTGCCCTACGCGGCCACGAAGGGAGCCGTCAAGATGTTCACGCAGGGGCTGTCCAGAGAGGTGGGGAGCCGGGGCATCACGGTCAACAACGTCCAGCCGGGTCCGATCGACACGGATTTAAATCCCGCCGCGGGGGAGTGGGCGGTGCCGCAGAAGGCCGCCACAGCGCTCAACCGCTATGGGCATGTTGACGAAGTTGCCGCGTTGGTAGCGTTCGTGGCTGGTCCGGAGGCGTCATACATCACCGGCGCGAACCTGACTGTCGACGGTGGCACGAACGCCTAACCAACGACGGCATTTGTGTTGAAACGGCGGATCGAGAGGCGGGAGAGCCAACGTTGAGTGCTTACTTAGTTTTCACTCGCGACAAGACGCTCGATGAGCAGGAACTGGCCACATACTTAAAGGAAGCGCCAGCAACTCTCGCCGGACATGAGGCTAAGGTTCTCGCTTTTTACGGTTCGCATGAAGACCTGGAAGGAGCTTCCACCGAAGGCACTGTAATCCTCGAGTTCCCAAGTATTGCGGCAGCGAAGGCTTGGTATAACGGTTCGCCCTATCGAAGGGTGCGTGAGCACCGTTTCAAAGGGGCAACCTACCGAGTCACACTGGTAGAAGGAGTCTGAGGAATCTCAGGTCGCCACAAATGGTACCGACTGCCGGAGTCAGCGCTCGGGACTACAGGGGTTGGCGGGAAGAGCGCACGAAATCGCGCAGGACGGTGACATTCGGGCCATAGGCTCCGATGCGCCCGGCGTCGACTGGGAGTCCAAGGTTCTCAGCCACATCCAGGTCCACACCCGCGTCGTCCAATTCTGAAAGACTGAAACCCGCCGCGGGCAACACGCGGTTAAACCCGGAAGGGTACACGGGCCGCGGCGGGCGATGGCGTTGCCACGGACGGCGCGCCAGCTCATAAAATTGCTTCCAATCGCGTTTTTGCCACGTATTCATCGGACGATTCAATCTGCAGCCCTCAATTGGATGCAAAACACAGGTTTAAGGTTCATCCACACTCCGTCTGGTGCCATCCCAAACTTGCCGGCGAACTCCTGCGCAAGTACCTCTTGGTATAGCTCATGCCGCTGCGAATGAAAGAGTTTCTTGGCCTGTTGTATCAAACACGTCAACCCGCTGAAAGTTTCGGCGGCAGGAAGCGAAAAAAAACGAGCGCCGAAAAGCGGAGACGCGGACTGCGATGAATGCGCGCATACAGTCCGTGGCCAATTGGCGGGGATACTACACGGAAGGCCACGGGTTAGCCAGAAGAAATTCGGAAGGGCTGTGAATTTTGGACCGGAGGCTTAAAAGCAAAAGACTTCGGGCGCAAAAATAGTGCACCCGATGTCAAAGAACGAATCGAAGACAAAAGGAGACAAGCGGGGAATTTACCAGCGGTTGCCGCGGTCACCACGGTCGCCGCCGCGTCCGCCGCCACCACCACGTCCGCCGCGATCGCCTCCACGGCCTCCGCCGCCGCCGCCACCGCCGCCATAGCCTCCGCGCCCACCGCCGCCACCCGATCGCTCGGTTTGCGGACGCGCTTCATTGACTACCAGGTTCCGGCCACCGAAATTCTGACCGTTGAGATTGGCGACCGCGCGATCCGCTTCTTCATCATTCGTAATTTCGATGAAGGCAAAACCCCGCGATTGGCCCGTGAACCGATCCCGAATCAAATTGATTGCGGAGGGGTTTACCCCTACCTGCCCGAACCACTCTTGCAACTGCTCTTCAGATGCAGAGAAGGGGAGATTACCGACGTAAAGCTTCTTCACCTGGGGACTCCTTCTGCCCGGAACCTAACCACGATTGCGGAGCGCACTGAGAGACCGGTACCGCCAGGAGGGCAAACCGGTGGGCGTGCCGTGCGGGCGGGGGTGTTTCAGTGGTCCCGGAGATACTCTCGAAAATCGTTACCTTTTGCAACCAGAAAAGGTTTGGAGACAGGCAGTGGCAAAGGCCGTCCGGGAATCGAGTCGGCAGCGAAAAGTGATAGGATGCGCGAACAAGCATGCGGAGAAACTGAATGACGACGCCGGGCACGATGATGAATTTTCCGTTAACGCTGCCAACCATCCTGGAGCGCGCCGGAAAGCTTTTTCCCCGAGTCGAAGTCGTTTCCCGCAAGCCGGACTGCAGCATCGTGCGCACAACGTACAGCGAAATGTATAAACGTGCGCGGCAGCTCGCGGCTGCTCTTAAAAAACTCGGAATGCAAAGCGGCGACCGCGTCGCGTCGCTGATGTGGAATCACTCGGGTCATCTCGAGGCATTCTGGGGAGTGCCTTGCGCGGGCGGCATCCTTCACACGCTCAATCTGCGGCTGCATCCGCACGAAATCGCCGCCATCGTTCGCCACGCGAAAGACCGTTTTCTTATAGTGGATGACGTTTTATTGCCACTGTACGAGAAATTTGCAGGGAACGTTTCCTTCGAACGTGTGATTGTGATGCCTTTTGGTTTTGCGAGCGTTCCCGAGGGGTTCCTGAACTACGAAGAGCTCCTGGCCGATGAGAGGGATGATTTTTCGTATCCGCCGATGGAAGAAAATCAGGGCGCACTGATGTGCTTTACGTCGGGAACGACGGGTTGCTCGAAAGGCGTCATCTATTCGCACCGGGCCCTGGTGCTTCATTCGTTCAGCCTCGGACTCCAGGAAGTCTTCGGCCTGAGTTCCAGAGACGCGATTTTGCCTATGGTGCCGATGTTTCATGCCAACGCGTGGGGGATACCTATTGGCGCGCCAATGTTGGGAACAAAACAGGTGCTGCCCGGGCCGCATCTCGACGGGGAAAACCTGCTGAACTTGATGGAGCAGGAGAAGGTGAACAAGGCTTGCGGCGTGCCAACCGTGTGGGCGGGAGTTCTGGCTGAACTTGAAAAGAATCCCGGGCGGTGGAAACTCCCCGCTCACATCTTTGGTGCCTGCGGGGGCTCCGCTCCTCCCTTGGAGATGATCCGGCGCCTGGACCGCTTCAGAATTGAAATCAAGCATTTGTGGGGGATGACGGAGACGACGCCTGTAGGTACGGGCGGTTCACTCAAGCCGCACATGCTGGATTGGCCGGCTGAGAAAAAATATGAAGTGCGCGCGAAGCAGGGGTGGCCCGCGCCTTTTGTGGAGGCGCGCATTGTGAAAGAAGGCGTCGTGGCTCCGTGGGATGGCGAAACGCTCGGAGAACTGGAAGTGCGCGGGCCGTGGGTTGCGGGCAACTACTACGAAGCACCGGACCAGGCAAAGCGCTGGAGCGAGGACGGATGGTTTCGCACCGGCGATATCGCAACGCTTGACGCCGAGGGATATATCCGACTGGTAGATCGTGCAAAGGACCTGGTGAAATCCGGCGGGGAATGGATCAGTTCCGTGGACCTGGAGAACTCTTTGATGGCGCACCCCGCGGTCAAGGAGGCTTGCGTGATCGGCTTGCCGCACCCGAAGTGGCAGGAGCGGCCGCTGGCGGCGGTGGTTCTGAAAGACGGCGCCAGCGCGACCGAACACGAACTGCGCGAGTTTCTGGGGAAGTCGTTTGCCAGTTGGCAGCTGCCGGACGCGTTTGTGTTTGTGGAAGCGATACCGCGAACAAGCGTCGGTAAATTCAAAAAGATCGCGCTCCGGGAACAGTTTGCCGGCTGGAAGTGGAAAGCCTGACTTACGTGCGATAACTCGCGTTGATGCGCACGTACTCCGCGGTGAAGTCACAGGTCCAATAACTGGCCGCCGCACGGCCTGCGTGCAAATCCATCACAATCTGGACATGTTTTTCCAGAAGGCGATTGCTGGCAACGCGCTCGTTGAAATCAAGCGGCTGCCCCCGGCGCAACACCGGGATGCCCGCCATCTGAATGTCCACCAGGTCCGGATTGAATTTGACTCCCGAGCGTCCGGCCGCGGCGAAGATGCGTCCCCAGTTGGGATCGCCGCCGGCGAAGGCTGTCTTGACCAGCGGCGAAGTGGCAATCGTTTGCGCGATCTGCCGAGCGGCGGCTTCGGTTTTTGCGCCGCGGACCGCAATTTCAATCACGCGCTGCGCCCCTTCGCCATCGGCGACGATTTGCAGCGCCAGCGAGTGGCAGACCTCCTCGAGCGCCTTCTTGAAGGCACGATGTGCGCTTGAATTCGCCTGGATCGCCGGCGCGCCGGATTCCCCATTGGCGAGAACCAGCAGCGTGTCATTCGTGGAAGTATCGCCATCAATGCTGATGGAGTTGAACGTGCGCTGTGTTACCTCTCGCAAAGTTTTTTGCAGAAGGGACGGAGAAATGGCGGCATCAGTTACCACGAAGGCGAGCGTGGTGGCCATGTTCGGATGAATCATGCCGGCGCCTTTCGCGCAGCCAACCAGGTGCACGCGCTTTCCCGCCATCTTGAAAGAGACCGAAGCAGTCTTGGGGCGCGTATCCGTGGTGCAAATGGCGAGTGACAACTCCGCGAACGAACGCGCCGAGGGGCGCCGGTTCTGCACGATTCCCGGCAGCGCGCGAAGAATCTTTTCGATTGGCAGCGGTACGCCGATGACGCCCGTGGAGCACACGAACAATTCGCGCGGCTCGCAGCGCAGGCGGCGCGCGGTCTCTTCCACGGTTTTCACGGAGACGGCATAGCCCGCATCACCCGTGGCGCAATTCGCGTTGCCTGCATTCACGATCACCGCACGCATGCGTCCCTTGGAGGCAATCAGATTTGCCTTGGAGACAACCACGGGCGCGGCGACCACCAGGTTTTTCGTGAAGACAGCAGCGGCGGAAGCGGGAACATCGCTCGAGAGCAAGGCGAGGTCCAGCGCCCCGGTTTTCTTCAAGCCACACGCGGTGGCCGAAAAGCGGAATCCCAGCGGGAGAGCGGCTTCAGAGAGGGCGTGCTTCATGGAATCAGGATCCGCCAACCGGGAACGGCGGTCACGGAAGGGACCTCCGATCCTCCGCGCGATGCGATACGGCTTGCAGAGTAAAAATGCTCGACGTGAGGCTCATGGCTTGTTCTCCAGTTGTTTGAGTTTTAGTTCCAGCTGCGCGATGGCAGCACGAACAGATTCTTCCGCCGTGCCACCCGGTACTACTTTGGAGGCGATAGCACTGTCGACGGAAGGGCCCTGCAGGAAATCCTGTTCAAAGAGAGGCGAGATTTTCCGGACGTCTTCGAGCGAAAGCTGGGTCCATGGTTTGCGCTGCTTCTCGGCCTCGCGCAGCACTTTGCCGACAAGATCGTGCGCCTGGCGGAACGGCACGCCTCGATGCACCAAATAGTCCGCTGCGTCCGTGGCAAAAAGGGCGGGGTTCGATGCCGCGGCGCGTAGCCGGTCAGCGCGAAACTTCGTGGCGATCAAAGCGCCCTGCGTGACCCAGATCATGTCTTCCATCTGATCGTGGGCGGCGAAGAGCGCTTCTTTATCTTCCTGCAGGTCACGCTGGTAGCTGGAGGGCAAGCCTTTCAGCGTGGTGAAGAGGCTGAAGAGCGCCGCGGTAATGCGTCCAGTCTTGCCGCGCAAGAGTTCCCACGCGTCCGGATTCTTCTTCTGAGGCATCAAACTGCTGCCGGTGGAATATTCATCGGGCAGAATGACGTAGGAAAACTCCTGCGACGCGAAGAGGACAAAATCTTCCGCGAGACGCGAGAGATGCGTGGCGATGCCTGCCAGCGCAAAAAGATAGTCGAGCGCAAAGTCGCGATCGCTCACGGCGTCGAGGCTGTTCGCCGTGATGCGAGAGAAGCCTAGCTCCTTCGCCAAGGCCGTGCGATCAATCGGGAAAGAGCAGCCCGCCAGCGCGCCTGATCCCATGGGACATGCGTCCGCGCTCGCGGCCGCGTTTTGCAGTCGGGTCAGGTCCCGCGAAAACGCTTCCGCGTGAGCCATCAGGAAATGCGAGAGCAGTATCGGCTGGGCATGCTGCATGTGCGTCATGCCCGCCATGGGGACCTTCAGGTTGGCCTTGGCTTGCATTTGAAAGGCATTCAGCAAAGCCAGCAGGCTCTTGCGAATGTCCGAAGCGGCATCGATAGCGAACAGCCGAAAATCGGTGGCGACCAGCTCATTGCGGCTCCGGCCGGTGTGCAACTTCCAGCCGAGGGGCCCGAGCTCCTCAACAAGCGCATTCTCAACGAACTGATGAATATCTTCCGCCCTCGAAGCATCCAGCCAGGCTTTATCGGCCTGCGCCCGCGCGGAAATTTTGTCGAGAGCCGCAAGAGTCTGCCGCACTTCCATTTCGGTGAAGATGCCGACCCCCTGCAAAGCCTTCGCCCAGGCGCGATCCACGGCAAGTTCGTAGGACAGCAGCCGGCGATCGAACGCAAACGAACGCTGGAAGGCGTCGAAGCGCGCGTCCGGCGCGTTTTCGAACCGCCCTCCCCATAGCCGATCGTCTTTGCGTTCAGGTTTCACGAGTTCCATTTCTCAGGAATTGTCCAGGAATTTGCTTTGCTGGACTTTTGCCACTGCCTGCTGCTCTGTTGCGAATGGTCAGGACTTGCTGCCTTCGGCTTTCGCTTTCGGTCGCACAGTGACCGGCAAGGCAAAAAGGTTGATGAAACCTTCGGCGTCTTTGGGGTTGTAGCGGCCCATCGTGAAGCTGGCGAGGTCCGCGCGATAAAGCGAGTAGGGCGAAAGGCGCTTCGTTACATTGAGCGTGCCCTTCCAGAGCTTCAGGCCGACGGAGCCGGTGACGCGTTGCTGCGCCACGTTGAAGAAACCGTCGAGCGCTTCGCGTAACGGCGAGAACCACAGTCCGTAGTAAACGAGCTCCGCATAGCGCACCGAAAGCGCCTGCTGGAAGTGCGCGGTTTCGCGGTCAACTGTGAGGCGTTCGAGTTCCTGATGCGCCGTCACCAACATTGTGCCGCCCGGAGTTTCATACGCCCCGCGCGATTTCATTCCCACCAGCCGGTTTTCGACGAGATCCGTGCGCCCAATGCCATGTTTCGCGGCAATTTCGTTAAGCGTATTCAACAGCTCAATCGGACCAAGCTTCTTCCCGTTCACGGAAACCGGCGTGCCGGCTTCGAATCCGATTTCGACCTCCTCCGCTTTGTCCGGAGCCTTTTCCGGCGAAACGATCCACTGCCACATGGCCTCGTTCGGCGCGTTGGCGGGATCTTCCAACTCGCCGCCCTCGTGGCTCAGGTGCCAGATGTTGCGGTCGCGGCTGTAGATGTTTTTCTTGCTCTGCTCCACGGGAACTTTGTGTTTTTCCGCGTACGCGATGGCGTCTTCGCGCGAATCGATGTCCCACTCGCGCCACGGAGCAATGATCTGCACATTCGGCGCAATGGCTTTGTATGCCAGTTCAAAGCGCACCTGGTCGTTTCCCTTGCCGGTGCAGCCGTGGGAAAGTCCATCCGCGCCAAGCTCCAGCGCGAGCTCAGCCTGCCGCTTTGCGATCACCGGCCGCGCCATGGAGGTGCCGAGTAGATAAGTGTGTTCATAGACGGCGCCGGCGCGCAATGTCGGCCAGATGTAATCGCGGATAAACTCTTCGCGCAGGTCTTCGATGTAAGCCGAGGAGGCACCCGTAGCGAGGGCTTTCTTGTGAGCGGCCTCCAGGTCCTCCTGCTGGCCGACGTCGCCAATCATCGCGATCACTTCGCAGCCATAATTCTCGCGCAGCCAGGGAATAATGATGGAAGTATCCAGGCCACCGGAATAGGCAAGCACAACTTTTTTAGGTTTTTGGGCGTGCGGCTTCACTCTGTGATTTCTCCTTCGTGATAGAACACGATATCAGGTAAAAAGCGCGTGCAGAATGGCCTTCTGCACGTACATGCGATTTTCAGATTGCTGCAGCACGACAGAAGTCGGGCCATCGAGCACATCGTCGGTGACTTCCTGGCCGCGGTGCGCCGGAAGACAGTGCATGAAGAGGGCGCCCTGCCCGGCTTGCTCCATGAGCTTGCGATTGACCTGGTACGGCTTGAAAATCTGGCGCCGCATTTTTTCTTCCGCCTCAAAGCCCATGCTGGTCCACGAATCGGTGTACACCGCCTGAGCGCCCTCCACCGCTTCCGCGGGATTCGCAAAGAGTTCAATCTTCGCGCGGGTTTCTTTCGCCACGCGCTTGGCGTCAGCGAGCACGTCCTGCGCGGGTCCATAGCTTGCGGGCGTGGCGATGCGGAGATTCACGCCAAGCCGCGCGGCCAGAAAAATCAGCGAATTGCAGACGTTGTTGCCGTCACCGACGTAGGCGAGTTTCAGCCCCTTCAGCGAGCCGAATTTCTCTTCCAGCGTGAAAAAATCCGCCAGCGCCTGGCAGGGGTGAAACTTGTCGGACAGCGCATTGATGACCGGGATGGAAATATTGTTGGCCATCTCCTCGAGGACCCGTTGCTCGTAAACGCGCGCGACGATGCCCTGCACCCAGCATTGCAGGTTGCGCGCGACATCGGGGATGGACTCGCGCTCGCCGAGCCGTGCCTGCGTGTGGTCGAGAAACACGACAAACCCGCCCATGCTCTGGATGCCAACTTCAAACGTGACACGGGTGCGGAGCGAGGGCTTCTCAAAAATCAGCGCAATGTGCTTGCCGCGGAGAGTGGAAGCATATCGCGCGGGGCGTGCCTTGATTTCCGCGGTCCGCTGCAGCAGATCGCGGGCATCCGCGGGACTCCACTCGGCTCCGGTGACGAGGTCCTTGGTTACGGCAACAGGAATTGTGAGTGTAGTAGTCATCGATTTCTCCGATTTTCCCGGCGACTAAACTGCCGCGCTGGCGGAATGCTCAGCGGAAAACTCTCGAAACACCCGGGTTCCGGGAAGTTCGAGAGTGGTGGTTTTCGTGGGAGCCGGCACAAACCGGCCAGGAGCCAACGCCGCCGCGGCGAAACCTCCGCCAACGATATGCACTTCGCTAACCCCGGATTGCAATGCGCGCTTCGCCGCTTCAAGCTTCAGAATCATGCCACCGGAGACCACGCGCGAATGGATCAAGCGATCAATCTCTTCGCAGGAGATGGCGGAGAGGACTTTTTCGCCATCCAGCACGCCGGCAACGTCCGTGAGATAGATCAGATGGTCGGCTTCAACGAACTCCGCGCAGGCGGCGGCCATGTGGTCGGCATTGATGTTGTAAAGCTCGTTGTCGGCGCCGAGGCCCAGGCACGCCGCAACGGGCAGCAACTTCGCCCGCCACAGCGATTCGAGAAAACGAACATTCACGCTGGTGAGATACCCGACATAGCCGAGGCCGCCTTCCACATCGTTGTGCACCAGCGGCGCCGCGGAGAAACTCGCCGCATCGGCGGCGCAGATGCCCAGAGCGGGTTGTCCCTCCGCGGTTATGGCCGCGGAAAGCTGCTTATTCAGCACGCCGGCGAACACCATGACCGCCGCATCGCGTGTTTCTTTATCCGTGACGCGCAAGCCGCCAACGAATTTGCTTTCAATGCCCATCCGCTTCAGCGTGGCGGTGAAAATGCGCCCTCCGCCGTGGACCACCAGAATTTCGTGCTTGTGCCGGGCGAGCGCGGCGATCTGCTGGGCAAGCAAACGCACCGTCACCGAATCTTCCAGCAACGCGCCGGCGAATTTGATGACGATCCTCATACGAGTCCCGTCCTTTCATCAAGCCCCAGCGTGAGATTCAGATTTTGAACGGCCTGGCCTGCCGCGCCCTTGCCGAGATTGTCGAGGCAGGAAACGACGACGAGCCGCTTCCCGTCCGCATGGAGAGCGAAGCCGATATCGCAAAAATTGGTTTTGATGATGTGCTGCACCTCCGGCAGCGTCCCTGCTGAATGAATGCGGATCATCGAATGGCCCGCATAAGACTTTCTGAAGAGCGCCTCGATGTCCTTTGGCGTTTGGATTTTTGCCAGATGAACGTAAATCGAAGACAGGATGCCGCGTGGAATCGGCAACAGGTGCGTGGAGAAGACCACACGCGATTCCGGCAAGCCGGTGTGTTCCAGGATTTCCGGCGTGTGCCGATGGGTGAACAAGTTGTAGGCGCGAAAGTTTCCATCCACTTCCACGAATTGCAAGTCACGGCGAGGCTCCTTGCCCGCACCGCTGGCGCCGGATTTGCAATCGCAAACGACCGTATGTCCGGCGGCCAGGAGTCCAGCCTCCTGCAGGGGCCGCAAGGCAAGAATGACGCCGGTGGCATAACAACCGGGATTGGCGATCAGCTTTGCGGTCTTGATTCGCTCGGCGTAAAGCTCCGGCAGGCCATAGACCGCTTCGCCAAGACGCGAAGCGTGCGGCGTGGGCAACTTGTACCAGGCAGCGTAGGTCTCGGCGGAAGCGAAGCGGAAGGCTCCGCTCAAATCAATCACGCGCAGCCCGGCGTCCAGGAGTTTCGGAGCGAGTTCAGCGGATACCTCATGCGGCGTGGCCAGAAAGGCAGTTCCGGCGGTGCTGCCGGCAATGGTTTCCAGCGAGAGCGGCTTCAACGAAGCCTCACCCCAGCCGCGCAACTGGGGAAACATTTCCGAAAGGCAATGCGCCCCGTTGGTTTCTCGTACATAAAAAGCCGGCTTGGCAATGCCCGGATGGCGCAGGAGCAGCGTCGCCAGCTCAAAACCCGTATAGCCGGTGACACCAATGACCGCAATGTGGCGGGGATCTCTCATTTCACGTGGGCTTCGATCTTCTTTTGCAGAGAGTCCCGCGTCTTGCGGCTGGGGGTAATGATAAGGACCGTATCGTCCCCCGCGATGGTGCCGGCGATTTCTGGAAACTTTGCGGCGTCCACTGCCGCGGCCAGCGGCTGAGCCCCGCTCGGAGGCGTCTTCAACACCAGCAGATTTTCCGCCGGGCGTATATCCAGCAGGAATTCCCGCAGCGCCCGCGTCAGCGGAGCGACGCTCGCCGATTCGTCCGGCAAAGCCGAACCCGTCTTGTAGCCGTCCGTGGTCTTGATGAGCTTCAGCTCCTGAAGGTCGCGCGAAAGGGTGGCTTGCGTGACGCGGAGGCGTTGCTGCGCCAGCCGCCGTCGCAAATCCTCCTGGTTGGCGATACGCTCGCTGGAAACGAGCCGCAGGATCTGTCCGTGCCGGTATGTTTTTGTCGCGCCCATGGCAAATATACAGCCTTCTGTATATTTATACAGTTGCAGGCGTGGCGTTGTCAATTTTTTTTGATAAATTTTGACGCGAAGAAACGGGAATGTGTTTCGGTTCAGAGCGAGCGGCGGATCCGGGAAGACAAAACACTGGTCCAAGGGTCAGGTCGACCCCAAGATGAGCAGCTACTTCATACGCTGCAGGACCAAGATGACTGCTGGATTTTCGCCTTCAAGAATGTTACCTATCAAAAACCACCCTTTTGGGTAAGATGAGCGACACTTGCCACATCTCGGGATGCAAACACGACGTCCCCGCCGCCCTGGCGGAGCTGAAGGTCTGTATCCTGCACTTCACACTCTCGCTGGAAGCAAGCTGCGCCGAGATGCGGCGGGAGACCGCGCTTGGAAATGCTCCGCAGGAAAGACAGCGGGATATCATGAAATTCATCACTACCAACGGCGAATCACTGGCCCGCGTGGCAACCAGCGGCCTGCACCTCACGGATGACCTGAAAGCCCGGGTCTTGAGCACCTTTTTAACCCTGATGAACCTCCGGGAGAACCTGGACCGGGCCTCCATGCGCACCCCAGCCGGCCGCAGCGGCATCTTCCGCTGATGCACCTCAAGCACCGATATATTTGGCGTAGAGCGAACGCGCGATCGCGGGGTCTTTCGTGCCTTTCAGAATCGCCCGGCCGTCGCTGAAAATGGTCATTTCATACGGAGCCACCTGGAATCGCAGCAGGAAGCCGTTCTGGCGGACGCCCGGAATACTGGAAGAAAGCCGCAGCTGCAGGGCCGGAAGATCCAGACTGCGTCCCCGCTCGTGAATTTGCACGGAGTCACGCCCGCACATAGTGATATGCGGCTGGGCCTGGCCCTCTAGATAAAGAAATTCGCGCAAGGCACACGCACGGCAGCGGGGATTTCGCTCGGGCTGGACGGATTGGAAGCGGCCCGTCCAGACGTCGCACGAAAGCAACCGGCCATGCAATTTGCCTTCGTTGCCCGAGAGCAACTTCAAAGCCTCTGCCGCCTCGAGCGACGCGATCAGATTCACGATCGGACCCAGAACGCCGACTGTGTCGCAGGTTTCTTCCAGGCCTGGGGCGCCGCCGGTTTCGAGCAAGCAGGCGAGACACGCGGTGTGCTGCGGCCGAATCGTGAGCGTCAGGCCGTAGCTGGCAACCGCAGCGGCGTAGACCCAGGGAGTACCCGATTGGATGGCAAAATCGTTGATCAAAAAACGAGTTTCAAAATTGTCCGTGCCATCGAGGATCAGCGGAAACCCGGAGAGCAATTCCTGCGCATTCCTGGAATTGAGATCCGCTACAACTCCTTCAATCTGGACGTCCGAGTTCAGCGCATGAAGTTTGCGTTCCGCCGCGACTGCCTTGGGCAGCGCTTCCCGCGCATCGGCCTCGTCGAAAAGAATCTGGCGCTGCAGGTTGGACGGCTCCACGAAATCACGGTCCAGTATGCGAATGCGGCCCACCCCCGCGCGGACCAGCAGATTGGCGACTGCGGCGCCGATGGCCCCGCAGCCCACAATCACGGCACTCGAACCGAGCAGGCGTGCCTGTCCTTCGGGCCCGATGCCCGCGAACAACATCTGACGGGAGTACTTCTCGTTCAGCGAAGGAGTCACGTAAAATAGAATCCCAGCACTGCAGGTTTCTTTTCCTCTTCATCATAGCGCCAAAGCGACCGGGGGAGGCAACGCGCCTGTGCTACCCTTCGTCTGAGTGATGGAACGCATGAAATGCCGCTGGAGCAATGGGTTGCGAGCGATTGTCCTTCTGGCCGTAACGCTGGGAGGAGCACGCGCGCACGCTCAGGCCAGCCAGGAATCCCAAGCCGCGAAACCAACACAACCGAAGTTGGCCGGCGTGCGGGTCGTCACCGAAGACGGCAAGGTACTTCAGGCACAACTACAAAACTTACCAGTGCAGATTGGCGAGACTTTGCGACCCGAGCGGGTGGCCGCCAGCATCCGAATTCTTTATCAAACGGGAAATTACGCGGATTTGCGCGCCGTCGTCTACCCCGAGGGCGACGCTGTTCGACTTGATTTTGTGGCTCGCGAAAATCTCTATTTCAATCAGATCTTGATCAATGGACTCACGCCCCCGCCTACGGAAGCCTCCGCGGTTGCCGCTATGCAGCTTTCGCTTGGGCAAACCTACCACGAGCGGGATGTTAAGGACGCAGTGGGCCGCTTGCGCGATGCCCTGCGAGAAGAAGGCCTCTACCGGGCAAACATCAGCGTCGAGGAGCGCCCTTACCCTGAAACGCACCAACTGGATGTGATTGTGAATCTGGATCCCGGTCCCCGTGTCCGCGCCAAGAAGATCGACTTGATCAACAACACCGAATATCGGGACGCCGATCTCCTGGCAAGATTCAAGCTCAAGCCGGGAAGCCCGCTGACGATCGGCAAAGTGCGGTCGGGCACCGAGCGCCTCCGAAAATTCCTGGAAAAAAGGGAACACCTCAGCGCGCGCGTTTCGGTCCGCAGGGGCGAACTGGATGCGGGAACCAACACGATTCCTTTGACTCTTGAGGTTTCGGAAGGGCCACGGGTGCGCGTAGCCCTGGTCGGGGCCAAATTATCGGGTCGCGATCTCAAAAAGATGATTCCTGTTTATCAGGAGGGTTCCGTTGACACCGACCTTCTGGAAGAAGGCCGGCGAAATATTCGGGAGCGGATGGAGCGGGAAGGCTACTTCGACGCGAAAGTGGACTACGCCGTGGCGGCCCGCGACGTGGAAGGTGCAAAATCCGCGAAAAAGGGTTCCGAGGAGGTCATTACTTATACGGTGCAGAGGGGATCCAAGCATCAGCTTTCGCGCATCGAATTTAAAGGGAACCGCTACTTCAGCACCGACCTCCTGAAGAGCCGGTTGACGATTTCTACGGTTAGTCTCTTCACCCGGCCGCGTTTCAGCCGCCGCCTAATGGAGGCCGATGCCCTCTCGATGAAGAACCTGTACATGTCGAACGGGTTTCTTTCGGCAAGAGTGGATGGGCAGGTGGAGGAGGTAAACAAGAAAAAGGGCGGCGACTTGATCGTTCACTTCAACATCGAAGAAGGAAAACAGACGCTGGTCTCCAGCCTGCAGGTGGAGGGCATTCACGCCCTGCCCGAGGAAGAGATTCGCGGGGTTTTAGGGGCACTGCCTGGGCAGCCCTTTTCCGACATCAACGTTTCCAGCGATCGCGACAACGTTCTGGCCCTCTATTACAACCAGGGCTTCCCGGAGGCAACGTTTTCCTACACGGCGGAGCCCGACGCTTCTCCGGAAGCACACGCCGCCACCGCCAAAGAGAACGCGAAAACGGAAAACTTGACTGGCGAGGCTCGCAAGTTCGCCATCGAACGCGCGGAGCCCGTAAAGCTGGTCTATAAAATCGCGGAAGGTCCACGAATTTCCGTGAAAAGGATTTTTCTCACCGGTTATAACCACACCCGCCAGCGAGTCATTCGCCGGGAGGTAAAGGTGAAGCCCGGGGCGCCATTGCGCGAAGGGGAGGTCGTCGAGTCCCAGCAGAAATTGTACAACCTCGGAGTTTTCAATCGCGTCACCATCGAGCCGCAGAACGCAAATGGCAGCGATCCCGAAAAAGACATCGTGGTTCTGGTCGAGGAAGCGAAGCGTTACACCATTGCCTACGGCGGCGGATTCGAAGTGCAGCGCCTGGCGAGCACCACGGACCCCACCGGGGGGCAAATCCAGGCCGCACCGCGCGGCATTCTGGAAATTTCGAAACAGAATGTCACTGGCCGCGCGGATACTCTTGCCCTGAAACTTCGTGGCAGCACCATTCAGGGGCGCGCGCTGCTTGCCTACACCGCGCCCAATACATTCAATATTTCGAAACTGAGTTTGCAGGCCAATGCCTACGTTGAAAAAACGCAGGACATCAACACCTTCGGGCAAACCCGCTACGAAGGAAACATTCAGCTCACCGACCAAGTCACCTCCCGTTCGTCCCTATTGTTCCGCTACGCGTTCCGGAAAGTGACCGTCAGCAACCTGAATATTCCCGCGGAAGAGGTGCCGCTCTTCAATCAGCCGACGCTGGTTTCCCAGTTCGGCACGACGTTTGTTCGCGATTACCGCAATAATCCTGCGGACGCCACGAAAGGCTCCTTCAGCACGGCCGATATCAGCTTTGCGGCCACCTCCATTGGTTCGAGCGCGAGCTTCCTGCGCTATTTTGTCCAGAATTCCACCTACACGCCGCTCTCGCGAAACTGGAATTTTGCCCGCTCGCTCCGCATCGGCATTCTGCAGCCTTATGGCGATACCGTTTCCTTAAGCTTTCCTGCGCCCACGCAAACTCCGCTGCCGCAACTGATCCCGCTGCCGGAGAGGCTCTTTGCCGGGGGTGGCACGTCAATCCGGGGTTTTGCGCTCAACCAGGCGGGTCCCCGCGACGCGCTTACGGGTTTCCCGGTGGGAGGCCAGGCGCTCGTGATTCTCAACCAGGAAATACGTTTCCCGTTGAAACTGCCAATCATCGGCACAAAGCTCGGCGGAGCGTTGTTCTATGACGCAGGAAACGTCTATAGCCGGGCCAGCCGCGTGACTCTGCGATGGTCGCCGCCGAAGCCAGTGTTCGTGGCTGCCATTCCGGGCCAGCCGCCGGGGCCGTTCAACCCGACGCGCTGCGTGGCCAACTGCACGAATGAGCTAAACTATTTCTCGCACACCGTCGGCTTTGGGTTGCGCTACGCCACACCCATCGGCCCTATCCGGATTGATATGGGCTATCAACTTAATCCCGCGGAATTCGTAATCCCTTGCCAAAATAGCCGCGTGTTCTGCCAGCAGGGGACTCATCTGCAGAAGTTTCAGATATTCTTCAACCTGGGCTCGAGCTTCTGATGCGGAAATGGATCACAACCGCGGCGATAATCGTTGGACTGCTCACGGTGCCGGGCCGCGGCCTGGCTCAGGAAGTGGTGGACCGGATCGTGGCCAGGGTCGAAACAGACATCATCCTGCTGAGCGACGTCCGGCAACTCAGCCGCTACCAGGTTTTTCTGGATGGGAAAGCGCAAAGCGACGCGGACATCCTGAACCGCCTGATCGACCAGTGGATCGTCCGCAGCGAAGCAAGCGTCGCCCGGTTTCCGCAGCCTTCGGATGACGATGTGAACCGCAGCATCGAACGCCTGAAGCGCTCTTTTTCCTCACCTGAGGAATTTCAGGAACGCCAAAAGAGCAGCGGCATCACCGACGAGGAAATTCGCCGGTTCGTCCGCGCGCAACTCTACCTGAGCAATTACCTGGATAGCCGCTTCCGTCCGGCAATCCAGATCGACGAAAAAGCCATCGAAGACTTTTACAAATCCCGCGTGGTGCCGCGGGAGGAATCGCGCGGGCAGACTCCGCCGACGCTGGACAACGCGCGGGACTTCATCCAGGAAGCGCTGGTGCAGCAATCCATCAACGAGCAGGCTGATCGCTGGCTCAAGGAAAGCCGTTCGCGAGTCCGGGTTGAGATTATGTCGAGCGAGAAGCCCCAATGACCAAGGAATCTCGCCACAAGAAGATTCTATGGCTCGAGCACCTCTTCTGGGTGCTCGGCATCTGGACTCTGCTCGGGGTGGCGCTCGCAATCATTGCGCTCGGCAGCGGCCTTGCCAATCCCCTCTTGCGCCGCTTCATTGTGAATCGCTTGCAGAACTTGACCGGAAGCCGCGTGGAAGTGCGCACGGTTTCGGTCGGCTGGTTTTCCCTGAACGCCACGGTGAACGGCCTGGTGATTCACGGCAAAGAGCCGCCGAGCACTGAACCTCTACTGACCGCTGAGCAGGCAAGGATTGGCTTGCGCATCGATTCCTTCTGGGGGCGCCGTGTTTCCTTGAATGATCTGCTCCTGGTGCAACCCAGGGTTCACCTGCGCGTGGAAAAGAATGGAAATAACAATCTTCCGCCCTTCAAGATGGGTGCTTCCAAGGAACCACTGCAGCAAACGCTCCTGGATTTGCACGTGCGCCACGTTGAGATCAAGGACGGCTGGTTTCTCTATAACAATCTGCGGTCGCTGGTCGCGATGGAGGGTGGCGATCTCCACCTGAATGTGACAGCCGGTGGAACCCAGGAGCATCCTCTCTATCTCGGGGCTCTGGATTGGGATTCCATTCAACTGGCGCGGCGGCGCGATGTGCCGTTGCCCGCAAACCTGTCGGCCAAGTTTTCCGCGAGCCGTGATGGCTTTACGGTGGAGCAGGCGATCGTAGATGTCGGGCGCTCGCACCTGGACCTGCAGGCAGAGACCAAAAATTTCGAATCTCCCGACTGGACCTACCACTATCGCGCCTGGCTCGACCTCCTGGATATTCGCGAGGCTTTTCGCACTCCGGAAGTGCCTCTGGGCAGAATCGACCTGCGCGGCGAGGGAATGCTTGCCTCCGGCACGATCAAGGGGAAAGGCGAATTCGCGGCGGATAACATTGTTCTGAGCTACGAGGATTTTCACTCCGCTAATTTGACCAGCCGCTCCAGCTACCTGCTCGATCCCGACGGAGTTGTGCTCCCAGACTTCGCGGCCTATGGCCTCGGGGGCAGCGTCAAAGGCCGGGTCACCATGAAGTTCGACGGCCTCAAGTTCCGGGGAGAAACCAAAGTCCAGGGCATCCGCCTCTCAGGGGTCACTCCGGCAATCGATCACGCCGGCTTTCCCATCGACAGTCTTCACTGGGATTCCGTGATTTCCGCGGACACCGTGGAGACCTGGCACGACAATTTCCGTGACTTCGATATTTCCGCCCGCATGCACTGGGACGAACCCGACGAAACCATGGCCGGCCATATTCCGATTAACAGCGATGCAGTCCTCCGCTACCGCTACACCCCAAACTCGCTGGAACTCAGTCAGTTTGATTTTGAAACCCCCACCGCTCGAGGCAGCTTCACTGGAGTTCTTCATCCCAAAAACACCTCTCTGGATGTTCGCATGGATGTTGGGTCGCTTGCTCCCTGGGATGATTTCATCCACGCCCTTTCCGGCGACAAGCCCGGCACGCTTGCCGCGAAGATCCTCATTGATGGTTCGCTGCAGTGGAACGGGCGAATTATCGGCCCCTCGGATGGCCCGACATTCCAGGGACACTTCCACGGGGAGCACGCCCGCTACGACAATTTCGATCTCGACTCCCTGGACGGCGACATGACCTATTCTCCGAGCGAACTGGTCATCGCCCGGGGCCGCGCTCGCCGTGGCACGATGGAAGCCGGCATCGACGGACAATTGCAATTGACCGACTGGGAATTTCGTCCGGAAAATCAGTGGGTCAGCGAACTGAATCTGGAAAATGTTCCTCTCGACTCCTTGGAGCAGCTTGCAGGGAAGAAATATCCTGTCCAGGGTTTGCTTACCGGACAATTCCACGGGCGCGGAACCCGTGCCGAACCCTCCTTGACGGGATTGTTGGACGTGGCGGATGCGACGGTATACACCGTGCCGTTTCACCGACTCCGCGGCCAACTGACGGTGCTGCCGGATGAAGTGCGGCTTTCGAACGCCGAGTTGCGCTTTTTCGGCCCGGGCACGGAAAAGGCCGGAGGCGCCGGAATCGTCACCGGCTCCGTAGCTTACCGCTACGCCGATGAGTCGCTGACCACCGATTTGGTCGGGGCATCGCTGCCGCTGGCAAATTTCGGTCAGATAAAGGCTTCGGGCCTCCCCTTGGATGGGCAAATGTCGTTTCGCCTGAAATCCAGCGGCCCGCTCCGCGCCCCGCTCGCCGACGGTTCCTTCCGTGTTGTCGACCTGCAGGTGGGCTCGGAAGTCATTGGCAGCTTCGGTGGCGACCTTCAATCCGATGGAAAACTAGCACAACTAAAACTCAGCTCCGCCATGAGCGAAGGAGCAATCACCGGCGGAATCACTCTGGGTCTGGCGGACCCGATGCCGCTCGACGGGAAAATATCCACTCGCAACATCAACCTGGACCCCTTTCTGCTCTCTGCCTTGCACCTGGGGAAGTTCGGGGGGCACGGCGTTGCGGATGGCGATATCACGTTCCAGGGCGAGTTGCAGCGTCCCGAATCCCTGACCCTTGACGGAAACTTTTCCCGACTGGTGTTCAACTACGGTAGCGTGCAACTCGAAAACCAAGGGCCGATCCATCTCACGTCCACAAAAGACAGCTTGAAAATCCTCAGCCTGGCGCTCAAGGGTACCGATACGAACGCAGAGTTGACGGGTTCCGTTCAGTTTACGGGGCGACGCACCGTGGCCATGAAGCTCAACGGTTCCGTGGACCTGCGGCTCCTCAGCGGTTATATGACGGATGTGGACGTGAACGGCCACGCGGACATAAACACCTCGTTCGAGGGCACTCTCGACCGGCCCCGCATCATCGGCCGAGTAAAGCTAAATAACGCTTCGGTGCGCTCGGCGGATTTCCCCACCGGTCTCAGCAACCTAAAGGGCGACCTGGTCTTCGACGCCAACCGCCTCTTTTTCGACAATGTCACCGGCGAGGCCGGCGGGGGCCAAATCACGCTGGCCGGAACAGCCAACTATTCCGAGAAGCCGTTTCGCTACGACGTCACCGCGAAGACCGATCGCATCCGCATCCGTTATCCGGAGGGGATGAGCTGGCTCGTCGGCGGATCGCTGCGTCTATCCGGGACTCTCGATGGCGGGCTGCTCTCGGGGAAAGTTCAGGTTCAGCGCGTCACTCTGAATGAAGGCATCGAGGCGGTAGGCTCCTTGACCTCCAGCTCCAGCAGTGGCAGTACAAGTTCGAATTTTCTGCGCAACCTGCAACTCGATGTGGAAGGTAGCTCCACCCCCGATACACGGCTGGAGTGGCCGGGAGCTCATCTGGAAGCCGAATCAAGTCTGCGTGCCCGGGGCACCGCCGAGCATCCGATTCTCTTGGGACACATCCACGTGCTGTCGGGCGACCTCTACTTCCACGATAACCGTTACAAGGTCGCACGTGGCGATCTGAATTTTGCGAACCCCTTCCGCATGGATCCGGTAATCAACTTTGAAGCCACCACCAATATCCAGCAATACGAGATCACCCTCAATTTCACCGGGCAGGCCAGCAAGTTGAGTTTGTCTTATCGCTCCGATCCGCCTTTGCCCGGAAACGACATCGTCACCCTCCTGGCCCTGGGCCAAACGAGCTCGGAAGCCAGCATACACGGTGGCGTCACCGGCCAGGCTGGCGCGGGCAGTACCAGCGGGGCCACGGCATTGCTCTCGGAAGCGATTTCCAGCCAGTTGGGCGGCCGAGTGGAACGTTTGTTTGGAATCACCAGGTTCCGCGTGGATCCCGGACTTGCAGGCTTTGGCACCACAACTTCCTCGTCGAACGTCGCCGCACGCGTGACCGTCGAGCAGCAGGTTACCCGCGATCTCACGGTGACCTACGTTTCCAACGTAAGTTCCACCCAGCAGCAGGTGATTCAGGTGGAATACATTTTGAACCGCAATATTTCGATTGTCGGATTGCGCGATCAGAACGGCACATTCGGCGTGGATATTAAGATCAAGAAGCGCTTTCCGTAGCGGGCTGCAACGGCGAAATTCGTCGAACTATTTTATTCGGGAGCCTGCTGTTGCGCGGATTGCTGCGCACCGTCCGGCTGTTGCGCGCGGCCGGGCTGAAATCGCTTGCCCGGGGTGGCGAGCCGGGCATTTTGTCCGACGCCCGGATTGTCCTGCTTGGCTTTTTGGAGAGCTTCTTTCGCGGCTTTTCCTGCGGAGAGGCGGATCGACTCCTGAATTTCGCGTCCGATCTTGGGTGACTCGGCGGCCACTTTCTGGCCCAGCGGCGAGCCGTAGAATTGCAGCAAGCCTTTGATCTCTTCATCGGTGTAATGCTTGTCGTAGACGGAAATAAGCTGCTCCGTGACCGCGTCCACATCAAATTTCTTTTCGTAGCCGGTGATCACCGTATTGACGAATGCCTGGCCCTGCTGATTGTTCGGCACTGTTTCAAGCAGTCTTTCGCGGTATTGCTCGGACGCGCGGGTCATGGAGTCCTGCACCTGGTCGCGGGCGCCAACGAGTTCGAGCAGCGAGCGGATGTCCGCTTCCTTCGCCGGATCAATTGCGCCGATCGCAAGTTCGCCACTTTGCGCTGCGGGAGAAGTTTGCGGAGCCGCCTGGACCTCCGCGAGAGAGCCACCCTGGATGGCTACAAGAAATGTGCCGATGTAAATCAGGATAAGTGCCAGAACCGCCTTCATGACTGCCTCCACATCTTCGCCATGGCTTTCCCGAATGCCCGGAACCATTACCGCTAGAAGAAGTCTAGAGAAGCGTTTTGTCCCTGACGCCTGCTCCAAAGTCCAGAATTGTTGCTTACGTCACTGACCTTCCGTGCAGGTGGTGGCACACCCGGAAATACGAAACCATGTCAGAGTAGAGCCTATGGAATGGGTGCTCTGCTGGGATTTCTCGATTCGCTAGTTTGCGCAGGTTTAGATGGCCACCTCTCCCCAAGACAACGGCTCGATCGCCAAATTCGCGGAAGAACGCCGGCTGATGGTCAAAAGCCAAATCCGCAAACGCGGCGTGATTGAGGAGCGTGTGCTCTTGGCGATGGCAACCGTGCCGCGCCACGAATTTGTACCGGCATTCTGGATCAACCAGGCGTATGCGGACGAGCCGCTTCCCATCGGCTACGGGCAGACCATTTCGCAGCCATACATCGTGGCCGCGATGGTGGCCTCACTGGGACTCACTGGCGTGGAAAAAGTCCTGGAAATTGGAACCGGGTGCGGCTATCAGGCCGCAGTCGTCTCGCTCCTGGCGAGAGAGGTCCACACTGTCGAACTTCTGCCGGAGCTAGCGCTACAGGCCACCGAGCGGCTCCGACGTCTGGGCTACACAAATGTTCATGTTCATTGCAGTGACGGCACTCTCGGTCGGCCCGAGTCCAGCCCGTACGATTCAATTCTCATTGCCGCCGCCGCGCCCTCGGTTCCGGAGCCTCTTTTGCACCAACTTGCGGAAGGCGGGCGACTGATCGCGCCAGTGGGCGAAGAAGACAAACAGGAATTGCAGTTAATCACAAAGCGCGACGGCCAACTGCTTGTGAAACAAGGCGGTCCATGCCGTTTTGTGCCGTTGATGGGAGAGCACGGATGGCGGAAATAGCTTTGTACTTTACGTTATAAAGTACTTGACACAGCTTCCCTCTTTCCCTATCCTTCCCTTGTGCCTATCCCGCGCTCCAACCGCGCCCCGCTTCCCCAGCCGATTCCCATCGACGCTCGGGCCGCCGATCACCTGCGCTATATCCGCGAAACCATGGAGAACGCCGCCGAATTCACAGCGGTTCCTGGCTGGGGTGGAGTAGCCATGGGCGCAACTGCCCTCGCCGCGGCGTTTCTCGCTTCGCGCCAGGATTCTCCCCGCGCGTGGCTGGCAGTGTGGCTGGCGGAAGTGTTCGTGGCCTTAGCCATCGCTGCTCCGGCGGCTGCCGCTAAAGCAAGGCGCGCCAACTCTTCGCTCTTTAGCGGTCCCGGGCGGAAATTCGCCCTCAGCTTCGCTCCTCCCATCATCGTCGGGGGGTTGCTGACGCTGGCCTTATTCGAATTCGGCGCCGTTGGGATTTTACCGGGTGTCTGGCTGCTGCTCTATGGCACCGCCATTGTGACCGGCGGCGCATTTTCCGTTCGGGCCGTGCCCATCATGGGCATGTGCCTGATGACTCTAGGCGCGGCGGCGCTATTCGCGCCACCGTCCTGGGGCAACCTGTTTATGGCCGCGGGATTTGGCGTGGTACAAATTGCCTTTGGTGTCTGGATCGCCTTGCGGTACGGGGGATAAGCGAGTAAGTTTTTCGAACGGAAGGAATTCATGGCCAAGTCGTCCACAATCCGGCAGGAGCGCGCGCAACGTGAAGAGGGCCCCGCGCCCGTTCGCAGCGGAGCGTCACAGCCCGTATCCGTGCCGCTGGACCGGTTGATTCATGAACGGATCCGCCTGGGCATCGTCAGCGCCCTCGCCGTAAATCGCACGTTGACGTTCAACGAGCTCAAAGCTCTGCTGAAAACCACGGACGGAAATCTCAGCGTCCATGCCCGGAAGCTCGAAGAGGCCGACTACATTCTGTGCACGAAATCGTTCGACGGCCGCCTGCCCAAGACCGAATACCGGCTGGCCCCTGCGGGACGCAAAGCGCTGGAGCGCTACCTGGATCACATGGAGGCGTTGATTCGCGCGACCCGCGAGCGCTGAAAAATTTTTGTCCTTGTACTTTGTAATGCAAAGTACATTACATCAGTTGGCGGCGGAGAAAGAATCATGCTCGTGCACAACCCTGTCTTGGAAAAAGCAGTCCTCCAGCCCCGCCCTTCCGATCCCTTGGCGGCATCCCAGCTCCACGTCGCGATTATCTGCGACGGCAACGGGCGTTGGGCCGCCTCCCGCGCCCTGCCGCGCTCCGCGGGCCATCGTGCGGGCGCCGAGGCCGCTCGCCGGGTCATTCGCAGCGCGCCGCACCTCGGCATTCACACCCTCACGCTGTTCGCTCTCTCTTCCGCAAACTGGGCGCGGCCCGCGGCCGAAGTCGCCGCCATTCTCCAAATTCTGCAGGAATATCTTCTGGCCGAAACTTCCCACTGCCTCGACGAAGGCATCCGCCTGAACATCATCGGGCGCCGCGACCGGTTGCCCGCCAACCTGCGTGATGCCATCGCCGATTCCGAGGCGCTTACCGCCAAAGGCAGGCACCTTCATCTGCGGTTGGCCCTCGATTATTCCGCGCGTCACACCATCTTTCAGGCCGCCAGCAAGTTCTATAAAGTCACCGATCTCTCGAGCGAGGCGTTCAGCAACATACTCGCCGAAGTCCAGCGCGGCGGATCCACTGACGTTGATCTTTTGATTCGCACGGGTGGCGAGCAGCGCCTTTCAGATTTTCTGCTGTGGGAATGCGCCTTCGCCGAGTTTTGCTTTCTGCCCAAACGTTGGCCGGATTTCACTCCCAAAGACCTGCGCGACATGGTGAAAGAGTTCCAGCAGCGCGAACGGACGCGCGGCGGCCTGCCTCGCGAAGCCAGACTTTGAACGGTAGAAGCCTCACCGTCGAAGATACCAACGGCCAGATCACGGCAAGTTCGGTGAAGGGAGATGCCATCGCCCGAGCCAGCTTTGCTGCGTTGTGCTAGCTCGCCTTGCGGCGTTCGCGCTCCATGGCGAAGGCGCGACGAAGCACTCGCGTGGCGGTTGACGTCATATGAAATTTTTCTAATTCGTCTTCCGTGGCATACGCGATATCCGTGACGTCGCTTCCCGCCTGGGCTTCGCCGGCCAGCCGCTCGCAAAGATAGTCCACTATGACGTAGTGATACTTGGGGCGAGACCTGTTTCCCGGATCGGGAGCCGCCGGATCGAGAAAGATGCGGTCGAATGCCTCAATCATGTCCAGCACTCGCACTTCGAGTCCGGTTTCCTCCAGCAATTCCCGCGCGACGCCTTCCTGCAAGGACTCCCCCAGCTCGAGAGTCCCGCCCGGGATCGACCATTGCCCCAGCAGCGGCTCGCTGCCCCGCTTAATCAGCAAGGCCCGCCCGTTCTCAATGACCACCCCGCCAACGCCTACCACCGGCAGATCCGGGTACTCTCTCGCCATGGGCTGTTATTCTTTCATCGAAGGTGTTGAGTTACACTGAATAGCCGGAGAATGAGCCTCGACTGAAGGTTCACGCGCCGGGTATATAATACGCCGGTTGGTGGGTCCTGGGATTTCAAGCTATACCGGCTGAAAATCGAATCGGAGGATGGAGACGTGCTCCGCTGCCCTGAATGTTCCGCAGAAATCGATGTGGACGAAGACGAAGTGGAAGAGGGAGAAATCCTGAGCTGCCCGGAGTGCGAGTGCGAACTGGAAGTTTCGCAGACGCATCCTGTGGCGCTGAACCCCATTTCCGATGACCTCGACGAGGAAGAAGACGACGAAGATGAGGACAAGAAAGACAAGGAAGACGATGACGAGTTTGATGAAAACGGCGATCTTCCAGAAGACGACGATGACGATGACGATGACGCCAAAGACGAAGACGAGTGAGGGAATTTCTGCCGTCTTGCCAGGCATCCTCGTTTTTCCTGGAAACCATCTAACCTGACGTGACGCTTCCCCGACGCAACTTTCCGAGCGTGCCCTTCCTGATGACAGCGTTCTTTCTCGCCAGTTTCATCCTGCCGCGCCTTTCTACGGGTCAGCAGCCTGTCCCGCTGCCGCCGGCCACCTCCCCGGAAGCCCCCGCGCCTCCGGCAGCGCCCTCGCAGGATAGCTCCAGTACAAACAAACACAAAAGCAAGATTCCACCCTTTCTGATTCTAGGGACTGTCTTTAATGAACGAGCCCTCGCCTTCCCCGGCGTCCAGGTGAAAATCCGGCGCAAGGGCGAAAAGAAGTTTCGGTATGAGATGTATACAAATTCGCGCGGTGAATTTGCCATCCGGGTGCCCGACGGCATCGAATATGAAGTGGTCGTCCGCCAGAAGAACTATCAGGACCAATCGCAAATTGTTGCGGCTAATATGGCGGATGTACAAAAGCGCCTGACGTTTAAACTGGAAAGCGCCAAGCCGGCGAAGGCAGGAGCACCGAAATGAACTATGGGCGAAGCATGGCCGGTATTTTCAGCCTTCTATTCCTTTTCGCGCTTGTCGGCACCGCCCAGGATTCCAAGAAGGAAGCACAGTTACGCACGGTCCACGGCATCGTCAGCGACAAATCCGAAAACCCATTGCCAAACAGCGTCGTGTTCCTGAAAAACCTGCGGACTAACGGTGTGCGAAGCAATTTCGCGGACAGCGAAGGGAATTACCGTTTCAGCGGCCTCGACCCGAACGCCGACTATGAGGTTCACGCCGAATTCGAGGGAGCAAAATCACCCGTGCGGAATGTGTCCTCCCTGGATAGCCGCAAAGAAATCGTGATCAATCTGAAAATTGACCGGAAGAAAAGCTGAAAGGCAAGTCCTCGAGGGCGCAGCCCGACACGTTAAGTGCTTTTATTTGAGCAACATTTGCCATCGCGAAACACACAGCGACTCTCTTTGGCGATTGCCAGAGTGCCTTCTGTTACCATTTAAGTGCGCTCTTTACGATCCGCGTGGCGCAAAGTTGTAAGGACAGACTCAAACAATTCTCAGTCCGGTCTTTGGGGGCTCGGCCTATTGAATGCAGGTCCGAGGGTTTCGCCGCCGTGAAATCGGTACTTCCCACCCGGAAGTTGTGGACATGGGGAAGGCAACAAATCGGAATCGTGTCGTCGGGAATTGCGAGGAGAAGGTTCTCCGCCAACTGAGGCAACTCGCCCGAACAAACTGAAAGAAAGGTTTTCCAAGTCCTTGCATGAGCCGGAATATTAATCCAGTCCCATCTCTGTTTTTCCAGCCCGGAAACAGCCCGCTCACGAGCATCACCATCTGGCGCACCGCCTGGGTCTGGTTTTCGCGACCTGTCGTCGCCATTGTCCTCTTATTCGCGATTTCCTCCGCAGTCGCGCAGGACGCTTCTCCCAGAAAAGCAAGCGGTCAGACGGGCTCCATCCATGGAACTGTCACGACGATGCAGGATAATACCGCTTCAGGCGTTGCCGGGATCTCGGTCAAGCTCTCCGGCGCTGCGATTCACGGCACTCCCTTGAGCGCGGACACGGATGAACATGGCGGATATGAGTTCCAGAACCTCGAACCCGGCACTTATTCCATCTCCATCACCCTGCAAGGGTTTAAATCCATCTCGAAGTCAGTGATCCTGAACCCCAAACAGCAACTCGTTCAGGATTTCACCCTTGAGCTGGATGTGGTTTCCGAAAAGGTCGAAGTTAAGGAAACTGCTGCATCAATTTCTACGGAGACGGCCGCCCCGCCGCCAGCAACCGTTACGAACGCCGAACTGACCACCATTCCCACGCCGCAGGAAAAGGTGAAGGACGTCCTCCCGTTCACCCCTGGAGTTATTAAAACACTCGACAGCAAACTGAGCTTCAAGGGCGCGGACGAAAATCAGAGTTTGTTGCTGGTCAATTCCGCGCGAACAACCGATCCGGTCACCGGGAGTTTTGGTGTCCCCATTCCCACGGACGCGGTCGAATCCTTCGCTGTGTACAAAACTCCGTACGATTCCAGTTTGGGGAGCTTTTCAGGTGGATTGACGACCATCGAGACCCGGCCGCCGGACGACCAGTGGAGCTTCAAACTGAGAGGGATCGTCCCCTCCGTTCTCGGCAAAAAGGGCGGCATGGTCGGCATCGCCGAAGCCATCCCCGGCGTCTCTTTTGATGCGCCCCTCATCCCTCACAAACTCCTGCTCTCGGAATCCTTCCAGTACGAGATGAAAAAGACCACGGTTGAGGGTCTCCCCTGGCCGTTCGACATCAGCAAGCGGCAGGGATTCAATTCCTTCTCGACGCTCGAAGCAATTCTTGCGCCTAACCATGTGCTCACCTTGACCGTGAACGCGTTCCCGCTGCGCCAGCAGCATGTGGACATCAGCGCTCTCGTCCCGCTCGGCGCGTCAAATGACCTCGACCAAAGCGGCGTCGCCGTCGGTCTCAACGACAAGTATCAACTCAGCTCCGGCGCAATTCTCGCTGTCGTAGCGCAGTATATGCGCTTTGACAGCAACGCGCATGGCCAGGGCCCTGAAGACATGCTCATCACCCCGCAGGGATATGGCGGCAACTACTTCAATCAGTGGTCGCGGCGGGGCAAGGAGTTTCAGGCCGTTCCTTCGTTCCAATTCCCCAAGATACACTGGCACGGCGAACACGAAATCCGCGTGGGCGCCGACATCGACTATCGCTCGTTCTTCGGCACCACCTTGTCGCACCCGATTCAGATTCTTCGGCCGGACAATTCTTTGGCGCAGCAGATCACCTTTGGCGCCGCGCCCTCCCAATCTCCTTCCGATAGTTCCGTCGCCGAATTTCTCCAGGATCACTGGATTCTGGATTCCCACTGGAGCGTAGACCTCGGTGCTCGAATCTCTAGTGAGACCACCGGCTGGCCCTTCGCGATTGCGCCTCGCGCCGGCGTCGCCTACTCTCCGGGAAAAAGCGGCAAGACCGTCATCCGCGCCGGCTCCGGCATTTTCTACGGAGTGCTGCCGCTCCTGGCGGCCAATTTCGCCGCCAATCCAAACCGCACCATCACCACATTTGACACCACCGGCCTGCTGCCGATCGGCGCCCCCATCACCTACACGAACGCATTCGTCGCGAATTTGAATCCGCTCACCGCGCCCGCCTTCCCCAATAAGCCGAGCACCACGCCACGCGACGTCACTTGGAACGGCCAGATCGAACACGAACTCCACAAGAATCTTCAGCTGCGCGTCGGCTACCTTGACAGCCACGCCACTTACCTCTTCACGGTCAATCCGTTTACCTCGGCGGTGGGCGGCCAGTCCTTCGAGGGACTGACCAACACCGGGTCATCCCACTATCGCGAAATGGAAGCCTCGGCGCATTACTCCCTGCGCGAACACGATCAGATCAACGTCTCCTATATCTGGAGCCGTGCGCGCGGAGACCTGAACAGTCTTTCGAGTGTGTACATCCCATTCGCCGCCCCGGTGATTCGTCCGAACCTCTACGGCATCCTCCCGTCGGACATTCCAAATCGCGTCGTTGGGTGGGGAATCTTCGCTCTACCGTGGAAACTGACGTTCAGCCCGCTCGTCGACGTTCACTCGGGCTTCCCCTACTCTCCAATTGACGTGCAGCAGCAGTACGTCGGCACGCCCAACGGAAAGCGTTTCCCCGAATATTTTTCGCTGGACATGAAACTCTATCGCCAGTTTCGCGTGCCGTTGCTCGGAAACAGGGGCGGCAAAGTCCATCACGTCCGGCTCGGTGTCTACACGCTCAACGTAACCAATCACGGCAACTTCAACGCCGTCTACAACAATGTCGCTTCACCGAATTTCGGCCAGTTTGTCGGCTTCCTCTATCGCCACGAAGGCATGGTAATCGATTTCGTCGACTAAAGCGCGCGCGTGGGCCGCGGACGCCATACCCGCATCGCCCTTGGTACCACCGCAATCTCGACCGGCGTCAGCCCGATTATTTCTCCATCCGCGTGAAACGCGCACGGCCGGTCCGTTTCAATTCGCGCTTGTGTTACGCAAAACCTTTGAATGCGTTGCGTGCGAATCTCGCCACTGATTGCGACGCGCGGGAGCATCCTGGCAATTTCTAACGCGGTAAGATTTTCAAGGAGCACCAGGTCGAGCCGTCCATCCTCCAGATTTGCCTCCGGAGCCAGCCGCAAACCTCCTCCGTAACTCGGCGTGTTGAGGACCCCCAGAACAAGAGCCGTGGCCTGCAGAATCGTTTGCTCGGACCCTTGCATGGAAACGCGCACCGTTATTCCGTGAAATCTTCCCAGCGCGCGAATGGCGGAAAGAAGATACCGGCTCCGTCCACGCATCTTCCGGTAGACTCCGCTCGCAAAGCGTGCCGCCTCTGCGTCCAACCCGACTCCTCCTCCGCCCATATACAATCGTTCCAACCCATTGCCAGTGCGCGCACGCGCCGCATCCAGCTGAACGGCTTCTCCGTCAGTCAGGGTCATCTCCGCGGCACGGACGGGATCGAGCGGCAATCCCAAAGCTGCGGCCAGATCGTTTCCTCCCCCCGCCGGCAGAACCCCGATGGAAACGTTTGTGTTTCCGGCGACAGCGTTCAAGAGGGCCTGAAACGTACCGTCGCCTCCCAGCGCGAAGATACGCTCGCGTCCCGCCGCAGCCTCTTCTCTCGCAATTTGCTCAAATTCCGTGGAGCTATCCGCGCTTCGAAATTCCGCGCTCCAATGTTTTTGCGAAGCAAACGCTTTCAGGCGAGGCAGAGCCTCGCGTCCAAGCCCGCCGCCGGCAGTCGGGTTTGCCAGGATTAGGTCCGGAATCTGCGTTGAAAAAGAGGAAAGCGTGGACACTGGTCCGTAATGCTGCCGGAGCCCGTAGCAACTGTCAATCGAGTTACCAGAGCAGTTTGAGGGCGAACTGCACCTGGCGCGCCGTCGTGGACGTGCTGGTGATTGCGCCCGCCGTGCCTGACAATCCGGTCGGGTTGGTTGCTGTTGGCGGCGTGAACACGATGAGATCCGGTGTATTGAAATTCGCTCGATTGAGCAGATTGAAAATTTCCGCGCGAAATTGCAGATTCAGGCTCTCGCGAATCCTGGTGTTTTTCAAAACGGAGAAATCCCAGGTCGCAAGGCCCGGCCCAATATACGTGTCTCTGCCCACGTTGCCGTAGAACCCGCTGGCCGAGGGAGGCGCGATGAAAGCGGCTGGATTGAACCACTGGTTCGGATTGCCAAGAACCACGGAACCCGTGAAATTCGGATTCAGGAATGGCCGCACGGGATTTCGTGTGTCTCCGTTGTTGGATGGGTTGTAGCTGAGCTGCGGCGTGAACGGAAATCCGGATTGCGCCGTGACGATGCTGGAGACCGTCCAGCCGCTCACCAGCGCGTCCCGCCAGCCTTCCTGATTCCGGGCAAAGGACTGTCCGCGGCCAAACGGCAAGTCATAAAGCACATTGACCACTCCAACGTTCCTCGCGTCATACGTCGCGAGTCCCTTGTCCGCGGCCAGATTAAACGGATTTGATACCAACCCCGGTGCGTTGCCTGCCGTTGTCTGGTTCAACGAATCGCCGTCATCCAGCGCTTTCGAACGGGTGTAAACCCCGCGTACGGAGAGCCCATGACTGAATCTCCGCCGCAGGTCCACCTGCAACGCATGATAGGAACTGTTTCCAACCGAAAACCACGTCCACGTATTGGCAATCGCCGGATTCGCCCTTGGCGTATTCGCGGGAATGTAGTAGGTCCCCGTCGGAACGGGAGCGCCAGCGAGCGGCGAGTTTGGAAGTCCCTTTGGCAAATTGATCGGAAAGCCCAGCGTAGGACCGTTCGTCGGAGTAATGGGCTGGCTGGCGTCATATCTGGGATAAACCGCTGGACACGGAGAAGCAGGACAAATCACCGGGAACGGCTCGTTGGCATCGATCCCAATCAATTCGTGATACCCATGCGAACCGACGTAGCCAATCGTCAAGACCGTATTCGGCGAAAGTTCCCGGTCCACGCGAAGTGACCAGGAAATGAGCGTCGGTGTTTTCATGTCCGGCTGAACTCCGCCGGGTACGAGCTTCGCGCCCGCCGGCACTGGGGCTGCGGGGTCCACCGGGAGAGAAGAAACCTTAAAGTTCGTGATGCTGTAGGTCGGATTGAACGGCGCGTTCTGGTCCGCGCGATACCCCAGCGCGTCCTGCAGGTCGTTGTACATGCCGAATCCGGCGCGAAGCGCGGTCCTGCGGCCAAACGGGCTCCACGCCACGCCAATTCGTGGCTGCGGCAGGAATTTCGCGTTATTCGTGGAGAACAGCGAACCTCCGATACGCGGGTTGCTGGAAATCACCCCGTTCGTGAACGTGTAATTTGCGGCGTGGTCGTGCACTTCATTCCAGCCCGTGGAAAATTCATCGCGGAATCCAAGCGAGATCGTCAGTTTGGAGTTGACGCGGAAAACGTCCTCAGCGTAAAACGCACCGAACAAGGAGCGCCAATACATTTTCGTCGGTGCCGGATCGAACAAAAAGGAAGAGGTGTTGCCCTGCAGGAATGTCGTCAGGCTGGAAAACGTGGCCTGCCCGTATTGGCTGAGAGCGATGATTTCATTCGACTGAAACCGCTGGAACCATGCGCCGAAACTCAGCTGGTGCCGCCCTTTCGTCATCGTCACGTGATCCTCATAAGTGAACAGATTCCGCGCGATGTGCAGATTGCTGCCGTTGTTACTTCCCGCCAGCCCGATCGAGGCCTGCGGATTCGACGCCGCGCTCCCGCCCACCACCACCGCGCCCACCTGCAGTCCGGCAAGGAATCCCGGCACCCCGGCCGCGGGAGTGCCCGGCGTGGGCTCTCCTGTAAAGAAATAACCCGCGCGGGAAAATCCAAATCTCGCTGTATTCAGAAGTGAAGGTGAAAAAATGTGAGTTTCCTCAAGACTCAGCACCTGCTCGCGCAAATTGAGGGTGTCTGAACTGTACGGGTTGGCGGGCGTCGCCGTCACGTCGCCACCATCGTCGACGGTATAGATTCCGGCGAGCGAATCTTTTCCAGAAAAGACGTGGTCCACTCGCACGGTCCCATAATCTTCGCGAATCGTCTGCAACGGGCTGCTGAAGTACTCCGCAATGCCACAGGCCGGAGTGCATGCCTCGGTGGACGACTGCGGCCACAAATTCAGCAGCGGTTGCACGCTTGGCGCCGCCGTCGCGCGCGATGCCGCGTCTGGCACGAACGCCACCGACGTCTGATGCAGGTTCTGCCGGAATCCCTCGTAATTGCCGAACACAAACGTCTTGTTCTTCTGAATCGCGCCGCCCGAAGAGACCCCAAACTGGTTCCGTTGAAACGGCGGGGCCGAGCCCTGGTCAAAGAAGTTTGCCGAATCCAGCGCGTTATTCCGCAGAAACTCGTACGCCGCGCCGTGCCACTGGTTGCTGCCCGATTGCGTCACAATCACCACCTGCCCGCCGGGCCGTTTCCCAAATTCCGCGCTGTACGAATCGCGCTGCACACTAAACTCGCGCACAGCCTCCACTCCCAGCAGCATTCCGCTCGGCCCTCCGGGCTGCATGTTGTTCTCTGCCGCGCCGGTGTACTCCACCCCGTTCAGCAGGAAAATATTTTGCTGTGGCCGATTACCGTCGACGGAGAAATTATTCGCGGTGCTGGAATTGGAAATCCCGGTTCCGCCCGTCTTCTGTGAAGTAAAATTGACAATCCCCGGATTAAGCGGGAGCAGCAGATCGTAGCTGCGCCCATTCAAGGGCAGATCCTTCACGGCTTGCTCGCCAACAAGGCCGCTGATATCCCGGGTCGTCACGCTGACCATCGGCGCGTCACCGGTGACGTTTACTTCCGACTTGACCGTGTTCACCTGCAGTCGCAGATCGACGCTGGCTTCTTCGCCGACCACAAGGTCGATGCCGCTCTGGACGGCGTCCTGGAAGCCGATCTTTGAAATCCGCACTTCATACCTGCCTACAGGCAGAGCGAGCACAAGGTATCTGCCGGCATCATCAGTATTGATTGTTCGGACCGCGTCGGTCTCCAGGTTCTTCGCTCTTACGGTCACCTGGGCCACCGGCGCGCCCGACGCATCGGTGACGACCCCGCGAATACTCGCCGAGACTTGTGCGCGCGCCGCAGGCAATCGGAGGTTCAGTATCAGCAGCGCCAGCAAGGCGCATCGAATGATAGGTGTTTCAGGGCGACTCGCGGTGCGGCGGCCGCCCGCGTGGTAGCCGGGCTTGCCGACAGGCAACAAGTTCATCATCATTGCGCACCCCCCCAGATGACAGGTAGCGCCCTATCCAGTCCAACTGGCTTGGGCAGATAAACACTTCAATACAGTTGGCATCGTTATGTCAAACCGGCTTAATACGGATAGACGGTGGGCGATTTTAGGCGGTTCCAGGGAGTGGAACCGTTCAACCAGGCTCGGCAGGGCCCGGATTATTGCGAAAATCAGGAGTTCCGGGGAATCCCGAGTTGGTTCGCCTGGCGTTTCTGAAACACCAGAATTCTCGGTGGGATTCGCGCTGGAACTACAGGAGGTCGAAAACAGGGTTAAGTCTTCGCGATTCAATGGTGCCGGCGGGGGGAATCGAACCCACGGCCTAGGGATTATGAGACCCTCGCTCTACCACTGAGCTACGCCGGCTAAACGCAATTCTTTATGCTACGAATGAACCGCTGAGAGTGTCAAGTTGCTGCTGATCGGCCAGGCCCTTTCGCAGCGCCGGATTTGGCACGCACTGGGATTTTCCCGCCGCTTGGAAGCGACTCCATCTCTGGTACCATCGGCGATATTAGGCCGGAAACTAGGGACAATCCCTGTCCCGGATAGTACTTTCGTACCATCCAACTTGGCACTTAGGTACCGTTGCTCCTAGACGCTTTGGAACACTACACTCCCTCCTGTCGGAAGCGGTCTCTGCTCTCGTCTGGCGAAGGCTTGGCGAAGGCGGTAGGACGTGTTCCGTTGACGGTTTTGCACAGGGCCATGGTGTGCCGTACTTGACACTATCCTAATAAAGGATAGAGTGTCTCCGAACGTATTCCCGCTCTCGGAGGCACTATAATGTCACGTAAATTGGGTGCAATGGCTCTTGCTTTGGGCATTCTTGTTGGCGCGATGGGACTGAAAACATTGGTCACGACTCGCAGTAATAGTGCCGTGGTCATGGCCAATGGCGTATCACCAGTTCCTCCGATCAAGAATCTGCCGCCAGCGAATTAGGTCGGCCGGTTTGCTGTCGTAAGGTCTGATTCCCAGACCGGCCAGATTGTGCGAGGGAAATGCCAAGCGGAATCGCACTGGTTATCTGGATCTTGGGGATGAGCGCGGGGGTGTGCTTTGTCGCACTCTCCGTGTTGCGCGCTTGGTTTCTTAAGTATTTCTTTTTAAATCTCTATGTGATCCTGTCCATGTCGGCGGATCTTCTCCGCTTGTACGTGCTCAAGTATTATGGACTGGAATCGCCGCAGTATGAGTACGCCTACTATTACACCGACTGTTTGCTGACGGTTGCGCTGTTCGTGGCGGTAATCAGCCTCGCTTCCCGTGTTTTCGGGGAGTTGAATTTAACGCGCTACGTGCGATTCGTGGCGGTATTGCTGCTCCTCGGCACAGTCGGATTCTCCTACGCCGTTGTCGCTCAGTCCACGGAACGTCTCGCCACGCGATTTGCGCTGGAACTCTCCCAAAACCTCTACTTCGTCGGTCTCGTTTTGACCTACCTGCTGTGGGGTGCGGTCCTCAAGCTCAAGGAGACGCGCACTCGCCTCGTGCAGATGGTCCTCTCTCTCGGCCTCTACTTCAGTGCCTACGCAGGATGCTATGCGCTCGTCAACCTGGCGCCGAAATACGAAGTGGTCCAGTATCTGGCGCCTATTCTTGGCTGCTTCCTGCCCATCTCCTGGTCGCTGACCATCATGCGCCACTCGGAAGATTCGCGGCTCATCCCTGCTCGCCTGGTGGCGGTGCCGCGATGATGGCCGCTTTCATACTCGCGTTCTCGCTTCTCACCCTGCTGATGTTCTTTGTCTCCTATTGCCGGTCGTTGACAGCCTCGTCTTTGCACACTTCCATTTCCGAGGATGTGCGTGACGTCACCGGAATTCAGGTAAGAGCCGCCGGCCGTGATTATGCCCGCGTCATCCAGATTCTCCAATTGTGCCCGGACCGTCCGGAAGATCGTTCTGGCCTGCAGATTGTCGCCGCCTACTATTCCTTTCTGAATCTTCTCGAACAGGGCTTTGCGAAAATCAGCCCTGCCGTGCGCACCTGGGCCGAAGAGGAACGTGCGGGTTGCGCCCATTTTGCGGCCGTGGCTCTCGGCCGCCGCATCGCCTTGAACCGGGAGATGCTGGCGCAACAAGTCGAACTCTAGTCCGCCCCTCCTAACTCTTTAGCTCCATCTTCAATTTCCCTCCTGTCCAGTTCTTGCCTCCGGTGGTATTCTCTGGGTCTCTGCTCCTCACCGGAGTGTGAGCGTCCGCAGCGCAAAAACTACCGGTGAATACAATATGCTCGCAGTGTGGCGCTGTGCTCTCCTCCGGAGAGCGCGCCTGCCATTTTTGTGACCATCCTGGAATTTCTTCCTTGACGGAATCTCCTGCCTCCACGCAGGGCAATCTCGCTTTGCGCTCGTCTGGGGAGGAGGAATGGCGTGGGGAGCTGAACCAGCGCCTCCAGGCTTACCGCGCGCGCCGCAGGAAGGCCTTCCCCAACGAAGCCCAGACGAAGCTGCCCTTTGAGAACCGCCAACCCGAAGCTGCTGTGGCTGTGCAGATGGAAGAGCCCCAGCGCTCCTCGCACGACCCCAACGACGATTTCGCGTTCACAATCGCGATTGGCAGGCCACCTCAGAAAGCCGAGCAAGAGGATGCCCGGCTTCTCATTGACGTCTCTTTGCCGCCCTTATATGACGAGCAGGAAGCAGTTCCAGAGGCTCCCGAGGAGTCGCCATCGGATCTCTACCCGGTTGCCACGCTGCGAGAGCGCCGTCGCGCCGCGCTAATCGATGCAGCCTGCCTCGCGTTCGCCTACGGCGGTTTCCTCGCTCTGTTTGGTTCTCTGGGCGGAGAATTCACGCTCAGCAAATTGAGCGCCGTGGTTTGCTTCTCTACCTTCGCATTCGTCTATGTTCAATACTTTGGGCTCTTCACCATTTTTGGGGGCACCACACCGGGGATGATGGTTCGCGGCTTGCAGGTGGCGAGTTTCACCGGTGACTCGCCGACGGCGCAACAACTCTTCTGGCGCACCGCGGGCTACATGATTTCCGCGGGCACATTTTTCCTGGGATTCTTCTGGTCCCTCTGGGACGAGGATGCCATGACTTGGCACGACCGGCTCTCGCGAACATATCTGGCTGTGCCGGAAACGTTTGCGGACGCGGAGATTTCCCATGCGTCCCCGGTCCGCTGAGCCATGAAGGCCGGCCGTAATTCGGCGGGAATTCTTGGGGATTGGACGACTTCCTCGAACTTCTACTTTTTGATTACTTTTTCGTCGGAAGCGATTTTTCCGTCGCGGATAAAAATCACGCGGTGTGCGTGTTGCGCGATGTCCATTTCATGAGTCACCAGAATAATAGTGTTCCCCTGAGCGTGCAGGTTCTCAAATAAATGCATAATTTCTTCGCCGGTCTTCGAATCCAGGTTTCCCGTCGGCTCGTCCGCCAGCAAGATCGAAGGATTGTTCACCAGGGCCCGGGCAATCGCCACGCGCTGCCGCTGGCCGCCCGAAAGTTCATTCGGCTTGTGATGCATGCGCGGAACCAGGTCCACACGCTCCAGCGCCTTTTTCGCCCGCTCGATGCGTTCCTCCGACGGCGTGCCGCTGTAAATCAGCGGAAGCTCCACGTTGTGAAGGGCGGTCGCTCGCGGCAACAGGTTGAATGTCTGGAAAACAAAGCCGATTTCCTTGTTCCGGATGTACGCAAGCTCGTCGTCGTCCAATTCGCTCACCAGGCGCCCCGCCAGCCAGTAGCGGCCGGAGCTCGGTGAATCCAGGCACCCGATCAAGTTCATCAGCGTGGATTTGCCGGAGCCCGACGGCCCCATGATGGCTACGTATTCACCCTTGCGAATTTCCACGTCGATCCCGCACAGTGCATGCACTTCTTCAGTTCCCATCTGATAGACCTTCGCCAGCGCTTCCGTGCGAATCACGATGCCGGCGTCTACTAGATCTTGCCGGTAGGATTCCGATGCTGTTATCTCTGCAGGCATCCGCTTCTCCCTGTCCTCAGGTGAACTTACTCTTTTTCTTCCGTCTTCTTCGGGGCCGTATTATCCACCTTGACAGCCGCGTCGGGCTTCAAGGTGCGCAGCGCCTTATAGCTGCCAACCACGATTTCGTCTCCCGGCTGCAATCCTTTTGAAATTTCAATATCGGTCACACCGGAGATGCCTGTTTCCACGGGGCGGAACGTGGCCTTCTTGCCGTTGACGACAAACACTCCTTGGATCTCGTCCTTCTTCGGATCACCCGAAGTGACCGGAGCCGGCGCGGCCAGCGTGACGTTGCTGTCTTTCTTGCCGCTCTTCGCCGCTTCCTCGAGATCCTTTCGCGAACGCACCGCAAGCGCCTGGATCGGGATCGCAACCACCCCCTTCTTTTCCGCAGTTCTGATTTTTGCCGTTGTCGAAAGGCCGGGGCGCAAATTTTCCGGCGGACTCTCCAGCGTCACCACGACCTTAAAGTCCTTCGCTTCCTGGTTGCTCGTCGTGGTCTGCGTCGTCGCCAGGCCGGAGCTCCGTAAAACCGCCTGCGAGCCAATCTCCGTCACTTTGCCCTTGAACACCTTGCCCGGGATCGCGTCAATGGTCACATCCGCATCCTGGCCGATCCGGACATTTACGATATCGGTCTCGTCCACTTTCACTTCCGAAGTCACGATCGACATATCCGAAAGCGTCATCAAGAAACTTCCCGTGGCGTTCTGAATTCCCGGCACCACGTACTCGCCCAGCCGGACCGGCAGGTAACTCACGATGCCATTGATCGGCGAAAAGTAGGTCGTTTTTTGCAGCACGTCTTTCGTGCGCACCAGCACTGCCTTGCTTTGGTCGAGGTTTGAGCGCACCTGCTCCAGTTGCGCCTTCTGCATCTGCATGCGGGCCCTGGACGCATCTACGGCCGCCGCGGCGGCGTTGAACGCGGTCTTCCGTTGGTCGAAATCCTGCTTGGGAATCAGGCCGTCCTTGTAGAGCCCCTGGCCGCGATCGTAATCCAGCTTGGCTTTCTCCAGGTTCGCTTCCTGCTGGATCAAATCGGCCCGTGCGGCCGTATAGCTGGAGTCGGCCACCTGCACTCCAGATTCGTTCGAATTAATTGCGGCTGACTGCGCTTGCACATCCGCGCTGGCCTGCACATTCTCCTGCAGCAGCAACCGGTCGCCCTTCTTGATGTGGTCCCCTTCTTTCACCAGAATCTCAGTGATCCGGCCGAACCCTTGCGCCGTGATATTCGTGTAAGTTGTCGGCTTAACTTCCCCCGAGGCGGTTACCTGAGAAACCAGCGAGTCCACCTTCGCCACTTTCGCGGTCTGCACCGTCACAACGCCTTTATTCGCCTGGTTGATGCTAAACCACACGATCCCACCCAGCACGATCGCTCCGCCGAGTCCTATCCCGACCTTTTGCCACGTCTTCATGATTCTTGCCTCTCACGATTCCGCTGCGAACCACCCGCGCGGAGGGACACTGCCAACCCACAAATTACTCTCTTGCCTACCACTAATACGCCTTATGGACCCAAAATGTTTCGTGGTAAGGCCGTGGTCTAAATTGCACTTCAGGCGGGATAGCTCAACACTCCGTTGCTATCTTCAACTCCATCGTAATTCAAGCCTTTCGCGCCTTTATTGTATTTCGAAGTTCAGGAAAAGAAAAGACTTGAGTCCACTTCTCCCGTTGCGCCATGGCCCGACCTCACCCTTTTAGTTAGACGTTGAATCCAGCGTTTTGGTCTTCTGCTTGGCGGCGCAAACATCCGTTTCCCACGACTTTTTGTTCCGTCGGGGAATCTCCCGCGTTCGTCTATTTACCCTCTCGCAGCGTATAATTTCTCCGCGGTTGAAGGGTCGAATGAGCTTTCCAACATTACGCACCGATAAAAACAAATCTGGAGAGCCCTCGATTCGGCTGGAGCCATCGCCATGCGGATGATTGGGTCCATGCCCTCTTTCCGGTTCTCCCGAAGTCCCGCACTCACGCTCATTGCCTTCATCGGCGTACTTTGCCTGGCTTATGAATCCGCTCAACTCGTTCTCGAAGGCAACCTCCGCATGCTGGTTGTGTCCGGAATGGTCTTTGTTGGGGTCGTCATCGTGGTTGCCATTCTCAACGATTGGCGGCGCGGTCTGTATCTGTTGCTCGGTTGGATTCTTTTTGAGGATTTGTTCCGCAAATACCTTGGCAACAATATGGCCATTTTTTTCGCCAAGGATGTTCTCGCCATCGTCCTCTACATCTCCTTCTTCGCCTCCAGAAGAGAACGCCTGATAAAAGGGTTCAAGCCCCCATTCCTTATCCCGCTGTTGATATTTATCTGGTTTGGCGTGATCCAGATGTTCAATCCGGCCTCGACCAGCATCTTTTACGGCATCCTGGGAATGAAAGTGGATTTTCTCTATATTCCCTTGATGTATATCGGCTATGCATTGATTGAGTCCGAAGCCGATTTGCGCAAGTTTTTCTCTTTCAACACCGTCTTGATCCTGATCGTGACTTTTCTGGGCATTGCGCAATCCATTCTTGGCCCCAAGTTTCTTAATCCCACCGTCATCCAGGATGAAATTCGAGACTTGAGTACCACCTATCGCACCGCGCCCATCTCGGGCTTGATGGCGTACCGGCCGAGCGGTGTCTTCGTCAGTGCCGGTCGCTTCGAGAATTTCATGACCGTTTCCTGGATTGTAGCCCTGGGCTTTGGCGGCTATCTGTTGTTGCGCAGCCGTCGCGGCCGCAATTTGGCATTTCTCGGTATCGCCATCGTCGGAGTGGGCTCCATCATGAGCGCGTCTCGCGGCGTCTTTATGTGGAACTCGGGCAGCGCACTGGTGATCGTGGCGGCATTTCTCTGGGGCGCTCCCTGGCGCCAGGGAGAAGCGCGTCGTATTCTCCGCGCGATTCAGCGCGCAATGTTGTTCGTCGGTCTCGCCATTTTGCTCATGATGTCCGTCTTCCCGGAAATGATTGGTTCGAGATTCGCCATCTTTTACGAAACGCTCTCCCCGGACAGCCCGGCGAGCGAACTTGCCTATCGGGCGCGAGATTATCCGCTCAAGAACCTCATGCTCGCTTTTGATCACGAGCGCTGGCCGTATGGTTACGGTATTGGCACTTGTTCCCTTGGCGTCCAATATGTGGTTCGAATCATGGGCGCGTCGCCCATGGGAATTGGTGTTGAAAACGGTTATGGACAATTGATCGTGGAGCTCGGCATCCTTGGTCTGATCCTCTGGATTTTCCTGAGCATTGCTATTTCTGTTTCGGCGTGGAATATTGCCAGTCGTCTTCGCGGAACCCCCTGGTTTCCCCTGGCCTTTGTCATTTTTTGGTATGCCTTCCTGCTCCTGGGTCCCAAGGGCTACATCAGCTTCGTCTCCTACCAGGATTATCTTATGAACGCGTATCTGTGGATCTTGTTAGGCATACTCTTCCGTCTGCCGCAGCTCGCGCAGGAGACGGTTCAGTCCGAAGACAGGGCAAACCTCGCTTCAGCGCATGGGCAGGCCTGAATTGCGCATCGCCGTCGTTTCACCTTTCCTGGATCGCCAGCACGGCACCGAGCTTTGCACCATCGAGCAAATTGAGCGGCTGGCCAGGCTCCACGGCTGGGAAATTCATCTTTACTCGCAGCGTGTGCAGGACGTGGCCGGGATTCAGTCCGTCGGCGATCCATCACCTTCGGCGTCGGGCTCGATTATTTGGCACAAAGTCGGACAGCTTCACGCACCTCATCTTCTGAACTACATCTGGTGGTTCTTTGCCAATCGGGTTCATCGTTGGCGCGATTCTTGGGAACCGGCATTGCGCCCGGATCTCACCTATTCCCCGGGAATCAATTGCATGGACGCCGGCGCGATCCTTGTCCACATAGTGTTTCGCGAGTTCTATGAACAGGTGCGAGGCGAGCTGCGCCTGCGGTGCTTGCCGGTTCTAAGTTGGCCGCGTACTCTTCACAGAAAACTCTACTATCGCTTGATCATAAGTCTGGAGAGCCGCATCTATGGGAATCCGCGCGTCAAATTGGCAGCCGTCTCCCAACTGGTTGCTGAGCAGCTTAGGAAGCACTTTGGCCGAGAGGATGTAGTGCTCATCCCCAACGCCGTGGATACGGCCCGCTTTTCCGCTCAGGCGCGCCTCGAAAACAGAACTGCCGCCCGCGCGGCCCTTGGCTATTCTCCCGATGAATTTGTCCTGCTCTTGATCGGAAATGATTGGAAAAAAAAAGGCCTCGATGCGCTTCTCGCGAGCCTGGGACTGCTTCGGGATTTGCCTTGCCGGGCTCTGCTTGTTGGCACAGACGATGCGGCTCCCTTTCTCTCCCTAATTGATGGCGCAAACCTCCGCGAATCGGTGCGCTTCCGGGAACCCGCAAGCGATGTCCTGAAGTTCTATGCCGCGGCGGACGCTTATGTCGGTCCGTCGCTGGAAGATGCTTTCAATTTGCCGATACTCGAGGCCATGGCTTGTGGTTTGCCAGTTATTGCAAGCGTTCGCGCCGGTGCCAGCCAAAATATCCGTCACCGCGAAAATGGATACCTCCTTCAGGATCCCCGCAACGCCCGGGAATTGGCAGGCCTCATTCGTCAACTTTATGTGGATAGTTCGCTTCGCGAAGAAATGGGAAACGCTGCCGCTCGCACGGCAAGTGGCTGCAATTGGCAAAGCAACGCTGAGCAAACGAAGTCATTTCTTGAGATGGCGGCAATCGGAGAACACGCGGCCCGCACGGCACAATCGTGATTCTTGGCAACGCAACGCCTCGGAGACCCGGGAATTTTTCTGCCAAGCCGCCGGCTCTTCTCACGTTCTGTGATTTAATGAACGAGCTATGTCCAATGCTCCGCAGAAAACTGTCCGTGCTGAGTTCCACGTCCCGTCCCGCGGCTCCGTCAAACCGGCCCCCTTGTTCCCGCGCGCCTTTTTCTTTCTGTCCAGCGAGGTTGGCGGATGAGTTCCATGCGGGTGCTTGACTGGATTCGGCTCTGTGGTAAGAGGCTGCTTTTTCCAGGTCTCGATCTGCACACTCGCTGCCGTTATCGTTTTCTTACCAGATATTTTAGGGAAGGCCCCATCGACACTCTTGACGCAGGTTGTGGCAATGGGGCGCTGTCCTATGCGGCCTACCGGCGCGGGAATCGCGTCCTGGGCGTCACCATGGAACCCAGTCAGGTCCGGAAAGACATCGAGTACTTCTCATTCCTGGCAACCGATCCCGATCGGCTGAACTTCGAAGTCCTGAATCTTTACGATTTGCCGAAACTCCATCAGAAATTTGACCAGATCATTTGTTCGGAAACACTCGAACACATTTCGCGGCACGAAGTGGTGGTCCAATATTTCCATGATCTCCTTCGCGAGGGCGGCGTGCTTCACATCTGCTGCCCATACTCGGAGCATCCCGGCAATAAGGGCAGAGTTTGTACGGATGAATCGGTGGGGTGGCATGTCCGCGATGGGTACACCATGCAAAGCTACCGGGCGCTCCTGGAGCCGGCGGGTTTCCAGATCGTAAAGAGTGCCGGGTTTGGCTCGCCGCTTCTGGTAAAGCTGGCGAATATCGTCCAGCCGGCAATGAGTGAAAAGGGCGTTGCCTTCGCCCTGCCTCTGTTCCTCGTGACTTGGCCTCTGCAGCTCCTGGACTATCCGGATCCCCCTGTTCCGTTTTCTCTTTATGTCCAGTGCGTTAAAAAACGCCAAGTCCAAGGACAGCCGCTAGAGGAAACACAAACGTAATACCTTTTGAAATATCTCTTCTGCGCATCTGGCAAACGTAACCAATCCATGTAATATCGGAAGACATGATGAAATCTGAGGTCAAAGGGCCGGTTCTGGAGCAGCGCAGGTATTACACCGAAACTGCCGCGCGTTACGACACGATGCACGCCCATGAGGCTGTGGATGATGACGCCGGCATGCGGATACTCTTGTCCGTCCTGCACACCCTGGAAGTGCGCAGCCTCCTCGACGTCGGCTCCGCCACCGGCCGGGGATTGCCCAGATTGTCCGAGGGTCTTCCTGATGCTCTTATCTGCGGCGTCGAACCTGTGGAGGCGCTCATCCGGCAGGGAAATTCCTCCGGCGCCAATCGCGGTTTACCTCTTTTGCAGGCCAGCGGTGACGCCCTTCCGTTTGCCGACAAATCCTTCGACGCGGTTTGCGAATTCGGCATACTCCATCATGTTCCCGAGCCGGCGCGCATCATTGAGGAAATGCTGCGCGTTGCGCGCAACGTGGTGGTGATCTCCGACGCCAATCGCTTCGGACAGGGCCCTCTGCCCCTTCGCATCATCAAGCTTCTGCTCTACAAGCTGAAATTGTGGAACGTTTTCGATTTCCTGCGGACTCGCGGTAAGGGTTACCAGGTTTCCGAGGGTGACGGCGTTTTTTACTCCTACAGCGTCTACGACAATTACCACCAGATTCAGCACTGGGCCGAGAGCATCTATCTCTTTCCAATCGGTGAAACCCGCTCCTGGAGTTGGTTCCACCCCTTGCTTACCTCGAATTCTGTTCTGTTGATCGCCGTCCGCAAAGAGCCGTCTTCCACGGGCTAGCCGCTGCCCTGCCCCTGAACCGCTTCGCGCGTTGCCTTCATCGTAAATTCCAGCGTCTCTTTTGGAATGCTGGTCACAAACGGGCCGATCAGCCAGCCCAAGCNGGGCGGAATGTCGCGCGACAGCGTCACCGCTTCATTTTGCACATAAACGCCGCCGTCGCGTTCCTCCATGCGCCACCAGGTTTCCATCTGCCACAAGAATCCATTCTCTTCGTCCGGAGATTTCTCTTTTTCCTCCTTCGTTCCCGGTTTTGCAACTTCGCGGATGCGGACCGCGGAACTCCTGCTGTGCTCCCGCGTCGCTGAGTCGCGGAAGTACCGCACATCCTGTTCGGTATTCAAAACCACGGTCACGACCTTTTTGCGGTGAAACCTCATATAGACCCGAAAGTGATCCCCTTCGCGTGTTTCGATCTTCGCGCTTTCGACGTCGGGCGCATAATACAAGGAATGTTTGTTGTAATCCTGAAGAACGCCTAGGACCTGGTCGAGCTTTGCGCCGGGAATAAAGATCGCGCCTTCCCAATCGTGAATCATCCCTCCGGAAAGTTTTGCGGCGCCCTCCGCCTCGTCCTTGCCTATGCGCTTCATCACCACGCCACCCTGCTTCAATCTTGTGTAGGCACTCGTTCTCTCCGGCTCAGGCAACTCGTCGATCCATAGAAATGCCCCTCTGCTCAGTCCTTCCTGATTGCGCGATTCGACCCTGGCTACGTAATCATGGTAGCCGCGCAGTGTGGTCTGTTGTGGTTCGGGCAGCCCGGCTGACGCATCACTCGTCTTGCCCGCCGCCCCCAGCATAGCCAGCAGAAGGCACGGAAGGAGATACCTGCACCTGCCAGCGGAAACTAGCAACTGTCTGCTTTTCCCTATAGCCACGCATTCCCCTCGATTGAATTCCCGCTCCTTTCCTATAGTTGGGCGGGTCACACTAAGATGGATGCACGAGCATCTCCGAACGTCTCAGTTATCACAGAATTAGGAAAGATTAGCCAGGTGAGAAGTAATGGTGGGTTGGGTAGCTCGCACACGGCCCCTTGCGGAACCGCTGTCCCCGCGCGGCCCCCAACCCATCGTTTGAATAGCTTAGAGTCACCCCGGAATTCCAACAATGGCCCAATGGCTCCAGCAAACGGGGTACCTGGGTCTTAGTACCAATGCCCCATGCCCGACAACTAGGCGGTATCTACCCTATGATTATGAAAATACATTGGTTAGTGAGGAATCCTGCCTGCGGGACGATTCAGGACCTCCCGATCTTCACTGCTTCTTACGAGCCGGTTGCTTCCCGACAAGGGCTGTATTTCCATTCAGCAGAATCAGCGTCACGTCCTTCGTCTGACCCTTGCGCATGGGAATGTTGCGCTCCCAATCGGAGTACGCTCCGTTCCGCGAAGCCCTGAGGTCATAGCTTTCCTGCTTCAATCCGGTTATGAAAAATCTGCCCTTGGCATCCGTGTGCACTGCGCGCGGCTTCAACCCGCTGGAGGTTTCGCAGCTCACCCCGGCGCTGGCCACCGGCTTCCCGTCGGCGCCGAGAACCGTTCCAGTGATCGTGGCTCCCGTTTTTTTCGGGGTCTGCGCGTTAACTCCCTGCGCAAAAAGAATCGCTGCGCCGAGAATCATCGAAAGAATCAGCTTGCTTCTCATGGGCTACACACTCCTGTGCGAGCCATTTCAGTCTAGTGCTTTTCCGCACTATGGTTTCGTTCACTTATTTGCGTGTGCCGCAGTTCTCAACTGGCTGGCCGTACAGTCGCCACCCGGGTTGCTCGCGGCATTCAGTTTGGATTCTTGGAGCGGTACACGCTTCAGCGAAGCTTCAAATCGATGGCGTACACATCCACGTCTCCGTGGTCCACGGTGACGTACACGGATCCGTCCGGGCTCAATCCGGTGAAAATGCACCGTGCCGCGCCGGAACTCAGCAAATCGCCAAATCGCGTAACCCGCTCCGGTTCGCGCGTCGCCATGGGAACGCGGAACACCGACTCTTCCACCTCGTCGGTATCCTGGAAATACAGCGCATCCCCTCCCGGAGACCAGCGCAACGTCGAAGGAAAATTCGCGTCCGCCAGCACCGTCCACTTCAGCAATTTGCAGTCATACAAAAAAATCTGCTTTTTCTTCGGATTCAAAGCGGCGATGTATCTTCCATCTGCCGACCAGCGCGGCTCGATCAACTCTTCCGACCCGGCAATCGTAGACAGGCGTCCCGATTCCAAATCCAGAATCCTGATCGTGGATTCGCCTCCGGTAGCAGTGTCTTGCACGTCCAGCACGATCTGCCTTCCATCCGTCCGCCAGTCACCCGACACCGACGCCCACCGGTTGTCCATCGGCAGCACCGTCTTCGGCAATCCGCCCTGCGCCGACACCACGTAAAGCCGTGGCTGCTTGTCCAGCAGAAATCCGGTAAACAAAATCTGTTTCTGGTCCGGGGACCAGTGCGGCGCAAACGCGCCCGTGGCCCCCGCCATTAACTGCATGCGGTTGCTTCCGTCAATCCGGCTCTTCCAAAGCGTGCCGTTTTCACGGGCGGCGTACACCACCCACTGGCCGTCCAGCGAAAAATCCATGTCTGTTGCGCCGGATTCGGCCAGCATCGCCGTTTTTGTTAATGTTTTGGGATCGATCCGCAAAAGCTGGTATTCATTGTGCGAGCCGATTGCAAACAAGCGCGAGCCGCTTGCCGTCGGATGATCAAAAGCGATGGGCCCCTTCGTCAATTGAATTGGATCCCCGCTGCGTGAACCGAACCACCCGCCCTTCTCTTCCAGCAGCCAAAGGTTGGCTTGCGTATCCACCGCCAGATTTGCGCGCAAATCCTGGCCTGTCGAAAATGCAAAATAGTTCCCCCCTGCCAGCCAGGTGCCGCTCCCCTCATGGGGTCCGCCCTCCTCGCCGGGCAATACACGCCGCAGGGATTTTCCGTCCGTCCCGATTTCCCACATCGAATCGGTCCCTTCCACCAGATTGCTCTGCGTGAAACGAAGTCTCTCTCCATCGGGAGACCATAGCAGCGAATGGGGTGCCAGTTTGAATCGCGCCACTTCCCGCGCCTCGCTCCCCTGGGTATCAGTGATCAGAATTGTCGCGTCGCGGACGAACGCGATCATGTCGCCTTTTGGCGACCACACCGCTTCCTTCGCCATCACATCGCCAACGCGCCGCGGTGCTCCGCCCTGGACCGGCCAAAACCACAAAGCCGTTTCCTCCCCCTGGTGCGTCAATTGGCCGATCAGGAATTGCGCGTGATCGGGAGACAAATCAAATATTCGCGTGTTATCAAACGGTGTGGGAGTTCGCTGGATGTTCCCGCCTTCCACCGAAGTCTGCATCAGGTTCCAGCCGGTCACGTCTCGCACCACGAAATAAATTCGGCTTCCGTCCGTGACCAGTTTCCCCCACGGATCCACCTGCCCCGTATGCGTAAGCTGGCTTACTGCCATCACCCTTGGTTCGGGCCGCGGCCAGAGAGTAATCAGCATCACCGCCGCAAGCCCCACCGCCATCGCAAAAACCTGCCACCAGGCTGGCCGAGTCTTAAAACTTATGGCTTCGCGCTCTTTGGGCTGAGTCTCGCCTACCGAACCATCCGCGTCGAGCGGCAGTTCAAGCGCTTCGCGCTCATCTTCGCTCTCGATCCGGATTGCCGTCATCAGCGGAGCCGTCTCTACTTCCACGATCTCCACTGGCGCAATAAAACGATACCCACGTCGCGGAACTGTCTCGATAAACACCGGGTTTTCCGCGTTGTCATTCAACGCTGCCCGCAATTTCATCAACGCCGTATTCAGGCTGCCGTCGAACTCAACAAACGTTCCTTCCGGCCAGATTCTCCTTCGCAAATCATCACGAGACAACACTTCGCCGGGCGCTTCCAGCAACAAGGCCAGAATTCGAAAGGGTTGTTCCTGCAGTTTGATGGGAGTTCCCTGCCGACTCAGCGTCCCTTGTTCCAGGTCTGCTTCAAACAATCCAAAGCGGTAGAGTCGGCGATCTTGTTGAGCAGTTGTATCCACTGGGAGCCCAGTTCCCTCCGGGTCAAGCGAGAATACACCAAAACGAGAGTTGATAGAAAGCCATATCTTTATCGAAAACCAAGAGTTAACGGTTCATAAATGAACCACCCGAAGTTCGTTTGACGTAAGGCACTTATTTTCCCATTCTTGCGCCTAGCACCATCCGCCGGTCTTCGGTCCCACATACCGAGACCGGCGGCCCCACAGAGGAGGGTCGCCCCACCGTAGCGAACTAACCCTCAATCTCTGAACCAAGGGAAGGTCCGCGTCCTGTGTCCTCCGTCAAGAAGTCTTGGGCACGGACGCGGCTATCCCAAACGCCGTCTCTCGAAAGTCCAACTCAACACCTCTCTGAGCTAGCTGAACCCCATCCTCAGAGAGTGTCCCAGTGAACAATTTGCGTACCGGTACCTATCTCGCAGATTTCCAAAATATCCTCTATCTCGTTTCTTTTCTTGTTTCCCCGTCTCTCCAAGCCACCAACCCCCTTTGGCAATCTTCGTGCCCCCTTTTTTCCTACCCAGTCGAAACCATGAACTTGGAGGTGTATTCCATCATGCGTTTTCGCACTGCTGTTTCCATCACCACATTCTTTCTGTTGTGTTTCGCTATCTCTCTGTGGTCTGTTCCGGTACCGGCAGAAGTCGGACCTCTGCCCAATACCCCGGAACCCTCTTCCGTTTCAGGGAGGATTGTCAACGTCAATACGTCTCAATTTACCCTTTCGCTTAGCCGTAACCAGAATCCCAACAAACTCGAGTTCGTCATCGATTCCAACACCAAGATAGAAGGCAAGCTCGCGATCGGGTCTCACGCTACCGTCGACTACCGCGCCGAAGGCCAGCAACTCGTCGCTACGCACGTCGTCGTTTTGCCTGCTTCTGGCATCCAATTGTGGTAACTTGTCCGGTTCATCAGCGCGAAGGCCTCGCTGTTTGAACGCATGCCCTCGCTAAGGAGCACCCAGCCGGCTCCGCATCTTCCCAGTGTTTTCGCCGGAGCCATTCGAGCACCGCTGGCCGCAGCCTGGCTCCCGCCATGCACTTCGTACTTCGCGGGAAACTTTCCTCAGGCTCAGGAGGAACGGAATTGCGAAGGACTCTAAATCTTGTCTTGCCCTTGGCCATCAGCGTCGCCTGCGTATCTCTCTGCTATACCTTTCTCCAGATCCGGACCGAACGCCGGAATCTGCGAAACGAACTGACCCGCCGCTCCGCGATCGTTGCGGAAAACATCGCGGAAACGATCGAGTCCTCCGGCGACAAAGTCACTTCGAAAACGTTAAGCCATCTTCTCTATCGTTATGTGCCCCGCGAAAGCCTCAGCGGAATCGCGGTTTACGATCCCTCCGGCGCCGTCCGCGCCATCACCCCAGGACTTCCTGTACGATTCGATCAGCCACCTCCTGAAGCACTTCGTGCCGCAAAAATTGGCGCGCCAGCCAGTGATTTTGTAGGCGTTGAGGGTTCTAGCCTGAATATCTATTCGCTTCCCGTCCTCCAGGACGGAGAACTTCTCGGGATCGTCGTAGTGATTTCCGACGCCAGCTATATTCAGGCGCGCTTGATGCGCACACTCCGGGCTTCCTCCTTCACTGCCCTGGTTCAGACCATTTTCATTACCTCGCTTGCTTTCATTCTCGTGCGCTGGAATTTCATCTCTCCTCTCGCCAACACCGCGCACTGGCTTCGCACTCTTCGCTCCGGTGTGCCGGACAGCTCCCGTGCGCTTCCCAAAGACGAAATGTTTGAGCAGATTCATACGGAAGCGCGCCACCTCGCCCAGGATCTCAATTTTGCCCGCGCCGCCGCCCAGGAGGAGGCGCAATTGCGCGAATCGCAGTCCGCTCTTTGGACCCCGGACCGCCTCCGCGTGAGTCTCCAGAGCAAACTGCAGGACAACTCGCTCTACGTCGTTTCCAATCGGGAACCATACATGCACGTCTTCAACGAGCGCGACCATTCCATTCAAATGATCATCCCTGCCAGCGGCGTCGTCACCGCACTCGAACCGGTTCTTGACGCCTGCCACGGCACATGGATTGCCAACGGCTCCGGCAGCGCCGATCGCGAAGTTGTCGACTCCCACGATCACCTGCAAGTTCCTCCCTCGCGCCCCACCTACACGCTGCGGCGCGTTTGGCTCACCCCCGAAGAAGATCGCGGCTACTACGAGGGCTTCTCCAACGAAGGCCTCTGGCCGCTCTGCCACATCGCCCACACGCGCCCAATCTTTCGTCCCGAAGACTGGAGCGAATACCAGCGAATCAACCAGCGCTTTGCCGACGCCGTCGTCCAGGAAATGAAAGACATCACCTCGCCTGTCGTCCTCGCCCAGGACTATCACTTTGCCCTGCTTCCTCGAATGGTGAAGGAGGCTCGCCCCGATGCGCGCGTCGCGATCTTCTGGCACATCCCCTGGCCGAATCCCGAAGTTTTCGGGATTTGTCCCTGGCAGAGCGAACTCCTCGATGGTTTGCTCGGCGCCGACCTGATCGGTTTTCACATTCGCACTCACTGCAGTAACTTTCTCGCGACCGTTGATCGTGCTCTCGAAGCACTCACCGATTGGGACCGATTCGAAATCTACCGTCAGGGCCGGGTGACGCGCGTGCGACCCTATCCCATCAGTGTTGCCGCGCCTCTAAACGGAGAAACTCCCCATCCCCTGCGCTCCTCGGGCGAAGAGCGCGCCGCCCTCTGCGAAGAGCTAGGCATCGAGGCCTCTCTCCTGGGCGTCGGCGTGGATCGCGTGGATTACACCAAGGGCATTCTCGAGCGCTTTCACGGAATAGAGCGATTCCTCGAAAATTATCCCGCCTACCTCCAGCGTTTCAGTTTTGTTCAAATCGGCGCTCCCAGTAGGACGGACATCCCCCGCTACAGGCAATTTCTTGAGGAGGTGGGCGCCGAAGCGAACCGCATCAACGCGCGCTTCCAATCGGGACGCTGGAAACCAATCGTCCTTCTCCAACGGCACCACTCGCACGAAGAGATCACCCGCTTTTATCGCGCGGCCTCGGTTTGCTTGGTCACTTCTCTCCACGACGGCATGAATCTCGTGGCCAAGGAATTCATCGCCGCCAGGGAAGACAATCGCGGCGCTCTTATCTTGAGCAGTTTTACCGGCGCGGCACAGGAGCTACGTGACGCGCTGCTCGTCAATCCTTACGACGTGGACCAGCTTGCCCGTTCCATTCGCCAGGCCTTGGAAATGAGCGAGGAGCAGCAGGGAGAGAGCATGTCGCGCATGCGCAAAATCGTTTTGGAAAACAATGTCTATCGCTGGGCCGCAAACCTCATTTCCGACCTCAGCGAAATCCGCGTCCAGAATTCCGAACGCCAGGAGGCCTTGCGCGCTCGATGAGGTTTCCCTCGGCTCCGCTTCCGCATCTTCTCCGGCACTGGCCTGAAATTGCCCCGCGAATTCGCGCCGCCGTCCGCCGCAGCCTCCCCCCGCTTGTAGGCATGAACCGGCCTGCCCAGGCTCGCTACCGTCTTCCGAATCCGGCCGAGGTGGCTCAGGCCCTAAATCGACTTCAGGAGGAACTATCGTGAAAGTCGCCGAAACTCCATTTGAGTTTTTCACCGTCGCTTATCTCACCCGCATTGGCAACCAATCAGCCGCCAATCTCGAAGAACTCCTCGTCGGCCTGGAGCAGTGCAGTGATGCCTCGATTTTCCACCACACCTTCCAGACTCTCGGCTCGCACCACTTCCTCACCGAAGGTTTCTCCAACGACTTCGCCCAGTGGGCCCTCGCCGAAGCCAGTCGCGATGCGCTAGCCGAACAGTTCGCGGCCCTCGATATCCGTGATTACACCTCCATCGCCGCGCTGCGAGCCGATCTCTGCCGCGTACTCCGCGATTTCATCGCCGCTTTTCCCCAATTCAGCCGCCAGGAAGCCCTCGATCGCTTTTATTTTTGCGAAAGCCTGGAAGTAACCATGCCCTTTTCTCTGAACGCCGCGACGCTCGACGAATTTCGCAATGGCGTCGCGTCCATCAGCCACGCCAGTTTTCATTTCCACTTCGTCACCTCTCGGCTGCGCCTGCAACTCCGCACCAATGATTTCTCGCACTGGCTGGCCGGCAGCCTCGGGCTCACCACCCTTGCCGAGACTATCGACCACATCGATATCTACACCAACACGCTCGACAGCGCACGCGCCAAGATGCTTCGCCTTATGGACCGTGA
>JGI12635J15846_10000118_pt1 | contig 57627 bp, 47 predicted proteins | sample BlaSpr_A8_OM2_M2_FD_15846 | JGI IMG/M metagenome (IMG submission 15846)
GAATTACGAAGATGGAGACGATGTGCAGGAATCGGCGCGGGAGAGCAGGAGGTCGCGTTCGCGCGTGTTTTGAGTCAGGGCGGCGGCGCGTTCAAATTCGGCGCGGGCTTCGCTAACGCGGCCTAGCTTGCGCAGCAGGTCGCCGCGAACGCTCGAGAGCAAGTGGTAAGACTTGAGCGCGGGATCGTCGGCGACGGCATCGATGATGGTGAGGGCCGCGGCGGGGCCTTCGGCCATGCTCACTGCGACGGCGCGATTTAGCTCGACGATGGGCGACGGAGCGACGTATGCGAGCGCGGAGTAAAGCGCGGCGATGCCCGGCCAGTCGGTCGCATCGGCGGTGAGCGCGCGGGCGTGGCACGCGGCGATCGCGGCGTGCAGCGTGTAGGGGCTGACGCTGCCCATCGTGCGGCTCAACTCCTCAGCACGCGCAAGAGCGGCGAGGCCGCGGTGAATCAAAAGCTGATCCCACAGCGCGCGATTTTGCTCGAGCATCAGAATCGGCTCGCCACTTGCGCTGACGCGTGCGTGGGTTCTCGATGCCTGAATTTCCATCAGCGCGACGAGGCCGTGAACTTCCGGCTCGCTCGGCGCAAGCTCGGCGAGGATGCGGCCGAGGCGCAACGCGTCTTCGCACAAAGCGGGGCGATGCCACTCATCGCCTGCGGTGGCCGAGTAGCCTTCGTTGAAAATCAGATAGATCACCTGCAAAACATTCGCGAGACGTTCAGAAAGTTCAGCGCCACGCGGAACTTCGTAGGCCACGTGTGCATCGGCGAGTGTGCGTTTGGCGCGAACGATGCGCTGCGCAATCGCAGGCTCGGGCACGAGAAACGCACGTGCGATTTCGTTGGTGGTGAGGCCGCCGATCAGGCGCAGCGTGAGAGCGAGTTGCGCCTCGGTGCTCAGCACGGGATGGCACGACGTGAAAATCAGGCGGAGAAGATCGTCCCCAATGTCGTCGTCGAGCGCCGAGGCGTAGTCGGGCACGGAATTTTCCTGCTTCTCTTCGAGTTCGCGGCCGAGTTCGCTGTGTTTGCGGTCGAGAAGCGAGCGACGGCGGACGAGATCGATCGCGCGATGCTTCGCCACGGCCATGAGCCACGCGCCGGGATTCGACGGGACGCCTTCCCTCGGCCACTGTTCGAGCGCGGCGACGAGCGCGTCGTGTGCAAGATCTTCGGCGGAGCCGACGTCGCGCGTGATGCGCGCGAGGCCGGCGATCAGGCGCGGAGATTCGATGCGCCAGACGGCGTCGATTGCGGCGTGCGTGTCGGAGTGCGCGCCTGCGTCAGGATTTGCTGAGTGAGTGTCGGAGGACATCGACACTCATCACAACATTTTTCGGGCGATGCCGCAACGCTCGCCGGGTCGACCGAACTGCGCCCGATACGTTGGTGAGCATTGGGCAGCCGTGGGCGCTGATTGTTAGCGCTGTAACATGGGGCTGTCAGCCTGTGGGCATGAGTGCTCGCGCTGGATTTTGGCGGCCTGTCACAGACTGAAAGTCTATCTTACAGCGCCCGCTGTTGCGGGCGCCCAAGCGTGTTACGTCGCTGCGATCACGCATCGCCCGGGGACCGCCTGTGAGGCTGTCCGACGCGCGCTACTTTTAGGCGCAGCTGGGGCGTTGGTCTTCGTGGACGATGGCACGCATTTCGATTTCTCCTTCCCAGCCGGGCCAGTGTTGGCGATGCAGCTCGAGAAATCTGGCGCAGCCTTCGAGCGCCGCTTCTTTATCGGCGTATTCGAGAATCGCGTAGCCGCCGATGACTTCCTTGGCCTCCGGGAAAGGTCCGTCGGAGACGCCAATTTTTCCGGCGGCGAGACGCACTCGGGCGCTTGCGTCCGCGGCGCCCAGCTGGCCGCCAGCGATCAGCATCCCGCTTTCCCGGCCTTCTGCGCTGAGTTTGCCCATCGCCTCAAGGAAAGCCGAGGGCGGGGGCCCTGCGGGAGCAACGCTTCGAACGAGCATCATGTAACGCATAAAGAGGTTCTCCTAATTTGTTGCGAATAGTGAGAGACCTTCCGTCGCCCCTAAGCGCCCGGAAGCTCTCTCTACATGTACGTCGAATGACGCGCGTTGAAATCGACACGCATCGCCAAGTATTCGCAGGTGAGTCTCAGAGAGTTACAAAGCTATCGCTGGCCCAGCTCAGCGCCGGCGTCGCCGAACTTCTTTTGGATCTCCTTTTGGATCTCGGGATCGAAGTCGGTTATCTCCATCATCCGGCGGACTTCGACCATTTCGTCGTCCGAGCCGGGGATGCGCGAGGCCCATTCGAGCGCCTCTTCGCGCGACTTCACCTGAATCACCCAGTAGCCGCCGACCACTTCCTTCGCTTCGGGGAACGGACCGTCGGTGACTTTCGATTTGCCGGCCTTGAAGGTGACACGCGCGCCCATCGAGGGCGGGGTCAGCCCGTCGAGCGCGAGCAGCACGCCGGCTTTCTGTAGTTGCTCGTTGTACTTGCCCATTACCTCCATGGCTTTGAGGTCGGGTACCGTGCCGGGTTTTGCGTTTTCGTAGCCTTTCGGAAACATGATCATCATGAAACGCATGGTGTTCTCCTTAAAGGTTGAGCGGACGCCGTATCAGGGTCGCTACTTTTATATAGGAGCTTCGATGCCGCGCAAGCGGAAATGTTGCGAGTGACGGGGTGCGCGGTGCGGCTCCACTTACGCGTCGAACGGGTGGGGCGCGAATCGACACTTTTTTTGAAAAACTTTGACGTGAAAAACTTTGACGTAGCGTAAGGCACCGAAAACACGTTATTTAGAAGAGGGAATCACGTCATGAGTCGGGGCATTCCGGAGCTGGAACTAGAAATCGAGCAATTGAAAATTCCATCTAACTAAGGATGGCAAGATTGGCATTCTGCTTGATAATGCAGAGCTTCTGTTTAGCATCAGCGTTGGGAAAATCGAGGTCTCTGGCCAGAAGCGTCCTACCTGAGGAGCGATTCTTTTGTGCCCGTAAAGACGGCGATTTCCATTTACGCGACCGATTGTACTAATTTTGTACTAGGCTCAAGCCGACCATAATCGGTGGGATTCCATCTTTTCGCAGTATCAAACTTTAGAGCCCGGAGACGAGAACCGACCCCGTAGGATAGACAGCACTAACCAACCTCTTGAGCCGGGCCTGTTGTCTTAGCAATCGGCAGCGTTGCGATAATCGTTGTTCCCGTGCTGTCGGATTGAACGTCCAAATTACCGCCGAGCTGGTGGACACGTTCCCGCATTCCCCGAAATCCAACCCCCAGTTGTCCGGATGAAGTCAAAGCCAATTGTCTTTGAAGGGGAATGCCTTTGCCTGCATCCTTTATTTCCAGTCGAACATACTTGTCCTGCCAAGCTAACAACAAGGAAGCACTGCGACTACCGGAATGGCGATGGACATTCGTCAGACACTCCTGCACGACTCGAAAAATAGCAATCTCCACATCGCTGCCGAGACGTCCAATCTCGCCCGCTATATTGACATCGACTGCGATCTTGCTCCGTTCCGAGAAGCCGTCCACATACCACCGTAGAGCCGAGGGAAGGCCAACCTCGTCGAGCAGGGGAGGATGCAGCAAGTGCGACATGGTGCGAATTTCCGAAATGACTTGATCTATTAGGATCGTATTGTCTGTGGCAGCCTTTGCCACAGGGGAATCCCTCGGCGTGGTTTGAAACACTGCGGAGTTCATCTTAATCGCCGTGAGCAGTTGTCCTACGCTGTCGTGAAGCTCCCGTGCCAGCCGCTTGCGCTCTTCATCCTGCAACGTCAGAATTTGACCACTCAAGCTACGAGCAGCTTCTTCGGCACGCTTGCGAGAGGTTATGTCTGTGTTGATTTCGAGCCAAGCGACTGGTTTGCCCGCGTTATCCCGCAACGTAGTCCAGCGGCTTGCAACCACGATCTGAACGCCGTCCCGCCTTGTATGGCGAAGCTCGCCTTCCCAGTAATCTCTGATTTCGATTTCCTCCAACGGAACCGGAAATTCAGTGCGGAGCAATTCGTGCGTTGAACGACTGATAGCCTCCTCCTTGCTCCAGCCGTACAACCTTTCCGCTCCTTGATTCCAATAAGAAATTGCACCATGTAAGCCTTTTACGAAAATTGCGTCATTCGCCATATCCAGAAGTGCGGCCTTCTCGGCTAGTTCGGCAACGTTCTGTTCGAGTGCCGCCGTCCGTTCTTTGACGCCGTGCTCCAATTCCTGCTGTGATTTCCGGAGTGCGTTTTCAATCCGCCTTCGTTCGGCAACCTCCCGTTCTGATCGTTCTTTGGATCGACGGTTTGCCTCTCCGAGAGCAATGATGAAACTGGAAAAAACCAAGAAACCCACCATCCCATAAATATCCGTTCTAGGGTTTTGAAGCGCGAACGAGCCGAATGGTGGAAGGAAGAAATACCAAATACCAACAAGACTAAGGAGCGTCGCGACGACGGCGGGTGCTACTCCGCAATACCAAGCCGAAAAGACGACAGCGATCCAGACTGTGTGGTAGGGGTTACTCTCTCCGAGAAACGGTGAAAGCATTTCCCGCGCAAGAAGCGCGATTAGCGCAGCGAGAACCGCGAGAACATATCGTCGTGCATTTGGAGCGATCCTGCGCATGACAGCGTGCTGTTGGCGCAACGGCGCAAGACTATTGCCGCCGTTAAGAACAAAATGCTACTTGGGGAAAAATCTGAATGCAAGGCAGAATTATCGTATTGAAGTTCTGTGAGTTAGAACGCGATTTTGGCGGATCAAAAATGCCACTTTGCGGAAGCTCAGCGTGGTCGTCCAGTCGACCAGAGCACCCTTTCAATCACGCGCCAGCGCGAATCGTGTCGCCAGTGAGACCGACACGTATTCCCGATGGTCTGAGACCAACACATCAGTGTGATCGACTCAAATGAGCCGTGAAACAACAAGAGGCGTAAACCGGGAACCCGATGGCTCCCACTATCATGGAGTGGGCTGCAGTGGCGGCATAGGACGCGCCTGCGATGCCGACGAGGAACCGGACGAGAACCTGGCTCACCGCTTTTTCGTCCCTTCATCGCATGCTTGATTTCACCAGTTTTCGAGCTTGATCCGGTCCCTTGACATCCAACACCCGGTATTGCTTGCCGGAGAGCCTGTGGTAGTTCACAAAGAACTCTTCAAGTTCTCGACAGAATTCTTTTCCCAGATCATCAATCGTTTTTATGTCCGCCCAACTGTGGGCGTCCTGCTCGACTGCCACGATCCGGTCGTTGCGCTCTTTGTCTTTGCTGTCGCCCTGCTCGCCCTCAATCACCCCGATAGGACGGCAGGTGAGCACGCAGCCCGGAAAAGCCGGCTCGTCCATCAAGACCAGTACATCGACAGGATCGCCATCGTCAGCTTTAGTCGAGGGAACGAATCCGAAGTCATAGGGAAACGCCATCCCCGCTGGCAACACTTTCTTGAGTTCGAAGATATGCTCCTCCGAATTGAATGCAAATTTGTTGCGGCTCCCTTTTGGAGTCTCGATGACGACCCGCAGCACTTTCTTGTCGTGAGAATCGAAAGGCTTGAGGCGGGTTGGGTCTGCAAGCCCATGTTTCATGCTCATTACTGGCTCCGATCTGTACTGCAACGTGGATGCCTTGCGGGAGAGGAAGGTTTGTTCCCTTCGCCCAACTTCTACGAAAAGGAGAGCATTTGAATCCCGGAAAAAATGGTAGAGGGTGCAGGAGTCGAACCTGCCTGGCCGCGCTAATCTGGCGCCGAAGTGGGTATAAGCCACTGCCCCTCGCCGGAGGCCCCTCTATTGGTGGCTCGCGATGGATTCGAACCACCCGCGACGGCTTTATGAGAGCCGCGTTCTTCCTACTGAACTAGCGAGCCGTGTCTCTTTGCCTCAAAATTGGCTGGCCGGGCAGGATTCGAACCTGCGCATGGCGTGAGTAACAGTCACGTGCCTTTCCAGCTTGGCTACCGGCCAAAAACACGAAGGCCCCGATTTTTGGTCGGGGCCTTCGGAAATTCAATCTGAACTTGAAAATCTAGCGAATGGTCAGACCAATCCCGAGGGCCCAGCGCGATTGACGCGCCGTCTCATCATGGATTTAATCTGTATCGTCATTTCGAAGACCACTATACCATCGCTTTCAGCGGGAATCCACTACTAATAGGCCTTCTCTAACTCAAGTTACTTCGCCGTCCTCCACGACTCCATCCATCACCGACTTAGCATCACATCACAAAGTGGTCAACGCACCTGTTCGGGCACCTGTTCAGGAAACGAGAGCATGCGACGATCACATATTCACGGTCGGACACGACCGACGCCTGCTAAAGCTCGAGTCGAAGGACGCTAAACACTGCTCATTCAGCACCCAAACGACTCGCGCCGCGCCGATAAATTTCGATGTCTGTCGCAATGGAACGACATCCAGATTGAATGCCTTGCATACACCGCGGACTACAGCAAACCTATCGGTAAAATGCCACCTGTAAAGAGATGGCTCTGGTAGCGTGCGAGCCTCCCGTCTTAGCGAAAACTCACGGCGAAGGAGTGCGCCTAAGAAAAGGGCGCGTGTCTATGATGTGTATTTGCATATGCTCTGCCCCACTCTCACCCGAACGGTGGTGTGGTCTTTGTCGATCTGTGCCGGGTAGGGCTTTCCGACCTTGGCATCGGCGCACCAGTCTGGCGAGATGTACACCGTTCGCTCGATCTGTATTTCAGTCACCACATCGCCAGCGTTCTTGCCGCGTGCAAAGTCAAGGTGTGCCGGCAGCGGGTACGCCACGGAGGCGATGATCAGAATCCAGATTGTCATCGTTTGCTAGACCCCGTCGATTCCAGCCCCGCCTCCTGCTCCACCCGCCGCTCCGCATTGCCATCAGGTAGGGCGATCCTTTTGCTGGCGGTTTTCGGGGCATGGCGCCACTTACGCAGGACCTTCCTAGCTAAAGCGCGTGCAATTGTGGCGGGATGAGTCGCCAAGATTGAGATTTGTCCCAATATGCTTTGCGGTTCGTGGAAAATGCCGAGTTGCCGCAACACCGTCCCCCGGTCGTAGTAGATTTTTTTCCCGGCCAGACGGTCATTGCCATCGAAAGTGTACACACCGCAAAGCGGGAACTCGATTCGTCGCCCTGTCGCCGGAAGACCCCGCCAGCGGCCGAGGTGGGTCCCTCGAATGAGGACTTCCACCAGAATCGCGTCGTCTGCGACATGTCGGCGCTGTACCTCGATCTCTAAGTCGGGCAGCGCCTTCATTAGCTGCTCATAAAACTCGCGGACGCCGGTCCGGCCCTTATAGTGGTCACCCCATGGCTCATCATCATACCGTGCAGTATCGCCAAAGGTGCGGAGAACGCCTTCAAGGTCATGCTCGTTCTCAAGTCGAATGTGCTGCTCAACAATTGCGATACGAGCCGACTCTTTGTCATTCGGAATAGATGCGCTTGCCACATTCACCTTCCGTCACTGCGATATCTGGGCGAAGCCCAAGCCACAAATACTACCTCGGCTACCTCGGCTTTGGCTTGTGCCCTTGTTGACGGCGTGGCCGACAACTTGATGTTCGCCCCAAGCGCCGTGGAAGTGGCCGACAAGTGGACTCCCCGCTCCTGATTCCGCTGTTCATTTTGAGTTTCACCGACTGCGAGAAAAGCGAAGAAAGTTCGGCATGGGCAGAGGGATCGCTGGTCGCGGATTTCCTTCGCACCGGCAACCAGTCGCAAGCGCGGGAACAAGCTGCGAAACTAAAGGATGAACCTGTTTACAAGATGGTCGATGCCTGCCTCAACCATGCGCCGCCCGCAGACGTGGACAAGGACGTCCGGGAACTTGCACCGATTGTTTCGGATTTTCACGATCCCGAGGCCAAGTACATGAACGCCGAATATTTCGCTGCCTGTGGCCAGAAGGATATCGCTGTGCGTCTGATGAAAAGTGCGATCGCGGGGCACTACTGTCCCTACACTGACCTGCAAACCAATGCCATGCTCGCCAGCTGCGGGGCACGCCGGAGTTTGCCGAGCTGCTATCCGCCGCCAGACAATGCCGCGATGACTTTGTTGCCGAGAGATCGCAACCCTCGCGCTGAATCGTCCTGAGAAAGCGCCCTTCCTAAGGAAGCCAAGACAATACATGCGCCGTAAAGACCTTAGGAACCTTGGTAGACTGGCGGGTAGTCCTTCGTCAGCCGCGTCCCTCGATTGACAGGAGCTTAACGGGCAGTTCCCCGCATCTATCGTTGATCGCTATGCTCAAAGCCGAAACCCAATGAACATGCAGTTTGACCCTATATCATGGATGTGCCCGAACACCGGAGTCGCTTCATCGCTGTCAGACGAACGAGGAAACGACGTGGATCTTCCATGGTAATGCCAAGCCTGAAGACTGGACATGGTGCCGCTCGCCGCCGATTCTGGTTCGCGATGTCGGGGTTTGTCATGGCGCTTGCGCTGCTGCCCTTTTCCTACAAAGTCGAACGTCGCCTGGAGACAGTTGTTCACATCGAGGGTGGAGAATCCGAAAAAGTTGACCGGGAACTGGCGCAGCGTTTCCAGTCTCCGTTCGCCCACCGCCTGGTTCTGGTGATCAGCGGTATTCCCGATCCGGATTCGGCCAAAGGCGCAGATGCATTGGGCTTCTTGACTAGTTCATTGCGTACCGTGTCAGGAGTATCGGGTGCCGTCTCGAGTCTGGATTGGCCAGATCCTCTGTTCACGGGGAACAATGGCGGGGCCTTGATCATCGTCGGGTTGGATCCGCACGATGAAACTGTCGAGGCGTTGGTCCCCCAACTGAGGGCAAGAGCAGACTGGATGGAAGGTCAGCTTAGGTCGGAATACCCCAATATCAAACTGAAGATTACGGGGGAAACGCCACTGAACTTCGATCTTCGCAAGGTCAGTGCAGATGACGTCAACCATGCCGAAGAACGAGCGATGCCGGTAACTCTCTTGCTGTTATTGCTAGCTTTCGGCAGTCTTGTGGCCGCGCTATTGCCACTTGGCGTCGGAGTACTCTCAATCTCGATGGCGATGGGTGCGGCTGCGCTACTCGCGCATTATCTGCAGCTCTCGATTCTGGTACAGAATCTGGCGACGATGCTCGGCCTTGGCTTGGGCATCGACTATGCATTGCTGATGGTGAGCCGGTTTCGCGAAGCATTGGCTGGGGGATATGACCCCGGCTACGCTGCGGATATTGCGGCCGGGCAAGCAGGTCGGACGCTGATCATCTCGGCCACGACAGTTGCGATCGGATTTTCCGCGCTGCTGACAGTGCCCATCAGCGAATTACGCTCCATCGGGATCGCTGGCCTGCTGGTAACGGTTCTGAGTGTCATGCTGTGTACATTCGTTCTGCCTTGGGTGCTTGGCCTGCTAGGGCATCGCATCAATGCCGCCAGTGTGCGTCTTCCAGCCAAACGATTCAAGACGCGGGAGAGCCTATGCGCGGCGAGTGAGCGGTGGGTGCGGTGGGGGAGCATCATAACCCGCCGGCCCTGGACAGCTTTGCTTGTCGCTGGGATTCCGCTAGTGCTCCTTGCATTCCAGGCACGGAAAATCTCTCCCGGGGTGCCTGACCATAACTCGCTCCCCGCCGCAGCCGAGTCGGTCCAAGCGCTGCGCACGCTTCAAGGCATGGGGCGGTCGGGTATTGTGCAGTCCCTCCGTGTGGTCCTGGAGTTGCCGCCGCAGTCTCCGCCGCTCTCGCCGGCTGGCTGGCTTGCAGTCAGTCGCTTGACCAAGCACTTCCAGAGCGATCCCAGAGCGGAAGAGGTCTTATCTCTTCCGACCCTCACGGGAATGTCCGACAGTGCGAAGGCTGTCGACGATGTGCCCGAGTCAATCCGCAAGAGTTTTCTTCGCAGCGATGGCCGAGCTACCTTGCTTGAGTTGCTGCCAACCTCCACTCTTTCGCCCAACGAACAGATACGATGGGTGCGAGAGGTGCGTTCCTCCGATGCAGCGACTATCGCGGGCGTGCCCGGCGCTGTGCTGCGCGTCGGCGGCGTTCCCGCACTCGAAGCAGATTACGAGTCGGTAGTAAAAAGGCGGTTGCCAAGGGTGGTTCTTGGCGTCGTATTGGGGAGCTTGCTGGCGCTCCTTATCGGGTTACGTTCTCTATTTGCGGCTGTTAAAGCAATTCTCCTCAATCTGCTCTCCGTTGGCGCTTCTTTCGGTGCGTTAGTGGTTGTTTTTCAGGAAGGCCACGGCGGCAAACTCTTTGGACTCGACGGACCGACCGGCACCGTCTACCCGATCGTGCCGATTCTCTCGTTTGCCATCGTCTTCGGGTTGAGCATGGACTATGAGGTCTTCCTGGTCGCCCGAGTCCTTGAAGAACGGCGGTGCGGTCTATCGGAGAGATCCGCGGTGATCGAGGGCCTGGCGCGGACGGCCGGCCTCATCACGAGCGCCGCGGCAATTATGATTGCCGTTTTCACCGCATTCACCGTGGGAAGCTTTCTGGTCGTCCAAATGCTAGGCTTCACGCTCGCCGTGGCGGTGCTCATCGACGCTACCGTAGTGCGGATGGTTGTCGGGCCGGCGCTATTGCAACTTGCCGGCGACTGGAATTGGTGGCCTTTTGGATTACATGGGGCCCCGGCAACATCTGAAAAGGAGCTTATCCCCTGACGGCGAATACCGTGGATGCTCCACCGACAGCACAGGGCCTGGCAACAGCCTAATTAAGCGATTCGATTTATTTCACGTCGTCTGCTTGAGCGGCGACGTGGCTGATATCGAAGTCTTTGGGTCCAAGATTTGCCTTTCCCGAGCCGCCTTCGATTACAAGAATCGAGGAGCCGGGTTTGCCCTGCACCTTTGCCTCTACTTGCGACGCGGACCAAATGCCGCCGATCTGCCGCAGCCCATAGTAAATGAATTCCTTCTGCTGTCCCGTCCCGCGAGACGTCTTCACCACATGCACAGGGTACAAAATGGTGCGGTCAATCCATGATGTAACGGAATCATAGTAAGTCCGGTCCTGAGGGCCCGACATGCTCTTAAGGACAAAGCAATCCCGTGCGCCGTATTTCTCCGGTGCCAGCAGTTCCTGATGCTTCCAGAAGAATTGGTTCTCTACCATATCTTCATAGGAGAAGTCCGTTCCGACGAGTGGGTCGTTCCAACGTTTGAATGGCAGCACGCTAGCGGCCTTCTCGCCCGGGAGTACTGCTTCGATGGTCACGACCCCACTCACGCTCATATGCAGAAGAAGGCTCGTCTTCTCCGAGCCAGGCCCCGAGATCACGCATAGCAGACGCAGACCATCCGGAAACCAATGAGCCTTGGCGACAAACTTGTAGTTCGTGCGCTTGCCATCGTCTTCCACCCGTGAGAGTCGCCCGGTCACGCGGTAGTCCAATTTTTCAATACGCTGGCGCGAGCCAGTAAGCGCCGTCTCGAGGTCAGGATTCGCCGCGAAGGCCCGCGATGGATGCACCAGCGACAACAGCAGCAGCAAAGCGATGGACTGTTGAATCATCCCAAAGGCGCAATCGACCCATCTGGCCTCGAGAGACCGGCCAAACTTGCGGCTGCGAAAGAGCATTGCGATGCGGCGCAAAAAGATCATAGCTATGTATACAGCCAAAGTCCGTATCGCACCCGTCGAGGGCGACGGGAAGTGCTTCTCGAGGCGTGGCGTGCACCCATCTGAGAGCCCATGCTTTAGGGGGCGGGCTTCCGAAATCGCCGGGCGTCTTGTTTCCGTTCGCATACAACCATGTTACTGCAAGCCTTCCGGGACGGAGAGTGCGGCTTGCTGAGTTTTAAAGGGTCAATCAAAGCGATGGATTTTCGGCCGCCTTTCTGAGCCGTCATGGACAACAAGCAGACCTCTATCTGCGGGCTGGAAGTTCCATTGCTGATTCACATCGGTGGCATTGGTGCGCCCAGATCGCGCTAGCGCCAAGCAGCGAATTCGCATACGACCTCTATCTGCGTCTTTCAGCGGGTTAGCCTCGAAGAACCAACCACCCGAATCGTTGGCGCGGTTGACATTACTCGCAGATGCTTTGCAGACAATTATTTTCGAATTGGAGAAATCGAGCTTCCAGAATTCAAACGACAAGAACATCAGATCATCTTGTCCAGGACGATGGCGGTCTGCTATTCGCCGGCGCTCACTTCGACTGAGAAAAACCTACTTCTCCGGCACTTCCAGCAGCAAGACGCCATTCACCGGCAGTTCCAGCTTGATCGATCCCTTGGAGAGCCGAAGATTCTGCGTAGAGTCTGCCTCCGCGACTCGATTCAATTCACGAACCTGCTTTTGCGTCGGATACCGCGGACTTCCCATGCTCTGGTAAGCCGCCAGTGTGTTCCCGTGTTCCGAGTCAGCCCGGCTCACTCGTACCGGACTGCTTGGCGGCACGCCGTGAATCTCAAATTCGACGCTCCGCTCGCCTCCTTTTTTGTCGGGATCCACCAGATTCCAAGCAGCGATTGCGAGCGAACCGTTGCGCTGTCGAGTAGCCAGAACCTCGGGAGAATTCTGCTCAATCCTTTCTTGTCCGAGCTTATGCAGCAGAGCAAAAGCCGAGTAACTCGGTTTCTTGATTCCACCCAGTGCGATTAGACCAAAGCTTCCGTCAAAAGGTTCGCGGCCGGGTCCGTTTTCTTCGAACACGTCACTGAACGTCCAGAACGACATCATATTCACCAGGCCATCGCATTGCCCGATATCGTCGGCCAACGCCGCGCCAACATAGGTCGTGTCCCTGGCATGGAGCGGCCCAAATGAAGCGACATTCCACTCCGTCCACATCAGCGGCAAGCCAGGTCGCGCCGAAGCTGCGATCTGATCATGTACTTTCTTGATTGCAAGACAGACCCTGCGATCCACGGGAATGTCTTCCTTCGTTCCAAAAAGATCCTGCACCGTATCATCCGCGTAGCCGTGGCTGGAAATGAAATCGGTGGGAACATTCTCAGCCGCCGCGTGCTGAATGAAAGCATCGACCCAATGCGCCGAGGAGGTGGCAGGCCCGCCCACTCGCAAACGCGGACTTACCGATTTCAGTGCTCGCGCGGTATGGTCGTATAACTCGAAGTAAGTGGCTTGCTTCGGATCGCCGCTCCAGAAATCAATATTTGGTTCGTTCCAGACTTCAAAGTACCACTGTGCCACCTCATCGATGCCGTAGCGGTCGACGAGATGCTGGGCAAATGCGCGAATCATGTTGTCCCATTTCTTGTAGTCCTTGGGCGGCGAGACGATCTGCTTGTACCAGAACGGATGCACATCCTGGCGCAATGCCAGTTTCTTCGGCATAAAGCTGATCTCGACAAAAGGCCGCACACCGTTCTGCAACAATCCATCGTAGATCTGATCGACATAAGAGAAGTTGTAGATCGGATTTCCCTGCCTGTCTTCGTCGTAAACGCCAACTTCGTCATGCAGGATGTTATGAAAGCGGACATAACTGAACTCAGTCACTTTCTTCACTTCGCGGAGATCGCTGCGATACCCCTCGCGCAAGGTAAGAATCGCGCGTCCCGACCCGAATGTCTGTTCCCAAAAATGGGGAAACGGGTGTGCCGTCGCATGGACATCAATATCGACTTTTTCAGGCGCGCTCTGCGCCTGGCCCAGGGGGGCAAAAAATGCCAGCCCCAGCAGAATCTCCAGCAGAATGTCGAAGACGATAGGAGATAACTTCATAGATTTTTCCTACGGTAGAATTTTGAGCTTGGCATCAGAACCGCTAGCGGAATCTGGACTAATCCATACCGTGACATTTGCTGGCTCTACCGCGAACTGGTTGCGGTCGTTCCAGATGGCAAACGCGTCCGGCGTTAGATTGAATATGACTCTCTTCGTTTCTCCCGGAGCCAGCGCAATCCGCTCAAACCCCTTCAGCGCGCGAACCGGCTGCGCAGTGCTCGTACCTTCGAGACGAATATAGAGTTGAACCAGCTCTTCGCCCGCGCGCGAGCCTGTATTGGAGATGTCGGTTGCAGCGGTCAGAATAGACGTCGCATCCCCTGCGACGCTCAAAAATTGATTCAAGGCCGTCGCGCTGAGTTGGGATTTCGTGACCTCGGTCGCTCCAAATCTGAAGCTGGTATACGACTCTCCATAGCCGAAGGGAAACTGTGGACTATTCTGCTCATCGATGTAGCGCGAAACATACCTGGACTCGGTATCGTACGGAGGCCGCGTAAGATCCGTGCTGCCCGGAGGGCGGCCGGTACTCAATGCATTGTAATAAAGCGGCTCCTGGCCAACGCTGCGTGGCCAACTCACGACCAGCCTGCCGCTGGGATCCGATTCGCCGAATAGCGTTCGAGCCAGCGCGGCGCCCGCTTCGGTTCCTGGAAGCCATGCTGCCAGAACCGCTGGCACATGCTCGAATGCCCACGGCAGCGTCAGCGGACGGCCGCTGAACAGAATCAGCACCACGGGCTTCCCGGTATTGACGATGGCCTCGAGCAATTCCTGCTGCCGCCCCGGCAGACCCAGATCCGAACGAGACGCCGCCTCTCCGCTCATGTCCGGAGATTCGCCCAGGGTCAGAATCGCCAGATCCGCGCGCTTGGCCGCGGCGACAGCCGCCGAGATTTCATCTTTATCGTTACCGCTGCTTTTGAGAATTCCAACTCCTTTCTCTCGGATCACATGGCCTTCCCCTAAACGTCGCGCCAGCTCCGCAGGAAAAGAGAGGACTCCGCTTACATGCTGTGGGGAAGATCCCTCCGGATCGGAAGGATTGTCCGCCAGTGGCCCGATCACAGCCACCGTTTTCACGTCATTCGAGATCGGAAGCAGCGGTTTGCCGCCAACTGCAGAAGTGTTCTTCAGGAGAACAAAGGAGCGCTCCGCAACGGTTTGCGCCAACTGAAGATTTTCCGGCAGAAAGAACACCTGTTTCGCGCGTCCTTCATCAGTGTAAGGATGCTCAAAAAGTCCGAGCGCGAACTTTACGCGCAACACACGGCGGACGCTTTCATCGACATTCGCCTCCGGCACCGCACCTGAACGGACAAGTTGCACGAGATGATCGTGATACAGACTGCTCGTCATATCCATATCGACGCCGGCGAGAAAAGCTTTGCGCGCCGCGGCCGCATCATCAACGGCAATACCGTGAGCCACCAGTTCGCCGATTGACGACCAGTCGCTGACGACCATTCCCTTAAAGCCCCACTCCTTCCGCAAGATCTGAGTCAGCGTAAACGGATTTGCCGAGGACGGCACGCCATTGAGCGAGTTAAACGCGCTCATTAGAGTTGCCGTACCAGCATCGACCGCCGCGTGAAATGGGGGCAAATAAAACTCACGCAGTGTGTGGTCGGAAATCTCGGTCGTGTTGTAATCCCGGCCACCCTCCGCCGCGCCATAGCCCACAAAATGTTTGACGCATGCGCCGATGCTGTCGGGCGCATCGAGATGCGCACCTTGATAGCCGCGCACATAGGCGGCAGCCATCGCCGAACCGAGAAACGGATCTTCGCCCGCCCCCTCCGCCATACGCCCCCAACGGGCATCGCGCGCAATATCGACCATAGGAGAAAAGGTCCATCGAATACCAATCGCCGATGCTTCCAAAGCCGCCACATGCGATGCCTTCTCAACCAATCCCGGATCCCATGTCGAAGCCATCCCCAAAGGGATCGGGAACTCTGTCCGAAATCCGTGAATAACGTCGAGTCCGAAAAGCAGTGGAATGTGCATACGCGATTTCTCGACCGCGATTCTCTGGTATTCATTGATGAGGGGAGTATCTCTCACATTCAGCAGCGACCCGATCTGCCCCTGCGCAATCATGTCCTTGTAATCGCTTCGCCCGGTGCCCGGGCCCGTCGCCTGCCCAGCAGAGTACTGGACCAGTTGACCAACTTTTTCTTCCAGGGTCATGCTGCGGAGAACAGCCTCAACCCGCGCGTCAAGCTTCGGATCCGCGATCCCGGTTGCACTCGAAACCGCCGTTGAAACCGAAGTCGGCACCTGCGCCCATAGCGACGCACTTACGACCACCGTGCACAGCGCGGCAAGCAGCAGCACCCGCGCCTTTCGATCCCACGAGTTCAACCCGCGGCCCAAGATCAGCGAATCTATCGGTGAACCGGTCGAGCCCGCGCGTCGCTTCCGGAACCACATCAGTGAGCACCTCATGACAAATACATTTTGTGCTTAACTAAATCGCATTAGTAGATCATCAACCGTTTGTATGAAATACGCTTTTTTCGCCCCTGTCAAGAGTTCAGAAGAAGAGGCGCCAAGAACTCAGTCAAGAACTTAGCTTGCCCCTGTGATTTCATTGTGCGAGACTGCGCTGCGTGACCACCAAGAAGACGAAACCGGCAAGCGAGGGAACGGGCCGAACTGCCGCGAAAGTCATGAGCTTGAAAAAGCTGGCGGATCACCTGGGTCTTTCGCCCGCCACCGTTTCTTTGGTCATCAACCGATCGAGCGTCGCCGACTCCATTCCGCAGGCGACGAAAGATCGCATCTTCGCCGCCGCCCGCAAGTTCAAGTACCGTCCCAACTTTTTTGCCCGATCATTGCGCACGCAACGTAGCTTCACTATCGGCGTCATCGTCCCCGAAGTCAGTGACGGGTATTCAGCCTCAGTGATGAGTGGAGTCGAAGACCATCTTCTACAAGAAGGATATTTCTATTTCGTCGCCAGTCACCGTCACCGCGCCGATCTGATCGACGAATATCCACGGATGTTTCTGGAAAGATCGGTAGACGGCCTGATCGCAGTCGACACTCCCTGGCCCTTCAATCTTTCTGTGCCCGTCGTCACCGTCTCGGGACACAACGAAGTCAAGGGTGTAACCAACATCCTGCTCAACCATCAGCGAGCCGCCGAGGTCGCGTTGAAGCACCTTGTCCACCTCGGTCATCGCCAGATCGCATTCATCAAAGGACAGGAGTTCAGTTCCGACACCGAAGTCCGATGGACCAACATCGAGCGGGTGGCTCACCATCTCGGCCTGACCATCAATCCCCGCCTGGTAACCCAACTCGAGGGCGATTCGCCATCGCCACAACTCGGATACAAAGCGGCCAAGAAGCTGTTGGCCAGCGATCAGGCCTTTTCTGCGCTCTTCGCCTTTAATGACATTTCCGCCATGGGGGCAATCCGCGCGTTCCGCGAATCGGGGCGGCAGGTCCCCGAAGATGTTTCTGTCATCGGCTTCGACGACATTCAGAGTGCCGCCTTTCAAAATCCTGCCTTGACCACCGTCCGCCAGCCCTTACGAGAAATGGGAAGAGCAGCCGCCGAAATTCTCCTGAAACGCATTAACCGCCCAGGCTCCGAACTACACGACAAACACATAGTCGAGCCGGAGTTGATCATACGAGAAACCACATCCGCCGCCCGGTCAGGAAGGCCAGTTCCAAGCAAGCAAAAGCAGTCCTAGATCTATCGTTTTCCATATTATTCTTCTGATTTTCATAGACAGTAGCCCAGGAAACCGCTCGCCACGGCGAAAAGAATCGCGTTCCGAATTGGGACCCGACTGTCTAAATTTCTACCCACCATAAGTATGCGGGGAGTATGCGAGCAATGGTTCACTAAATCGCTTTTTCAGAGATTTAGTAAATAATTTGGTGTACAAATTGCACCAATGTGGGGTTTGCGTTCAAGGAGAGGCACTTTTCGACCGAGGAGAATTCATGAGGCGTTTGAGTCTGGCAGTCCGCGTCGCACTGCTGATGTTCGGCATCGCTGCATTGAGCATTTTGGTCCAGGCGCAGTATCGCGCAGAACTCCGCGGCACGGTGACTGATCCCCAAGGAGCCGTAGTTGCCGGCGCAACCGTAACTCTGGTGGATACGGACACGAACCATACCTCGGTCTCCACTTCTGACGCCAACGGCACTTACAACTTTAACTCTCTTGCACCGGACCCCTACCGGCTGACCGTAGAGCGTTCGGGGTTCATGAAGCAGGTGCTTGAACATGTGGTGATTATCCCCGAACAGCTCAATGCCTTGGATCTACACCTAGAGGTAGGCCAAGTGCAGACGACCGTGACTGTCTCGGACACGACCCGTGCGCTCGACACGGAAACGGCCACACTGAGTGCGACGATCACCAGCAACCAGATCCAGCACATGCCGTCATTCAATCGCGACGTTTTTCAACTGGCGCAACTGGCGCCGGGAGTTTTCGGAGATGGTTCGCAGGGAAGTGGCGGCGGATCATATTCTTTGCCTGGTGCGCAGGGGGTGAGCGGGTCTGGTGCCAGTTCGGCTGGCATCTTCCAGATCGAGAACGCACCGCAGATTCAAAGTGGCGGTGGTCAGGATATTACCAACAGCATCACCATCGACGGCATCAGCACAACGAGTGCGGTGTGGGGTGGCGCATCAGTCATAACGCCCAGCGAAGATTCCGTGCAAGACATGAAGGTGGTTTCCAATAGCTACGACGCGGAGACTGGTCGCTTCAGCGGTGCACAGATCCAAGTCACCTCGAAGAGCGGCACCAATGATTTTCACGGTAGTGCATTCTTCAAGGCGTCAAGGCCAGGACTGAATGCCTATCAGCGTTGGGACGGTACCGCTTCGAATCAGCCGGGCACGCCGGCAGCGCGTGGCCTGAACCGAAATAATTCTCGCTTCAACAATTACGGTGGCAGTCTGGGGGGGCCGATCTGGAAAAACAAGATATTTGCCTTCTTCAACTGGGAGACTAGTCCGCTCACCTCTGTTAACACATCGCAAGGCTGGTATGAGACCTCGCAGTTCGACTCTTCGGCTGCGTCCGCGGGCAGCATCGCGTCAAAGTATCTCTCCTATCCGGGAAATGCTGTTTCTGCCAGCGGCATCCTTACGCAATCCTGTGCAAACATCGGCCTGGTCCAGGGAGTGAACTGTGCCCAAATTACTAGTGGCTCAGGAGCACCACTAGGCCTGGATGTCGGTTCGCCTTTGACGACAGGTTTGGGCTTACAAGATCTGACTTATGGTGGCAACCCAAACACTCCGGGCGTAGGCGGGGGACTGGACGGAATACCGGATATAGCGCTATTCAACACGCTGAACCCAACGACAGTATCACAGAGTCAGTACAATGGTCGTTTGGACGCCGATGTCACCCCAAAGGACAGGCTCTCCTTCACGATCTACTGGGTGCCGTCCACAACCACCGATTACAATGGTCCTATTCGTTCGCAAAACCTCTGGCATCACTCGGTGGTCAACGATGCAACTTCGTTGATCTGGACCCATACATTCTCGCCCTCGTTACTGAATCAGGCCCGCGCCAATGCCGCCGGCTGGCGCTATGACGAGCTTGCCAGCAATCCGCAGGAGGCTTTCGGCTTGCCCCAGGCAAATATCGCGAATATAGGCTCCGCAACTCCTGAGTACTTCGGAGCTCCAGGGCCGGGCCAATACAATCAGTGGACTTACAGCTACAACGATGTTCTTACCAAGATACTCGGCCGTCATAGCATCAAAGTCGGCGGCGAACTTACCCGGCTCTTTTACTTGAATGAGAATCTTGGCGGGGCTCGGCCCAATTTTGGTTTTGAAAACCTGTGGGATTTTGCCAATGACGCTCCCAATTCCGAAGGCGGGCAGTTCAATGCCGCTACCGGTGTGCCCTTCGCCAACCGCCAGGACGATCGCGAAAATCTGTGGGGCTTGTTTGTGCAAGATGACTTCAAAATCCGCCCGAATCTGACCATCAACCTGGGCCTGCGCTGGTCTTACTTTGGATCGATCTACTCCAAGCAGAACAACCTGGACATCGCGCAGCTCGGATCCGGTGCAGATGCAGTGACGAATCTGAATATCCGCGTAGGTGGACACCTTTACACTCCGCAGAAGAACAACTTGGGACCGGTCTTTGGATTCGCATGGTCCCCAAATGCACAGCAGAGTAAGCTGGTAATCCGCGGTGGATTTGCCATCAATTACAACCAAAACGAAATCGCCATTCAGGCAAATGGCAACGGGAACCCACCCAATGCGGTGAATGGAAACTTCAACTGCGCTTACATTACTTTCGCCACCAACCCATCCTGCGCTGGTAACGGAATCCTTTACGAAACCGCTACTAATCTTCAATCTATCTTTGGATATGCTCCCAACCCGGCAGCCATCACAACCTTTGGCAGCAACAACCTTCCGATTTGTCCGTCACCTTGTCCGGGACCAATCAATGTGGTGGCTTATCCATCAAACCCGAAGACCTCTGCCGTCTACCACTATTCGCTGGACATGCAATATCAGTTGCCATTTAACTCAGTGATGTCGCTGGGCTACCAGGGAAACGAGACTCGGCACATGTTGGTCCTGGAAAATTGGGACGCCATCGCCGCACAAAATGCGCTCGCGCTGAATCCGGTGGTCAGCAATCTGGAGTACTGGCAGAACACTGGCAGCGGAAACTTCAATGCCATGAACGCCTCGCTTACGCATAATTTCTCGCGAGGCTTTCAATTAGCCGCGCAATACACCTGGGCCAAGGCCAATGACGAGAACTCGGGCCCGTATTACGAGGATCCTTACCCCTATAACTCGAGTGCGGCATATGGGCGGACGAACTACAACGTGCAAAATGCATTCAAACTCTATGGTTTGTGGCAGCCTGTGTTCTTCCGAGGCAGCCGCAGTTGGCTTGAGAAGGTGGCGGGAGGTTGGTCGCTGAGCGGCATTTGGAATATACACTCAGGCTTCCCTTGGAACCCTTACTACAACATCAGTGGAAATGTCTATTACGCACAAAGCGGTTACGGTAACCTTCGCCCCGCGGGCGTTATACCTGGGGCTGGCGATAGCACCGCCAACAGCACATTCATGCAGTCCACGAACCCAAATTATGGCGGCAATGCCACGAACTTTTTCGTGGCTCCGAGTTATGTTTCAGGGCCGAACTTTCCAGCCACAGTGCCGGGGCCGCTGCCTGGAATCCGCCGCAACTCCTTGGACGGCCCTGGTTACAGTGATGTAGATGCAAGCTTGGCCAAGGGGTTCGGACTGCCTAAGATGCGAATCTTGGGAGAGGGCGCGAGATTCGAAATCCGCGCCGACATTTACAACTTCTTCAACAAATTGAATATCAATACTCAATCTCTCGACGCGAATCTGGGTTCGGTGTCGCCGACCGGCGTGATAAGTCCTAACTCAGACTTTGGCGTGGCCGGCAGTGCATTGGGCAGCAGGACGATACAACTGCAGGCTCGCTTTAGCTTTTAACCTTCGTCCATCAAGGCGCACTCGAATTCCGGGTGCGCCTTTTTCCTTACCAGAGCCCCTACGCACCAAATTGAATGCCCTTTTTCTCGCGCCCCAGAGCCACAACCACAGCAGCCAGTGTAAATACCAGCGATGCGGTCAAAGCCATGGCATTCGCGTAACTTGTATGTTCGGCGAGCGTAGCCTCTACATAGGCGACGGAGCCAGCGAGCAGCACGCCGCACTGGTACGCGAATCCAGGAAGAAATCCGCGCACCGAGTCGGGCGACAATTCTGAAAGATGCGCCGGAATGATTCCCCACGCCCCCTGCACCATGAACTGGATCAGGAATGCTCCCACCGCCAGCAAGGCCACGGACGGTGCATAGGCCCAGAGTGGAACACACAAAATCGCGAGAATAAATGCGCTGACCATTGTGCGGCGGCGTCCGAAGCGATCGGATAGATAGCCGATCAGCGTGCCTCCGAGAATCGCCCCCGCCATGGAAATCGCAACGATCGCCGCGACCTGGGTCGGGCTCCTGTTCCAGAACCGCTTGAGGAAGGTTGGGAACATATCCTGCGTGCCGTGCGAGGAAAGGTTCATCGCCATCATCAAGAGGGTCAAATAGAGGAACAATCTCCAATGGGAGAGTATTTCGTGGCCCAGGCTGCTCCAGTTCGGCTGACGAGTTTTGTGCCATACTTCCGACTCTTTTACTTTGAAGCGCACAAAAAGTCCCAGCAGAGCAGGCAATCCTCCGATAAAAAACATCGGCCGCCAGCCCCAGCGGGGAAAGACAGTGTAGAAACAAACTGCAGCCAACAAATAGCCGAGTGCGTATCCCTGTTGCAGTAAACCGGAAAGAAATCCACGAAGCCTGGGAGGAACTTTTTCCATCGCAAGCGAGGCGCCTACGCCCCATTCTCCACCCATGCCAATACCGAACAACGCTCGCAATACCAGAAAGGCGGCGAAACTATGCGCGAAACCGGTTGCCACTTCGACCACGGAGTAGAAGACGAGATCGATCATCAAGGGGATACGCCGTCCATAGCGATCGGCTAGCAGTCCGAAGATGAATGCGCCCACGGGACGGAACGCCAGAGTAAGGGTGATGGAGAAAGCAACCTCTTTGTCGGACCGGTGAAACTCCTGCGCGATGGCCGTCAGCGAGAGTACGACTAGGAAAAAATCAAAAGCGTCAAGCGTCCACCCCAGAAAGCCCGCGAAGACAGCCGCGCCGTGGCCATCTTTCGCAGGCACAGTAACCGGCGCAGTGGCTGACGGAATGGCCGGCGGAGTAGTCGGCGGAGTCATAGAGTCTTCTGGTCCGGAAGATCGGAGTTTGCGTCAAATGTGACGACCCCGATGAGCATACACGGGACGCAATCCTGGGGCCAGCCCCTGAAGGAGACTAAGTCGCCTGCTTCCTACGACCGGCCAGTTATAGCAACAGCGTGATGCATCCGGCTACCAGCAAAGCAATGGCCCACACCAGATCGAAGTTCAACCATACTTTCTTGAGCGGCCCGAGTCCCACCCTTTCGTAGGTCTTAAACACCACGATAGCGAGCACCCCAGCCACCGCCAACAGGCTTGCGGTGTGTACCAGAACGGCGAGCGCAATTACGTAGATGCTTAGCGAGGTTGATGATGCGATCATCCCTCCCGTCAGTGAGTGCGTCATCATCGTGTGCGACATTCCAATCATCCCCGGAGACAATAGGACAGGCAGGACCATCAGGCCTGCGCCGTGACCCGATGCCATTAGAAAAGACCACAGAAAAAGATCCTTCCATCCCACTCTCATTCCCGCGCCGCGCGGATGACTCGCGCGCAGCAATCGATAGACGCCAGCAGCGAACAGAATCATCGCGACTGCCAGCTTGAGAATTTGCGGCGAGAGAAGGGTCTGTGCAAAACGCAAGACGAGAATCGTCAGTGTGATCGCCGCGGCGTGACCTGCGGCGATGGGCGCCAAAGCTGCCACCACTGCGCGACCACTCTTTTCCTGAAGACCGAGAGCAACGGCAAACAGCCAGCCCATGGCTGGATTCAGACCATGATAGGCACCGAGTAGCACCAGCGTTGCCCAAGGCCACGCATTATTCATTAGCAGCAGAATTCATGAGTCACGACATTCATGGGTCGCAAAGACCTATGGATAGCAGTAAAAGTCGGAGGAAGCGTCACCACCCTGCAATCTCACCTGGTGTGGCCGGCGCTCGCCAAAATCCACCAGCAGATTCGAGTCGAGCTGAACTCCGCCGTTCGCGTCGACATCGAGTTTCACCAACCAGCCCTTGATCCCATCGGGATAGAACTGTTCGTCCCACGAACGGTAGAGCGAATTCGTAAAATACACGCGGCGGCCGTCACGGCTGATTTCGACCATCTGCGGTCCGCCATTCAACGGCACATCCGGTTTCGCAGGATGGGCTGCCCGCCGCACGATTCCTCCGATGTGAACCGAGCCCGTTAATTTGGGATGGAACGGGTCGGAGACATCATACTGTCGCATTTCTCCCGTACCCCAGCACGAGGCGTACAGAAACTTGTCATCGATCGAAAGATTGATATCGGTGAGCAGCGGAGGCACTGCCTTAAAACCCTTGAGCAAGGCAGGGAGTTGATCCGCATCGGCTGGCTCAGCAGGAATCTCGATGACCTTCGTGACCGCAAATTTTCCATTCGCGCGGTGCCACAGCCAGATAGAACTGGATAGATCTTTCAGCGAGGTCACGACGCCCACAAAACCGTAGGCCTCCGTCGGATTGTGAGCCGGTCGCAGTTCGAGCACCATCTGCTGTTCCCCACCCAAATCCAGAGTCTGCAGGTGACGGCGCTTGCGGATGTCCCAGAAATGAAGGCTGTGGCCATACTTCCCTGCCAGCAGCAATTCCGGGTTCACACCGTTCTCCACCATGTTCGGCGTTCCCCATTCGCTCGTGACCGCGACGTCGTATCCCAAGTGCCAGCCGAAGTCGTAGCTGAAATGCTGCGGACCGCGATCGATTTCCCAACGCCCGAGCGGCTCAAAGCTGGAATGATCGAGTGCGAAGATACCACCTGGGCCATCGCCATCGGGCGCTCCCAGAGCGCTGACGTAGATGGCATCGGGCCCACAATGCAAGGTATGCGGACGACTGTATCCGGTGCGATCAGCCAGCTCCTGCGCCTCGATCACTCTCACAATCGTCGGATAGTTGGGATCGGGCTTGGTATCGAGCACATGAATACGCGAAGAGCGCAGACCGGGAACAATCAGGTAGCGCCGCTCGACATGGGGATGCGGAGCGTAGGGACAAAGGGCAGAACTGCACGCATTCCATCCGAAGTGATGCAATTCATCGCCGACGTTCGGCATATCCACGCCGCCCACGATNTCGCCGTAATGCCCGGAACCGGGCTCGACATTGACGACGACCAGTGCGTCCGCCTGATGACCGCCATTTGCGNCGATGGCAGCCACATAGGCNAATGTTTCAGCNGGCGCTTGCATCGCCAGCTTCGGCGAAGCATAAAAAGTTGGATCGGCTTTCCAGAGCATAGAAATCGCCTCTCAGCTTGAGGTNGCGAACTTTGGATCAGGCATCCGNGGACCANGCNTAGCTAGCGAGTCAGCACGGCTTCGGCCGTCGTGGGGTCGATCACCGATCTGACCTCTGCGATGCGGTTCACCGGAAATTGGCCGCGCCGGGCATGCTCGCGGATAATCTCCGCGTTCGAAGCAATGTAGACGCAGTAAATCTTGTCCTCCGACACATAACTTTGCACCCACTGAATCTGCGGTCCGAGTGTCTGCACAATACCGCATGATGCCTGTGAAATCACTCTCAATTGCTGCGCGGTCAGCTTGCCTGCTCCCGGAATCTCCCGCTCAATCACGTATTTCGGCACTCGTCGTCTCCTGCGGATCTTCTCTTCCAAGCTTATCGAGGATATTCAAGCGGCCTTTCCGATTGCGTTCGCACCTTCCACTTCGATCAGTTTTCCAGAACTTACATCATAAACGAACCCGTAGATCGGAATCGACTTCGGCACCAGTGGATGGTTGCGAATCCGCTCGACGTCGTCAATCACCGCTTGGGCCTGATCTGCGATGGTCAGCCACTCGATGTAACCTCCTTCATTCGACCCCGGGCCGCGGCCCACATCGCGAAACCCATTCGGCGTCAACTCTGCGGTCTCGAGACTAGATGCCAGCAGTTCGCGCATAACATCGTTCGAGAAGAACTCCATGCCGCAGTCGGTGTGGTGGATCACAAAAAACTCATTGGTACCCAGCAACTTGTAACTGATGACCAGCGAGCGAATGGCGTCATCGCTGGCGCGGCCGCCCGCGTTGCGGATGACGTGCGCATCACCCTCGGCGAGGCCTGCGTACTTGGCAGGATCCAGCCGGGCATCCATGCACGTAAGAATCGCAAAGCCGCGGGCCGGCGGTAGGGACAGTTTTCCCTTTTCTCCAAAGTCGGAGGCGTACTTTCGATTTGCCTCGAGCACTCCGGTAAGAATCTGACTCATGAAATTCTCCTTAATAAATATTTTGGTGAATGCGTGCGGCAAGCCAGATCGTCCGAGCTTAGGTCGTCGAAGTGATTGATCCCTTTCAGAGCGCCGCCAATCCGCCCGCATTCCTCACAGATTCACCCTCGTGATGGGTAGAGGTATCGAGATCGCTCAAACCGAAATCCGAGACCAGAAGATGGGATCGGCGGACAATAACGATGACCGCAAAGACCCACCACACGAACCAGGCTCTTTCGAAAAACGAGGTCATGAAATTATGGGACTCCGCTGAGCGTCGTTCGCACGCCGTCCGGGCTCAATCTGCAATCGGCTCCGACTGGGGAATTATACTATATAGTCCATGGATATACTAGCCATTAAGCCCTCCTCTGCCCTCCCTTGGAACATGGCCGGCATCGAATGCCCACTCTCTTGTTCCCTGCCGGCAAGTCAAGAAGTATGAGCCAGCCTCCCAGTTCCTGAAGTGTCAAGACGATTAGAATCAACTCATACATTGTTTAGGGATTCGTGGGATAATCGCGACACTATGGAAACTTCAAGCCTCGATTTTGTATACCTCGAGAGTGATCCGCGAACCATGCAGCCGTCTGCCTGCCTCTATTTGAAGCAGGGCGCTGGCAAGGACTACGCCGGAATTGAGGCCGGCAAGTTGATCGGTTCGCCGTGCCTGAGCTTTATCGAACTGGACGCGGAAATCAGAAGGTTGCACGCCGAATTGGAAGAAATCCGTTCCCGGGCAAAAAAGAAATTTTATAAGACGCACGCGGCAGTGACCGGCGCATAAGGCGCGCGCAGCGGCCACAATGCCAATCAGCGTTGTTTTACCAGCATGTCAATCCACAAACTGAGCTTTAATCCGACTTGACACGGCGCATCCGAGCAATTTAAATCTTCTGCGTAACTTCCTTAATTCTTCTGTGCAAGATTTCTCGTGCGAGAGTGGCGTTTCGCCGCGCAGAGGTTGAACTTTTTCTTGTGAACGCCGTTACGAGCCGGGCCCTGAACTTGGTTACGATTTGCTGGCAGAAGGAACCTTGAAGCTCTTGCAAGACTCACTCACCCGACGCTACCTATTCCGTTTTAACATTTTCCTTATCCACTGAGGAGCAATCGCAATGGCCGAAAAAGCCGAAGTTCGTCATACGCTGAGCGAGCAGCAGGCGCGCCAGCTCGCCAATGTAACCAAAACCGTCCCGATGATGGAAACGATCACGCCACGCTGGCTGGTCACCTTCCTCTCATGGGTGCCCGTTGAGGCTGGTACCTATCGCGTCAACAAAGTGAAGCCCACGCATCCTGGCACGCGCACGATCGAGTGCAGCCCCGACGAAGAAATCGACCTGCCCGAAATCTACGTGGATTACGAAGAGAAGCCGCGCGAGTATACCTTGAACGCGGTGACGACCGTGCTCGACGTGCAGACCCGAATCTCCGACCTGTACCGCAGCCCGCATGATCAGATACGCGAACAACTGCGGCTGATGATCGAAAAAGTAAAAGAGCGCCAGGAAAACGAACTGGTCAACAATGCCGAGTACGGTTTGCTCAACAACGTGGACTCTGACTTCAAGTTGAAGACTCGAAAGGGGGCGCCCACGCCTGACGATTTGGATGAACTTATCTCCAGGGTCTGGAAGGAACCGGATTTTTTTCTGGCGCATCCGCGGGCCATTGCAGCATTTGGCCGCGAATGTACGCGCCGCGGCGTTCCGCCTCCAACCGTGAATCTGTTCGGCACACAGTTTTTGACCTGGCGGGGCATCCCGCTCGTTCCGTCTGACAAGCTGGCAATCAAGGCTGAAAAGACCAATATTCTGTTATTGCGGACGGGCGAGAGGAAACAAGGTGTCATCGGGCTCTTCCAACCAGGCCTTCCGGGAGAAGTAACACCCAGCCTGTCGGTGCGCTTTATGGGCATCAATCACAAGGCGATCGCGTCGTACTTAATTTCGCTCTACTGCTCGATTGCTGTTCTTACCGAAGATGCAATCGGCGTGTTGGAAGGCGTGAATGTCGATCAATACCACGAGTACAAGTGATCGTATAGCGACCGGCGCGCCGACCACGTCTTCCGCGCAAGAAAGCTTGCAACCAGAGGATGCGCAAAGGCATGAAAGGGCATCGGTCCCAATGGCCGCGGTGCCCGATCCGGCGGTGATCGCGAGGCTCGCAAACGAGTTTTTCGCGGCCTTGCCAGAAGCGGCATCGGTTGAGTCCGCACAATCGTCCGCCTCGCCGGATAGAACGCATCGCCACGCGACGCCAACCCCGATTCTGGGCGAGTCGCCGCGTGCCGCGGTTCCGGACTATCCGCGGGAGACATTCTCCTTCCCTGCCCTGCCGAACCAACGCTCGGTTCCGGGCGGTCCGCAGCTACCTTCGTCGCCGCCTACCGGCGCGTTGAGCGAGACTGATTTCCGTCGGATCGCCGCTTCGCTAGCGAGCGTACTACCGCTGGTGCCCCAAGCATCGTCCACTGCTCCGCCGACCACTGTTCCTTCATCCGTTGTATCTCACTCTTCTTCTGCAGATGGAGAGCAAGCTGGGCCCCGGTCTGCCACGCCTTGGGCCGCCGCACCGCAGCTTCCGCCTAGCACTGAGATGTATTCGTTTCCTGCCGTCCCGGCGATGTCGTCGCCACCGACTGCTCCGCCAAGCGGCACGGATTTGGCAGCAGTTCCATCAACCACGAAGACTGGCAATACAGGCAGAACCGACCCCTGGGCCGCAGTTCCTCACTTCGCTGGACTGAGCGACGTTTATTCTTTCCCTCGCGTCCCCGGCGCGTCTGTTCCCGGCGTTCCAGAAGTGTACGCCCCGCAACCGAGCATACCGGCGTCTCAGCCTCTGCCCGGCTCCGTTCCCGCCTCGCCTTCTAGCGCGTCTGTGGCGAAGGTGCCGGACTCGACGCCCGATATTCCGGAGTCCGCACCATTTGCGATTCCAGCAGCTACTGAAAATTCAGGCGGCTTGGAAAAAGCTCTCTACCCTGGCATTACGTCGAAATTCCCATCAGTCGGCGAGATGTTTTCGTTTCCCGGAGTGCCCGGAGCACAGTCGCCTCCCGGAATTCTAGTTCTGCCCTCGTCAATCGCTACCCATTCTCCCAGCGAGACCGACCTTCGCACGCTGCCAAGCACGCCCGCAGACGCCTCGGCAACTACACCTCCGATCCCTGAAATTCTGAAGCCGGCTATTCCCGGTCTATCCGGCATCCCCGAGACGAAAAGAGCGCCGGAATCGAACTCCGCGCAGTCTGGATCTCTGCCCGCAGGCATCGAGTCTTTCGAGTTTCGCCCAGATCTGGCACCCGCCGAGTTGGGAGCCGCCAAGCGCCCATTCGACGCAAAATTAATTCGTCAGGATTTCCCGATCCTGCAAGAGCGTGTCAACGGACGTCCTTTGATCTGGCTCGACAACGCTGCCACTACGCAGAAGCCGAACGCAGTCATCGATCGCCTGTCGTATTTCTATCAGCACGAAAATTCCAACATTCATCGTGCCGCACACACGCTCGCGGCGCGAGCTACCGACGCCTATGAGAGCGCTCGCGAAAAGACCCGCCGCTTCTTGAACGCTTCTTCGACGCGAGAAATCATCTTCGTTCGCGGCACCACCGAGGCCATCAATCTCGTTGCCAAGAGTTGGGGCCATCGCCACGTCCAGAAAGATGACGAGATCGTCATCACCTGGCTCGAGCATCATGCCAACATCGTGCCCTGGCAACAGCTATGTTCGGAAAAAGGTGCTCGTCTGCGTGTTGCGCCGGTCAATGACCGCGGCGAAGTGATCCTCGAAGAATATGAAAAGCTACTGAGTTCGCGCACGCGAATCGTGTCATTCAGTCAGGTATCGAATGCCCTGGGGACCATCACGCCAGCGCGCGAGATGGTCGAGATGGCGCATCGCCATGGAGCCCTTGTGCTGGTAGATGGCGCCCAGGCTGTCTCGCACATGCGGATCGACGTGCAGGCGCTCGACTGCGACTTCTACGTTTTTTCTGGCCACAAAGTGTTCGCACCGACTGGAATCGGCGTGGTCTACGGGAAGCTCGATGTGCTCGACAACACGCCGCCCTGGCAAGGTGGCGGTAACATGATTGTGGATGTCACGTTCGAGAAGACTACCTATCAGACGCCTCCCGGGCGTTTTGAAGCGGGCACCGGCAACATCGCCGACGCAGTTGGCCTCGGCGCCGCACTCGATTACGTCGAACAGATCGGCATGGAAAGCATTGCTGCCTATGAGCACGAACTTCTGAACTATGGCACTGCAGGTCTGCTCACCGTTCCCGGCCTGAAGCTAATCGGGACCGCGCGTGAAAAAGCCGGCGTACTATCCTTTGTTATTGATGACGTTCGCACCGAAGACGTAGGCGCTGCGCTCAGCCAGGAAGGCATCGCGGTTCGCGCTGGTCATCACTGTGCGCAGCCGATTCTGCGCCGCTTCGGCGTCGAAAGCACCGTACGCCCGTCGCTTGCGCTGTACAACACCCGTGAGGACCTCGATGCGTTAGTCGCGGCGTTGTTGCGTCTCCAGTCCGGGCGAGGGCATCGCAGAGCGTAATTGACATTGACCTGAACGTCGCAGAATACTTTTTGCTTCAGCGTATTTCTGGCACCGGCCAATCACGACATAAATACTCCCGCAATGCAACCACGACATATAATGCCTGACACGGCGAAGTGTTCAAGATTTCGGTTTGTCCCCAGGAGGAAGCTTGGTTCGCAGAGTGATTTCAGTTTTGACAGCCGCGGCTTTGAGTTTGCCGATTTTCGCACAAACGCAGAACCAGCCTGCCGATCGCAGTTGGATCGCCACCAGCAACAACTACACCAACCTACTTATCCAGGTCGAGTTCAAGCATCATCCTGAAGCTGCCTCGATGCAGGGTCTAAGCGAATTCGACAACAGGATCTCGCAGCCAACCCTCGCCGACCAAGACCAGGAGCGGCAGGAAGCGGCAGCCGCACTGGCCAAGCTGAAGAGCGCATCGACCGAAAGACAGCCTGAAATGGTCGCGCAAGATCTGCAAATTATGATTCGCAAGGTCGAGCTAAACTTTAAGCGAGAAGACTTCGCTCGCGCCCACGAAGTGCCTTTTCGCAATGCCAGTGAGATGGTCTTTGGTGGATTGCATATTTTGCTCGATGAACAAACGCCATCAGAGCGCCGTCCCGCGGCTGTAGTGCGCATCCGTGAATACGCTGGATTGGAACCAGGGTATACATCGATCACCGAAATCCTAAAGCAGCGTGTTACGGAGCAGATGGCGAAGCCGGGCGTTATCTATCCCGCGCGGGTTGAGATTGAGACTGAGATGGCGCGCAACTCCAACTACATCGATGGAATTGCGGCGCTTATGCAAAAGTACAACTTGACCGACTGGCAGGAGCCCTTCGGAAAATTGAAAGCCCAGCTGGCGGATTATGACGCATGGGTCCGCGCAACTGTGTTGCCCAGGGCTCGTACCGATTTTCGTTTGCCTCCGGAGCAATATGCGCTCGCGCTTGAAGATTACGGCATCGACATCCCGCCAGATCAGATCGCCGCCATGGCGCACCAGGCCTTCGCCGAGATTCAGGGCGAGATGAAATCCATTGCGTTGCAGATCGCCCAGCAGCACAACTGGCCATCGAGCGATTATCGCGACGTGATCCGGGAGTTGAAAAAGCAGCAACTCGTGGGCGACGCAATTCTGCCCTTCTACGAAGAGCGGTTGAAGCAGATCGAGAAGATCATCGTCGACCGGCAGATCGTTTCGTTGCCTGAACGGCCGGCCCGCATTCGAATTGCAACCGCCGCAGAGACGGCGCAACAACCCGCTCCGCACATGCAACCTCCACCTTTCTTGCACAACACAGGACAAAAGGGCGTCTTCATACTGCCCCTCAATATTCCCGCCGGGCCAGGACAAACCTCGTCTGAAAAATATGACGACTTCACCTTTGACGCGGCAGCCTGGACTCTGACTGCGCACGAAGCGCGCCCGGGCCACGAGTTACAGTTCGATTCCATGCTCGAGCACGGAATTTCGCTGGCGCGTGTGCGCTACGCCTTCAACAGTACAAATGTCGAGGGCTGGGGATTGTATTCGGAATATCTCATCAGACCGTACATGCCACTGGAAGGCCAGCTCGTGTCATTGGATTACCGGCTTCTGCGGGCGGCGCGGGCCTTTCTCGATCCCGAGTTGCAGGCGGGCAAAATCACTCCGGCGGACGCCTACCGCGTACTGGAGCAGGATGTAGTAAGCTCACACGCCTTCGCTCAAGAAGAAGTGGAACGCTATACGTATCGCGCTCCGGGGCAAGCCAATAGCTATTTCTATGGATACACAAAGCTCATTGGACTGCGCGAGGATACAGAGAAAGCTCTTGGGCCGAAGTTCAACCAGAAGCAGTTTCACGACTTCATTCTGGCGCAGGGCTTATTGCCACCCGACTTGTTGCGCCAAGCGACAATGGAAGAGTTCGTTCCGGCGCAGAGGAATCGATAATCAAGTGCTTATCTTTTTCTTAGTTGTTATCAGTTTGTTCACCATCATGCTAGTGCTGATGGAAATCGGCCGGCGCGTCGGGATGCGCCGCAAAAAGCTGGATGCCACCGGCGCAAACGCGGGCCTTAGCACGATCGATGGCGCAGTCTTTGGCCTAATGGGACTGCTTGTTGCGTTTACCTTCTCCGGAGCCGCCGGCCGTTTCGACACGCGCCGGCAATTGATTGGGCAGGAAGCAAATGACATCGGCACGGCGTACTTGCGGATTGACCTGCTGCCCGTGCCGGAGCAAGCAATCCTGCGCGATGACTTCCGGAATTACGTCGATGCCAGGTTAGCTTATTTCAAGAATTTGCCCTCGGACGGTATGGCCGCAAAAACGGCGCTCGATCAATCCATCGCGCTCCAGGGAAAAATTTGGTTCGAGTCCGTTGCCGCTTGCGATAAAGCCAACTCCTCAGCCACAACCGTTCTCCTACTGTCTTCCCTTAACGAGATGATTGACATCGCCACGACACGAGCGGTCGCTCTCGAGATGCATCCGCCGATAGTCGTTTTTTGGGGACTCGGCGTACTCGTTCTCGCCAGCTCACTGCTGGCCGGTTATGGAATGGCAGAAGCAAAGGCTCGCGGCTTACTGCATATGCTCGTTTATTCTGCGATCCTCGCAATCGCGGTCTACGTCATCCTCGATATGGAGTATCCGCGTGTCGGCTTGATTCGGATCGATGCCGCAGATCACATCCTGATGGATCTACGCAGCAGCATGAAGTAACCGTGGCTTTAAGCGAGGAATTCTCGACTTAGAAAGCGGGCAGAATCGTTCCCTGGCAACTGCCCAATCCGATGCGTCGAAATCCCTCGCGTTCGCAGAATCCTCGAAGGATCACTTCGTCCCCGTCTTCGAGAAACGTTCTCTGCTCTCCAGTCGGCAGCGTAACCGGATCCTTTCCCCGCGAGGTTAGCTCCAAGAGGCAGCCCCGCGCCCTCCTATCGGCGCCAGAAACAGTTCCACTTGCCAACAAATCCCCGGGGCGCAGATTGCAGCCATTGCTCGCGTGATGCGCGAGCATCTGCGCCATGGTCCAGTACATGTCGCGAAAATTACTTCGTCCCAAAACTACGGGAGAAATGCCAGCTTCGCGCATGGGCACCGACAAAAGAGAAACTTCCAGCCACAAGTCGACACCGCCGCATTCTTGGTCGTTCGGATCAAAAAGGTAATGCAACGGAACGGGATCGCCCGCCGCGCGCGTAAAAGCAACGGTGCGAAAGGGAGCAAGCGCTTCCATCGTCACTACCCACGGCGAAAGCGAAGTCACAAAACTCTTCGCCAGGAAAGGGCCGAGCGGCTGATACTCCCAAGCCTGAATGTCCCGCGCCGACCAATCATTCAGCAGGCAGACCCCGAAAATATGTTCTTCTGCTTCGGCAATGGGAAGGGATTCTCCTAACGCGTTTCCGCTGCTTACAAAGAAGCTCAATTCCATTTCGTAATCGAGCGCCTTCGTCGGCCCGAACTTTGGGTCCGATTCCCCATCGCGCGTCTGGCCAGAAGGACGCCGGATGGAGGTTCCCGCCGGCACCAGCGACGAAGTTCGCCCGTGATACCCAATCGGAATATATTTGTAATTCGGCAACAGCGGATTGTCGGGGCGGAAAAGCTTCCCGACGTTGGTTGCGTGAAAGATTGATGCGTAGAAATCGGTGTAATCGCCGACGATCGCGGGCAGAAGCATCTCGACATCAGCCGACGCAATAAGATGGCGCGCAGCAGCCTGCCGATCCGAACCGGATGCCCCCTGACGCAACATGGCATGAAGACGCCGCCGCAAAGCGCGCCGGGGACCGACTCCGAGCGCCATCAGTGCATTCAGCGAATCAGAAGCGCAAGCATTCGCCGCGAGTCGCACGCTCTCGTCAGTCAGCAAACCGTCACTCAGTAATCCAGAGAGGTCAAGAATACTGTCGCCGATCGCAACACCGATTGTTCGAGGTGCGTCTCGATCGCAGCGCCGGAAGACTCCAAAAGGCAAATTCTGAATGGGAAAATCCGCGCCGGCAAGGTTGGCTGATTCGATCCAACTCGGCACTTCGGAGTCGTGGGTCTCGTCGAGTTCGGGTTTCATGCCAGAGATTTCACAAGAAGTGGAGGGACCGCAAGTCCTCGATAGGCTCTGTAAACGAGCACGATCCAAACGAAACCGCGAGTTTTCCGCGCGTGTCCGCTATTTCACTGGGACTAAGTCGATGCTGCCGCCAGCCCACTCGATCCGACTCACACTGAAACGCCTGAGCCGATTGTTCGTCGAGCAACTGAACCGCAAGCTCAGCTTCCATTCCCGCCCGCAAAAACGCCGCGGCCAGAAAAACATTTATGAAGCCGTGCATGATTCCCGATGCGCTCTCGGGCTGATAAGTAAAACGCTGCACCGAGCGGAGCGGATGGTGCAATCCCGCAGTCGCCTTAAAAGGCACGCCGGACGCCGCACACAGACGAATGAACTCGACGACACTCTCGCGTGCTGGAAACTTGTCAGCCGTCTCACCGCCCGTCCGAATCTTGGCGCTCCGCCCGCAGTCGGCCACCGCTCCAATGAACTCCGCGCAATTAAGCGCCGGGAATTCGAAATAGGCCACGAGCTCGGTTGGAACCATTCCGGACAGCCGCGCGATCTCCGCAGGATTTGTAACCTTCACCTCAACCGACTCAACGACTGCCGATCTGCCAGAACTGGTTGTCGCTTTTTGTGCATTGAATTCGCGAACGCGGGCGATCTCCGCCTCCGGATCGGAGCCCAGAAGCGCGGACAGCTGCCAACTCGTGAACGCCTCACCAGTTTTTGTAATGGGCAATTCGGCAAGTGCCGCCTCAAACTCACCCAGCCGCGCCGCGGGGACAATGAAACGTCCGAGCATCCAGTTCCATTCCGACCGCGAATACGCGTCATAGTTGGCCACGCTGGGACCCATAGCCAACGATGCCGGAGGAAATAATCCCGCATAATCGATCAGATCGCGCAGCAACACGGCAGCGGCGTCTGCCGCGTCCGTCGATCTTCGCAACGTCTGAGAAGTTTGCAAATTCATCGCGCCTGGTGCGGCTACTTAAATTTCTTTCGCAATCCTTGCCAGACCTCGAAATACTGATGGTCGAGCTGTGCGCTCTCCAGCGCAAATTTCGTCGCCTGGCATACGAATCGAGTCTCGAACATAAACGCCATCGTGTCCTTCACGTAGACTGGCTTCAGATCAGCTTGGCTCGCCTTCTCAAACGTTTCCGCGTCAGGCCCATGACCCGCCATGCAATTGTGCAGGCTGGAGCCACCGGGCACAAATCCTTCTGCCTTGGCGTCGTATTCGCCTCGGACGAGCCCCATGAATTCATTCATGAAGTTGCGATGAAACCAGGGTGGACGAAACGTATGCTCGGAAACCATCCATCGCGGCGGAAATATGACAAAGTCAACATTCGCTGTCCCCGGAATTTCCGAAGGCGAAGTCAACACCGTGTAAATCGACGGATCCGGATGATCAAAACTCACCGTGTTAATGCAATTGAAATTCGCCAGATCATATTTATAAGGCACATAATTTCCGTGCCACCCGACGACATTCAACGGCGAGTGATCAATCGCTGCTGCCCACAATCTTCCTTGGAACTTGGTCACAATCCGGTAATCGCCTTCCTGATCTTCAAAGGCCGCAACTGGAGCCAAAAAATCCCGCGGATTGGCCAGCCCGTTCGCACCAATCGGCCCGAGGTCGGGGAGACGAAATAGTGCACCGTAGTTTTCACAGACGTATCCGCGCGCTTGTTTCTCAAGCAGTTCGACGCGAAAACGAATTCCTCGCTGGATCACTGCAATCTCGCCGGGGCCAACATCGAGTACACCCATCTCGGTGCGCAGCAGCAGCCGCCCCTGCTGCGGCACGATCAACATCTCGCCGTCGGCGTTGTAGAAGAAACGATCCGTCATCGATGTGTTAGCGACATAGATGTGAATTCCAACGCCACTATGGGTGCGAGCGTCGCCATTGCCTGCCATGGTGATCAAGCCGTCGACGAAGTCGGTGGACTCTGAAGGAGCCGGAATTGGAATCGGCCCCCAACGCAGCTGATTGGGCGGCGTTGGCACCTCGTCAAACGGTGCGCTGCGCAATCTTTTCTGACTGAGCGGTTCAAACGGCTTGTGCGCCACCGATGGGCGAATCCGATACAGCCATGTCCGCCGATTCACGCCGCGTGGCGCGGTGAATGCCGTACCGCTGAGTTGTTCGGTGTACAACCCATGCGCCACTTTCTGAGGAGAATTCTGCCCACGCGGCAGCACACCATCCACCGCTTCGCTGGCGAACTCGTTGCCGAATCCCGACTGATAGCGCAATGATGCTTTCGCTGGTGTCTTCAGTGTCTTTGCATTCGCAGCTCTTGCGTTAGGCATAGTTACAGATTCCCTCGCCGTGCCTGCTCCATCTCAATCGACTCGAAAAGCGCCTTAAAGTTTCCTTTACCAAAGCCGCGGCTGCCCTTGCGCTGGATCACCTCGAAGAACACGGTCGGACGATCTTCCACCGGCTTGGAGAAAATCTGCAGCAGATAGCCTTCCTCGTCACGGTCCACCAGGATGCCGAGCGACCGCAACTCTCCGAGCGATTCCTCGACCGGCCCAACCCGCGACGGCAGCGCGTCATAATAGGTGTCGGGGACGCGAAGAAAATCCAGCCCGTTGCACTGCAGTTTGCCGACCGTATACACAACGTCTTTACACTGCAACGCAATGTGTTGTGCTCCCGCTCCTCCGTACGCTTCGATGTATTCCTGAATCTGGCTTTTGTTGCGCGCCGCGGCAGGTTCATTAATCGGAAATTTCACCGAATGCGAATCGTCCGACATTACGATGCTCATCAACGCACTGTATTCGGTCGAAATATCCTTATCGTCAAATGTAATGTAACGATGGAACCCGAAGACACGAGTGTAGTAATCCGCCCAGTACTGCATTTTCCCGAGCTCGACATTTCCGACGATGTGATCAATGCGCAGAATTCCGCAATCATCACCGGCTACGGGCGTCGCCATGAATCCAGGTAGGAAGGGCCCCTTGTAATCCTTATAAGAAATCAGCGAGTGGATCGTGTCGCCATAAGTATGAACCGCCGCACGTCGAACGGTACCGTGCTCATCCCTTAGATCATGCGGTTCCTCGGCCGGCCGCGCCCCCCGTCGTACCGCCTCCGCAAACGCCTCGTCCGCGTCTGCTACTTCCAACGCAATATCGCGCACGCCATCGCCATGTTTTCGGATATGTTCCGCCGCCACATCATCCGGAGTCAGAGGCGTAGTCAGAACAAAGTTCGCCTTTCCCTGACTCATTGCGTATGAGGTTCGCTGGCGCTGTCCGGTTTCCAGTCCGCTATAAGCAACCTGCGAAAAACCAAATCCCTTGCGATAGAAGTACGCCGCTTGCCGAGCGTTGCCAACCCAGAATTCAACGTGATGAATGCGTTTAAGCTTGAGCGGATTCTCCATCTGATTGCCTCGCACTGATATTTTATCGCTCGCGGACGCCTTGTGATCCGCATCCAGCTACTTGGAAGCGGCTGTCGCCACCGGAATTTCTGCAATCGCTACGCGATGCAGCCAATGACCCCACTCGGGAGAGGCACCCGTCTTTGCGCGATCAAACGCGTCGCGAATCTGCTCGGTCACTGGGCCCGGCGACACTCGTCCGATCCGGCTGTCATCCAGTTCAGCCACCGGCACGATCTCGCAGGCCGTTCCGCACAGAAAAACCTCGTCTCCCCCTCGCAGATCCTCCACGGTCGTCGTCCCGACTTCCACATCGTATCCTTCGGCCGCGGCCAGCTGAAGAATCGAATCGCGCGTAATTCCCATGAGAATCGATGACTTCTCGTCATTGGTGCGCAGGGTGTGGCCATTCACAATGAAAATATTCGCCACCGCGGCTTCCGCTACATTTCCATTGATGTCGAGCAACAACGCCTCGTCGAATCCACGCCGCGCCGCCTCCGTCGTAGCCAAACGCGAATTCAGATACTGGCCGCAGGCCTTGGCAGTTGTCGGCATCATCCGCGCATCAAATTTTCGGTACGGAGACACCGTAAGCCTAGCGCCCCTGCGCCGGCTCTGTTCGCTGAGATGAGCCATGTGCGGCCAAGCTAGAATCGCCGTGTCCGTCGAACACTGCGCGCGAATACCCAGCGTTTCCGCTCCCATATAGGCAATCGGTCGAATGTAGGATTCGGTCAGCCCGTTGCGGCGAATCAATCCGCAGATCGCCTCCGTCAACTGCTCCGCACTAAAAGGAATTCGCAGACCATACACCGCTGCCGATTCGTACAAGCGCTTGAGGTGAGCGTCCAGGCGAAAGATAGCCGGTTCGCCGTCCACTCTATAGCTGCGAATGCCTTCGAACACTCCAGTCCCGTAATGCAGAGCGTGAGTTGAGAGCGGCACTGTGCTTTCCGCCCATGGCACAAAGTCGCCGTTCATCCAGGTCCATTGAATATTTTCAAATGACATGCAGGTTGCCCCCCAGTCGGCTGCGCTAACACTATTGTTGGGCGGCAGGGAGAATTCGTAAATACAACATATTAATCTTTTGCACCGATTACTTATCGTTTATAAAGTAGAGTTGCGATATGACATTCGATAGTTCAGTGCTCGATGCAATCGGCTGGCATATTCTTGAGGAGTTGCAACGCAACGCCCGGCTCTCGTTCGCCGAACTGGGACGGCGCGTCGGTCTAACTCTCCCCGCTGTCGCCGAACGCGTCCGCAAGATGGAGGATGCCGGCATCATTACGGGCTTTCGCGCTGAAATCAATCCCGCGAAGATCGGGCTGCCCATCGCCGCCTTCATCCGCATCAGCGTCGTAGGCGATGTTTTCTCGCGCGTCGCCAAAGCCGTTCGCGATATGCCCGAAGTACTCGAATGCCACCGCGGCACCGGCGCCGACTCGTTCACGCTGAAAATCGCCGTCGAATCGGTCCAGCATCTCGAACGCCTGATCGACAAATTGACTCCTTTTGGCACCACTTCAACCTCCATCGTGCTCTCAACGCTGGTCAAAAACCGGTCCTTCATGCGTCGAGCGCCAAGCGTGCGCAAGAAGTAACCGCTTCGAATCGCGAGTGCTCTACAATCTTTCGGTGCGCATTCTCCCTCTCATCGCGTTGTTGAGCACCGCAGCTTCGGCTCAGCAATTGTCGGTCCAGTCGACTGGCGTCGCTGCAAATCTACGTGGAATCAGCATCAGTCAGAGCAGCAAAGGTCATTACATCGTGTGGGCATCGGGAACAAAAGGAGCAGTGCTACGTTCGACCGACGAAGGTAAATCATGGATACGCCTCAAGGTTGATGGCGGAGCCGATCTTGACTTCCGCGACATTGAAGCCTTCGGAGCTAGCACTGCCTACCTGATGTCGAGCGGCGATGGTGAGAAGTCGCGAATCTACAAGACTATCGACCGAGGCCTTTCCTGGACACTGCAATACACCGACAAGCGCACTGGTTTCTTTTTGGACTCGCTCGCCTGCGATTCCCGCACTCGCTGTTTCGCGCTGAGCGATCCAGTCGATGGCAAGTTCCTGATCCTAGCCACAACCGATGGCCAACATTGGAAGGAATTGCCGCGCGATAAGATGCCTGCCGCTCTGCCGGCCGAAGGCGCATTCGCCGCCAGTGGAACCTCCATCGCACTCTGCGGCAACGACAGTTACTTCGGCACAGGCGGGCCCGCCGCCCGCGTCTTCCGCTCCGCCGATCGCGGCCGTACTTGGTCTGTAGGCGACACGCCGATGGCCGCTGGAACAGCTTCCGCAGGCATTTTCTCGATTGCCTGCGACGGCGAGCATGTGCTCCTAGCGGGAGGCGATTACAAGAATCCAAACCAAGCCGAGCGGGTTGCCGCCTATTCCAATGACCACGGAAAGACCTGGCATTTGGCCGAGAAGCAGCCGGGAGGTTATCGTTCTGCCGTTCGCACCACGTCCGGCGCCACCGTCGCCTTCGGGCCCAGTGGAGAAGATGTCAGCTTCGATTACGGTGCCACCTGGAAGTCAATGGACACGAAGAACCTTAATGCGGCAGCCTTCGTGTCGAGTGGAGTGGGATGGGCCGTTGGTCCCGAAGGAACAGTCACAAAATTTCAAATACGCGTTACAGATTTGAATCACAGTCCGAAGAACGTTCATAAGTAGCAGGATCGAGAGCCTACTCCAATCATTACCGCACCTCGATCGAAACCAATTCTCCCTGGTTTTTCCCCACCGCCCGGTAATTCACCGACACCAGCCGGTTCTTCCACTCGCACGAAAACTGATCCTCCCCAATCACCTGCAATGATTTGAAATCCGAAGCATGCATCTTGTAAGTCGTCATGCCGCTCAAAATGGTAACCATCGCCTCGGGAGGCTTCGAGCAGTCACTGCTAACGATCTTACCTTTCAGAAATTCCACAGGCCCGGTAGTGCCGGGCTTGACGACCGGCGGCTTCGGCGGAACCTCCGTATCTTCGTCTTGATTCTGCGCTGCACTCGTGGTCGTCGTCGATACGCCGCTCGCCGCCGACGGAGTGCTTGCCGCCCCCGCCGGCGTCTCAGTTTCGCCCGCTCTCTGCGGACGCACTCCATACCTCTGCAGCGTATCCAAATCCTCCAACTGCTGTTTCGCCGCTACGGCCGCCGCTCGATCCGGATCCGTCTTCAGTCGCGTAAACACTTCCCGCGCCAAATCCCACTTCTTGCCCGCAACATAAATTTGTCCCAGGTTGAATTGGTACTCTACATTCCGCGGCGCCAGAGCAATCGCCTGGCGTTGCGCCTCCAGCGCCGAGTTGATGCCGCCGCCCTCCACGCGCGCCATTGCCAGCATGTTATAAGCATCCGCGAACTCAGGATACCAATCTGTGACCGCCCGCAGGTCCTGCATCATGTTCGCCAGCCCTTGCATTTCGTGCCGCGTAGCCTGCGCCTTCCGATACTTCAGAACCGCGCGGTAATACCAGATCCACGGGTCCCGTGGATTCAAATCCGTAGCCTTGTCCAATTCATCGGCCGCCGCGTCGAATTTTTTCTGGCGAATATCGTCCCAGGCGAGTCCGCGATGTGCCGCCTCGTTATCTTTTGGATCTGTCGTCAATTGCCGCAAATCGTGCAATGCCTGGTCGCGATTTTCCGGGATGCGCGCCATGACGTCGTCGATCATCGCTCTGGCATCATCGTCTTTCATCGGACTAACCGCCATTCCGATTTCATCCGCGTCGAAAGGCAGCGCAAGACGATACGGCTGTTGAATGTCGACCGGATCTGCGATCGGCTTTTTCGAATTGTCGAGCGCAATGCCCAGCCCGCTCAGCGATGTCAGATAAGCCTTCACCGTGTCTTCCATCTGCGTCGGCGACATATCAAACGCCTGCACCATCGCCTTATCCACAGGCACCTTCTGATTCAGTACTAGATCGAAGTAGGTTCCTACCTCGGGCATCTTGTTCTTGTTGAGCAGATAGTGAACGACCGCCCAGGACTGCGCATAATACAGCGTGTTGTGCGTCCCTTCGCGCGTCCCCGAGCCATCATGCTTCATCGTGAACAAGTCCGGCAGCGATATCCATACTGGCGAACTCGCCAGCTGCGTCAGGGACTGTGGCACATTCGGGTCGCGCTGCATTTGGTCGAAGAAGTCCTCGTGCCACTCCGGTAAAAGCTCTGGATCGGCTCCAATTTCGACTTGTTTGCCGATGTGGATCGAGCCAAAATATTCCGCCAGTCCTTCGTCAAACCAACTCTGCGTCGGAGGATAGTTAAAGTTCAATAAATAATGCGCTAGAGGATGCGCTGCGGATTGCCAAGGATCGATTTGAAAAAGATCCAGCACGATATAAATCCGATCCGGCCCCGGCACATAAAACCCGGTTCCCATGCTCTGTTTCGACGGAGCAACGGTGCCATACTGATTGTCGTTCTTGAGCGCGATGACGGTAATCGGCACGGGCATTTTCAATTTATCTTTCAATATCAGCTGTCCGAAAACCGCCCGCATCTGTTCCATCCGCAAAGCAACTTCTCGGCCGCGTCTGTCACCCGCATCCGTAATCACAGAAAAATGTGCGGTATGGACCTCGATCCATTTGGGCTCATCCTTATCCTTCGCCAACGCAGGTTCGGCGGGGAACAAACTCAGCGCACCCAGCAACGCCAATACCAAGCCGATATGCGGCGAGAACTCAAGAGGCTGGCGAACAAAGGACTGGCGGTGTCTCATGACGGCTCGGACCAACTTTCTAGAAATGCTAGCACGCCAACCAGCGGACGCGACACGGGCCGATCTCCGACATCTCCGACACAATCTCTTCGCTCGCCGCGGTAGGCATCGCAAGTTGGCGCGCGATCCGGTTCACGACGGGCGGCCGAGAGCAGCCGCCTTCGCCCGTCGGCTTACTTGGCCCGCCCCCCGTGCGCACGTTACACTCTCGTCCGTGATTGCACCCACGACTTCGCGTCTCGCATGGATCGACTGGATGCGTGGCCTCGCCTGTGTTTTGATGTTCCAAACCCACTGTTACGATGCCTGGCTCGGTGGCGACGCTCGTAACACCGACTTCCTCAAACGGTCTCAGCTACTCGGCACATTGCCCGCCCCGCTTTTCCTTTTTTTAGCCGGAATTTCCTTCGCCCTGGTCACCGACAAACTCATCCGCAAGAATGCCAGCCCCACCGAAATCACCCTCAGAATGGCCCGTCACGGTGCCGAAATCTTCGTCTTCGGACTCCTCTTTCGCCTGCAGGAATTTGTCATTGCCTGGGGCTGGGCGCCTTGGTCCGACCTGCTGCGGGTGGACGTCCTCAACATAATCGGCCTCTCCATGATCTTGATGGCCGTAACCTGCGGCGTTACGCTGACATTCTGTGAGGGCGCACGCCCTTCGTATCGAACGCCGGCTGCAAATGATTCGGCTCAGGATATGCCCTCGGGCACACGGCTACCTGCCAAAAACGGTTCCGACTGTAGCCGCTCCGGTATCGCAATCGCAGCCGTCTCCATAGCCGTCGCATCTCTAATCGCCTTGCTAACTCCCCCCCTATACACCACCCTGCGACCAACCTGGATGCCCTGGCCATTAGAGTCCTACATCGATGGATGCCATAACCTCGGCGTTCCCCAGTCATGGCTCTTCCCACTGTTCCCCTGGGCTGCCTTCGCCTTTGCTGGCTTGGCCGCCGGGTTCATTCTCTTCAGCGAGCGGGGTCGCGCTCATAGCGCTCAAACTCTCGCACTGTTGGCCCTGGTTGGAGTCCTGGGTATCCTCGCGGCGCGTCAGTTCGACCACTCCGCCATTCATCTTTATGCCACTTACGATTATTGGCACACCAGTCCGAACTTCTTGATGATGCGCGTCGGTCTGTTGTTAGTGATTTCCTTGCTGAGTTATGCGTGGTGCCGCTGGGGTTTGGCGACTCGCGGCTTCAGCCCGCTAATCCAACTCGGCCAGACCTCATTGCTCGTGTACTGGGTCCACATAGAATTCGTTTACGGACGCTTCTCCCTGCTCCCCAAACGAGCCGAAACCGTCCCTACGGCGACACGCGGATTGATCGAGATTACTCTATTCATGCTGATCCTCTCCCTCATCCGAACCCGGATTGATGGGAAGAAGATCGACTGGAAAACGAGAGATTGGAAACGGAAGATAAATGATTGGAAGAAGATGACTCGACCGGCCCAGCCTGCATAGACTGGAGCTTAATTCTGCAAGTTTAGATTCATTTCGCCGGACTTATCGAAGTTGACCTGGAGCACATTTTCCCGTCCGCCGTTAAATTCGCCCGCTACCGTGGCCGACTGGTCCGAGACGCCTCCGCCAGGTGCTACCTCCACGCGGAGACGATGTTTCCCCGCAGACAACTGTATGGCATGCACTTCATGACCTTGCACGTGATGGAAGAGAACCAGGCGTTTCTTGTCCGTCCCCTCCAACATGTGCGTATAAGTTAATCGATCATCCACCCAGACCGACAGTTTGGCTTCCGCGAACCGGTGGTCCACTTCGATTACCAGAGTTGCCGAAGGCGCGGCCGCAGAAGCAACTCTAGAGTTGGCGCGGGCTGCGCTCGTAGCGGGGGCTTGCGTTCGCTCCACCACGACAGCCTTCGGAATGTCTTTCAGGGTCGGCGTCGACAACGTGGCAGCGGTGGCTGGCGGCGCAGGCTCGGTTTTGATTGGCGCAGGTCCGGTTGATGGAGGCGGTGGAGCGGCAACTCTCGGCAGCGCTCCTTGAGGAGCAAACGCAATGCTCCAGAGTCCAAGTCCGAAGACAAAAAATGCCAGCAAAACCAAGCTCAAGACAACGAACTTGTTCCGCACCATCTCGCGTAGGCTCTCCGTCGCTCGCTGCCCAAACGACACAGACCGCGCCGTTGAAAGAAGTTGCGCAGCAATCCACGGCTGACCGAGCGGTAAGCCGGCTCTTTCATTCGCCGTTTGGGCTGCGCCCTTACTCGTGGGTGAGCCCGGCATCTTTGCCTTGCTCCAGGGCTCCCGTCCCGCCCGCAGCTCCTGAATGTCCAGCACCATCTCCATACCGCGTTGATAACGCTCGGCAGGTTCTTTCGCCATGGCTCGCGAGATGATGTAATCCAGCCCCGGCGGCAACTCGATGTTCAGCAGTGTTGCCGCTATCGGGTCGCGGTTCACTACCTTGAACGAGACCGTGATGGCGCTATTGCCTTGAAACGGCCGATAGCCTGTCACAATCGTGTAGAGGAGCACACCCAGAGAAAACAAATCCGAGCGCCCGTCAACGTCTTCGCCGTTCAATTGCTCCGGCGACATATAGGCCGGTGTGCCCAATGCGCGTCCCGCGAGCGTGTGGTTGGCAAGGTTCAGTTTCGCCACGCCAAAGTCGGCGATTTTGGCATGACCGTCGTCGGTAAGCAAGACATTCGCAGGCTTCAAATCGCGGTGCACCACACCCTGACCGTGGGCGCAGTCCAATGCTTCCGCCAGTTCGAGCGCGAGTTGTAGCGCTCTGTCCATTGGCAACTTATGGCCGTCCTGCGACAGTAGTGTTTCGAGCGACTGCCCCCCCACATATTCCATCACGATGTAAGGAGCGTGCGTGTCCGGCTCCTCGCCCATATCGAAGATGGTCACGATTCCCGGATGCGACAGGCGGCCGGCAGCTTCGGCTTCCCGAAAAAACCGTTCGCGATATTCGGCTTCTTCTTCTGGGGATTGGCCGACTAACGAAATGGTCTTCACGGCAACCACACGGTTGATCTTGGGATCGCGGGCTTTGTAGACAACACCCATGGCTCCCCGTCCCAACTCGGCCAGGATCTCGTAGCGACCAAAACGTTCGCTCCTGCGATCATCCATAAGGTGTTATGCGCGGTTTCAGGATTTCAAAATTTCAGAGCTTCGGTGTGCCCCAAATCAAACTGATGCCGCTTGCGTCTTGTCGTCGATCTTCTCGCCAGCCTTAATGTCTGGCTTAATTTCCAGTGGGGTCATAACCACTAAACCGATCACATTCTCGTTCAGCACATCCAGAATCTTCCTGGCGCGCTCATCGGTGATTCCGTTCAGTAATTCGAAGCCGATCTGGACACCCCGAAGCGCAGAAATGGTGTCATGATTGGGGCGAACTTCGATTACGCCCCCTCCACTCTGCCGTCCAATGCCGAAACTAACGCTCGCTCTTTCGACCTTATTTGTCGCCATGAGTTGCTCCTGACGTGAGACACAGCTTCCCCGCACAGCATCTCTGGAGGTGCGAAGAGAAAGGGGACGCGGCGTCTGACTATTGTCCGCTTAGACGCTCAATCTTTCCAAGTTACCGACGTGTTTGGGGGAATGTTCTCTAGGGTTTAAGGTTCCGGAAAACACTGAGATCCAGGGGCTTCCCCATCCCAAAATGCACTTATTTCACCTGGCGCGCTGACAACTGCATAATCGCACTCGCCATCCCCTGCAGCGCCACCCCCCAATTCTGACGGGCTCTGGCAGCATCGTCCCCGTAGCCGCTCACATACAAAGTGCAGTAAAACCCCTCTCGGACTCCACCATCCATCCCGAAGTAACACCGCCGCGCGCACACCTCCGCCGCCGAAGGAGTCTCGGGAGCCCGCCTCAACAACCCAACAAGCTTTCGGGCAAATTGTTCGTGAATTGAGAGAGATTGGTCGAAGGCAGATAGACGCAGATCGGGGTCAGAGAGCACCACGTCCACATAACTCGCAAACTTGTGCGACCCACCATAAACCTCTTCCTCCGCGCTGAGTTCGGTAGTTGCCCACGCGTCGCACTTCGCCGTCTCCACCAGGCTTCGCGGCGAGTTCACCACCCGAAGAAATTCGCCCAACTCAGGGAACTCTTTCACCTCCGCGATCGATGCCATCAACTCAGGCTGCCGTTTCACGTCAACATAGAAAAACTTGCCCGAGGGATCGGTCCACGGAAAATCCAACACCGGATCTTCGCGCCCCAGTTCGATCGAGAAGTCAGCATCCATCAGAATTTTCGTAGGAAGTTTACGATCTCGTGCTCCGCCCAATAGCCATCGTCATATACACCAGCGCCGCCATTCTCGGCTCCAGTACACGATCCGAGAGATTGTCCAGCGGACTTGCCGGTCGGTCGACCGATGAAAGCGCAGTGCCCGCCGTCGCTCGTCTCAACAAAAGTAATGTTCGGATTCAACGAGATCTTCCGCCGCGTCTCGGCCGTGATGCGTACGAAGGGATCATTCGCCGCGTACAACACCAGCGTGGGCACTGCGATTCTCCCCACCACATGCACCGCCGAAGCGCGATCATAGTAATCGTCAACGCCAGTAAAGCCGCAATAGTGAGCCGTCACTTTGTCATCAAATTCGCGCAGACTTCGTATCCCGCGCAATCGGCTCAGGTCGAAGTGGCGGGGAAACAATCGCGCCTTCTGCATCATCCGCCGCCGAAGCGCCCACAAGAAATATGTTTCGTAAATGCGGTTCGAAGGTTTGTGCAGCGCGTCCGCCGACGTCGCCAGATCAAGCGCCGGACAACATACCGCAACCGCCCGCAGCTGTGGCGGAGCCTCTGACCCCCACTCCCCCGCCAACTTCAGCACCAGATTCCCGCCCATGGAGAAACCAACCAGCGCCAGGCGTGACACTCCATCACGCGCTATGACCTCCCGCGCTACCACCGCGACATCATTCGACAATCCCGAGTGATAGAGCACCGGAGCAAGTGCGTCCGTGCCACCACAGTTACGCTGGTTGTAGCGGATCACATTCATCCCCAGAGCCAGCGCCTTCTCGGTGATGCCTAGCATGTACTGCGACTCACTCGAGCCTTCGAGCCCATGCACAATAATGATGGTCAGCGCGAGCGCTCGGTCCGCTTGCCAATGGCAATGACAAAGTACTTGGACGCCAGGCTCAACTTCGATCAACCGCTCTTCGGGCTCTGGCAAACGAATGCGTCGTTGAATCAGAAAACTTGCAACCGTTTGCACGTGCCCGCCGCTCAACCCGCGACGTGGCGTGAAAGGACGCGTCTTCTCTTGTGTTTGCGAAATACCCACACTTTGATTTTAAATAGAAGTGAGCAATTTTCTTCGTGGAGTTTTTCTTATGCCGATCTTCGAGTACATCTGCAAGGAATGTCAGCACCAGTTCGAGGCCTTGGTCTTCGGCCAACAAAAGGCGGCGTGCCCGAAATGTCAGAGCAAGAAACTCGAGCCGCAGCTTTCCGTATTCGCAGTTTCGGCGAAGAACGGAGGCGCTTCCCAACCGACTTTCTCCGAGGCGCCGATGGGTGCTTGTGGTTCATGCGGCGACCCGCGTGGACCGGGGGCCTGCTCCCTGAAAGACCTCGACTAAGTCCTTTGTTTGCGCTGAAATGTTTGCGCTCAAGGTGGGAGCTGCAACCTACATCTGCACCACCGCCATTCCCTCGATTTAACGTAACTTCGGGCACTCTCAGTTTGTAACCGATGTGACGTATCGCTTTGTAGCGTTCGTGGCTATGATCCGTTTGAATCCTTAACACGGAACTCGAAGCACAACGCAGAAACTTCGGAGCATAAATGGATCGGCGAAGAGAGCGCAGACTGAACCTGGAGTTGCCCGTAAGGATCTGGGGAGTCGACCGGATGGCGCGCCCTTTCGCGGAGATCGTTCGCGTGCGCAACGTCAGCAACCGCGGCGCAGTTCTGATCGGCGTGCGCTCGAAGATCCAGACCGGAGAATTGCTGGACGTTCAACTGGGCGCGTCGCGGGCGCAGTTTCGCATCGTCTGGATGAGTCTTTCGGGAGAGGCCGGCATACAGGCTCTGGCATTTGAGCCTCCCATCTTGGGCATCGGCCTCCCCAAAGTTTTTGAGATGGTGGGAACCGGATAAACAGCGATCAACGCCGAACGGCACCGATCGGCCAACTAACGTGGATTCACGTGACCGGTTCCCACTTTGTTTCTTCGCTTTCCCCAACCAGAAATCTGCCAAACACTTCGTTCGACAGGAGTCGCCCGCGAGCCGTGAGCCGCACCGTCGTGCCTTGCTCTTCGAGCAGTCCTTCCCGCACGCATTCCTGGATCACGGATTCGCAAACCCCGCCCATCTCCGAATCGAGTATTTGCCAAAGTCCTTCCCTATCGATACCGCGGTTCAGTCGCAGACCAAGGAAGAAGTTCTCTTCGATCGCTGCTTGCACGCTAACCGGCGTTACCGAATGCGGTGCTCGATTCATATAGGCATCGAGCGAATCGGTAACCGCCAAGCGGACAGCTTGTTGCCACCTGTCGTCTTTTCCTGTGTCCGCAAGATGCTCGACAGCAAGCATCGAGTGCGCATCGACACCAAATCCGATATAGGGCTGGCGCATCCAATATTTCAAGTTATGCCGCGACTGGTTGTTCTCGAATCCCTGGACACGGGAGAAGTTCGAAATTTCATATTGTGCAACTCCGGCGGAAACAAGCATCTCGCATGCCCGCTCGTAGAAATCCGCGATCGTGTCGTCGCCGGGGACAAAGCGGGCGTGGTAGCGAGCGCCTCCGCGAATCAGTTCCCTGCCTAGACGCGAATCATCGTCCACTTCGAGCATGTATACACTGGCGTGCGGAACGCCCGTTGCAATCGTCTCCGCCACAGAATAGGCCCAGCTTTCCGCAGTCTGATGCGGCAACCCGGCAATCAGATCAATATTAATGTTGGCAATGCCGGACTGGCGCAGGCGGGCGATCTCATCAAGAACAGTGACGCGTTTGTGCACGCGACCGACCGACTGCGCTTCCTGATCCACGAAAGATTGCACCCCCAAGCTCACCCGATTCACCCCGCATTGCAGCAAGGTTTCGATCAGCGCAGGCGTAAGCGTACCCGGAGCGCACTCCACCGTAATCTCGGCATCGGGCGTAATCGTAAAGTGCGTTTGCGCCGCCGCAAAGATTCGCAGCAGCTGCGAGGGCTCGAGAATCGACGGAGTTCCTCCGCCTAAATAAACCGAGTCGACGCATTCGTCGAGCTCACATCCAAGTTTCGACGCAAATTGACGCGAGTCAGCGATATCCTCGAGCAAACGCGCAACATAATTCTCGTAAGCCGACTTCGAGAACACGTCCGAGGCGAAGTTGCAGTAACTGCACTTGATCCGACAGAACGGGACGGAAATGTAAAGGCCAAGCGGCATTCTGTCTTTCTATTCTATGGCAGCCGCACGCTACAACAGTGAGTTAAAATACAGAACTGTGGCTTTTAACGATGTCCCGTCATCAGCAAAGAAGGGACGAACTCAAATTATGAGTGACCCAATGATGAGCGACCAAACGATCGATCGTCTTTGCGAAAACTGTGGCGTAACGTTCTCCGCTTTTTTGCACGAGATGGCCGACCAGAACCTCAAGGTTGTATGCCCCAATTGTCGTGAAAACCCCGACTGCCATCCTCCTCAAGCCACTCTCGGCGAGGGAAAACTGCCGGTCACGAAGCCTCACTAGAAGCCCTTCGCGTCGACGCTGGGCGAAACGGCGTTCAGCCAAACAAAGATCGCCCGCTCGAGCCCGCGACATTCAGAAAATTCGATAGCGAAACTGGGGCGGGCGAATGCGCCCGTTTCCACGCCATTGCTTGAATCTTTTTCCATCCCCGCTTTGCCGCCGACCATCTACTGAGAGTAGTGCTTTTGCGGTAATCTTTAGTCAAGCGATCTCCGTGACGGCGACCGCTCGCGCCCTCGATGGCCTCCAATCAGGAAGAAGAAGTATTAGGCAAAGCGTATGACGCCCGGCTGATGCGGCGGCTGCTTACGTATTTGCATCCCTACAAATGGCACGTGGTGGTGGCGCTCGCAGCCATCATCGTGAAGTCCGGCCTGGACGTGTTGGGGCCGTACCTCACCAAGATCGCCATCGACAAATATTTGGCCAAGTCTCCTGACTCCCACTCCTGGATTGGCGACCAGTTGAGCAGCGCTCCGTTGACTGGCATTGCGCAGATTGGCGGCCTTTACGTCGGCATTCTCATTTTCACTTTCGTGCTTGAGTTCATTCAGACTTACCTGATGCAGTGGACCGGACAGAAGGTGATGTTCGATCTGCGCAAGCAGATCTTCCGCCATTTGCAGTTCATGCACGTCGGGTTTTTCGACAAGAACCCGGTCGGGCGCCTGGTGACGCGGGTAACCACCGACGTCGATGCCCTGAACGAAATGTTCACAGCCGGCGTAGTATCCATTTTTGAGGATGTATTCGTGCTGGCCGGCATTCTCGCCATCATGATGGAGATGAACTGGAAGCTGGCACTCATCACCTTCGCCGTGCTTCCGCTGATCGTCTACGCGACTCTGATCTTTCGCGACAAAGTACGCGACTCTTACCGGCGCATCCGCACAGCCATCGCCCGGATCAATTCCTATTTGCAGGAGGCCGTCTCGGGGATGCTGGTGCTCCAGCTTTTCAATCGCGAGAAGCGGTCCTTCAAGAAGTTTTCTGACATCAATGCCTCGCACATGGAGGCGTTCAAAGACGCCATTATGGCGTACTCGGTTTATTACCCGGTGGTCGAAATATTATCGTCCATCGCCGTCGCTAGCATCATCTGGTTCGGCGGAGATGAAATCCTCCGGCACATGACCGTCTCGAGCTTGGCCATTCAATTCTCGAAAAACAGCCTCTTCACATTTCACCTCGTGCAGAACACGATGACGCTGGGCGTGCTGGTTGCGTTCATGCAATATGCGCAGCGATTCTTTCGTCCCATTCAGGACCTGAGCGAGAAGTACAACATCCTGCAGTCGGCGATGGCCGCGGGCGAGCGTGTGTTCAAACTGCTGGATACGAAGATCGAAGTGACGTCGGCGGCGGTTACAAAAACGCCACAGGGGGCGGGACGGATTGAATTCGATCATGTATGGTTTGCCTACGGTGACTCGGAAAAAACCGGTGAGCCCGACTGGGTCCTCCGCGACGTCAACTTTGTGCTCGNTCCCGGCGAAACAATCGCCGTAGTCGGCCACACCGGCGCGGGGAAAACAACGCTGATCTCTCTCCTAATGCGCTTCTATGACGTGCAGCGGGGAGCGATTCGCATTGACGGCGTCGATATCAAGGAAATGAATCTCGACGACCTGCGCAGCCGCTTCGGCGTCGTCTTGCAGGATCCATTCCTATTCAGCGGCACGGTTGCGGGCAACATCCGACTGGGAACCGCCCGCATTCAGGACCAGGACGTGGTGCAGGCCGCAGAGGATGTCAACCTGGCCGACTTCATCCGAACCTTGCCCGGAGGATTCAAAGAGGTAGTCCGCGAACGCGGCTCGACACTCTCGACCGGACAGAAGCAGCTGATTAGTTTCGCGCGGGCGCTCGCCCACAATCCGAAGATTCTGATTCTCGATGAAGCCACTTCGAGCGTAGATACCGAGACCGAGTTCCGCGTGCGCGACGCCCTGAACCGCATGGTCGAAGGCCGCACTGCCCTAATCATCGCTCATCGGCTTTCCACCATCCAGCGCGCCGACAAAATCATCGTAATGCACAAAGGCCAGGTCCGCGAGATGGGATCGCACCAGCAACTGCTCGCCCAGCGCGGAATTTATTACAAGCTCTATCAACTGCAATACAAGGATCAAGAAGTAAGCGCGGCGCAGGCTCCTTCGCCCGCGAATGCCGATGACTAGAACGCGACTCGATCGACCACCGCTACAATAGTTCCCGTGCAAATTCTGATTTCCGCCGGTGAAGCTTCGGGCGAAATGTATGGCGCGCAACTGGTTGAAGTGCTGCGTCGGCAAAGCCCGTTGCTTCAGTTCTTCGGTGCCGGCGGAGCACGCATGCGCGCTGCCGGATGCGACATCATCGTCGACGCGAGAGACCTTGCCGTCGTCGGCATCACGGAGATTCTCAGCCATCTGCCGAAAATTTTCGGCCTCTATCGGAAATTAATTCGCGCGGCCGACGAGAAACATCCCGCCATGGCCGTCGTCATTGATTCGCCCGCGTTCAACTGGCGCGTGGCGCGGCAAATGCGCCGTCGCGGTATTCCGGTGGTCTACTACGTCTGTCCGCAGTTCTGGGCCTGGCGTCAGGGGCGCGTGAAGTTGCTGCGCAAGTATGTCGACAAGGCGCTGGTAATTTTTCCATTCGAAGAAAAGTTCTATCGTGATCGCGGAGTGGATGCAACGTTTGTGGGCCATCCGCTGGCCGATCTGCCCGCGCCAGCGATTACTCGGGAAGCTTATGCAGCGGGGAATCATCTCGACGCCGGGAAACTCTGGATCACGCTGATGCCGGGGAGCCGCCGCAAAGAAGTGCGCATGAATCTGCCGACGATTCTTGATGCGGCTGCGCACCTGGGCAGCGGCTATGAATTCCTGCTGCCAGTGGCACGCACGCTCGATGCATCTTTTCTCAAAGATCTGATGAAACCGCAGCGAGGGCAAACACGACAAGCCGATTCTCTCCGTAGAGATATTCATCTCGTTCCTGAGGCTTTGCCTGCTTTGTTCCACTCGCGCGCGGCAATCGTAGCCAGTGGCACGGCTACGGTCGAAGCGGCGCTCATGGGCACGCCTTTTGTTATGGTGTATCGCGTATCTCCGCTGACCTATGCGCTCGGCAAGCCGCGCGTGAAGGTTCCTTACTTTGCCATGGTCAACCTGATTGCGGAGCAGGAAGTTGTCCCAGAGCTCGTGCAGCACAAGTTCACCGTCGAGAATATCGTCACTGAGCTGAAAAAGATTATCCCCGAAGGCGAGCCTCGCACTCGCATGATCGAACACTTGGCCATAGTGAAACAGAAGCTGCAGCACGGTAGCGGCGAAGCTCGTCCTTCGGATGCCGCCGCAGAGATCATACTGAATATGATCGGGTAGGCTTCGCGGAAACTATTGCCATTGACACTCGTCTGCGGGGCATGACGGGCTTGGGTTCGTACGCTGCGCACTCCGTTCTTGATAGGGATCGACATACTGGATCAACGTACCAGCATTTTCCTATGACCTTGTCGCTCGAAGCCAGGAGTGCGGCTTCTTGAGTTTGTAAACCGAGCTTGTAAACCAAGTTTGTAAACCATGACCAACGCAGGGCATCGATTCCGGAGCACTTGGCAATCACGTGCTGGCTCGGAGGAACGCCGGTCGCCCAGGGAGCGCCNGCGTCGGACTCATGATCGAGTACCGGCTTTGCAACTTGCAAATCATTTCCCGCGTCTGTTCTGTAGACTGATGAAGCCGCCTGAACCGCGACTTGTGGCATCGCCAAAAGGATTGCTTGGATCACACGGTCACATTGCCGGCTAGGACGGGCGACGTACCCGTCGCTCCGCAAGGTTCTGAGACAAAATTCTTTTCACCAAACAAATTTGGCTAACCCTTGTCGACACAGCATCTTTTGCGGGAAAATCAACATCATACAAATTGTTGTCCTCGCCAGGAGACTCTACTTGAAGCTCTGCCAGTCGCACCCAGCGTGTCGGGCGCTCGGCCTATCGGTCGCCTTCTTTCTCGGGATCTTCCTTGCTGCGGTCGCGAGTCGGCCGGCTCTGGCGGCGGAGAAAACGCGACTGCGAGTGGACGACTATCAGATCAGTGTCCAGCTCCTGCCGGAAAGTCATAAGCTCGTCGCGCAAGCGACCGTCAAAGTGACGGCGCTTGAAGACCTCAGTGTGGCCGCATTCCAGCTGAACAACTCCCTTCGCATTACGAAACTCACCGACGCCAACAACAAACCACTCGCTCCCGAGCGCAACACGCAGGATTCGACCGTGCGTTTCGAACTCAACAGCGATGTCCCAAAAAATTCCAGCACTACCTTCAAATTCGAATACGAGGGCACGCTCGAAAGCGCCGACGACAGTCCGGTTCAGGGATTAAAGCTCGCCTACATTGGTCCAGACACCAGCTATCTGCTCTACTCCGGACTGTGGTTTCCGGTTGCGGGATACGGCATCAACCGTTTTACATCGACCATCAGTGTGACCGTGCCGGCGCACATGATGGTGATCGGCAGTGGCAGAGAAGCGGCCGCTGCGACCCCGGCTGCGACTTCGAAGAAGCCCGCAGTCGAGATCGCGAACTCGAAGACCTTCACCTTTAAGTGGGATAAACCAAGTTTTCCCGGAACCATCGTTGCCGGCACCTTCCAGGAATACAAAAGTGACGACGCGGGTATCGACCTGCATCTATTCTTCAAGCCCAATAAACAGAGCCTCGGCGCGGAATATGCGAATACGGCAGTCAAAGAGTTCACCTACTTCGTCACGCAGTATGGAGTCGCACTCTCCACCCGATTGAACGTGGTTGAAATACCGGATGGCACCGTGCCCACGGCATGGGCGCCAGAAATCGCCGCACTTTCGAGCCGCGCCATTACTGAAAGAACGAACTACCGCTTGCTGGCCAACACCATCGCCCACCAGTGGTGGGGCGTCTCCGTGAGTCCCGCCTCGAAAAATGATTGGTGGATCAGCGACGGCTTCGCGCGTTACTCCGAAGCGCGCTACGTCGAGAGTGCGGCGGGCGCGACTGGATTCGAAGAAATGATCAAGGATATGTCGGTGGGTGCGCTCGCCTACGACAGCGTTCCGCTTTCCAGCTCGGACAAGCTCGATTATTTTTCTCCCGAATTTCAGTCGCTGGTTACCGACAAGGGCGCCATGATTCTGCACATGCTGCGCTGGGTTGTCGGCGAGTCCAAATATCTGAAGATCATGCGTGACTTTGCCACGCAGTATGCCGGCAAGCCCGCCAGCACCGACGATTTCCGCCAGCTTAGCGAGAAAGTCTATGGCGAGAGACTCACCTGGTTCTATTCCCAGTGGATGGATTCGACCAGCGCTCCCGAATTCAAGGCCAAATACACGATCTATCGGCTGGGCAACAACAAAGGATTCCGCATTGTCGGAGCTATCACGCAAGATCTCGATCTGTTTCGGATGCCGGTAAACCTGAAAATCGATACGGACGGAAGAACGGAAGAAAAGCGCGTCGAGGTCGTGGGCACCGATTCGCCATTCTCAGTCGAAACCTATGGACGCCCGCGCCGCATCAGCGTCGATCCCGAAAACCGCGTGCTCACCAACTCCAGGGATATCAAACTGCGCTCCTCCATCCTGCGGGGCCAGGGCCTCACCCAGCAGGGAGATCTGGCGGGCGCACTGAGCGAGTTCAACAAGGCGCTCGAAGTGAACAAGAATAGTTCGCTCGCTCACTACCGCATCGCCGAGGTGTTCTTTCTGCAGAGAAATTATCAGGCGTCGGCGAACGCCTACCGCGAATCGCTGAATGGAGACGGCGAGCCGCGATGGACCGAGGTTTGGAGCCACTTGCAGCTGGGAAAGATTTTCGACGTGACCGGCCAGCGCGAACGCGCCGTCAATGAATACCGGCAGTGCCTCCAGACCAACGACAACACCCAGGGCGCGCTCGATGAATGCCGACGCGACATGCAAAAGCCTTTTGAGCGGGAAAAAGAAGGAAACTGAGAGGAAATAAAGAGGGCCCGTACCACCAGGCGAATAGCGGTACGGGCCAGGAGGGAACGATTCAGAATATAGGGGAGTTTCTGGATAATGTCAAGTAAGTTTATCGACTTTGTTTTACGAGCGGCAGACCCTCCCAACACCAATGACATCCAGTTTAGAATCAGTCATTTATCGCTTGTCGGCGCCGTGGACGATCACGCCTTCAAACCATCAAATCCCTTACGCCGTTGCTCGCTATAACGGTGCAAAGCATCCTCAATAATGGGAAATGCCTCGCCAGCCGGCTGGATCTGATCCACCTCGACCGACTTCCCCTCGAGCAGTTTGTAGTCTTGAAAAAAGCGGCGCAGCATGAGCAGTCGGTGCGGCGGCATTTCCGCCGCTTCGCGGTAAGGATTGAATTCCGGATCTTCCGTCGCAATGGCGATGATCTTGTGATCCTTTTTTCCCGAGTCGATCATGGTCATCAGTCCAATGGCGCGCGCGTGGATAATGGTCAGCGGCACGACCGTCTCCTGGCACAGCACCAGCACATCGATCGGGTCATCGTCTTCGGCGAGAGTTTGCGGAATGAAGCCGTAGTTCGCGGGATAGTAGACCGCTGAGTACAAGATGCGGTCGAGTTTGATCAGACCGCTGGTCTTGTCCAGTTCGTATTTCACGCTGGAGCCGAAAGGAATCTCGATGACCGTGTTGAACTCCTGCGGCAATCTGCTGCCGGGAGTTACGTCGTGCCAGGGATGAATCATGCAGGCCTACCTTTGATAGTGCGGATCTTTTGTGAGTGCGTATCTACCGTTCGTATCGATGCCGCTACCAGGATTGTAAATGGAGCAGGATTCCCGCTGAAGGAGCGAGGTGCGGGGAAGATTCGGACCAAAAATTTATCCCCGGCGTATGGAATCCTAGGCCCAGGCGGAAACTCCCGCCAAATGGTTGGTTCTAAATGTATTATGCAAAATAAGGGGATCAGCACCGAGAAGTTCACAGGCCAGATTTCGCCGCTAACTTGCGCTCGGAGCGACCTGAGCATTTTTCAGCTCAATCGCAAATTGTAGTGTAGACCCGGCGGTCGCCGAAGCTGATTCTGAACGGGTTAAGCGATTTTTTGATCATTCCGCGACGAAGTTCGGTGGGCGCAACAATCATTCAAACGGGGCTGACAAACTTTCTCAGGCATCCTCAATCTATCTTCAATCTATGCTCTTGAATCTGTGCTCTTGCTCGGAGCTGACATCTGGGAAGCGGCCGACTCGGTGTCGCGCAGAAAAACTTGAACCACACAGGTCATAGGCGTACACAGGGACCACCGGGCGCTGCCGCAGAGTTTTCCTCGATGGCGGGATTTTATTTCTGCAGATTCCGATTACTCCCCGGAGGACACCGGCAGAGGACACGGCAGAGGACACGGCAGAGGACACGGCAGAGGACACGGCAGAGGACACGGCAGAGGACAGGCGTCTTGACCCGGT